>Ga0210390_10000332_pt1 | contig 51831 bp, 52 predicted proteins | sample IncBWH11OmetaG_FD_161050 | JGI IMG/M metagenome (GOLD analysis project Ga0210390, IMG submission 161050) | Forest soil microbial communities from Barre Woods Harvard Forest LTER site, Petersham, Massachusetts, United States - Inc-BW-H-11-O ... | reverse complement strand
CCCAGGTTCCGATCTCGGGCTCGTTGGTACGCAGGTCGAGGATGAGGTCGTCGAGCTCCCTGGTAACCGCCAGCGTCCAGAACTTGTCGCCCAGCTTGTGGACATCGTTAATGGTGGCGGGGGTGGTGGGGGTGGGAGGGGTGGCGGGGGTAGCGGGATCGGCGCCTGAGCCGTACACCGTGATCTCCGCGACTCCTCGGTCGTGGTCGAGGCTTGCGGATACGTGGGTGTAGGTCACCGCGGTGTCCGTGCGGGTTTTTTCGAGGGGAGTCAGCTCGATGCCTGTTTCGCCGCCTGCCAGGCGAGGTGACGACTGGGCAGCGGCCCGAGACCGTTCAGATACCTGTTCTTGCCATTGAGCGCGAGGGACAGCTTCGTCTACAAGCTTCCATTGCACGGCCTTTTTCCCCGCCACCCCCTCGGCCTTGGTGGCGAAGTAGTCGGCGAGGTCGCGGCGGACGCGGCGCTTGTCGGTGACGCGCGTGAGGCCGCCGGTGCCGGGCAGCACGCCGAGCAGCGGAAGCTCGGGCAGCGACACCGCCGATGACCGGTCGTCGACGAGCATGATGTGGTCGCAGGCGAGCGCGAGCTCGTAGCCGCCGCCGGAGGCGGTTCCGTTGAGCGCGGCGATGTAGGTCTGGCCAGAGTTCTGGCTGGCGTCCTCGATGCCGTTGCGCGTCTCGTTGGTGAACTTGCAGAAGTTAACCTTTGAGGAGTGGTCCGCGGCGGCGAGCATGCGGATGTTGGCGCCGGCGCAGAAGACCTTGTCCTTGCCGCTGGTGATGACGACGGCTTTTACCCGCGGGCACTCGAATCGCAGCCGCTGCACCGCGTCGTACAGCTCGATGTCCACGCCGAGGTCATAGGAGTTCAGCTTGAGCTCGTAGCCGGGGACCAGGCCGCCCTGCTCGTCGACGTCCATGGTGAGCGTGGCGACGGGGCCGTCCACGGCGAGCCGCCAGTGCCGGTACCGCGCGGGGCTAGTACGGAAGTCCACCATCCTCTAATGTTCTACGAAGTAACGCAGTCACGTCAATGGTTCGTAGCATTTTCGACGTTGAGGCGCTTCCATTCGGTACGCGAGCCATCCAGCCACCGCTCGTGCCGGTCAGCGAACAGCCGCGCGGCCATCTCTCCTGTCCACCCGGCGGGCAGCAGTTCGCGCGGCAGCGCCGGGTCGAGCGACGGGAAGCGCCGCCAGGCGTGCACGAGCTCGAGCTGGCGGGCGAGTAGGTCGGGCGGATGCGGATCCGCGAACTCGGCGGCGAACCGCTCGTACTGCGCCTCGATCGCGGGCAGGTCCCAGGCCGCAGACACCATGGCCCTGGTGTCGGTCATACCGGTCCGCGTCGCGATGAACACGTGCGCCGCGTCGGCGACACCGGCGTCCCGCAGTACTTTTTCTGCTTCGTTCTTGCGGGAGTGCGGGCTAATCCACAAGCTGGCGCCCAGCGAGCCGAACCCCGCCCAGGTGAGCCTGGTGCGGACGACATGTCTGGCGCGCCGGTCGGACTCAGGGATGCGGACCTGGACGAGCACCCACTGGCCGTCCCAGTCGGGGGCCGGGCCGAAGGAATAGATGCGTTCGGCGCCGTCGGTCAGCAGCTTTTCCGCCGAGCGGGTCAGCCGCCAGCGCGTGCGGCGGCCGACCTTCTCTGGCTCGAGCCAGCCCGCGTTGCTTGTTCGCATCAGGGCCTGGCGCGTCGCTTTCTCGGCGACGCCCAGCCGGCCGAACGCGGCGAGCACGGCGCTAGTCCATGCCGTTCCATCGGCCGGGAGCACGAACTCGCCCAGTAGGGTAAGGAGCATGCCGCGCGCACTCGGCGCGCCGGCCTCATGACGCCGGGACAGCGTCGGTGGCGCTGGCTCCACTAATACGCTCCGGTCTGACATGACTAAGTAGCATAATCGACTGAGCGCGGCGTCGAGCAGGGTTTCCGCGGCTTCGCGCGCGGCGACGGCGGCCGACGGGTCGCGGTCCATCCGGGCGGACAGGCTCGCGCCGTCGTAAAGCAAGTGGAGCTGACGCCCGAGGCTTTCCGCGTCCGTCACGCCGCAATCCCTGGCGAGGTTGGTGAGCAGAGAGCGCACCCACCGCCTGTAGTCGTCGGCGGCCTCCGCGACCAGGTCGGTTGGCGACTCCGAACTCGCGCTGACGAAGGCGCAGCCGCGAAAGCCAGGCTCGGCGAACAGCTCGCCCTGGGCGTCGAACACGCTGAGCAGCTTGTCCGCGGGTTCGTCGTGCTCCGCGATCGTGCGCGTGATCCTCGCCACCACGTTCGCGTGCCGGGATTCCAGGTAAGCGCGGACAAGTTCGTCCTTGCTTCCGAAGGTGTTGTACAGCGACGCTTTGGCCACCCCGGCGCGATCGATCACCCGGTCGATGCCGACGGTGTGCACACCTTCTTGGTAGAACAGCTCGTTCGCGGCGGCGAGCAGCCGGTCGCGGGCTGTCTTCACGGGCCCGGCTTTCACCGCCATGCGATCACCTTCTTGGCTGGCCTGTCGCGGAGGATACCTATCAGGGCGAGTGCGGCCGCCGCGATCACGGCAACGCCGTAGTACCGGGCCGCGCCGAGGAGACCGACGCCGTGGGTGGCGGCGAACCCGGCCGCGACCGCTGGTATGCCCAAGCCCAGGTAGGAGACGACGAAGAGCGCGGACACCACGCCGGCCCGCTCGTGGGGCGCGGCGTTCGGAACCACGATGCGGATGCCGCCCTGAAAGCCGCTGCCGAAGCCGACTCCGGCGACGGCGGTGCCCGCGAAGAACAGCGCCGGGGACTTGAGGGTCAGCGCGAGCAAAGTGATCGCGACTCCGGCGATGAGCGCGCCGATTCCGGTGAGCATCACCGTGCGCGCCGCGGCGTAGCGCAGGACGATGATCGATACGACGGCCGTCGCGGCGAGCACGGACAGGCTCAGGCCGCCCAGCACCTCGCTAGCGGATCCGGTCAGCGCGCGGACCAGCGCCGGACCTAGCGCGCCGTAGAGCCCGGCCAGTGCCCAGACCGCGAACAGGACTGGTGTGGCGGTCAGCATCCGGGTACGCACACTGCGCGGCAGCTCAATGTCCGGGACCAGCGCGGCGAGAGCGCCGGGGCTGCGGGTCACCGTCTCTCGCATGAGCGCGACTCCAACCGCCTGCAGGGCGAACACGACGAGCAGCGCTATGTAAATGAGGTGCGTGGGCGCAGGCAGATACCGAACGGCCAGGGCGGACAGCAGTGAACCTACGCCGGTGCCCATGCCGGGGCTGACGGCGTTGGCGAACGTGCCGCGCCGCCGGTCGATGTCCAGCATGCCGGCGCCGATCGCGCCAAGCGCCGCGCCGGTGGCCAGTCCCTGGATGACGCGTGCCGTCAGCAGTTCAGGGACGCCGTCCGCGGTGACGAACACCAGCAGCGAGACCGCCTGGACCGCGAGCGCCGCTAGGAGGACAGGGCGCCGCCCGACATGGTCTGACAGCCTCCCCAGGGTCAGCAGCGACGCCAGCACGGCCACCGCGTAGACACCGAACACCACCGTGGTGGTGATCGGCGTAAAGCCCCAGCGCGCCTGGTAGATCGCGTAGAGGGGGGTCGGCGCGGCGGAGGCGGCGAGCAGCGACACGATCAGGGAGGCCAGCAGGTACATCGCGGGCCGGCCGGTGAGCCGCCGGGCCGCCGGCGGCTCACCGGCCGACGGTGAAAGCAGGGCGGCGCGCTCGGCCGGGGCCTCGCTGGCAAGCTGGACAGTTCCGCGGCATTCAGGCATGACGGTGATTGCCTCTCAGATCGCGGTCCGGCCGCCGTCGGCGGCGATGACGGCACCGGTGATGTAGCCCGCCTTCGGCGAGGCGAGGAACGCGACGACGTCGGCGATCTCGGCCGGCTGGGCCGGGCGCGCTAGCAGCGTCGTCTGGCCGAGGGCAGCGGTGCGGTCAGCGGCGGCGCCCTCGGTGGCGGCGCCCTCGGTGGCGGCGCCCTCGGTGGCGGCGGGCCCGGGCGCGATCGTGTTCACCCGCACGCCCCGCGGGCTGAACTCCGCTGCCCAGGAACGGGTCAGCGCGGCGAGCGCCGCCTTGGTCGCGCCGTACGCCGCTCCCCCGGCTAGGCCAATCTGGCCCGCCATGCTGCCCATGTTGATGATGCTGCCGGTCCCGCGGTTGGCCATCGCGGGCGCTATCGCGGCCACGAGATAGTAGGCCGAGCGGACGTTGGCGGCGAACATCTGGTCGAACGTGGCCGGTTCGAGCTCGGTCGTGGGGCCGAACCAGGAGAAGCCCGCGTTGTTAACCAGCACGTCGATCTCCCCGGCCTGCGCGGCGAGGTTCTCGATCGACTCGACGTCGGTCAGGTCAGCGGCGACGAACCGGGCCTGTCCGCCCGCCGCGGCGATCTCCTCGACCACCGCCGCCCCGCGAGCGGCGTCGCGGCCGTGCACGAGGACGGAGAAGCCTTCCGTCGCCAGCTTCAGCGCGACCGCACGGCCGATGCCGCTGGTGGCGCCGGTTACCAGGGCTTGCGGAAGACCCATGCCGTCTCCTACTTGAGTAGACCGTTCTGTCTAAATGACTATAGACAGAACGGTCTACTCAAGTCAATGCTTGCTTGGATCAGTGGCTGATCGTGCCGAAGGTGACCGTGTCCCCCGCCCAGGCGAACGACTGCCACTGGACGCCCTCACCGTAGGTCGTGGCGGCCACCATGTCGTCACCACCCTCGTAGATGCCTACGTGGTACACGTAGCTGTTTGGGTCACTATCTTCGTGGAAAAACACCAGGTCACCGCGCCAGGCCCGGGCCTTGCTGATGCGCCGGAACTGCAGGAACTGGTCTTCGGCCGTGCGCTGGATGCTCTTGCCGAAGTGGCGGTAGACGAACTGGGTCAGGCCGGAGCAATCGAAACCGGCCGGTGTGGTTCCCCCCCAGGCGTACGGTGCGCCCTCGAGGCGCCTCACGTACGACGCCGCGTTCTGGTTGAAGCTCACGCGGTGTGCGGACTGGTGATGCTGCATCGTCTTGCGGATTGGACCGACGGTGGTCAGTTGCTGGCCGTGCGTGGGGGCGGCCTGAGCGACTCCGCCGGCCACTGGAACACCCAGCGCGATCGCCGTGAGCGCGGCGGGGGCCAGCCAGTTACGCCGCATCCGTAGGCGCCTCCGGCTCGCTCGTATGGACCCGGACATAGGTACAGGGCTCCTTTACGGGCATCCGAGTTGCTATCATTCGGCCCTTCTCTCTGGCGTTTGGCGTCTTTCGGTGTTTTTCGAACACGCGGCTTTGTCCGTGCGCCGCGCGGTACCTGAGTACCACTCGGGAAGTTCGTTTGTCTCGCTGCTAGCCATTCTTTGTTCCGCAATTAGTTGCACATTACGTACTGATAACTGTGCCTTAGGAGATCGGGAATAGCTATTGATCGGATAACATTTCGCCTGGTCAGAGGTCTAGTCAACGTTGTCAGGAAGCGCAGGCTAGTACCCTGATCACGGGGTGGCTATGTGTGGGGAATGTCACACGGCCCAGAGGGCGGGAAGGCCGACCGGTTTAGCCCGATACGCCTCAGCCGAGACGTTATCGTCCTGTGATTGGCGCTTATAGGCGGGCCAGACCAAGCCTCCTGGTGCGCGTGGGACCAGCGCCCGACCATGACAGGACGTCGCGTGCCGATCGCTTAGCGTCCGGATAAGTGTCACAGCGCATACGCGCTAAAACCATTCGTAACCGCTCGGTGTTGTCAATCACAATAATTTGAGAAGCAGCCAGATGAATGTCCCGTCCATCTGCCTATGACCAGCTGAATGAGACATTCATCTGGTGCGGCACCGACTGGTTCGCGCCGTGAGGCGGAGGTACAGCAGGTACACTCCCCCTCTTGTGAGTGGTTCCGAAGGAGTCTTGGTAACCGGCGGCGCCGGTTTCGTGGGTGCGACGCTGGTGCGTCGTCTGGTCGCTAGCGGGTACCGGGTGCGCGTGCTTGACAACCTCAGCACCGGGGACCCGGCGCACCTGGACGGCGTGGACGCCGAACTGGTCAAGGGCGACATCCGGGACGCGGCCGCGCTCGATGACGCGCTGGATGGCATGCGGGCGATCGTCCATCTCGCCGCCGCGGGCTCGGTGATCGGTTCTGTCCAGGACCCCGGGACCAACTTCGACGTCAACGTGCTCGGCACGTTCCGGGTGCTGGACGCCGCGCGGCGGGCGGGCGTGGCCCGGGTCGTGCAGGCGTCGACCGGCGGCGCGCTGATCGGCGACGCGACGCCACCGGTCGACGAGCGGTCACTGCCCAAGCCGATTTCCCCGTACGGGGCCAGCAAGCTGGCCGGGGAGGGTTACGCGCACGCGTTCGCCAAGACGTACGGGCTGCGGACCGTGGCGATCAGGTTCGGCAACGTGTACGGGCCATGGAGCGACCGCAAGCGCGGCGTGTTCAACGTCTTCTTCGAGTCGATCCACAACGGCGTGCCGATGGTCATCTACGGCGACGGGTCAGCGTCCCGCGATTACGTGCACGTGGACGACATCTCGAACGCCCTGCGGCTCGCGCTGGAGAAGGACGTCCCTGGCGGCACGGTGCTGCACGCCGCGTCGGGTGTCGAGACGACCGTCACCGAGCTGGCTGACCTGTGCCGCCGGGCGGCGGGCGTCCCCGACCACCCGATCGAGTACCGGCCGAAGCGGGCCGGGGAAGTCGGCCGCAACTTCGCTTCCTATGACCTGGCCAGGAAACTCATTGGCTACGCGCCGAGCGTCGCCCGGGAGGTTGGCATCCCCAGGACCTGGCAGTGGTTCCAGGAAGCGGTCTTCACGGACTGACGCCCGGCGCGTCTGTCTCGCCGCCTTAGCGTCCCCAGAAGTTCCGCAGGTGCCCTAAGCCGGAAGGGCCAGCTCCATGGCGAGAAGGTGCGCCCGATCGGCGATGACATCGATCCCGGAGATCTTGTCCCCGGCATAGGTGAAGGCCAGCACGGTGGTGACCGTGCCGCGCGGCGCGTACACGATCCCGGGCACGCCGTCGACGAGGGCCACGAAGGACTGGCGAGACAGCGCCGCGGCGGACCGGGCGCCGCGCCCGACCGCGTCGGCGCCCCGCAGCTCCCGGGTGAAGCCCGGGCGGACGGCCGCCTCGTCGGCGACCAGCACCACGTCCGGGTCGAGGACCGCGAGCAGCGCGGCAAGGTCCCCCGAGCGGGAAGCGCTGAGGAACGCCTCCGCGACCGTACGCTGCCTGCTCAGCCGCTCAGCCGCACCGAGATCGCCGGCCGGCCCGGACTCCTCTCCCCGCACCCGCCGCCTGGCCCGGCTAGCGAGCTGCCGCGCCGCGTCCGCGGACCGGCCGGTGATCCCGGCGATCTCCCCGAACGGCACGCCGAACATGTCGTGCAGCACGAAAGCCACCCGTTCGGCCGGCGCCAGCCTGTCCAGCACGACGAGCAGCGCGATCCCCACCGAGTCCGCGAGCACCGCCTCCGCCGCCGGGTCGGCGGTGGCGGCGGTGGAGGCGGTGGCGGCGGAGGCGCCCGCCGCGGACGACACGTCCTCGCCGGCCGGCTCCTCGCGCCGCGACTTCCTTGACCGCAGCATGTCCAGGCACACGCGCGCGACGATCGTGGTGAACCACCCGTCGAGGTTCGCCACGTCGTCGGCGTCTGCCCCGGCGACGTGGATCCATGCCTCCTGGATCGCGTCCTCGGCGTCGTTCGCCGAGCCGAGCATCCGGTAGGCCATCGCGCGCAGCCGGGCACGGTTGCCCTCGAACCGGCCGGCCAGCCACTCGTCGTCCATCAGCTCACCCCAGGTTCCCGTCTTACCAGTCACTGGTATGACGGATCGCGTCCGCCCGATGTGACGCGAATACTTGGGCCCGCTGGCGGAAGTATGTACGGGTATGCGACGCGTCCTGGCGATGTCAGCAGTGCTGGCCATTGTTCTGGCTGGATGCACCATGAAGCTGGTCGCTCCTAAAGAGACCGCACACCACCCCGCCGCCCACCACTCCGCCGCCCACCACTCCGCCGCCCGCCACACCACCCCCCACCACGACGCCCAGCCGGTGAAAAATTCCGGCGCGCTCAGCGTCCTCGTCGAGCCGTCGGCCGGTATCGGGCGGATCTATCAGCTCATCAACCGGGCCAGGTTCTCGATCGAGCTCACCATGTACGAGTTGCGCGACGCTACCGCCGAGCGCGACCTGGCGGCGGCGGCCGCCCGCCGCGTGGATGTTCGCGTGATCCTTGACGCGCACCTGGAGGAGTCGCGGAACGCGGCCGCCTACGCCTACCTGTCCGCCCGCCACGTGCACGTGACCTGGGCGCCGGCGGGCACGACGTACCACCAGAAGACGCTGACCGTGGACGGCAAGACGTCCGTGATCATGACGCTCAACATGGTTAGCAGCGACTACCCCGGGACCCGCGACTTCGCCGTCATCGACACCGGCAAGCCGGACATCGACGCCATCGTCACGACCTTCAACGCGGACTTCGCCCACAAGGCGATCACGCCGCCCGACGGTACCGACCTGGTCTGGTCCCCGACCAACTCCGAGCGCTCCATTCTGGCTGTCATCAACGCGGCGACCCGCACGCTCGCGGTGGAGAACGAGGAGATGGCCAGTTCCGTGATCATCTCGGCGCTGGAGAAGGCGGCACGGCGCGGAGTCGACGTCAAGGTCGTGATGACCGCCGAGAGCGAGTGGGACAGCGCCTTCCGCGTGCTCGTCCGCGCCGGCGTGCACGTCCGCGTGTTCGCCGACAGTGACAACGTGCTGTACATCCACGCGAAAGCGGTGGTCGCCGACGCCGGTCGTAAAGACCAGCAGGTTTTCGTCGGCTCAGAAAACTTCTCCACCGCCAGCCTCGACTACAACCGCGAACTCGGGATCCGCACCACCAACGCGGCGGTGATCTCCGTGATCAGCGCGACGCTGGCCGGTGACTACAACGCCGCCAAGTCATTCGGCTAAATGGCATTCGGGCGGAAATGTCCGTCGTTGCGAGGCGCCCAGTGTTGGGAATAGTTCTGACATGAAGAGGCTGACGGGGATCACCGCGCTCGCGGCACTGGGAATCGCGCTGGGTGCATGCACCAGCGGCGGAACTACGGCGGCGAGGCCCGCGGGCGATACCGCGTCAGCCGCGGCGCAGGCCGGCGGTAAGGCCTCGGCCAGCGCGCCGGCGAAACCGCCGGGACCGGTCGTGACGATAACGCCCGCCACCGGCGCGAACGCCGATCCGTCCAAGGGCATCACGGTCACCACGAACGGCACGCTGAAGAACGTCAGCGTGCACACCTCGGGCGACCCGGTGACCGGCAGCTATTCGAGCGGGAACACCACCTGGCACAGCACGTGGACCCTCGACGTGTCGCAGTCGTACACGGTGACCGCGACCGCCACCGCGGCCGACGGGACCACGACGCGGACCAGCACGTTCCGCACGCTGACGCCGTCGTCGACGTTCACCACGGAGATCATCGAGGGGCAAGGCCAGTCCTACGGCGTCGGCATGCCGATCATCTTGTACTTCGACCACAGCATCACGAACAAGGCCGCCGTCGAGAAAGCGCTGCAGCTCAAGACGTCCAAGCCAGTGATCGGCGCGTGGTACTGGGATCAGCCCTGCGGCATGGCCGCCGACTGCCTCTACTTCAGGCCGCGGGACTACTGGCCGACGGGCACCACGGTGAGCTTCACCGGGCACCTGGACGGCGTGGAAGCCGCGCCGGGCGTCTACGGGTTCCACACCCTGACCCAGACCTTCAACATCGGCCGGTCGCTGATCGCGGTCGGGGATACGCAGACCCACCACACGCAGATCTACGTGAACGACAAGCTGACCTACGACTGGCCGATCAGTTCCGGGCGGCCGGGTGACGACACGCCGGACGGCAGCTACCTGACGATCGAGAAGGAGAACCCCGTGCTGATGACCGGCCCGGGGTACAGCCTCGAGGTCCCGTATTCTGTGCGGTTCACGTTCAGCGGCGACTACTACCACGACGCCTACTGGTCGGTCGGCGAGCAGGGCTTCGAGAACGTGAGCCACGGCTGCGTGAACCTGTCCCCCGCGGACGCGCAGATCTACTACAACATGGCCGTGCCGGGCGACCCGATCACGATCAAGGGCAGCCCGAAGGCCGGCACCTGGGACAACGGCTATACCGAGTGGTTCCTGAGCTGGTCGCAGTACCTGAAGGGCAGCGCGCTGCACGAGGCCGTGGAGGCGGGGCCGAACGGCAGCACGTTCGTCAGCCCGTCGAGCTTGCCGAAGGACACGGCGAAGGCCCCGCTGCAGACCGCGGCGGCCGGGAACGCGGACGTTTAGGAACGAGCACGGGCAGCGGACAGGAAGGCCGCGTAGGACCACGAGAGGTTCCGCACGCTCTTCTCGAAGCCGGTCACCGCGTCGAACTGCTCGCTGAGCTCGAAGTGGTCGCTGTGGAAGACGATCGCCTGGAGCATCTTGTCCCCCGCGGCGCGCAGCGCCGCCACCACCGCGAGCGGCGACCCGCTCACGTCGGCGCCGACCTGGGTGAAGAAGGGTGCGGACAGGGAGTCGGCGGGGACCGTTCGGGATGAATAGATCTTTCCGGCCAGCCGGTAGTAGAGCTCAGCGAAGTTCGCCGTCGTCAGCGCCCACGGGTGGTCGCCCTCCAGGGCGTCGGTGTCGCCGTCGTAGACGTCGCCTGGATAACGGCCGAGCAGCGGGCCGATGCCGCGCTTGGCGTCGTCGCCGTTGATCGGGTAGCAGTACTCGCCGGGCTCGGCCCACTGGGCGCGCAGCAGGGCGGCGTGCGCGAGCAGCCGGGTGTCGGTGACCGACTCGGCGCCGTAGACGGCCGCCATGACCACGTCGATGTTCGGATCGTAGGTTTTACCAGAGGGAACGGGCAGCACCGACTGGTAGCAGGAGCCGTTCCAGTGCTGGTCGAGCGCGTTCGTCAGCCACGAGACGGCGGCCGGCAGCCAGCCGGGGACGGCGATGCCGATCTTGTTCGACGCGATCGCCTGGAAGCACTTGAGCTGCACCGACCGGGCGAAGAACGAGGCGCCGTACACCTCCTCCCACAAGTTGTACGTCTGTCCGGTGTACGCGGTCGCCAGGAAGTTCAGGTTCGCGTCGATCAGCGTCAGCGCGGCCTGACGCGAGGGCGGGTCGAGCTGGGCGTACATGGCAAGCAGCGCGAGCGTCTGCAGCGCCGGGCCATCGGTCTGGTCGGTCCACGGGCGCTGGGTCCCGTTGATGTAGTAGGACGCGCGGTCGAAATCGCCGGGAGCGGCCTGGCAGACCTGGGAGAACCGCACGTATTCGATCAGCGGCTGATTGTCGGGCAGCATTCCCGCGGCATACGCCGCCGACAGTTCGAAGGCGACGATCGCCGCGTCGCGCGTCCAGTGGTAGACGTAATCCTGGGTGATTTGCGTCGCGGTGTTCTCCCACGACGGCGAGGCGAGCACGCACCCGGGCTGGGAGAGGATGGCGGCGTGCACCGGGTCATCGAAGACCAGGCCGTCGGAGGCGATGTTCCTGAACATCAGCCAGAACATGAAGGCGGCTGTTGTTGATGGGTCGGCCTGCCCGACCGCCGACCGCACCAGACTGTATCGCAGCATCACCCCAGTTTGCCCGAGGCCAGCTGCTTGCCGGCGGCGTTGTACGCGGTCCACCGGCGCACCATCGCCTCACCCTTGCTCAGGTAGAAGGCGAAGTACCGCTGGTTGCCCACCTGCACCGGAGTGACCCGCAACGCGGCGCCGTCGGTCAGCGCGATCGTGAGGTAGCGCACATCGGCCGCGGCCGATCCCACCACCACACCCGCCGAGTCGCCGGGCAAAGCAATCATCTGCGTGCCCATCGGCGTGCTGTCATCCACGCACGCCCACTGCCCGGCGTCCACGCCGGTGTCGACGAAGCACGCTCCCCACGGACCGATGTGCGCCTCGACGGCCCAGGCCTTGCCGGCTGCCGACCCGACGGCGATTCGTTTCGTCACCTGCGCCTGGACACGCTGTCCAGGCGATTGCCACCTGCCGAAGACGGGAATCCCGTCAGGCAAGTTGAACGGTACCGAGGTCAGGTACTGACCGTCGCTCAGGTAGGCGGTGGCACTGGCGACGGGAAGGGCAGGCGGGGAAGCGAACGCGACGTAGCGCGTACCGTAAGCCTTGACTGGAATCAGCTTGAGCGTAACGTCATCGGACAGCCTGACCAGGACATAAGACACATCGGCGCCGACCCGGCCCATGCCGGCCTGGGCATCGCCGGGGACCGCGAGCCCCTCCCATGCCACTGGGTTCGCGGCGTCCAGCGACTGCGGCTGATAACACACCGGCTGGAGTCCGGACACGCCGAAGGCCGGACCGGACGCGCCAAGGCACACCTGTCCCGGCGTGCCGTTCGTCTTGGGGTTGTCCACCCAGACCTGCCAGGCCTTGCCGTCGATCGTGCCGGTCGCGATCGTGCCCGCGTGCGCGTGCCGCCCCGGGGGCACAACGGTCACGCTGACGTGTCTATGCGTGGGCGTGACCGGCCTAGGCGCCGCCTGCCGGTGGGTCAGCGCCGGGTAACCGGCACCCGCGAGCACCGCGACCGCCGCCACCGCGGCCGTCACGCCGACCCTGCGCCGCGTCCTGATGGCCTTGCCGCGGCGGATCGCCTCCTCCACCGGAGGATCGCCGGGGTTGACGGCGCGCAGCGCCTCGTTCAGGTTTTCCCGCAGGTCACTCACCGGAGTTCCCCTTCCACGATGTGGTTTCTGAGGGTGGCGAGCGCGCGCGACGCCTGGCTCTTGACCGTGCCCACCGAGCAGTTCAGCGCGGCGGCCGTCTCGGCCTCGGACATGTCCATCCAGTACCGCAGCACCACCACGGCGCGTTGCCTGGGACCAAGCGACCGCAGCGCGTCGAGCAGCGCGGCCTTGTCCTCCGGTCCCGCTTGGACGGTGCCGCTGTCCGGCAGCGTGCCGGGCAGCGCCTCGGCGACCCGCTGCTTGCGGAACCGCCGCCGGTTCTCGTTGATCACGATCCGGCGGACGTACGCGTCCGGGTCACCGGTCCGCTGTACTCGCCCCCACGACGCGTACGCCCGCGCGAACGCGGCCTGCGCGACGTCCTCCGCGTGCCCGCGATCCCCGGTCAGCCCGTAGGCGAGCCGCAGCATCGCCGGCCAGCGGCCGCGCATGAACTGACGGAACTCCTCGTCCGATTCGCCGCTCACGGCCCACCTCCTCGGACTGACAGAGCACTTCTCGTGTGTGGAGGGTTGCATCAAATCTCGTGTGTGGAGGGTTGCATCAAATCAATTTTCCGGAACGAAGGGTGGCGCGTGCGGGGAGGAAAGGTTAAGAATTCCTTCAGGTGGTTCTGGAAGGGGACACGGGTGTCGAGGCGATCGTGGTGGGTTTTCGTGGCGTGCGCCTGCGCGGTGGCGACGTGCTGCCCGCGGCCGGCGGCGGCGGTGGTTCATGCTGGAGGGATCCGCGCGCTGCCCTCCGCGGGGACCAGCCCCGTGTGGGCGCAGGCGCGGCAGGTTTCCGGGATCACCACGCTGGACGACAACGGGTCCGCGCAAGTGAAGGCGGTGTCTTGTGCTGCCGCGGGCGCGTGCGGCGCGGGCGGATTCTACACGGACGGCAATCAGGACCAGGCGTTCGTGGTGAGCGAGACGGGCGGCGCCTGGGGGTCGGCGCAAGGCGTGCCGACGATCCCGCAGCTGAACGTCGGCGGCGACGCCGAGATCAACACGATCTCGTGCTTCGCGGCCGGCGAGTGCGGTGCCAGCGGGTACTACAGGGACGCCGCTGCCAACACCCAGTCGTTCGTGGCGCAGGAAAGCGGCGTCTGGGACGGCTCGCTCGAGGTGCAGGGCACCGGGGGAAGCTTCTCCGAGCCGAACAGCGAGTCGTGCCCCTCTTTCGGGCGGTGCACGATCGGCGGGTTCTTCGCGGATTCCCACGGCGACGGGCAGCCTTACGTCGACGACCAGAACCTGTCCTGGCCCGCGGCGCTGCCGCTGCCCGGCAATCCGAACGCCGGCATGGTCTCCATGGTCACCTCGGTGTCCTGCCGGTCCGCGGGCAACTGCGCGGCCGGCGGGTGGTACTCGACCGCCAACGGCGCGCAGCAGGCGTTCCTGGCGGCGGAGAAGAATGGCGCGTGGCAGTCGGCGGTGAAGGTCGCGACCGCGCAGAACAAGGGCGGCGACGCACAGGTCAACCAGGTCTCCTGCGGGTCGCCCGGCAACTGCGCCGCTGTCGGCGCGTACGCGCCCGCCTCGGGCCAGCAGACGCCGTTCGTGGTCAACGAGAAGAACGGCACGTGGGGGCCAATGCTGGCGGTGCCTGGCATCGCGACGCTGGACACCGGGCACTTCGGCGGCCTGTCGTCCGTGTCGTGCGCGTCGGCTGGCAACTGCACCATGGAGGGCTACTACAACGTGGCCAAACCCAAGGCCCAGTCCGCGTTCGTCGCGACGGAGAAGAACGGGGCGCTGGGCAGCGCCAGGGAGGTACCCGGGCTTGGCGCGCTGAACAGCGGCGGGGTCGCTGTCGCAGGCCCGGTGTCCTGCGTCTCGCCCGGCACCTGCTCCGCCGCCGGCGAGTACAAGGCCGGGGGCCACTTCCAGGTCTGGGTGACGAGCGAGCGCCTCGGCGGCTGGGCGACGGCGCAGCCGCTGCTCGGCCTGGTCAGCGTTGGCGGCGCGGGCGCGTTCGTCAACGGGCTGTCGTGCGCGACGACCGGCAGTTGCGGCATGGTGGGCTACTACTACGACGCCCAGGATCACCAGCAGCCGTTCGTCGCGACCGGCGCGATCGCGCTGCCGACGTCGATCACCCAGACGCTGTCCGCGCACACCGTGGCCTACGGGCACGAGCAGTCCGAACGCGTCTCGGTGCACGTGTCAGGCGGATACGGGCTGCCGCCGGGGGGCTCGGCGACCGTCAAGGCCGGCGGCACCGTCGCCTGCGTGGCCAAGCTGACCGGGGGCGCGGGCGCGTGCGAGGTGCCGGCGACGAAGTTCGGTGCCGGGCACGTCAGCCTGGTCGCCTACTACGACGCCACGGTCGAGTTCAGCTCCTCCCGCACCGCCGCGCAGACGTTCACGGTGACGAAGGCCGGGACTCGGACCAGCCTGGCGCTGTCGGCGGGCAGGATCACCTACGGCCACGAGCAGGCCGAGCGGCTGACGGCCGACGTCGCCCCGCGGTACGCCGGGGTCCCGGCGGGGACCGTCACGGTCACCGCCGGCACCACGACGCTGTGCCGGATCACGCTCAAGGGCGGCAAGGGGTCGTGCCCGCTGGCCGCGACCAGGCTCAGGCCGGGGACCTATTCGCTCGTGGCCCGTTACCCGGGCAGCGGAGGATTCGCGGGCTCCGCGTCGCCGCCGAAGACGCTCACCGTCGTCAGGTGACTTTGTGGTCAGGTGCCGCCTCGCACCGGCCTACCCCGCGGACCCACAAGTAGCAGTGCTCCCACACCCTCGCGCGAGGGTAGTCGCTGGTCCGACAACGCGGAAGATTACCCGCCTCCCAGGACGGACTATCTTCCGCGCTAATTGGCATGCCCGAAATGCCACGCCGGGGCACGGCGAAGGTGGCCGTTTACGGGGTGCCGGTCGGGAGGGTGTCTAGCCAGGCGGCTACGCGGGCGGCTTCGCGGGTCATGAGGGCGGGGTCGCGGAACGTGCTGGACAGGAGCGCGGCGCCCTGGTACCGCGCGATGACCTCGATCGCGAGGGCGTCGGCGTCGGGGCAGCCCAGGGCGGCGAACTGACGCTGGGCCCAGTCGACCGGCTCGCGCATGAGGCGCGCGGCCAGGTCCGAGGCGTCGGCGCGCTTGTCCAGTTCCAGGCAGAGCGTGCCGTGCGGGCAGCCGTAACGCGCGATCTGGTCGGCCTGTTGCGTCAGCGCGCCGAACAGCGCCTGCAGCCGGTCGCGCGGGCTGTCGTACGCGTCTTCCAGCGCCGTGAGCATCTGCCGGGCCTCGACCAGGTGTGACTCGACCACGGCCTCGACGATGTCCTGCTTGGTCTTGAAGTAGTAGTAGACGTTGCCGAGCGGGACGCCGGCCGCCGCCGCGATGTCGGCGAGCGTGGTCTTCTCGATCCCTTGCCGGTAGATCGTCCCGCGTGCCGCGGCGATCAGCCGTTCGCGCTTGCCCAGCGCGCGCTGGGCTGGTGCCAGTGAGTCAGTCATCTCACTGAAGAGTATAGACGTCCCGGCGGTACACGAGTAAGTTGGTTAACTGACTGATTACATAATTACATCCTGATCGGAGATTCTTGCTTATGACGGCACCGCCGCTCGCAACGTCATCTGTTCTCGCCACCCGCCGGGGCAAGGTCGTCCTCGCCTTGCTGTGCGCGGTCGCGTTCCTGGACTTCCTCGACACGTCGATCGTCAACGTCGCCCTTCCGTCTATCGGGCGCGACCTGCACTTTTCCGTGCAGAACCTGCAATGGGTGCTCAGCGGCTACGTGATCACCTACGGCGGCTTCCTGCTGCTCGGCGGGCGGTGCGCCGACCTGCTCGGGCGGCGGCGGATGCTGGTGGCGGGGACCGCGCTATTCGGCGCCGCGTCGCTGGTCGGCGGGGTATCGGTGAATTCCGGCATGCTCGTCGGCGCCCGGCTCGCCCAGGGACTCGGTGCCGCGCTCATGTCGCCGGCCGCGCTGTCCATCCTCACCACGACCTTTAGCTACGGCACCGACCGGGTCAAGGCGCTCGGCGCGTGGGGCGCCATGGCCGGCATGGCCTCGGTCGCCGGGGTCTTCCTCGGCGGGGTGCTGTCCGCCGGGCCTGGCTGGCGGTGGGTGCTGTTCGTGAACCTGCCGGTCTGCGCGCTGGTGCTGGTCGCCTCGTTCCGGCTGCTCGACGGGGCCCGGGAAGGGACCGCCTCAAAATTCTCTTCCTTCGACACCCCCGGCGCGCTGCTTGGCACCGGCGGGATGCTGGTGCTCATCTTCGCGCTGGTGCGGGCGCCGAATGACGGCTGGGGCTCGGCCCGCACGATCGGCGAGCTCGCGACCGCGGCGGCGGCGCTGATCGCGTTCGCCCTGAACGAGGCGCGGCGGCGCGACCCGCTGGTGCCGCTGTCGATCTTCCGGATCAAGGGGCTGGCGGCCGCCGACGCGACGATGGTGCTCGCGATCGCCGGGTTCTACTCGGTGTTCTTCTTCGTCACGCTGTACATGCAAGACGTGCTCGGATTCTCCGCCCTGCGCTCGGGTGCGGCGTACGTGCCTGTCGCCGCGATGGTCGCGGTCTCCGCGGTCATCGGGACCGGGCTGATTCCCCGTATCGGGACCAGGCCGCTGATCGTGGCGGGCGCGCTGATCGCGGCGGGCGGCGTGTTCTGGCTGTCCCGCATCCCGGTGCACGGTTTCTACTGGACCGACCTGTTCCCGGGGCTGATGATCATGGCGCTCGGGCTCGGCGGCGTGTTCGTGGGCGTGCAGACCGCGGCCAACGCGGGAGTGCCGCCCGCGATGGCGGGCCTGGCGGGCGCGCTGATCAACGCGTCCACTCAGGTGGGGGCGGCGCTCGGGCTGGCGATCCTGTCCGCGCTCGCGACGGCGCGGACCAGCTCGCTGCTCGATTCCCACGCGACACGGGCGGTCGCGCTCTCGTCCGGATTCGGTCGCGCACTGCTGACCGGCAGCATCTTCGTGCTCGGCGCGGCGCTGATCGCGCTGCGCGCCGCCAACACCCGCGGCGAGCCGACGAGCGAGATCACCGAGGTCGCGACCGCCCCGGCCGCCAAGCGCGCCACGTTGTGACTGCTTGACATCCTGGTGAACAAATGGTTCAAGCGGCTGCTGGCGGTGGTGAAGCGGCCAGCGGCCGTGCCAGGATGCAGCGTTGGGTACGTTCTGTCCGGGGCTGACGTTATTGAGCGGGATTTGATGAGACCTACTCCTCGCGTTCTCGGTGCGGTGATCTTGGCCATGGCGCTCGGGGCCGCGGCCACGGCTTGTTCGGCATCCGCGTCGAACACGCCCGGAACCAGCCCGTCGGCCGGCGCCCACCGGGCGCCCCCGACGGGGACGGTGACGGTCAAGGACGGCAACAAGGTCGTCTGCGTGATGACGATCAAGGCTGGCCAGGGGACATGCAAGGTGAGCACCAAGAATTACGCCCCAGGCACCCTCCGGTTCGACGCCTCGTACAGCGGCGGTTCCGGGTACAAGCCGTCTCACGGTTCGGCCACTGTCAAGCTCGTGGGGCCGAAAGCGCCGGCGAACGGGTAAGGCCACCGCGGCTATGCCGTGCTCGTCGCGTGAGAAGATCGCGAGGTGGACAGGGGCAGGCTGGAAGCCTTTAGCGACGGCGTGTTCGCCGTCGCTATCACGCTGCTCGCGCTCGGCCTTACGGTGCAGGGGCCCGGTCATGGGTCGCTGGTGGATCAGCTCGCACGCGCCTGGCCGACTTTCGTCGCCTACGTGGTCAGCTTCTTCACCATCGGCATCATCTGGGTCAACCACCACGCCCTGGTGTCCAACATCGTCGCGGTCGACCGGACGCTGCTGTTCCTGAACCTGGTACTGCTGCTGTTCGTCGTGATGGTCCCGTTCGCGACGGGCACGGTGGCCGACTACCTCTCGATCAGCGGTTTTGACGCGAAGGTCGCGGTAGCTGTGTACGGCGGGGTGCTGCTGGGGATGTCGATCGGGTTCGCCTCGATGTTCGAGTGGTCGCTGCACAGGCGTCGCACCAGGACGCAGCTTCCGCGGGACCAGTGGTGGGCGGCCCGCCGGCGGTTCGTCTTTGGCGGGCTGGTCTACCTGTCAATCATCGGGCTCGCGTTCGCCAGCGCTCCCGCGGCATTCGCGCTGTCCGGGGTGGTCGCGGTGTACTACGTGTTCGAGCAAACTCCGGCCGCTCGGGCCGCCGATACCGGCGAGGAGCCCGGCCCGGAGTGAGAAGATCGCGGTGTGGATCTTGAACTGGAGGGCAAGCGGGCGATCGTGACCGGCGGGAGCCGGGGCATCGGGCTGGCGATCGGCCGGGCGCTGGCCGCCGAGGGATGTGACGTCGCGCTCGTCGCGCGTGAGGCTCGCGCGCTGGAGGCCTCGCGCGCGGCGGTCGCCGCGGAATCGGGCCGGCCCGTGATCGGCGTCAGCGCGGACACCGGGGACGAAGAGTCCGTGCGCGCCATGGTGCGCGCGGTGGTCGCCGGGTTGGGCGGCGTCGACATCCTGGTCAACGCCGCGGCGCGGCCCAACACGGGCGCGGTGGTCGGGATCGACGCGTTCGACGAGCCGGAATTCAGCGAGCAGGTTAACGTGAAGGTGCTCGGGTACCTTCGGTGCATCCGCGAGGTGGTTCCGCTCATGCGCGCGAGCGGGTGGGGGCGAATCGTCAACGTCAGCGGGCTGGCCGCGCGGTCCAGCGGGTCGATCACAGGGACCGTGCGCAACGCGGCCGTCTCGGCGCTGACGAAGAACCTCGCCGACGAGCTCGGCCGCGACGGCATCAACGTCACCGTCGTCCACCCCGGTGTCACGGTCACGGAGAAGACGCCGGAGATCCTGGCCGGGCGGGCCGAACGGGCGGGCGTCTCGGTGGCGGAGGCGGAGCGGCGGCTTGGCGCCTCGGTCAGCATCGGCAGGCTCGTCACCGCCTCGGAGGTGGCCAGCGTCGTGGCGTTCCTGGCCTCACCCAGGAGCGTCGCGATCAACGGTGACGCGATCGTCGTCAGCGGCGGGGCGGTAGGGCCGATCTACTACTGACAGCGCCGCGCACAGCCGGGTCAGGAAGGCGGCGATCGTGGCGGCGGCGACCTTGCGCAGCACCAGCCGGTCGAGGCCGACGCCGAAGGCGCCGAGCGGCGGGCGGTACGTGCCGGTCAGGCCCACCTGGGTGCGCTCGCCGTCGGCGCTGAGACTGATGTCGGCGTCCAGCGCGGGGAACAAGGCCCCCGTCATCCCGACGGCCTCCCAGCGCAGCCCGATGCGCATCTCGTCGTCCCGGTACGCCGGGTCGGTGAACTGGACGCGCACCAGCCGGGAGGTACCCGGCTTCGCACCGAGCGGCCCGACCCGCAACAGGTCGTCGGCGCTGCTCCGGTAGGCGTCGTCGGAGGCCTGGCTGAGCCAGCCCCCGTAGAGCAGGCGCGCCAGCCGAGCCTGCGCGGCGCCCATCGGCACGTCGATCACCTGCTGGCCTGAAGCGAACATGACAGCCAGTCAATGCCCGCCGCTGCCGCTCCCGTAGGGACCTTGGTCTTCTGTTCGGCCGGTGGCGCGCCCCTGCGGGCGAGCCGCCCGTGGGATAGGAGTTGAATGGGAACACGGAGTGACACACGGGGTAAATGAGTTCTTAGCGGTGCGGCATCTGGCGGGAACTCTGTCATGAGGGCCGTCGTGTCCGCGTATTACGGCGACATCGAATCCGGCGACTGCGCGGAAGCCTGGGCACTGCTCGACTCCGGCATGACCACCGGTCAGTTCTATCAGCAGTTCGTGAACGGGTTCGCCTGCACCGGGTCGCAGGATCTGTCCAAGAACTGGGAGTCCGGCGACGAGGTGAACTTCGATCTGGCGGCGACCAACGACTGCACGGGAGCGGTCCAGACCTTCACCGGCACGGACACCGTGACAGGGGGAAGATCGGCGCGGCGAATGTCAGGCAGACGGGCTGAAAGTCCGCGGTAACCGGCGCAGCCCGCGGGTCAGCCGTGCCGGGTCGACGGCGACGGCGAAAGGCCGGCTGGCGGTGAACGGCGCGGCCGTCTTCGCTTCCACGGTGTAGCGACCGCCGTGCAATTCGAAGACTGTCACTTCCGGCTGCGCCAGGTCGGGATTCACGACCCAGTACGAGGGGACGTCGAACTGTTCGTACGCGGCCTTCTTCCGAGTCAGGTCCACGAGCGCGGTGCTTGGCGAGCGGACCTCGACGACGAGCAACGGCGGCTCGGTGAACTTCGCGCCACCGATCTGGTCAAGCCTGACAACCACGAGATCCGGGTCGAATTCTGTCTGCTGGTCAAGTTGGACCGCGGGCTCGGGAACTACGCAGAGGTCCTCCGGGCATGCGTTGTCCAATACTCTGGCCAGACGCATCGCGACAAACTGATGGACCGTCGTCGGACGGGGGCTCACGATAAGCACCCCGTCGAGCAGTTCGTACCGGCGGCCGTCATCGGGCATCCGGTCGAGCTCGGCAACCGTGAAAGGACGGCCGGCGGCGGGCCACGCCTCGGCGATTGTCACGACACTCATCGTGCCCCCTTCTGTGCATGGCGTCCAATCTGCCAGCCGACACTGACATTCCGGGGCTCCGTGATCACTCGCGGGTGCGAAGCAGATTACGGGACGAGCGGGCCGACCTGCTCGGCGATGAAGCGGACGAAGGCGGCCGGGTCGGGTTCGTCGCCCGGGGGGTGCAGGACCACGGTGTCGGCGCCGGCGTCCGCCCACGAGCCGATCGCGGCGGCGATGGCAGCCGCGTCGCCGGCGACGACGGCGCTGTCCGCCTGGACGCTTCCCTCGCTGATCTCCTTGGCCAGCGCGTCCCGCCCGGCCGTACCCGTCATGGCGCGCAGGTAGACGATCAGCGGGTGCGGGTCGGTGCGGCCAGCGGCGGCACGGCCCTCGTCGACCAGCCGGCGGGCCCGGCGCAGCCCGTCGAAGGTGATGCTCGAGTCTAGGACGGTCCCGTCGGCGAACTCGCCGCTCAGCCGCAGCGTGCGTGGGCCGGCCGCGGCCGCGACGATGGCCGGGGCCGTGGTTGGCGGCCAGCCGAGCGCCACCTTGTCCAGCTGAACGTAGCGGCCGTCCGTGGTCACCTGCTCGCCGCCCAGCAGGGCGCGCAGCGCGACAAGGTACTCGCGCAGCAGCGTAAGCGGGGACTCGACGCGCGCGCCGACCTGGCCCATCCAGTCCTGTACACCGTGCCCGACGCCAACCGTCACCCGGCCGGGGAACAGGCGGTGCAGCATGGCGGTCTCCATCGCGGTCAGCGCGACGTTCCGCAGCGGAGCCGGGATCACGCCGACCGCCAGCCGCAGATCGGACGTCCAGGCGAGCGCCGCCGCCATGGCCGAAGCGGCACCGCCCCAGAAGCAGTCCTCCCAGAGCCATAGCTCACCAAGGCCCGAATCTTCCGCGGCGCGAGCGACGTCGCGAAGCTGTTCTGGGGGGACGGTCGGTCTGCAGGTCACGGCGAGAGTTGTCATGCGGCCATCTTGGCCCACTAGAGCGCTTGAACGCGAAGGCACCATCGGGGATGGTCCCGGCGCGTGCCTGCTTCCGTCCCGGTTCGCTTTCGCCGTATGGTGGCGCGGTGGCCGACTCCTTCACCACCGAACTGTGGGACAGCATTACCGATATCTACGGCGCGATCCTCGCGCATCCGTTCATCACAGGACTGACCGATGGCACGCTGCCCGCGGAGGCCTTCGCGTTTTACGTCGTGCAGGACGGGCTCTACCTGAAGCAGTACGCCAGCGCGCTGGCGGCGGTCGCTAGCAGGGCGCCGGAGACGGCCGCGATGCGGATGTTCGCGCGGCACGCCGCGGACACCGTGACCGTCGAGCAGGAATTGCACTCCCAACTACTGCCGGCGCTCGGCATTTCCGCCGGGCGGGCGGCCGCGGCCCAGCCCGCACCGACCAACCTCGCCTACACGAGCTACCTGCTCGCGACTATTCGTGGTGGAACCTATGCCGAGGGCATCGGCGCGGTGTTGCCGTGTTACTGGATTTACCGGGAAGTGGGCAAGGAACTCGTCCGGCTGGGCTCGCCGGACAGCAGGTATCAGCGGTGGATTGATACCTACGGCGGAGATGAGTTCGGTGCGGTCGTGCGAGAGGTGATCGCGGAGGCGGACAGAGTGGGGGCGTCACTTTCCGAGGCCGAACGCGTACTGGTTGGCCGCCACTTCCGCACCACGAGTCGTTACGAGTGGATGTTCTGGGACATGGGGTACCGGAAAGAATCCTGGCCGGTCTAAACCAATGCGGTAACAAGGATCGCTCATCGGGCGTTCTTCTCGATAGAGCGTTGTGATCGGCCTTCCGCTGTCCCCGCGATCGTGGTCGCCGACACACTCGCCCCGATTGTCGTAAATGTCACATAGTCTGAGCCGACTCAGATAAGATCGCGTCGGCTTAGCAGGGTAGAAAAGCTTCGGCGTCCGGGCGGGTGCCGGCACAATTGCCTGTGGTGTGCGTGGGTCGGGTCCGATGCCGCAAACGCCGCGGTCATCGATTATGATGGCTGCTGAATCATAGAAAGGCGGAAATCCAAGTGGCCCAGAAGATACAGACTCTCTTCATCGACGACATCGACGGCGGAGCGGCAGAGGGTACCGTGCGCTTTGCGCTGGATGGTACGGAATACGAGATCGACCTGAACGCGAAGCACTCAGAGGAGCTGCGCTCGGCCCTCGGAAAGTACGTCACGCACGCCCGCAAGGTGGGCGGCAGCGCACGGCGCGCCGGTCGCGCCGCAGGTAGGGCGAGCCGCGGGGCCAGCAGCGCGCTCAACACCACTGAGATCAGGAACTGGGCGCGCGAGCAGGGTTATGACATTAAGGACCGCGGTCGCGTACCCGCAGATCTGGTTGCCAAGTATCAGGCTGCGACCGGTAAGTAACACGTAGGTAGGAATACGTCGTTTCATACCGGACTTTGCTCGGTATTCAGCGATAGCGCCCCCGGTTCCCCGGCCGGGGGCGTTTTTCGTGCGCCCACGGGCGCACGGCGACGTCGCGGCCCAGACTCACGAGCGAGCGAGCACACCCGCGAGCGGGAAAGCAGAGCGGGAAGAGAGCGCGCGATAAGCGCCCGGCGGCGACCGGAACAAGCCGAGCCAGAGGGAATACAGAGCCGACCGCTGAGAGCCTGTGCCCGGAGTAGCGGAGATCGAGCCCTACCCGCGAGCCAAAGGGCGCGCCGCTGTCTGGACTGAGGAGCGAGCGAGCGGAGCTCGCGAGCGACGAAGGAAGGCAGCGGGCCAAAAGCGCCCGGCGGCGAGCGGGACAAGCAGAGCGGGAAGACAGCGGGCCAAAAGCGCCCCGTGCCCAGCGGGACAAGCAGAGCGGGAAGACAGCGGCCGAAAAGCGCCCGGCGGCGAGCGGGACAAGCAGAGCGAGCGAGGCAAGCAGAGCAATGCAGAGCATGCCCCGCCCGCGATGAGCGACCAGCGATCAGCGATCAGCGATCAGCGATCAGCGATCAGCGATCAGGCGTAAGTAGATTCCGCGTCATCTTCGGCGTCGTCGTCGTCGCTATCGTCGGTCTCGCTGTCAACGCCTTGCTGGGGGTCCATGGGGGCCGGCGGCGTTGGCACAGCCGCGGTCGGCATTGCCGGATAGTGCGGCGCGGTCAGCATCCACGCGATGGATACGACGAGCGATATTACGAACACGCAGTAGACCCAGAATATCGGCGTCAGTCCCGATGATATGGTCAGCCCGTTCGCCGCCGCCGTCGACTGCGAGATGCCGAACAGCGCGGGCGACGTGGGCTGTGTCACCTGAATAAGCGCGGATATCGCCTGGCCGATGAGGGCCACCGTCGCGCCCGTTAGCAGCAAGGCGCCGTGCCGTACCGGACGCCATAGGGCCGCGAGCACGGCGACCGCGATGACGGCGATCATCACGGCGACCTCGCCGGCGATAATCACGCCCGGGTTCGCGAACGCGTTCCCCCTGGTGATGGTCTGCGCGGCCCCGGACACCGTCGCGGTCAGGGTGTAGCTGTCCCAGGAGGGCGCGAACGCGGCCACGGCGCCGATCGCGGCGAGCACCACGAGCGCGAGCGGCCCGGCGTCGGAGAGGCGAGGCTTGATGGGGCCGGACCACCCGAAGCGGCCGGAGCGGCCGGAGCGGCCGCCCGAAGCCTGCGGCGGCGCGGCGAACGACGGCCCCGCGAGGTAAGGTCCCGTGGCGTACGGCCCGGTGGCGTACGGCCCGGTGGCGTACGGCCCGGTGGCCTGCGGTCCGGTGGCCTGCGGTCCCGTGGCGTGCGGTCCTGTGGCGTACGGACCCGTGGGGTACTCCGCGAAGGGCTGCCCGGCGACCGACGGCTCGGGTGACGGTGCCTGCGCCGGTGACGGTGCTTCGTCCGATGACGGTGCTTCGTCCGATGAGGGTGCGTCAGGAGGGGTGACGGCCGACGGCGGGGGGAATTCCGTGGCCGCGGGCGTCGCAAGGCCGGGTGACGCGGTCCGCGACCGCACCGTGAGCGCGAGCACCGACCCTGCCGTGCAGGCCAGCCACCCAAGCAGGCTCAGCACGAGGCCCGTTCCGAGCAGACTCGACCCGCCCGCGATCACCTCGCCGAGGTCGGTGAAGAACAGGCCGAACGTGACCGCGCTCAACCCGGTGCCGAGCAGCGCGCCGAGCCGCAGCGTCTCCGCCCGCCTGCTTGCGCCGAACGCGATGAGCCCGCAGCTCACCGCCCAGGTCGCCAGGTAGAGCAGGTGCGGCGTTAGCAGCTCGGCCTGCGAGGCCAGGCTCGGGGAGCCGATATAGCCGGGGAACAAGCCGATCACGCCGAGCAGCACGCCGAAGCCGACCAGTCCGGCGGAGAGAACGCCGCGCGACGGCCGGCTCCGCAGGGCCGCCATGCTCGACGCGAACCCGCCGCCGGAACCCCCGGAGTCCGGGTCAGGCCCGCCGGCCGAACCTGGCCGCTTTATCCGCGGCAGCTGGAACCCGGCTCGCGGCTTCTCGACGCTGTTGATCGTGCCCGGCGTCTCGATGGCCGTGAATCGTGCCCAGGCCTGCGTCCAGCCCTCGTTGGTGAGGGGCCAGCGGTCGATCGGATCCGACATCGGCGCACCCGTGACCCAGATGCCGTAAAAGCGCTTTCCCCGTCCGATCTCGTACTTCTCGCCCCGGTAGGAGATGGTGACCTTATCGGACACGGTTCCAGCCTCCAAGCTCTGCCTGCTGTCCTATCAAGCCCCGAACATAGGCGGCCCGTCTGGAAGTCTCCTGAAGGCCCCCTCAGTCACTCCTGTACGCCGACAGCGGTCCTGGCTGAAGGCTGGAACGTCGGCGGCCGCAGGCCGTGCAGGACATGCACCGGGCCGTCGCCGCCGCCGATCGAGGCGAGGCCATGCGCGACCGCGTCGCCCGCGACGGCGGCGGCCTGCCGCGCGGCGTCCGGCAGCGACAGCCCGGCGGCCAGCCCCGCCGCGAGCGCCGCCGAGTGCGTGCAGCCCGCGCCGTGGGTGGCGGCTACCTGGTAGCGGGGCACCTCGATCCGCAGGTGCCGCTGCCCGTCGAACAGGTGGTCCACCGGCTCTGTGCCGTGCCCGCCGGTGACGAGCGCGGCGGCCGCGCCCATCGCGACCAGTCGCTCCGCGAGCGCCTGCCGGTCCTGGGTGTCCATGCCGGTCAGCGCCTGGGCTTCTGGCAGGTTAGGCGTCACCACCGTCGCCAGCGGGAACAGCCGCCCGACGAGCGAGCCCACCGCCTCGGGCAGCAGCAGCCTGCTCCCCGAACTCGCCACCATCACCGGGTCCACGACAAGCGGCAGCCCGCGCCCGGCGAGCTCGTCCGCGACCGCCTCGATCAGCGGGGCGGAAAACAGCATGCCGGTCTTCGCGGCATCGGCACCTATGTCGTCAAGCACCGCTTTTATTTGCTCCCGAACGAATGGGGGTGACTGCTCGGCGATCGACGTCACGCCGAGAGTGTTCTGCGCGGTGAGCGCGACGATCGCGGACATGCCGTGCGCTCCGCACCGGGCGAACGCCTTCAGGTCGGCCGCAATCCCGGCGCCACCGCCCGAGTCCGACGAGGCGATCGTCAGCACCCGGGGAATGGCGGGGGTCACGAGGACACCTGACCGGCGACCGGACTGGAGGCGACGGCGTGCCAGCGGCGCGGGATGCGGCCCGCGCCGTGCGCGGCCCGGCCCGCCTGCACGGCGAGGCGCATCGCGACCGCCATCTTCTCCGGGTCCGCCGCCCGGGTGATCGCCGACGCGATCAGGACCCCGTCGCAGCCAAGCTCCATGGCCTGGGCCGCGTCGCTGGCGGTGCCGATCCCCGCGTCGAGGATCACCGGCACGCCAGCCCGCTCGACGATCATCGCGATGTTGTGCGGGTTCCTGATGCCCAGGCCCGACCCGATCGGCGCGCCGAGCGGCATGACCGCCGCGCAGCCGGCCTGTTCCAGGCGCAGCGCGAGCACCGGGTCGTCGTTGGTGTAGGGCAGCACGGTGAACCCGTCCGCGACGAGCTTGCGGGCGGCCTCGATGAGCTCTTCAGGATCGGGCAGCAGCGTGATGTCGTCCGCGACGACCTCGAGCTTGACCCAGTCGGTGCCGAGCGCCTCGCGGGCCAGCCGGGCGACAAGCAGGGCTTCTGTCGCGGTGTGACAGCCCGCGGTGTTCGGCAGGACGTCGACACCCGCCTGCCTGATCACGTCGAGCAGCGAGCCTTCGCCGGCGGCGGTGATGCGCCGCATCGCGACCGTGCTGAGCTGCGCCCCCGAGGCGGTCAGCACCTTCCGCAGCACGTCCAGGCTCTGCGCTCCCCCGGTCCCGATGATCAGCCGGGAGGTGAGCGTACGGCCGGCGATGGTCCACGCCTCGCCGTTCGGGATATCCATCTTTTTACCCTCCCTGCACGGCGGTCACGACTTCGATCTGGTCCCGCTCGGTGAGCGGTGTGCCCGCCCAGGTGCGGCGCGGCAGCACCTCGCCGTTGAGCGCGGCGGCGACGCCCGTCGGCTGGTCGGTGAGCATGCCGACAAGCTGCGCGACGGTCGTCCCTGGCGGCACCTCGCGAGGGTCGCCGTTCAGCGTGACGTTCACCGCAGCCTCCCTGGTGTGAACGGGGTCCATTCGGCGGCTGGCCGCTTTCCCGCCAGGAGCGCGGTCACCGCGTCCGCGGTCGCGGCGGACAGCAGGATGCCGTTGCGGAAGTGGCCGGTGGCGACGATGAGGCCTTCTCCGGCGAGGCCAACGATCGGGCCGTTGTCCTGGCTGCCCGGACGCAGGCCCACGCTGATTTCGGCCAGGATGAGCTCGCTAATCGCCGGGACCGCGGTCATGGCGTCGCGGAGCAGGTCGTGCACGGCGCCCGCGGTGGCATCGGTGTCCTCGCGCTCCTCCTGCGTCGCGCCCACGACCACCTCGCCGTCGGCGCGGGGCACGATGTACACGTCGCGGCCGCCGACAGTGGCGCGGATGGTGTGCGAGGCTATGGGAGGCATGGTGCGCGGGTGGCGCAGCCGCAGGATCTGGCCCTTGACCGGGCGGAGCGCGTCGCGGACCCGGGCCGGGACGCCGTTGATTTTCCGCGTCGCCCAGCCGGCGGCCACGACCACCTGGGGAGCCGACAGGGGCTCGTCCCCGGGCGCGGAGGTCGTCACGCGCATGCGGCCGCCGCCGGCCGCCGCCACGTCGGTCACGGCGGCTGTGACCGTGCGGACGCCGGCCCGGCGGGCGGCATCCTTGAGGGCGGCCAGGTAGCGCCGGTTGTCGACGGACAGGTCGCCGCTCGCGAGCACGCCGCCACGGGTGCCGGGGGCGAGGAACGGCTCGAGCGCGCGGCACTGCCTGCCGTCGAGTTCTTTTGCCGCGAGGCCAATCGAATGGCGGAACGCGATCAGCCGTTGCAGCGCCGCCAGGTCGTCGCTGTCGTAGGCGACCGAGAGGGTGCCCTCGGTGCGCAGCCCGGTTGGCTGCCCGGCGGCTGCTTCCAGTTCTTCGGTGAAGCCAGGGAACCTGCCGATCGCCAGCAGGTTCAGGTTGAGCAGGTCCTGCTCGCCGAACACGCTTTCTGACACCGGGCCGAGCATGCCCGCCGCGACCAGGCTCGCCTTGGCGGCGTCGTCGTCCGGGTCGATGAGCGTTACGGCTAGTCCGTGGAGCGCGGCGCGCCAGGCGATCGCGGTGCCGATTACGCCGCCGCCGACGATGACAACATCGGGGTCCACATTCTCTCCCTTCGCCGGCATTACCCGGATCAGGTTCAACGGTCGGAGGCGCGCCTGCCTCCCTCTCAGCCCGATACGGGCTCCCGTGGTTGTTCACGTCAGTGTAACGCGTGATTCGATGGCCTCCATGACGGACTCGCGGGAGCGGCTGGCGGCCGCGCGGCTGTACCTCTGCACCGACGGGCGGCGCGACCGGGGCGACCTCCCCGGCTTTCTCGACACGGTGCTGGCCGGCGGGGTGGACATCATCCAGTTGCGGGAAAAAGGGCTGGAGGCCGCCGAGGAACTGTCGCTGCTCTCCGTGTTCGCGGACGCGTGCCGTCGGCACGGCCGGCTGCTGGCGGTGAACGACCGCGCCGATATCGCGCTGGCGGCGGGGGCGGACGTGCTGCACCTCGGGCAGGACGACCTGCCGGTGCCGGTGGCGCGGCAGATCCTGGGGCCGGGGCCGCTGATCGGGCGCAGCAGCCACAGCCCGGCCCAGTCGTCGCTGGCTTCTTTGGAAGAAGGCGTGGATTACTTCTGCGCCGGGCCGGTGTGGACGACGCCGACCAAGCCTGGACGCCCCGCGACCGGGCTTGACCTGGTGTCTCACGTCGCTTCGCGGGGCGCGCGGCGGCCCTGGTTCGCGATCGGCGGGATCAGCTTGCCGCGGCTCGATTCGGTGCTCGAGGCGGGCGCCCGGCGGGTCGTGGTGGTCCGTGCCATCACCGAGGCCGACGACCCGGGCGCAGCCGCCGCCGCGTTCGCGGCGCGCCTAGCCGCCGCGGGTTAGGCGGCGCGGGTCAGGTGGCACGGGTCAGGCGTCACGGGTCAGGCGTCACGCAGGCGGAGGACCGCCGCGCCCAGCAGGAGGGCGCCGAGCGCCCAGAGGACCAGCACACCCAGACCCTGCCAGGGGGTCAGCGGCAGGGCCCGCACGCCGGTGGTGGCCTCGATGTACTGGCCGGCCGTCATCGGGGCGATCTGTTCGAGGCGGCGGGACAGCGTCTGGTCCGGGACCACCGAGCTGACGATCGGGAACAGGTACAGCAGGGCGAGCACCGCGCCGATGGCCACGCCCGAGTCGCGGACGGCTGTGGTCAGGCCGATCGCGAGCAGCGCGATCAGCGCCAGGTAGAGCACCGCGCCGGCCGTCGCGCGCAGGTCGGGGCCGTTGCCCAGGGATAGCAGCTGGTAACCGTTGGCCTGGCTGAGGCCGTGGCCGGGCAGGATCAGCCGGCCGGCCAGCACGGAGCCGAGGACGGCAACCGCGCTCGCCGCGAGTACGCAGCCGGTGATCGCCGCCGCCTTGGCGGCCAGCGCGGTCAGCCGGCGCGGCATCGCGGCCAGGGTGAGGCGGATCATCCCGGTGCTGTACTCGCCGCCGATGGCCAGCACCGCGAGCAGGGCGACGACTACCTGGCCCAGGTCGATCCCGGTGAGGCTGATCTTGGCCGGATCGGCCCCGGTCACCGCCGGGGCGCACTCGCCGGCCTGGCAGCGGAAGGCCGCCGCCGCGGCCGCGCCCACCGCGATGGTGAGCACGGCCGCGGCGAGCAGCAGCCAGAACGTGCTGGCCAGCGTCCGCAGCTTGGTCCATTCCGCGTGCAGCGCGTCGGCCATCACGCGTCCCGCCGACGCAGCAGATAGACCGCGCCAGCGAGCGCGAGGGCGGTCCAGGCGCAGAGCACCAGAAAGCCGATCCACGGCGCCAGCGGGTAGTAGCCGTTCGCGGCCGAATAGATCGCTGCGACCTGCGCGTATTCCGGATAAGCCCCCTGAATCGCGTAGCCGGCGGCCGGAGTGACCCGCAGCAGCCAGTCATCCACCCCGACCGGCAAGACCGCGGTGACCGATAGGAAATAGGGGACCACGAACACGACGACGGCGATGGCGATCGTCGCCGCGCCGCGGCGCACCATAGCGCCGACGGCGAGGATCAGGACGGCCGCGACGGCGACCAGCAGCCCCGTGCCGATGACGGCGCGTACTTCGGTCATCAGCGGCGCCGGGAACATGTAGTTACCGCGAGAGTCGGTTATCTTCGTGCCGAGCGCCAGCGCGACGGCGGCGCCGATCACGCCGGCCACGAACGAGACCGCGGCGATCACGATCGCCTTCGCCGCCAGCACCCGGCCGCGCCGCGGGCTCGCCGCCAGCGTGATGCGGATGAGCTTGCGCCGGTACTCGCTGGTGATGAACAGCGCGGCTACGACCGCGATCGCGATCAGCCCCGCGAACGTCCCGATGAGGATGTTGTTGATCAACTGGGCCCCATCGGCCAGCCCGCCGTGGCCGGCCGTGACCGGAGCGATGTCACCGGACCCGTTCACCGTGAACTGCCCGCCTCCCTGGTGATACTTCCCGGTGTCGCTCCCTGACCCCTGCCCGGCCCCGAAGTATTCACCGGTCCACGAGCCCCGCGCCCCCGACGCTCCCACCGCTCGCGAGAGGGTGACGTGATCGAAGACCGCGGTCGCCTGGGTGGGGCCGTGGAAGGCGGTGACGCCGTGCGGCACCATGTAGTCCGGAGAGGCGGTGAACAGCCCGGCCTGGACGGTAGCCGGGAGGCCGGACAGCGTGACGGCGCCGACCTGGGTCCAGTGCGTGCCGTCCGCCGAGTCGTAGCCGGTGATCACGTCGCCGGCCCTGCTCAGCCGCAGCCAGCGAGGGTTCGCCGGACCGACGGCGCCGGACAGGCCCGCGGTGTCGCCAGTGTAATTCCACTGCATGCGAACCCCGTGGTCGTGCGTGACCATCATCGCCGCGTAGGCGGACCCCGGGTTCTGGTTTTGCTTGATGATGACGCCGGCCTTGGTCCACGGCTGGATGCCCGGCGACCCGAACGAATTGCCGTCCGGGCTGCTGACAACGCCAGCCGGGCCGGTCAGCGAGGTGACCCGGACGGTGATGCTGCCGTCGCCGACCAGCGGCTGGTGCACGAAGTAGAAGCTGTCGGTCACGGGCTCCCCGCCCGGCCCGAGGAGGAGGGAGGGCGCCCCCCCGCAGGCCGCGCCGCTTTGCGGCCCGCCACCCCCGGAGGTCTGGCAACCGCTCGAGTCGCTCGCGGGCGCGAGCAGCCCGAGGCCGACGGATACGAGGATCGCGACGATCATGGCGATGATCCAGCCGCGTACCGTGCGGAACTTGGTCCACTCCGCGTGCACCAGTTGCGCGAACCCGTCGCGGCCTGGCCCCACCTCGGAGCGGTACGGCGTCATGGTGGTCACGACGCCGCCTCCGGCTGCCGGGTTCTGGCCTGGAATTCCACAGCGTCCCTGGTCAGGTCCATGTACGCCTCTTCGAGCGTCGCGCGGTGGGCGCGCACCTCGGCGAACCGGACGCCGCCGTCGGTGAGCTCCGCGACGATCCGTTCGGGGGACAGGCCGGAGACGGTGAGGAGGTCGGCGTCCGTGACGGCGACTGTCGCCCCCGCGTGCGCCAGCACGGTCATCGCCTGCGTTCGCGCCGCCGTGCGCACCTCCACCTGGTCCCCGGAGGCGGCTTGGATGAGAGATGCCACGCTGGTGTCCGCGATGACCTTGCCCCGGCCGACCACGACCAGGTGATCGGCCGTATCCTGCAATTCGCCCATCAGGTGGCTGGAGACGAGGACCGCCCGGCCCTGTGCCGCGAGCGATCGCAGGAACGTGCGCATCCAGACGATCCCTTCCGGGTCCATGCCGTTGAACGGCTCGTCCATCATCAGGATGGGCGGATCGCCGAGCAGCGCGCCGGCGATGCCCAGCCGCTGACGCATCCCGAGCGAGTATCCCCCCGCCTTGCGCTTGGCGACCGATGCCAGCCCCACCAGCGACATCACCTCGCGCACCCGGTCGGCGCCCAGGCCCTGGGAGTGCGCCAGCCACAGCAAGTGGTTGCGCGCTTTACGGCTGGGCTGCAGCGCGCCGGCGTCGAGCAGCGCGCCGACCTGGCTGAGCGGTCGCCGCAGCGAGTGGTAGGGCTGCCCGCCGATCAGCGCGGTGCCATCGTCGGCCGCGTCGAGGCCAATGATGATGCGCATGGTGGTGGACTTGCCCGCGCCGTTCGGGCCGACGAAGCCGGTCACCTGGCCGGGGAGGACGGAGAATGTCATCCCGTCCAGCGCCTGTGCCGCGCCGAACCGCTTGCGCAGCCCGGAAACTTCGATGGTTGCTTCCATGGTCCGCAACGCTAGGCTCCGCGCCCGGCTGCGGTCGTCACCTATGGGAGCGTCCCCCTTGGGAGCTACGCGCGGATGGCGGGTTTGGGTGACGCCCTGGGGCGCTCTGGCGGGGACAATGACACCTATGGGTCAGAACGGAGCCGCGCTCGCGCGGATCGCGAGCGCCCGCCAGGCACCGGCGATCGTCGCCGGGCTGCTCGGGCTGGCCGCGGCCGGCCAGGCGATCGCGCGGGCGACGGCGACCGCGACCGGCGGCGACGTCGTCCCGTATCCGGCCTTGTTGTGCCTGCTCGCGCTGGCCGGCACGGTTCCGCTGGCCGTCTTGCGCCGGGCCCCCGCCGCCGTGACGATCACGGCGGCCAGCGCGGCGCTGCTTGCCCTGCGCGCGCTTCCGGTCGCCGTCGGGGTCGCGCAGGTGATCGCGGTGTACCGGCTCGGCGCGGCCGACACGCCCTGGCCACGCGCCCGGGCGGCCCCCCAGTTCATCGCCCTCGCGCTGGCCGTGCCGTTTCTCGTGCTCGCGCTGACCAGCGGCGGCAGCGCGCCCGCCGTGCTGCTCGCGTCGCTGGTGCCGACGGCGGCGGGGACAGGGTTCGCGGTGCGGGCCCGGCGCGCCGACCAGACGCAGACCGCCGCGCGGGCGGAGATCGCGGACACGCTGACCGAGCACCTCGCGCGCGGCGAGCGCGCGCGCATAGCCCGTGAGCTGCACGATGTGGTGGCGCACCACATCTCGGTGATCGCGGTGCAGGCCGAAACGGGGCGGATGACCACCGCGGGACTGCCGCCCGCCGGGGCGCAGCGGTTCACCGAGATCGGCGACACCGCCAGGGCGGGGCTGACCGAGATGCGGCGGCTGCTCGGCGTGCTCCGCGAAGACGCTGACGCGGCGGTCGCGGACCGTCATCCGCAGCCGGGCCTGCGGCAGCTCACCGGGCTGATCGACGCGGCCCGGGCGGCGTCGAGCGCGTCGGCGAGGCTGATCGTGTCCGGGCCGGTCGCCGAATTCGACCCGGGCGTCGAGCTCGCCGCGTACCGGATCGTGCAGGAGGCGCTGACCAACGCGCGCAGGCACGCTCCCGGCGCGGCCGTGGACGTGGAACTGCGCTATACCGGCGACGCGCTGTACCTGCGGATCCGCGACAACGGCCCCGGCCCGGCCCCCGGCCCGGCCCCCGGCTCCGGCGGCGCTGGACAGTCATCCGCCGCCGGCGGCCACGGGCTGCTCGGCATGCGCGAGCGCGCCGCCACCGTGGGCGGGTCGCTGCGCACCGGCGCGGCCACCGGAGGCGGATTCTTCGTCGAGGCGGACTTGCCCGCGAAACCGGAGGTCTGATGATCAGCATCGTGGTCGCCGACGATCACGAGGTGGTGCGCGCCGGGTTCGCGGCGCTGCTTGACACCCAGCCGGACTTCACCGTGCTCGGCACGGCAGCCGACGGCGCGGAGGCGGTGCGCCTGTGCGGCGAACTGGCCCCCGACGTCGTGCTGATGGACGTGCGGATGCCGGGCACCGACGGGATCGAGGCGACGCGTCTTCTCGTATCGGGGGGGCACGAGTCAACCAAGGTGCTGATCCTGACCACGTTCGACCTCGACGAGTACGTGTTCGACGGGCTGCGGGCCGGTGCCAGCGGGTTCCTGCTCAAGGACGTGACCGCCGAGCGGCTGTTCGACGCGGTGCGGGTCGTCGCGGCCGGCGAAGCGCTGCTCGCCCCGGCGGTCACCCGCCGGCTGATCAGCGAGTTCGCGCGTATCCAGCCGCACGAAGGACCGCGCGAAGGACCGCGGGCGGTGCCCGCGGCCCTGTCGGCGCTTACCCCGCGGGAGACCGAGGTGCTTCGGCTGGTCGCCGAAGGCTTGTCCAACCCGGAGATAGCGACGCGCCTGGTGGTGACGGAGGAAACCGTCAAGACGCACGTCAGCCGCCTGCTCGCCAAACTTGGGCTGCGTGACCGCACTCAGGCGGTGGTCGCCGCCTACGAGTCGGGACTCGTGGTGCCCGCGAGTCAGCGCGGCGACCGTTCGGAAGATTGAATCAATTCTTCTTGCTGGGTGCGTCAAGCCCCGCGGCGCTGACCACGCGGGCGACGGCTTCGGCCTCCCAGCCGGGCGCCATGATGTGCACGCCGGACACGCCGGGCACCTCGCGCAGTTCGGCGATCACGTCGGCGGCGACCGCCACTCCCGCGTCCTTCGCCTCGTCGCCAGTCCGGCCGGCCAGCCGGGCGAAGGTCGCGTCGTCCACCTCGACACCGGGGATGTTGTTGTGCATGTGCTCGAGCGCGCGAGTGCTGCGCGGCGGCATGACGCCGACGAGCACGGGGATGCCTTCGAGCAGGCCCGCCTCGGTGAGCGGCGTGAACCACTTGGCGAAACGCGGCACGTCGTAGACGATGTTCGTCTGGAAGAACTGGGTGCCCGCGGCGATCTTCGCCGCTATTTTCTGCGGGGTGTCGACCAGCGGGTTCATCGCGCTCGCGACGAAGAATCCGGTGGGGGTGCGCAGCGTCTCGCCGGCCGCGAGCTGACCGTCATTGAGCTTCCTGATCAGGCTGACCAGGCCACGGGAGTCGAGGTCCGTGACCTTCGTGGCGAGGTCCGCGTACCGGCCGACCTTGAGCGGGTCGCCGGACAGGGCGAGGATGTTCCGCACGCCGAGCGCCCAGGCGGCGAGCAGGTCGGACTGCAGCGCCATGATGTTCCTGTCCCGGGTGGTCACCTGCATGATCGGTTCCAGGCCCTGCTCGATCATCCAGCTCGCGGCGGCCAGCGGGCTGACCTTGACCGTCGCCGCGGCGTTGTCGGTCACGTTCGCCGCCGCTACCAGGCCCTTGAGTCTCGCGGCGGCCCGGCGAACCGGTTCGGCGACCGGGTCCAGGGGCGGGTTGAGTTCGGCGGTGACCGAGAAGCTGCCAGCGGCCAGTACGTCACGCAGCGTCATGTTTAACGAATCTCCTCCCTACACCTACCGATTCTTCATCCGACGCCCCAAGAACGGAAATGTTTCGGCGCACAACGGTTCGGCTGGGGGATGAGGACCTGGTCATGGGTTAGCCGGGTTTCCTCCCGGGTACGTAGCGACCACCCCCCGACGTGCGGACTATTCGCGGTAAGGGGGCAACGCGTGCATTACAAACTCGACATTCTGGCCGAGAAGGGCTATGTCGTCCTCGGGGATTACGAAGGGACGTCTATCCCGCGGGCCGAATGGGAGTCACTGGAGTACATGGACTGGAAGAGCGGCGGCGATACGAACTTCGCACCGCTGGCGTCGGCTAACGGGGACATGGACTGCCGCGGTTTCTGGGACCACGGCAAGCCGGACAAGTACGGGATCTGGACCCGCAACCGTGACATCGCCCCGGGCCTGGTCCGCTATGTCAACGATATCGGCGGCAACTACGGCCGGGTCCGGGTCATCAAGCTCAACCCAAGCGACGAGGCGACCGCCGTTCGCCAGCTGCACAGGGACGACAACAACCGGCTCAACCCCGATGGCAGCGGCTATGTGATCCGCTCCTGGCTGGAGCTCGACAACTCGCCCGGCCAGTCGGTATTCATCCTGCGCGAGGACAAGGCCGATCCCGATTCTGAGACCCGCATCAGGCTGCACCCGGGCATGCAGCTTGTCATCGACTCCGAGCGCCTCTATCACGTCGTCTGGCATCCGGGGCCGCGGCCGCGTTACTCGCTGATCACCTCGTGGGAAAGCGACGCGCGGATCGATAACTGGATCAAACAGCAGGCCGTCGTCATGGCCGGTCCAGGAATTCGCGCACCCGGCTGATATACGGGGCCTTGTCATAGCCGGCCACGTAGGAGCCGGCCATCCGGACCGGGTCGCCGAAGAAGTAGTACTCGTAGAGCGCCTGACGGCCGGCGAACGCTGAGGCGCACGTGTCCCACACCAACCGGAACAGCCGGACCCGCTCCGCGCCGGTCAGCGTCGCCGCTTGCAGGTAGGTGTCGATGTCGGCGGCGGCGGGGCCGGTCACGTCGGCCTCGGTCGGCGTGGCCATCAGGCCGGACGCGCCGAGCTTGCGCAAGATCTCGGGGAACCGCTGGTACAGCTTCGGGTAGAGGTTGCGCGCGGCGTTCAGCGGCGGCCAGGCGGGAGTGAGCACGCCGAACGGGTTAACCGCCGCGTCGGCCTCGGCGGCGCGACCGAACGCGCGCAGCGTCTCCAGCGTGGTGATGATCTCGGCGATGTCGGCTTGGACGTGCTGGAACTGGCCGATCCCGATCGACTCGGTCAGCAGCGACGTCAGGCCGAGGACGTACTCGGTCTTCGCCGTGGTGCGCGCGACCACCTGGTGCGTCATGTGCTCGATCGCCGAGGTGGCGGTGTAGAAGCCGTTGCACAGCTCCGGGTCGCCGAGCACGAAGCACCGCTCGTAGGGTACGTGCACGTCGTCGAAGACCACGACGGCATCGGACTCGTCGAACCTGCTGGCGAGGGGATGGTCGAAGTGCGAACGGCCGTAGTCGAGCGGTTCGCGGGCGATGTACCGCAGCCCGGGGGCGTCCGACGGGACCGCGAACGCGAACGAGTAGGGCTTGTCCTCCGGCGTGCCGCGAAGCACGGTCGACGGGAACACCAGCAGTTCGTCCGCGAACGGGCCGATCGTGGCGAGCATCCGGGCGCCGCGGACGACGATGCCGCCGTCGTCCTCGCGCACGACGTGCGCCATCAACGTGCCCGCGCCCTGCTGGCTGCCGCTCACCGCGCGGTTGGCCTGCGGCGGGATCAGGGTGTGCGTGAGGAGCAGGTCCTCCTCGCGGACCTTCTCGTAATAGGCCCGGATATTGCGGGCGAACGCCTGGTCCGCCTGGCCGAACCAGTCCGCGGCGGACGCCAGCGCCATCAGCGCGCTGTTCAGGTAGTCGCCGGTGCGGCCTAGCATGCCCAGCGACCTGTCCGCCCAGAGCTTGAACGCCCGGCGCCGCTTGACCAGGTCCGCCTCCGTCCGCGGCACGAGGAACGCCGCGGCTACCGGCTGGTTTGTCGAGGGCGACGGGTACGTCAGCACGTCACGAAAGCGAGGATCGTGCTGCATGTCGAAAAGGTCCGCGTAAGCGTGTACCACGTTGCGGAACGCGGGGTGCTCAGCCACCCCGCCCCGCAGCGTCTCCCCCTGGATCTCCACGTGGGTCCGCGTCCTGGCCAGCCGATCCAGGAATTCCGCGCCAGTGCGTGCGGCCATGCCGCCCAGCCTAATGACTTGCCACCTCGGCCGACAGATGGTTGCCTGGTCGCGTGAAGAACCGGTGACTCGCAGGTCAGCGGCCGAGTTGGTGACCTACCTGCTCGAGCCCAAGAACTGGATCATCGCCACCGTCGTCGCGGTTGGCTGGCGCGCGGACGGTGCGGCCGGCCTTGTCTGGGGACTGGTCGCGGCTCTGTTCGCCGCGGTGCTGCCCACGTTGTTCATCACCCGCGGTGTCGCGCGAGGCCGCTGGAACGACAGGAACGTCGGCGCCAAGAGGCCACGGCTGCTCGTCTTGAGCTTCATGCTCGCGTCGGTCACCGTGGGTCTGGTCGTCCTCGCCGCGCTCGGCGCGCCGCCGGAGCTGACCTGGTATTTCGGCTGCATGCTTGGCAGCGTGGCGGTGCTCGCCGCGATCACGACCGTGTGGAAGATCTCCATTCACTGCGCGGTCGCTTCGGGGTCGGCGACGATCCTGTCGCTGATGTTCGGGCCGCGGCTGCTGCTGACCTATCTGCTCGTCGCGCTCACCGCCTGGTCGCGGGCGGCGCTGAAAGATCACACCACCGCCCAGGTGGTCGCCGGCTGCGTGCTCGGTGCGGCGGCCGCCGTCGTCACGTACGCGATCATCCCGCACGAATGAGCCCGGTGCACCGGTGACGCCGGCCCGGCCGAAGATCGGCCGTCCTGGACTCCTGCTGCTCGCCACGGCGACGATGTCGCGGCTCGCCGACAACGCCGCCGCGATCGCGCTCGTCTTGCTGATCTTCGCCCGCACCCACGACCCGCGGCTGGCCGGCGTCGTGGTGGGCGCGTTCAGCGTGCCGACGCTGGTCACCGGGCCCGTGCTCGGGGCGTACCTGGACCGGATGCGGCGCAAGCGGCCGCTGTTCGCCGCCAACCAGGTGCTGCTCGCCGCGGCGCTGACCGGCGTGCTCGTGGTCGCCGGACGCGGCCCCAACTGGCTGCTCGCCGTGTTCGGTCTGTGCGCCGGGCTGACCGCGCCCGTGCTGACCGGCGGGTTCAGCAGCCTGGTGCCGCTGGTGGTGCCGACGGACGCGCTGGGGAAGGCGAACGCGCTGGACTCCGCCAGCTACGACGTGGCGGGCCTGTCAGGGCCGGGGCTCGTCGCCGCGATCGCCGGGGTGTTCGGCGCGGGCGCCGCGCTTGGCTTGGTCGCCGCGATCGCGGCCGCCGGCCTGCTGCTCGTGCTGGTCGCGCCAATGCCCGCCGTCACGCCCGTTCTCATGCCTGGTGAGTCAGTCGCCGCCGCCGTCGCGGACGGCCTGCGGCTGCTGCGCGACTCACGGCCGCTGCGCGCGGTGACGATCGCCGGGGCGGCCAGCCAGTTCTTCCAGGGACCGCTGCCGGTCGCGCTGCCGCTGCTCGCGGTGGCGCTCGGCCACACGACATCCGACGGCGGCTGGCTGCTGACCGCGATCAGCGCCGGCGGCCTGATCGGGTCGCTGCTCAGCGACCGGCTGCTGATGTGGCGCTCAGGGCGGACCGTGTTCGCCGGGGCGTTGTTCGGATTCTTCGTGTGCCTGGCCGCGCTGGCGGTCGCGCGGGGTTTGTGGCCCGCGATGGTCCTGGCCGCGCTGGCCGGCCTGGCGGACGGCCCGTCCTTCGCCGCCACGCTGAGCGTTCGCCAGCGGCTGTCCCCGCCAGACCGGTACGCGCAGGTGAGCGCGACCGGCGCGAGCCTCAAGACCGGCGCCTACGCGCTCGGCGCGGCGTCCGTAGGCCTGCTCACCGGCGCGCTGACGGCCCGCGAGCTCATGCTGGCCATCGCCGCGGGACAGCTACTCGCCGCACTCCCCCTGCTGCTCCCGTCCGGTGCTGTCCCTGTTATCCCGAACGAGCCCCTGTTCCCCGCCCAGACCGCCCCCCTCGACGACTAACCGCGGCGGCCCCGCCGCCTCTTGCTGTTATCAGCCGGGTCAGCGCCGGTTCGGGTTAGTGTGGATCGTTTTCCATGGCGGGCCATGGAAAACGATCCACACTCATGGATGCCAGGTGACCGCGACGGTTAGAACGGTTAGAGAGGCCAGAGGCGGGCGGTCTCGTCGGCGCTCGCGGTGGCGAGGAGCGCGCCGTCGGGGCTGAACGCGAGGGAGCCGACCGCGCCGGCATGGCCTTCCAGCGTGCGCGCGCACCTGCCGGTGGCGGTGTCCCACAGCCGGACCGTCGCGTCCGAGCTCGCGGTGGCGATGAGCCTGCCGTCGGGGCTGAACGCGACGACGAACACCGAATCGGTGTGACCTTCGAGCGTCCGCAGCGGCGCACCCGACGCGGCCTCCCATAGCCGGGCGGTGGCGTCTTCGCTGGCCGCGGCCACTACGCCTCCGTTCGGGCTAAAAGTAATGGACCATACCGTGTCGGCGTGGCCGCTCAGGATGCGCATACAGTTGCCGCTGCCGGGGTCCCACAGCCGGGCAGTGCCATCGAAGCTGGCGGTGGCGAGCAGCGTGCCGTCCGGGCGGAATGCCACCGCGGACACGATGCCGGTGTGGCCGGTGAGGACCTGGAGGCAGCGGCCGGTTCGCGAGTCCCAGAGCCGCGTGGTGCCATCGCCGCTCGCGGTGGCGAGCAGCCTGCCGTCCGGGCTGAACGCCGCGCCGTACACGATGTCGCTGTGGCCGTGCAGGACGCTGAGGCAGTCGCCGGTTCCCGTGTCCCACAGCCGGACGCTCTCGTCGTAGCTCGTGGTGGCCAGCAGCGTGCCGTCGGGGGCGAACGCCACGCCGAACACGGCGATCGTGTGTCCGGTGAGCTCGTTCACGCAGGTCCCCGTGGTGGGGTCCCACAGCCGCGGTGTCAGGTCGGCGCTCACGGTCGCCACCAGCGATCCGCCTGGGCTGAACGGCGCCGCGAAGACCGCGTCGGTGTGGGCGGTCAGCGTGTGCAGTAGTTCGCCGGTGGCGGCGTTCCATAGGCGCGCCGACTTGTCCTCGCTGGCGGTGCTGAGCCGGGCACCGTCCGGGCTGAACGCCACCGAGTTAACCGCGCCCGTATGGCCGGTGAGCGTGCGCGCTCCCGCCGTTTCGATAACACTCATGTAACCGCCTCTGCGATCCTGCCGCGTGTGCGCGCCTAATTCTGCACTTTCCGGCAGGCGCGGTAGGCATTTTTCGCCCCTTCGCTTCCCGTGTTGCATCAATTTGTGACATAACGCGCGGGAATGGTGGCCCGAAATGCCGCTATTCCCTGGCCAGGCGCCGAATTCCGCTACTTGACAGTCGCGGTTCCCGTGCCTCCATGCTCGTTAGGAGCGAGGGAGTGGTGTGATGCGTATGAGCCCGCGGGAGGTCGAACGGGGGGCCAGGAGCCCGAAGGTGCCAAAAGAGCTTGACTTGATTAGCCTAGAGGCTAACTATTAGGTGCATGGCTAAGGAAACGGTGATCTGTACGTACCGGGTGCGGGGGGACGCGGAGGAACGGTTCACGGAACTGCTCGGCGGACACTGGCGGACGCTGCGTGAGCTCGGCTTCGTGACGGACGACAAGTCGCTGGTGTTCCGCGGCACCGACGGCGGCCTCACCTACGTCGAGATCTTCACCTGGGTCGAGGGCGGCTTCGAGCAGGCGCACGAGCATCCCGACGTGCTGGCGATCTGGGAGCGCATGGATCCGTTGCTCGAAGAGCGAGACGGGCGGCCCAAGTGGGAGTTCCCGCACTTCGAGCCGGTCGCGCTGGCATCGTGAGCGGGCCGCGTCCGGACGCGGCCCGCCCGCGGCCCCGGGGGCTGGCCGAACTCGACGACTTCGACGCCGTCTTCGCGGCGCTCGCGCACCGGTCGCGGCGGACCATCCTGTCGGTGCTGCACGCGCGCGACGGCGAGATGACCTCCGGCGCGATCGCCGAGCGTTTCGACTGCGCGTGGCCGACCACCACGCAGCACCTGCGGGTTCTCGAGCAAGCGGGCCTGGTCACGATCACGATGCGGGGCCGCGAGCGCGTCTACCACCTGCAGGCAGACCGCCTGCACGCGGTGGCCGGCGGCTGGCTCGACAGGTTCCGCTGAGTCCGGCACGGAGGGCGGCCACACCAGTATCACTGGTTCGACATTGCACACTGTAGCGCTGGACATTCCGGGCATATCGCCTCGAGAAATGGTCACAGAGTATGCAAAGTGGTCAAAGTCTTCGGGATCACGGCGCCGTCGGGCGGGTCGGGGAGGGGTGGGCGGCGGGTCGGGGATAATGCCGGGGTGACGTTGGATCAGGAGCATGCCGAGCTGGAAGCGCTGTACAAGGATCTGCACGCGCATCCGGAACTGTCGTTCGCCGAGCACCGGACCGCCGGGGTCGCCGCGGAGCGGCTGGATGCGGCGGGGTTTGCGGTGACTACTGGGATCGGGGGGACCGGTGTGGCGGGAGTGCTGCGCAACGGGGACGGGTCGGCCGTCATGCTGCGCGCCGACATGGACGCGCTGCCGGTGCGCGAGGAGACCGGGCTCGACTACGCCAGCGACGTGGTCGCGACGGACGCGCGCGGCGATCGGACGCATGTCATGCACGCCTGCGGCCACGACATGCACATGACCTGGCTGTGCGGCGCCGTCGCGGAGCTCGCCGGCACGCGCGGCGACTGGCAGGGCACCGTGATCGCCGTGTTCCAGCCCGCCGAGGAGATCGGGGCGGGCGCGAAGGCGATGCTGGACGACGGGCTGTTCGACCGGGCCGGGGTGCCCGACGTGGTGCTCGGCCAGCACGTTTACCCGGGCGAGGCAGGGACCGTTCGGTACCGGGCGGGCGCGGTGATGGCCGCGGCGGAGAGCTGGGACGTGACGCTCTACGGCCGCGGCGGGCATGGCTCGCGACCCGAGAGGACGGTAGACCCAGTGGTGATGGCCGCCGCGGCCGTGCTGCGGCTGCAAACACTCGTCGCACGGGAGATCGCGCCCGCCGACCGCGGCGTCGTGACGGTGTCCCGGCTGCGGGCTGGGCATGCGGAGAACGTCATCCCTGAAACCGCGACGATCACGCTGAACTTCCGCGCCTTCGACCCGCGGGTGCAACGGCGGCTGACCGATGGCGCGCGGCGAATCATCGACGCCGAGGCCGCCGCCTCCGGGGCGCCGCGACCGCCCTCCTACCAGACATTGAGTTCGTTTCCCGTGACGGTTAACGACGCCGACCTGACATCGCGGCTAGCCGGCGTCCTCGAGCGAGCGCGTGAGATGGAACCGGCGATGGGCAGCGAGGACTTCGGGCTGTTCGGGACGGCGGCGGGGGTTCCGTCGGTGTTCTGGATGATCGGCGGTTCGTCGGAGGACGGGCCGGCCAACCACTCCCCCGAGTTCGCCCCGCTGATCCGGCCGACGCTGCCGGCCGGCGTGAAGGCCATGGTGGGCGCCGCCCGGCACGTGCTCTCCTCGGGGCGGTCCTGACGGGATGACACCGGACGAGCCTTTGGCGGGACTGGCCGGGCTCGCCGGCCCGCGGCGCGGGCACTTCGACCTCGGCACCGGATTTCACGGGGACCTGTGGCTGGACCTGGACGGGCTGTTCTCGCGGCCCGCGCTGCTGCGGCCGCACGTCCGGCAGCTGGCCGGCCGCCTGCGCGAGTATAAGGTCGACGCGGTCTGCGGGCCGATGGAGGGCGGCGCGCTGCTCGGGTACGCGGTCGCCGACGTTCTCGAGGTCGCGTTCCTGCCCGCCTACCGCGGGGCGCCGGGCGCGGGCGCGACGGCGTACCGGCTGCTACCCGGGAGGATCACCGGCTGGCGGGTGGCCATCGTCGACGACGCTGTTAACGCCGGGACCGCCGCGGCGGCCTGCGGCGGCCTGCTGCGCGACGCCGGCGCCATCCCGGTCGCCGTCGGCGCGCTGCTGGGTCTTGGCCCGGCCAGCGGCGCGGTCGCGGCGGCGATGTCCGTGCCCTTCCACGCCATCGCCACGCTGGACAGTCAGGCGTGGCCCGCGGAACGGTGCCCGTTGTGCGCCGACGGAGTACCGCTCACCGAGACGTGAGGTTAGGCTTCGCGTGTGCGGATGCGGCTTGAGTCGGTGGGCAAGCGGTACGGGGTGCGCCAGCCGTGGGTGGTGCGCGACGTCAGCCTCGACGTGGCGGCCGGTCGGCTGATACGCCTCGAGGGTCGCAACGGCAGCGGCAAGTCCACCTTGCTCCGCGTCGCCTCGGGGGTGACACTGCCCTCGACGGGGCGCGTGACCGGACGCCCGCACACGGGGTACGTGCCCGAGCGGTTCCCCGGCGCGCTGCCATTCCCGGCCAGGGACTACCTGCTGCACATGGCGCGCGTGCACGGGCTGCGCGGCGGCACAGGAGAGCGACGCGTCGACGAGTGGCTGGACCGGCTCGGCGCGGCCGGCTACGCGGACCGGCCGCTGCGCTCCCTGTCCAAGGGGATGTGCCAGAAGGTGGCGATCACGCAGGCGCTGGTGTCCAGCCCGGAGCTGCTCGTCCTCGACGAGGCGTGGACCGGGCTCGACCAGGCCGCACGCGGCGCCCTCGACGTCGCGGTCACCGAGCGCGTCGCCGATGGCGGTGCGGTGATGTTCGTCGATCACGAACAGGCGCGGCTGGCCGGCCGGATCAGCGAGCGCTGGCAGCTCGACGGCAGCGGCCGGGTCACCGTCGTCGCGGGCGGGTCGGGCGCCCCCGCCCGGCCCGAAGAGGACGACGACACCGTCGTCATTGACCTGGACGGCGTGGAGCCAGAGACGCTTGCCCGGATTGAGAGCCTGCTCGGCGTGCTGTCCTGCACGGCGGCTTCGCCAGGAAGCGCCACCGTTCGGGTCGGCGCGTGGGGGTCCGATGCGCTGCTGCGGCAAGTGCTGACCTGGGACGGCCTTCACGTGGCGGCGGTGCGCGCGGAAAAGGAGGGCGGCCGGTGATCGCGCTGCTGCGGTACCAGACGGCGATCATGCTCCGGTCGCACCGCTGGATCTTCCCCGCCATCGCCTACGCCGCGCTTATCGCCGTCGAGGCCACCGGCTCGGCGACGCTCGCAGAGGGGCTCGGCTGGAGCGCGGCGATGCTGGTCCCGGTGGTCGCCTTCCTCACCCGGTCGATGCTGATGGCCGAACCTGACGCCGCCCGGGCGTGCGTCGCCGCGGCGGCCGGCCCGCTCCGGGCACAGCTGGCGACCTTGCTGACCGCGTTCGGCGGCGGGATCGTGCTCGCCGTCGTCGGCGCCTGCTTCACGCTGTTGACCAGCGAGTCCGTCGCGACGAACCCCCAGCGGGGGCTGCTCGGCAAGGTCACGGCGACGTTCGCTCATCCGCAGGTGCTCGCGGCGGGGCTGGTCACGGCCGTGATCTGCCTGCTCGTGGGGGCGGCCGTCGGCGCGCTGTGCAATCCGCCGCTGTTGCGCCACCCGGCCGCGGCCATGCTCGCCACGCTGGCGGCGGCGATTTTCGCGCTCGCCTCCGACGTCTCCCCGGCGGGCGCCGCGCTGCGGCTGAGCAGCGCGGCGCAGTCACAGCCGCAGGCGGCGCAGTGGCCGGGCCTCGTCCCGCTGGTCGCGTCCGTGTGCCTGGTGGCGGTCACGTGGGGCGCTTCCGTCGTCGCGGCCGCGAACCGCGGCTGATCCTGGAGGCCGATGATGCGGCGGACCAACCCGTACGCGGTGGCGGCGCTCGTCTGCGGGATCGGCCAGTTCTTGGTGCTGCCGGTAATCGGGACGGTACTCGCGATCACCTTCGGGTACACGGCGCGCGGCCAGATCCGGCGGACCGGGGAGAACGGAGGCGGGATGGCCACCGCGGGCATCATCCTCGGCTGGGTCGGCCTGGCCCTCACCATCGTCGCCATCGTCGGCTTCATCGCGCTGGTGGCCATCTTCAACAGCGCCTGGCAAGGCGGGTAGGCCCGCCCGTCTTCCCCACCCGGGGCGGAGTGCGGGCGGCTGGAGAGACGGGCGGGGACCGTTCCGGATAATGGGTTGGAATTTCTTACCAAGCTCCGGCGGGTTGCCTGGTGACTTTGTTCAGGCGGTTGAAGACGTTGACGACCGCGATGGCCAGGACGAGTGCGGCCATGCCCTGCTCGTCGTAGTGCCTGGCGGCTTCGTCCCAGATCGCGTCCGGCACCGGGTCGGGGCTGTCGGCGAGCCGGGTCGCCGCCTCGGTGAGGGCGAGCGCGGCGCGCTCGGCGTCGGAGAAGTACGGCGCCTCGCGCCAGGCGGCGACGGTGGCGAGGCGCTCGGCGGTCTCTCCGGCCTTCGTCGCCGACTTGACGCCGCCGTCCACGCAGGCGCTGCAGCCGTTGATCTGGCTGGCCCGCAGGTGCACGAGGGCGAGCGTCGGCGCGGGGACGCCGCCGGTCTTGGTGATCTCGGCGAGCGCCGCGACCGCCTGCCAGCCGCCGGGGAGGACCGCGGCCGGGTTTTTCATGCGTGGTTCCATGATCTTCTTTCGGGTCGGTTATCCTTGCGGCGGTTTCTCTCATAGGCCCCGCCATCTGGACTGACCGATCTGGGGAAAGGAATGTGACAGATGGCTGACCAGGACTCGCTCGCGTCGCTGTTTGAGGAGCACCGGGCGCACCTGCGCGGGGTGGCGTACCGGATCCTCGGCTCCGTCAGCGACGCGGACGACGCGGTGCAGGACACCTGGCTGCGGCTGAGCCGTTCTGACGTATCGGACGTCGCCAACCTGGGTGGCTGGCTCACCACCGTGGTGGCGCGGGTCGCGCTGAACATGCTCCAGTCGCGCAAGACCCGGCGCGAGGAGGTCGGGGCGGCGTGGTCGTCCGAGGACGCGGTTGACCGGCTGCCCGGCGGGCCGTCGCCCGAGGACGAGGCGCTGCTCGGCGACTCGGTGGGCGCGGCGCTGCAGGTCGTGCTCGACACGCTGGAGCCGCGGGAGCGGATCGCGTTCGTGCTGCACGACCTGTTCGGGGTGCCGTTCGACGAGGTCGGGCCGGTGGCGGGCGCGTCGGCGGCCGGGGCGCGGCAGCTCGCGAGCCGGGCGCGGCGCCGGGTGTCGTCGTCTTCGCTGCCTGGCTACACGGCGCGGCAGGCGCGGCACCGCGAGATTGTGGCGGCGTTCTTCGCCGCGGCGCGCGAGGCACGGTTCGGCGCGCTGCTCGAGCTGCTCGACCCGGACGTGGCGATGCGCGCCGACGAGGCCGCGGCGCGGCTGGGCGCCGCATCAGAATCCGCCGGAGCGGATGCGGTCGCTCGCTGGCTGTCCGGCCGGGCGCGCGGCGCGCGGCTCGCGCTGCTCGACGGCGAGCCCGGCGCGGTATGGGCGGTCGGCGGGAACGTGCGCGTGGCGTTCTGGTTCACGATCGCCGCGGACGGGCGGATCGCGCGCATCGACCTGATCGGCTCGCCAGACGAACTCGGCACGCTGGACATCGAGATTGCGGACGTGCCTCGATAGGGTACGCCATGTCACGTCACCGCATGACGGAGGGAACGATGGCCGACCCGAGAGTGCTTGGGATTGTGCTGGCAGGCGGCGCGGGCACCCGCCTGGCCCCGCTCACGGACGACCGGGCGAAGCCGGCCGTGCCGTTCGGCGGCGTGTACCGGCTCGTCGACTTCGCGCTGTCGAACCTGGCCAACAGCGGCATCAGGAAGATCTGCGTGCTCACCCAGTACAAGAGCCACAGCCTGGACAGGCACATCTCCACTACCTGGCGGATGAGCGACCTGCTCGGCAACTACGTGACTCCGGTGCCGGCCCAGCAGCGGCTCGGGCCGCAGTGGTACACCGGGTCGGCGGACGCGATCTTCCAGTCGATGAACCTGATCAACGACGAGAACCCGGACCTGGTGGTGGTCGTCGGCGCCGACCACGTGTACCGGATGGACCCGCGGCAGATGATCGCGCAGCACCTCGAGTACGGCGCCGGCGCCACGGTCGCGTCGATTCATGTCTCGCGGCAGGACGCGAAGTCGTTCGGGATCGTGGGGGTGGCCGCGGACGGCCGGACGATCGACCGGTTCCTCGAGAAGCCGTCCGATCCGCCGACGCTGCCGGACAACCCCGAGGAGTCATACGCCTCTATGGGCATCTACGTGTTCGACACGAAAGTGCTCGTCGACGCGCTGCGCCGGGACGCCGCGAACCGCGAAAGCCGACACGACATCGGCGGCAACATCATCCCGCTGCTTGTCGGCGACGGCGCCGCGCTGGCGTACGACTTCGAGCTCAACGAGGTCCCCGGCGCCACGAGCCGCGACCACGCGTACTGGCGGGACGTCGGGACGATCGACGCGTACTTCGACGCCCACATGGACCTGCGCACCGTGGACCCGGTGTTCAACCTGTACAACTACCGCTGGCCGATCCTGACCCACATGTCGGCGTTGCCCCCGGCCAAGTTCGTGCACGAGGAGGGTGACCGGGTGGGGCGTGCGATCGACAGCATGGTCAGCAACGGCGTGATCGTCTCCGGCGGCCTGGTCAGGCGGTCCGTGCTGTCCCCCGGGGTGCGGGTGAACAGCTGGGCCCAGGTCGACCAGGCAGTGATCTTGCACAACGTCGTGATCGGCCGGCACGCTGTCGTGCGGGACGCGATCATCGACAAGAACGTGGTGGTGCCAGAAGGGGGGCAGGTCGGGGTGGACAAGGAGCACGACAAGGCGCGCGGGTTCGCCGTGTCACCGGGCGGAATCACCGTGGTCGGCAAGGGGCAGGAGGTTCCGTTGTGAGGGTGGGTTCCGGGGCGGGCCAGCTAAGAGTCGCGCTGCTCACCCGCGAGTACCCGCCGAACGTGTACGGCGGCGCGGGGGTGCACGTGGAGTACCTGTCCCGCGCGCTGGCCGGGCTCGTCGACCTGACGGTGCACTGCCAGGGCGGCCCGGACAGGGAGGGGGTAGTGGCGCACCATCCGTGGGCCGCGCTCACCGACCAGGTGCTGCGGATCTTCTCGATGGACCTGTCGATGGCCGACAGCGTGGCCGGCGCGGACGTGCTGCACTCGCACACCTGGTACGCCAACCTGGCCGGGCACCTAGCGTCCCTGCTGTACGGCGTGCCCCATGTGGTCACCATGCACTCACTGGAACCGCTGCGGCCGTGGAAGGCCGAACAGCTCGGCGGCGGGTACGCGCTGTCTTCGTGGGCCGAGCGGGTGGCTGCCACCTCAGCCGCCGCTGTGGTGGCGGTCTCGGAAGGCATGCGCGCCGATATCCTCTCTGTTTACCCCGAGATTTCGTCCGAACGGACGCGGGTTATCCACAACGGGATAGACACCGCTGAGTACGCGCCGGACGACGATATCGGGGTGCTGTCCCGGCACGGCATCGACCCCGGACGGCCGTACGTGATCTTCGTGGGCCGGATCACTCGGCAAAAGGGCGTGCCGGTGCTGCTGCGGGCCAGCGCCATGCTCGACCCGGCCGCGCAGCTCGTGCTGTGCGCGGGCGCGGCGGACACCCCCGAACTGCTCGGCGAGGTGACGTCGCTGGTGTCCGGGCTGCAGGCGTCGCGCACCGGTGTGTTCTGGATCCCGGAGATGCTGCCCAAGCGGGAGATCATCCAGCTGCTCTCGCGTGGCACCGTGTTCGCCTGCCCGTCGGTATACGAGCCGCTTGGCATCGTCAACCTGGAGGCGATGGCCTGCGGGACCGCGGTGGTGGCCTCGCGGGTAGGCGGTATCCCCGAGGTCGTCTCTGACGGGGTGACCGGGCTGCTGGTGCCGCCCGACGACCCGGCGGCGCTGGGCGACGCGCTGAACGCGCTGCTGCGGGACCCTTCGCGGGCGGCGATGATGGGCGAGGCCGGACGGGCGCGCGCCGTCGAGGAGTTCAGCTGGGATTCGATCGCGGTGCAGACCGCGGCGCTGTACGAGGAACTGGCTCTGGCGTTACAGGTCTTCACAGGATCCGGACGGCGAGCAGGCACGCGTCGTCGCCGGTGTCGGAACCGGCGCTGGCCAGGATCCGCGCGGCGTAGCTGTCCAGGTCGGGGTCGACAGGGACGGCCTTGGCCGCGAACTCGGCGAGAGCGTCGCTGATCGAGGCGGCGCGCCGCTCGATCAGCCCGTCGGTGTACAGCAGCAGGATGTCGCCGGAGCGCATCGGGAGGGTGAGCTGCTCGTACCGGGCGGCCATGTCCACGCCGAGCAGCATCCCCTCGGGCATCGGCTGCACCGCGGCGACGCCGCCGCGCACCAGCACCGGTGGCAGGTGCCCGGCCCTGGCCCAGTGCAGCATGCGGCCGTCCGGCTCGTACCGGCAGCACACCACGGTCCCCGTGTCACCCTCGGTGAACAGGGTGGCCGCGAAGTTCAGCTGGGTGACCAGTTCCAGCGGCTCCGTCGTGGTGGCGGCGAGGCCGCGCAGCGCGTTGCGGGCCGCCACCATGCCGGTCACCGCGTCGATGCCGTGCCCGGCGATGTCGCCGACGACGAACAGCAGGTCGCCGCCCGGCAGCTTGAGCGTGTCATACCAGTCGCCCGCCACCAGGTAGCCCGCCTGCGCGGGGCGGTAGCGCACCGCTATCTCGACCCCTTCGGCCTGCCCGAGGCGCGTCGCCGCCGGCATGATCGCGCGCTGCAGCCGGATCGAGAGCTCGTGTTCCTCCGCGGCACGCTGTTCACTGTCGGCGAGCTGGTCGCGGGCCGCGGCGAGGGCGACCTGGGTACGGTACAGCGGCGAGACGTCCTGGAACGCGCCGCGCAGCGCCACCGGCTCCCCGTTCTCGAGCACCGGCTCGGCGAACACTCGGAGCTGCCTGACGACGCCGTCGTCTGGACGCACGATCCGGAACAGCGCCGCGGCCGGCTCCCGCTGCCGCAGCAGCGACTGCCGGAACCGGCGCAGCAGCGGGCGGTCGGCGGGGACCACGTAGTTGTTCAGGTCGGCCATCGGGATCGGCGCCTTCGTCGGGTCCAGGCCGAAGATGGTGTACGCCGTCTGGGTCCAGCGGACCGTCCGCGTCCTGAAGTCCTCGTCCCAGCCGCCAAGCTGGCCCAGCCGCTGCACGTGACCGAGCAGTTCGGCCAGGCGGCTGTCCTCCCCCGCCGATCTCCGGCGCCAGGTGAAGACCACGTATCCGGCATGGCGCGCGGCGTGCAGGTCCGCGATCTTCGCGGTATCTGTATCCCCTGTCAGCGGGCCTGTGCGCGGCATCGCGACCGGGCCGGTCACCCGCTGCGGGACGCCGTCCGCGAGCACCCCCGCCGCCCTGGTGAACAGGCCGTCGTCGGACTTGCTGGCCGGGTAGGCCTGCAGCAAGGTCAGGCCCGCCAGTCGCGTGACGGGACGGCCAGCGGGGTCGACGTAACCCGGGCTGAGGTGCACGATCTCGAAGTCGGTCGGCGTGCCGCCTGTTATCACCGGGCGGACGACGAGGACCGACTCTGCCACCTGGTCGAGCAGCCCGAACACAGCCGGGTCGACGCTCTGGTCCGCTTGAGACGGATCGGAGCCGACAGCCCGGTTAGGCAGCTGTTCATTGGTGGCCGTCAACAATCGCCTCCCGTGCCGCAACCTCCCCCGTCGCGATGATGCCAGCACGCTATCACTACGCCAAGACAGTGACCGGTCGCAGCGCCGTTGCAACGGCAAAGAAATGCGGCGTATGGGATTCCGTTATGACTGACACGCATTTGTGGTCATTGCAATCATGGTGGCCGGGCGCGCGGGGGGTCGGGGCGGGGT
>Ga0210390_10000330_pt1 | contig 51944 bp, 42 predicted proteins | sample IncBWH11OmetaG_FD_161050 | JGI IMG/M metagenome (GOLD analysis project Ga0210390, IMG submission 161050) | Forest soil microbial communities from Barre Woods Harvard Forest LTER site, Petersham, Massachusetts, United States - Inc-BW-H-11-O ... | reverse complement strand
GCGGCTCCAGCCGACGCCGGGCATCTCATCGGGCCAGCGGGTGGCCGCGAGCCTCCGCTTGAGGTCATCGAGCTGCGATTGCGGGATGTCGATCTTGAACTCACGCATCGTGAACCTCTCTTCAGTCTTGGTTGGGCTCAATCTCCGGCCGCGGCGAGTGGCGTCGCCGTGGCCGGCCGGCGCTTCGGCCAGCTGCACGTCAAAGCGGTCGGCGCTGGCGCGCTGAATGACCGGGTCGTGCGCCAATCCGGCAGCGCCCGGCGGGCACGGCCTTTCCCGTCGGCTATCGCTGTCCTGCATTACCGACGGTGACACCTGACCTCAGGCGACGCATCTCCGGCATTGCGCCGATCGCGGTGTCGTCGCCCGCTGTGGCTGTGGTTGTGGCCTTCACCAACCGCCAGCTGGACCGCACCCAGTCATGCCTTCCCGGGCTATCGGGTGGAGCCCGCGGAGGATGAACGCGTACTTCGGCCGCGTGAGCTCTATTGCCCGAACTCTCAACGGCGTGTTCTGCTCGCTCGACGAGCTCACCACCGCGCTGGAGGACTGGATCGAGATCTGGAACGCCACCGCCCGGCCCTTCAAGTGGACCAAAACCGCCGACCAGATCATCGACCGGATCTGTCGCTACCGCTCACGCATCTCCGGACCGGCTCACTAGGAGACCGGGGTGTGCTGCGATTCGGCGAGGAGGCCCAGGTAGCCGACCTCCACGATCCGCTGAGCGCGGGAGGAGTACACCGCCAGGTCGTCAGGGGCGAACGTGCCCAGCCCGTCGACATACCGGTTGAACATGCAGAACGCGGCGGCGATCAGCACGGTGTCATGGATCTCGGTATCGGTGGCTCCCTCGGCACGTGCCGCGTCCGCCAGTTCCTGCGTCACGGACTTCCCGCCCTTTTGCACTGCGGCCGCGATATCCAGCAGCGCCCTGAGTTTCGGTGATATTGGCGCGTTCGAGACGTCGGTGCAGACCTGCCGCACCAGCGGCATCCCTTCGGGCAGCTGCGCCGCCGCGTAGGCCGAATGCGACGAACAGCAGTACTTGCACTGGTTCAGTGACGACACATAGGAGGCGATCAGCTCCCGCTCACCCCTGGTCAGGGTGTTCGGCTCGCACAGCAGGACTTCGACGAGCTCATTCAGCGGTCGTGCGGTCTCCGGCCTGAACCGGAACAGGCCGCGGATGCCTGGTTCATCTGAGCCAAGGGTGATGTGCGCCATGACAGGTCCCTCTGGGTCGACTGGTGCGGATGCCTACCGCGCAGCATCAGCCACTCCCCGCGGCCCTGTCAACCTCGCTGTTGCCGAGTTTGGTCTAACCCGCGCGGATGGGCAGTGTGTGGACGGCGAGTTTCCGCGCAAAGGCCGGCCCGAGCCGGAATGCGCTCATAAGCGCATCCAGGCTCGGGAAATACCGGTAGATCGCGGGCGCGCTCACACCTACCTGACGCGCGATAGCCCGCACCGATATTGCGCTTGGACCGTCTTTTCCAGTTGCAAGTGTGCGACAGCGATGATCTCATCGGTCATTTCTCTGCGGAGACGTTCGCGGCGCCCAGGGTGAATGGACACGTGTTCGGCCATGCCATGCACTTCCCTCCACTCATTTTATACGACGCGTTGCCGTTCCTGGGCTTCTCGTGGATTGCTACACAGCGAAGGATTCTCGCGCAATGAGCAAGGTCCGAGATGGGAGCGGGACGGCGGCTGCCGCAGATTGAGGCTTATGCATTTATCGTCCTGCCGTCATGTGCCAGGCAACGCTACTCGTCAGTTGTGAGGGAAGGCATGTCATCTAAGCGCACCAAGTTGCGCCACCTCGTGCCCGCATTTGTGGTGATCCTGCTACTGGCGGGGCTTTTCGTCGGTGCGAATGTGGCAGTCGCGTCAAACGTCAACGCCAACGCGGTCGCGTCGCAGTACAAGTTCCAGGGGATGCCGATCGCGATGCCGCCGGGCTACCACCCGACCCAGACGATCCGCCAGGTGAACAGCGCTTACCAGCACCTGGTCTCGTGGATCTCGTCGGTGGGCGCCAGCATCGCGATGACCGACGTGACCGGCCACGGCCTGGACGACGGCATGTGCATCGTCGATCCGCGGACCAACGACGTGATCGTCACGTATGCGCCGACGGCGCCGGCCGCGGACCGGTTTACGCCGTTCGTGCTGAACCCGGCGCCGCTGCCCTACAACTCGACCATGGCCCCGATGGGCTGCGTACCCGGCGACTACAACGGCGACGGGCGGATGGACTTTCTCGTCTACTACTGGGGCCGTACCCCGATCATCTTCCTGGCGAAGTCGACCGCTACCACTCCCTCGGCCAGCGCCTACAAGCCGGTGGAGCTGCTGCCGGAGGACGTGGACGGGCAGTATGACGGCCCGGACTGGAATACCAACGATGTCACCGTCGCCGACTTCGAGGGCAACGGGCATCCCGACCTGTTCGTGGGCAACTACTTCCCGGACTCCGAAGTGCTCAACCCTAACGGCATCAACAACGTGCAGATGCCCTCGTCGCTCTCTGACGCACAGAACGGCGGTGGCGACTACATGTTCCAGTGGTTGGGTGGCACCTCGGGCGCGAACCCGACCGTGAACTACAGGCTCGTGCAGAACGCGATCCCGTACGACGACTCGACCGGGTGGACGCTGGGCGCGGCGACCGCGGACTTGACCGGTGACGGACTGCCCGACCTCTACATCGCGAACGACTTCGGCCCCGGCCACCTGCTGTACAACGAGTCCACCCCCGGGCATCTCAAGTTCAGCCTCGCCTGGGGACAGCGCGGGGCGCTCACGCCCAAGTCGTTCGTGCTCGGCAGGGGATCGTTCAAGGGCATGGGCGCCGACTTCGGCGACCTTGCCGACAACGACAAGTACGACCTGATGATCAGTGACATCACCACGCCGTGGGGACTGCAGGAAAGCAACCTGGTCTTCATGAACGAGGCCCCCAGCGATAAGGCGATGGCGTCGGACCTGGCGCGAAGCTTCGCGCCCTTCGACCAGGACGCCGAGCAGATGGGCATGGCCTGGACCGGCTGGACCTGGGATGTCAAGTTCGGCGACTTCCTGAACAGCGGAAACGACGATGTGGTCCAGACGGACGGCTTCATCAAGGGGACGATCGACCGCTGGAACTGGCTGCAGGAAATGGCCATGACCAACGACGACCTGCTCAGCAACCCGGCGAACTGGCCGCTGGTCGAGCCGGGCGACGACATCGCGGGCCACCAGTGCCCGGCGTTCTACGCCGACGGCGGCAACGACCAGTTCGTGAACATCAGCCAGCAGCTCGGCATGTGCACCACGGCCGACCAGACCCCGACCAGGGGCGTCGCGACGGCATACGTCCAGGGCAACGGCGTGCTGGACTTCGCGCTCGCGCGTCAGTGGGGACCGCCCATCTTCTACCTGAACGAGTCGCCCAAGCTGGGCCACTACCTCGACCTGAACCTCTACCGGCCGGCCGTGGGCGGCGGTACGCCTAACCAGGGCCTAGAGGGCATCGGCGCCCCCGCGTATGGGACGACGGTCATTATCGACACTCCTGGACACACCCAGATCTCTCAGCTCGACGGCGGCAGCGGCAGCGCCGGCAAGCGCAGCTTCGAGGTCTCCTTCGGGCTCGGCTCCTACAACGGCCCGGTCACGGTGCACCTGGCGTGGGTCGACAACGCAGGCCAGCAGGAACAAGAGACCCTCAGCCTCGCCCCCGGAACACACAACCTGATGCTCACCGGCACTGCCACGGAGGTTGCTAGCTCATGACCGCCACGATCCAGGCGCAGGGCGGCGCGCTTACCACGCCGCCGCCCGAGAAGGCGAAAAAGCCTGCCGACCCCCGCTACCTCGCACTGCGCAACTTCGCGCTCTCGATCAGCGTGTTCAACGTCTTCGGCTACACCCTGCTGGGTTTCGAGCAGCCTTGGCTGTTCGCTCTGTTCGCGGTCATCACCGGGCACGTCACGGACATCACCCTAGAGACGATCATGGCCTGGGCTTACAAGCGCAAGCCGGAGTACCGCGGCAGGGGCATGCGCGGCCTGTACGAGTTCATGCTGCCCGCGCAGATCACCTCGCTCGCCGTCAACATGCTGCTGTACGCCAACAACCAGTTCTGGCCGGTCATGTTCGGCGTGATGGTGGCGGTCGGCTCGAAGTACGTCTTCCGGGCGCCGATCAACGGCAGGATGCGTCACTTCATGAACCCGTCCAACTTCGGCATCGCCGTCGTCCTGCTGTGCTTCGCCCGCTGGATCAGCATCTCGCCGCCCTACATGTTCTCCGAGTGGGCGAGCTCCTACTTCCGCCTGTTCATCCCGATCGTCATCCTGGTCTCCGGGACCGTGCTCAACACCATGCTCACCAAGCGGGTCGCGCTGATCGTCGGCTGGATGGGCGGGTTCTTCATCCAGGCCTTCGTCCGGCACTGGCTGTGGGACATCCAGCTGAACACCGCGCTCACCGTCATGACCGGTATCGCGTTCATCCTGTTCACCAACTACATGATCACCGACCCGGGCACCACCCCGACGCGGCCGCGTGCCCAGTTCATGTTCGGCAGCAGCGTGGCCTTCGTTTACGCGGTGCTGATGCAGTTCAACGTCGTCTACACCCTATTCTTCGCGACCGCGATCGTCTGCGGCATCCGCGGCTTGGGCTGGTGGGGCGCCTACTGGATGAAGAATCGCCGGTCTGAGGGCGCGGGCCCCACGGCCGCGACCACGGACGGCGCGGGCAGCGTGCCGGAACAGCCGCCAGCAACGGTGCTGGCGGGAAGGTAATGGCAGGAGAAACGGTCACCACATGAGCACGCCCATAGCCATCGTTGGTATCGCCTGCCGGTATCCGGACGCCAGTTCTCCCGCGGAGCTGTGGGAGAACGTGCTCGCCGGGCGCCGTGCATTCCGCCAGATCCCGGACCAGCGGCTCAGGCTCGAGGATTACTGGTCGCCGGATCCGGCCGCGCCGGACAAGTTCTATTCCCGCAAGGCCGCGGTCATCGAGGGCTTCGAGTTCGACCGGGTGAAGTACAAGATTGCCGGCAGCACGTACCGCACCACCGACATGACGCACTGGCTGGCGCTGGACACGGCGGCACGCGCGCTCGAGGACGCCGGGTTCCCCGACGGCGAAGGGCTGCCAAGGGAAGCCACCGCCGTGATCATCGGCAACACCCTGACCGGCGAGTTCACCCGCGCCAACCTGATGCGGCTGCGCTGGCCCTATGTCCGCCGCACACTAAGCACCGCGCTGAAGGAGGTCGGGTGGGATGACGACAAGCTGGCCGCCTTCCTGCCGAACCTTGAAGCCCGGTACAAGAACGCGTTCCCGCCGGTCGACGAGGATACGCTCGCGGGCGGCCTGGCTAACACGATCGCGGGCCGGATCTGCAACCAGTTCGATTTCAAGGGCGGGGGCTACACCGTCGACGGTGCCTGCTCCTCGTCACTGATATCGGTGCTGACCGCCTGCGCCGCGCTCAGCGACGACCTGACCGACGCGGCGGTGGCTGGCGGCGTCGACCTCAGCATCGACCCGTTCGAGATCATCGGCTTCGCGAAGACCGGTGCCCTGGCCACCGGCGAGATGCGGGTCTACGACCGGCACTCCAACGGCTTCTGGCCGGGGGAGGGCTGCGGCATGCTCGTGCTGATGCGTCAGGACGACGCGGAAGCGCGAGGCCTGCGGGTCTACGCGACGATCGCCGGGTGGGGATACTCCTCCGACGGCAAGGGCGGCATCACCCGGCCGGAGGCGGCCGGGCACCGGCTGGCGATCAGCCGGGCCTATAAGCTGGCCGGGTTCGACTTCGGCACCGTCGGGTACCTGGAGGGGCACGGCACCGGGACCGCCGTCGGTGACGCCACCGAACTACGGGCCTTCACCGAGGCCCGCCGCGCCGCCAGTCCCGTCGGGCCGACCGCCGCGATCAGCACCATCAAGGGCAACATCGGGCACACGAAGGCGGCCGCGGGCGTCGCCGGGCTGATCAAGGCCACCATGGCCGTGTACCACCAGGTCATCCCGCCGGCGACCGGTCATGCCGATCCTCATCCCATCCTGACCGGGGATTCCCCGGCGCTGCGGGTTCCGCGGACCGCGGAGCTGTGGCCGCGGGAGCAGCCCATCCGCGCGGGCGTCTCGTCCATGGGGTTCGGCGGGATCAACGCGCACGTGGTCCTCGCCGCGCACAGCGATGCGCAGGCAGCGCGCCGCACCAGTCTTGACTCACGCACCATCCGGCTGGTCGGCTCCCGCCAGGACAGTGAACTGCTGCTGCTGGACGCCGCGGGCACCGCTGACTTGAGCGGCCGCGTGGCCAGCCTGGCCGCCCTGTGCAGCCGTCTCGCGTTCGCCGAGCTCGGCGATCTGGCCGCTACGCTCGAGCGGGAACTCGGCGGCGGTCCCGTGCGCGCGGCCGTCGTCGCCGCGACACCGGACCAGGCCGCGGAACGGCTCGCCACGCTGGCCCAGTTGCTCGACAGCGGGGCCAGCCAAGCGATCGACGTCGCGGGCGGGCTGTTCCTCGGCCGCGCGGTCGACGCCCCCCGGATCGGATATCTCTTCCCTGGGCAGGGATCCGGCAAGGGCACCGAGGGTGCGCTCAGGCGGCGGTTCGCGGTGGTACGTGATCTCGGGCAGGCGTTCAGCGTTCCCGAGGACGGCGACCTGGTGGCCACCGCCGTTGCGCAGCCCCGCATCGCGCGCGCCTCCGTCGAGGGCCTGCGGATACTCGCCCTGCTCGGCATCGAGGCCGAGGCCGCCGTGGGGCACAGCCTCGGGGAGCTGACCGCCCTGCACTGGGCGGGCGCGATGGACGAAGCGGGGCTGCTGGCCCTGGCCACGGAACGAGGCCGGGTCATGGCGCAGGCCAGCGAAGGCGGCGGCGCCATGGCCAGCATCGCGGCCGGCCCGGACCAGGTCGAGCCGCTGCTGACCGCAGCGGCCGGCGCGGGTGGTAAAGACGGCGCGGAGGTCGTCATCGCCGGCTTCAACGGCCCCGCCCAGACCGTCATCTCCGGTCAGGCTGAGGCGGTTGAGCGCGCGTGCCTCGCGGCCACGGCGGCCGGCCTGACCACGGGTCGGCTCTCGGTCTCGCACGCCTTCCACTCACCGTTGGTGGCACCGGCCGCGGCGGAGTTGCAGCGGTACCTGACCGGCAGCGAGTTCAAGCCGCTGACCCTGCGCGTCCTGTCCACCGTCACCGGTCACGCGCTGCCGGCCGACGCGGACCTGCGGGAACTGCTAGTGCGGCAGGTGCGCGAACCGGTCCGCTTCAGCGAGGCGGCTGGACAGCTGGCCGCGGCCGCGGACCTGCTCATCGAGGTCGGTCCCGGGCGGGTGCTCTCCGGCCTGGCCGCCGGGATCGCGCCGGATGTTCCGGTGATCCCGCTGGATACCGACGGCGCTTCGCTGACCGGCGTGCTGTCGGCCGCCGCCGCTGCTTACGTGCTCGGCGCCCCGGTCCTGACCAATGTGCTCTTCGCCGACCGCTTTACCAGGCCGCTGCCGCTGGACAAGGAGTTCCGCTTCTTCGCAAGCCCTTGCGAGTCCGCGCCCCCGGACTCGGTGACGGCAACGTTGCCCACCGGACTCCCAGCGGATTCCGGAACCGTGAACCAAGGCCCGTTCTTGGACAATGAAGGCGATCAGCCACGTGACAGCCTGCAGATCCTGCGGCGGCTGGCTGCCGAGCGGGCCGAACTGCCGATCGACACGGTGCGCCCCGACAGCCACCCGCTGGACGAGCTGCACATGTCCTCGATAACCGTCGGGCAGATCATGAACCAGGCGGCGCGGGAACTCGGCGTATCCGCGCCGATGGTAACGTCCGCCTTCGCCACCGCAACGCTGGCCGACCTGGCGCAGACGCTCGAAGAGCTCGCGGACACCGCGCTGCCGGGGGACGCCGAAGCGGACCTGCCGCCGGAAGGCATCAGCCCCTGGGTCCGTGCGTTTTCCGTGGAGTTGATCGAGACCGTACGGCCGTCCCGCGTGGCCGCGGCGGCCGACGGGACATGGGACGTATTCTCCCCGCCCGACCACCCGCTGAGCGAGGCACTCGGCCGCGCGCTCAGCGCCGCCCGGCTCGGCGACGGCGTCGCGCTCCTGCTGCCGGCCGAATGCAGTGCGGAACACGTCGGCCTCATGCTCCAGGCGGCCAGGGCCGCGCTATCGCACACCGGGCCGTGCCGCTTCCTGGCCGTTCAGGACTGGCGCGGTGCCGCCGGGTTGGCCAAGACGCTGCACCTGGAAGCCCCCGCGGTCCCGGTCACCGTCATTACCGTCCCGCTGGCCGATCTGGTGCCCGCGACACGTGCCGCGGAACTGGCGGGCGCGATCGTGGCCGATGTCGCCGCGACCGCGGGCTTCAGCGAGGTGCACTATGACGCGGCGGGCAGCCGCCGGGTGCCCCTGCTGCGGCCCGTCATGGACCTGGCTCACCAAGGCGCCGAACTCCCGCTCGGACCCGATGACGTGCTCCTGGTCAGCGGCGGCGGGAAGGGCATTACCGCCGAATGCGCGCTGACGCTGGCCCGCGAGACCGGTGCGGTTATCGCCCTGCTCGGGCGATCCGATCCCGCGGCGGACGCGGAACTCGCCGCCAACCTCGGCCGCCTGGACGCGGCCGGAGTGAGGTACGCCTACGTCAGAGCCGACGTAACCTCCGCCACCGAGGTGGTGGCGGCGGTGGCGCGGGTCAGCGCCGACCTAGGGCCCGTCACGGCCATCCTGCACGGTGCCGGGCGCAACGTACCGGTCCCGCTGGCCAGCCTCGACGAGACCGCCTTCCGCGCGACGCTAGCACCCAAGATCGACGGGCTGGAGGCGCTGCTGGCCGCGGTGGACCCGGCCTCGCTCAAGCTGGTGATCACGTTCGGCAGCATCATCGGGCGAGCCGGGCTGCGCGGCCAGGCGGACTACGCCACCGCCAACGACTGGCTGACCGACCTGACCATTCGGCCGCGGGCCCAGCTGATCGAGCAGGGCAGCCCGCGGTGCCGGTATGTGGCGCTCGAGTGGTCGGTCTGGTCCGGTGCCGGAATGGGCGAGAAACTCGGCGTCCTCGAGTCGCTGATCAGGGAGGGCATCAGCCCCATCCCACTCGACGCCGGCATCGAGATGCTGCGCAGGGTGCTCGCCACCCCGTCGGCGCCGTCCAGCCTGGTGGTGATGAGCCGGGCCGGCGACCTGCCGACGATCACGCTGGAACCGAGGGAGCTGCCGCTCACCCGGTTCATCGACCGGCCCAGGGTTCACTACCCCGGCATCGAGCTGATCGCCGACGCTGAGCTGTCCGCGGACCGCGACCCTTACCTCATCGATCACCTGCTCGACGGCGACCTGCTGTTTCCCGCGGTGCTCGGGATGGAGGCCATGGCACAGGCGGCGGTGCTGGCAGGCCCCGAGCACCCGGTCGTGCTGGAAAACGTGGAGTTCCTCCGCCCGATCGTGGTGCCGCCGGACGGCACGGTGACGATTCGGATAGCGGCGCTCAACCGCGGCGAGGGGGTCGACGTCGCCATCCGCAGCAGCGATACCGGTTTCCAGGCCGATCACTTCCGTGCGACGCTCCGGCACAAGGGCACCCGTCCCTTCGATGCCCACCGGCCGGTGGCGGCCGTCCGTACCTCACGGGTTCCGCTCGACCCGGCGGCCGACCTGTATGGAGGCGTCTTCTTTCAGGGCAAGCGCTTCCAGCGTGTCCTCGGTTACCGCAGGCTCGCCGCCACGTCATGCGTGGTGGAGATCTCGGCCGGATCCGGTGACGAGTGGTTCGGTTCCTACTTCTCCAGGGCACTGGTCCTCGGCGACCCTGGCGCTCGCGACGCGTTCATGCACGGCATCCAGTGCTGCGTTCCGAACGCGACACTGCTGCCCGCGGGCGTCGAGCGGATCTATCCGGCTCGCCCGGATGAGCTTACCGGGCAGGTCATCCTGCACGCGGTGGAGCGGCTGAGGGAGGGTGACACGTACACCTATGACCTGGACGTCTGCGCCGAAGACGGGCGGATCCTTGAGCGCTGGGAGGGGCTGCGGCTGCAGGCCGTGCGCAAAACCGATGGTCGCGGGCCGTGGATTCCCGCGCTGCTCGGCCCCTTCCTGGAGCGGCAGGTCGCGGAGCTCACCGGGAGCGGAGTGCGGTGCGCGGTGGAACCGGATCCGCCATCGGCCGCGGCCGGCCGTGACGCCAGGCGCAGGCAGACGAAGGTCGCGGTGGAGCGGATGCTGGACCGGCCGGTGGTGGTCACCCACCGCGGTGACGGGAAGCCTCAGCTCGCCGACGAAGACATCGCCATCTCTGCCTCGCATAGTGCCGGCCTGACGCTGGCCGTGGCGGGCAGCGGGCGCATGGGCTGTGATGTCGAACCGATCTCGGAGCGGGCGACCGAGGACTGGCGGGGGCTGCTGACTGCCGAGCAGTTCGCGCTTGCCGAGCTGATCCAGCGGGAGCGGGGGGAGGACCCGGCCGCCGCCGCTACCAGGGTGTGGAGTGCCGTGGAATGCCTCCGCAAGGCCGGCCGGACGCTCACCGGGCCTATTACGCTCGCCGCTGGCGGCCCGGCCGACTGGGTGCTGCTCCAGTCCGGGGCGGCGAAGATCGCCACCTTCGTCACGTCTGTGCTGGACCAGCCGGACCCCATGGTCTTCACGATCCTGACAGAAGAGGACGGAAATGGAACAGTATTACGAGTACCGGCACGTTGTGGGCTTCGAGGAGACGAACCTCGTCGGCAATGTGTATTACGTCAACTACGTGCGCTGGCAGGGACGATGCCGGGAGATGTTCCTGCTTGAACACGCGCCCACCGTGCTCGATGAGATCCGCGAAGGCCTGAAGCTCTTCACGATCAGCGCGGAGTGCGAGTACCTGTCCGAGGCCACGGCCTTCGACGAGCTGGCCATCAGGATGCGGCTGGAAGAAATGACGCAGACTCAGATCGTTTTCGCCTTCGACTACCTGCATGTCCGGGACGGCCGGGAGAAGCTCATCGCCAGAGGCCGGCAGCGGATAGCGTGCATGCGGGATGCCAACGGAGCCACCGAACCGGCGCGGATACCCGAGCAGCTGCGCCGCGCGTTGGAGGACTACGTAATCAGGGCGCCGCAGCGCGCGCCCGCCGTCGGCACCGGGGGCAGGGCGTGAGCGTGCCTATCTCGAGCACGACAGCCTCGAGCAGAACGGCCTCGGGCAAGACCGCGCTGCGATCGGTCTTGGGACGCTTCGCGACCGGTGTCACGGTCGTGACCGCCGGCGGGGGGACCCCATGCGGCATGACGGCGAACGCCTTCACCTCGGTGTCGCTCGACCCGCCGCTGATCCTGGTGTGCGTGACCCGGAGCGCCGCCGTCTACAAGACCGTGCTCGCCCATGGCAGTTTCGGCGTCTCGATGCTCTCCGCCCGCCAGGAACACGTCGCCAGGTACTTCGCCGACCACTCCAGGCCGCGCGGTGCCGACGAGTTCAGCACAGTCGGATGGTCGCCAGGGCCGGGCACCGGAGCGCCCATCCTGCATGGAGCTCTTGCCTGGCTCGATTGTGCCTTGGTTACCTCCCATGACGGCGGGGACCACGAGATCTTCATCGGCTCCGTACAGGCCAGTGGTTTCGAGCCGACCGAAGAGGCACTGGTCTTCTTCTGCGGTAACTTCCATCAGCCGCGGCTTACCAAGTCCCGGACCATCGAGGAGTCCGCATGACCGTCACAGCTTCGGCGAAATCGGCGGACCGCGGTCGTGAGTATCCTGGGCCGCCGTTCCGGACGGTGCCGGGCCTGCTGCGCAAGCTCTGGTTTGACCGGCTGGCCATGCTCACCGACGCGGCAGACGAGTTCGGCGATGTGGTTAAGTTCGCCATGGGGCCGAAGACCCTCTACTTCTTCAACCACCCCGATCACGCCAAGCACGTGCTGGCTGACAACCCGCTCAACTATCGCAAGGGCCTGGGCCTGGCCGAAGCCCGCCAGCTGATGCTCGGCGATGGCCTGCTGACTAGCGAGGATGAGGTGTGGAAGCGTCAGCGGCGGATCATCCAGCCGGCCTTCCGCCGCGATCGCATCGCCGGGTTCACCAGCGTCGTCACCGACGCGGGGCAAGCGCTGACGGACCGGCTCGGCGCGCGGGTGGGTGAGACCATCGACGTCGCCGAGGAGATGACGCGGCTGACGATGAGCGTCCTTGGCAAGTCGCTGCTCGCCACCGACCTGTCGCCGCTGCGGATGCTCGGGCCAGCCTTCGAGGTCGCGCAGGACCGGGCCATGTTCGAGATGGTAAGCCTCGGCGCGATCCCGCTGTGGCTGCCGGTGCCGCGCAACCTCCGGTTCCGCAAGGCCAGAGGTCAGCTCGAGGATGCGGTCGAGGTCCTGGTGGCAGGCCGGGCCTACGCTGGCGGACGGGACGGGACTGACATGCTGTCGATGCTGGCGGTCGCCTATGCCGACGACCCGGACGCGCGGAAGCGTTGGCGCGTCATGCGGGACGAGCTGATCACGATCCTGCTGGCCGGGCACGAGACGACGGCGAGCACGCTGTCCTGGACCTGGTACCTGCTCAGCACCCACCCGGAGGCCGCGGCGGCCATGCATGCCGAGGCGGTCGAGGTGCTTGGCGACCGGACGCCCGACCATGAGGATCTGGCCCGCCTGCCTTATACAACGACGGTGATCCAGGAGGCCATGCGGCTGTACCCGCCGGTCTGGGGGCTGACCCGCAAGTCGGTCGCCGCCGACGTGATCGACGGCTACCGGGTCCCGGCGGGCGCCGACGTCATGATTTCCCCCTACACACTGCACCGGCACCCGGGCTTCTGGCCTGAGCCGAACGAGTTCAGGCCGGAGCGGTTCGCGACCTCAGCCACGCCGGTCGAGAACAGGTACGCCTACATACCGTTTGGCGCCGGCCCGCGGGTTTGCGTCGGTAGCCACCTCGGCATGATGGAGGCGACGCTGATCGCGGCCATGGTCGCGCGTGAGTTCCGGTTCGAGCTCGCTCCCGGCGTCCGCCCGGTGCCCGAAGCCATGTTGTCGCTCCGGGTGCGCGGCGGACTCCCGGTCAAAGTGTGCCGCGCATGACCGCCGAGGCGAGTCCGCAACGGGCCGAGGACGCAGCGCACGACCTTCTGCGCAGGATCAAGCAGGAGCGCGAGATGGCGCTGCGCGGCGATGAGCTCGCCACCGCGCGGCAGCATGCCAAGGGGAAGCTGACCGCGAGGGAACGGCTGGAGCGGCTGCTCGACGAGGGTTCCTTTACCGAGCTTGATCTTTTCCGGCAGCACGACGGCGCCGCGCGAACGGACGGTGTCGTGACTGGGTCCGGCACCGTGCACGGCCGCAGGGTATTCATCTACTCTCAGGATTTCCGCATCCTCGGCGGCTCTCTGGGAGCAGCCCATGCCGAGAAGATCCACAAGGTCATGGATCTTGCGCTCGCGGCCGGCGCTCCGCTGATCGCGCTCAATGACAGCGGTGGTGCGCGGATCCAGGAAGGGGTCACGGCGCTCGCCGGGTATGGCGGCATCTTCCGCCGCAACGTGCGCGCGTCCGGAGTGATACCGCAGATCAGCGTCATCCTGGGTCCATGCGCCGGCGGTGCGGCCTACTCGCCGGCCTTGACCGACTTCGTCTTCATGGTCCGCGGTACCTCGTACATGTACGTCACCGGCCCCGACGTGGTCAGGGCGGTGACCGGCGAGTCGATCACGCACGAGGATCTGGGCGGAGCCCGGGTGCACGCGAAACAGTCGGGGGTGGCGACGTTCACCCACGATGACGAGGCGTCGTGTCTGGAGGACGTCCGGTATCTCGTCTCGCTGCTGCCCGCCAACAGTCACGATCTCCCGCCCGCGGTCGCGGCTGATGACCCCCCCGATCGCAAGTGCCCGCGCCTGCTTGACATCGTGCCCGGGTCGCCGCGGAAGCCCTATGACATGCGCGCGGTGATCACCGAGATCGCCGACCACCATGAGGTCCTGGAACTGCACGCCGAATGGGCGCGGAGCATCGTGTGCGCGCTCGCCCGCTTCGGCGGCCGGACCGCGGGAGTCGTGGCGAGCCAGCCGCTGGTCCGAGCCGGCGTTCTTGACATTGACGCGTCGCAGAAGGCGGCCAGATTCGTTCAGTTCTGTGATGCGTTCAACATCCCGCTGGTCACACTCGTCGACGTACCGGGATTCCTCCCCGGCGTGGGGCAGGAGCACCATGGCATCATCCGGCATGGCGCCAGGCTGCTGTACGCGTACTGCGACGCGAGCGTGCCGCGGGTTCAGGTAATCCTCCGCAAGGCTTACGGCGGCGCCTACATCGTGATGGATTCCCGGTCCGTCGGCGCGGACCTGTCCTTCGCCTGGCCCACGAACGAGATCGCCGTCATGGGGGCCGAGGCAGCGGTGGGCGTCCTGCACCGCAAGGAGCTCAACGCGGCGGAAGACCCGGATCAGCTCAGGGACCAGCGTGCCGCGGAGTACAAAGAGCAGCTCATGCACCCTCTTTACGCGGCCGAGCGTGGCCTCGTCGACGACGTGATCGATCCCGCGGACACGCGCGCCGTGATCTCGCGGGCGCTGGATGTGCTGAGCCAGAAGCGTCCGGATCTGGTGCCGCGTAAGCACGGAAATCCGCCGGCGTAGCCAGGCTACCCCGCACCATGATCCGCGGCCTACACATCAATTATTGCTTTATTGAGTTCCTAAAGCAGCGGTCGAGGCGGACTCTAGCTGAGCGCGAGATGCCCTCAAGAAGCGCACAACCGATATACGAGAGGCATGATGCATCGTAAATCTTAGCGTTTGATACAAAATTTCAATCGTTAAACTCGCTCCGCCCGCTCTGCATCTTAGCCAGACGAACTGTGTGCTACCTGAGGGAGAAGCAAGTAAATGAACAGCGCCCACGAACGCGCGATCAGGTTCATATATGAGAGATATAGTGAGCCGCTGTCTCTCGCTGATATCGCCGACAGTGCGATCGTAAGCCGTTTTCACTTCTGCCGGACCTTCAGGGATGCCACTGGCGTCACCCCAGGGCGATACCTTTCGGCTATCCGCATCTACCAGGCCAAGCGCCTGCTGCTGAATACGCGCATGAATGTAACCGAGATCGCGTTCGCCGTCGGGTACAACAGCCTCGGATCATTCAGTAACCACTTTACCGACAGCGTTGGCCTCGCACCTGGTCGATTCCGTCGGGTAGCGCAGGGCGGAGGATTCGAGCCGCCGCTGCCGCGGCGGCTCGAATCCTCGCCGCACTCGACGCTAACCGGCACCATCACATTTCCGCGGGGCTACGCCGACGGGCGGGTGTACCTGGGGATTTTCGACACGCCCATCGTGCAGCGCCAGCCTGCCGCCGCCGTCATAGTCGACGCGCCATCCACGGCCGCGCCCTGCTCATTTCAGCTGACGGGGGTGCCCCACGGTACGTGGTTCATCCGTGCGGTAGCAGTAGCGGACAACGCGGACCCCGAGCCGTGGACGCGCAGGACGCTGCTCGTCGGCGGGGTGGGCCCGGTGGCCGTCGCCGCCGACACGGTCCTTTCCGCCGGGATCGAACTGCGCACCAGACGGCCGACGGACTTGCCGATTCTCCTCGCCCTGCCCAGCCTTGAGCCTCAGCCAGCCGATGTTACGCCAGCGCAGCCCGGATTTGCCGCCACGCAGGTACTGAGATGCGCCTAGGTCATGGCCGTTGTGGTCGTCGGCCGCCACGGCGCGCTTCACCGGGCCGACCGGTGCTCCCTGCGCGGGCACCACGGCCAGCAGGCTGAACTGATCATCACGGCTCCCCTCGGTACTCAGCTCGCCACCGATGGCTTCGAGCCGCCAGGCCAGGTTCCGCAGGCCGTGACCACCCGTACCTGACCCCACTGGTCGCCGCCGTACGCCGTCGTTGGTCACCGTCAGCTTCACCATCTTGTCTTCCTGGCGCGCCTCGATAGCGCAGTTCCGCGCCGCGCTGTGCCGCAAGACGTTGGTGACCGCCTCGCGGAGCACTAGCGCCAGCACCGCGTCGACTTTCTCGTCAAGCATTCCGCAGTCGATCGCGACTTGGGGCGTGATGCACGCCACGGAAAGCAGGGAGGCGGCGGATGCCGCCTCCCGCGCGAGCGAGACGCTGCTGTAGCCGCTGGCTATCAGCCGTACGTCCACCGCCGCCTGCCGGGCGAGTTCAACGACCTCTGCCAGCTCGTCCTGGGCCAGAGCGGGATCGCTGCCGACGAGCTTCCTGGTCAGCTCGGCCTTCAGCGTGATGGCCGACAGGCTGTACCCGAGGATGTCATGCAGGTCCCTGGAGAAACGCTCGCGCTCCCCCACTGACGTGAGTTGCGCGAGCTCGGCGCTTTCTCCCTGCGCACGCTTGGGAGCCAGCCGTAGCTGGTAGACGGCGAAAATCGTCAGCCCGCCGCTCAGACTGGCGATCATCAGATAGGTGGCGTCGCGAGCGTCCGTCCCTAGCCCGAGCGGTGCCGCGAACATGCTGGCCATGACAAACGCGAACAGGACCCAGGAAGTCCTGGCCGGTCTTAGCATCAGGATCGAGCCGGCGAAGAAACCCGCCATGCCCGGCCACGCCACGCCTGGCACCACCAGCGGCAGGTAGGTGAGGGCTCCCATGGCCAGCAGCACCCGCCGCCGTCGCCGCCGAGGCCAGTCCGCCGCCCCACGCCAGGCAATCCAGAACTGCAAGCCGAAAAGCAGTCCCGCGGCGATCAGGACAAGCCCGAGAGCGAATCCATGTCGCCGGATCGGTACCGTGAAGATGCCTGCGAGCTGCGCCGCGAAGAGGCCGGACAGGACCAGATGCGAGCTTGCGCGCGGCCTCCATATACTACCCGGCGGCCTGTCGGCCGACGATGCGGGTGTATCAGGTCCTGCACTGGCCGCGCCTTCGCCGCCGATCCGACCTTTTGACCCTGACGTGGGCTCGCTCCACAGCCAGCCAGGCCGCTGTTGGCGGCGAGGCATGCTACCCCTCAGTGTTCTTACTTAGTCAGTGCTCTTGGCGACCTAGGCCCCAGACGCCTGGAAGCCGGTGGTCACTTTATTTTTTATATGGTAATAATGTCACATTAAGCCCGTGTGACTTTTTCGAATTTCGCTGTTATGCAACAATTTCTCGGTACGTCATATGACGCTGCGTGGTGAGATGTCGAGGCACGCGTGGGCATCGGCAGAGATCGCTGGGAAGACGCGAGGTCGCACGGTCGAAGAGGCTACTGGATCTTTTTGCTGGTCCCCGGCGTGTCGTGTTGATCGCGGCGGGCTGCCTATGGTCAAGTGCGGCGTGTGTCCGATATACGACCTGTGTCTGGTAATGCGCTTGCTTCGCCTCGAAACCTTGGCATTACCAGCAGGTTGACGTGGTTTCGGAGGCTTGCATGCGCTCGTTGAGGATACTGCTCGCCGAAGATGTCGCTATGGTACGCGGTGCGCTCGTCGCACTTATCGAACTGGAACTCGATATGAAGGTGGTCGCCGCCATCGAGCGCGGGGACTATGTCGTTCCGCAGGCGCTGGCTCTCCATCCCGATATCGCGATCATCGATATTGACCTGCCTGGCCTCGATGGGCTGACCGCGGCCGCCCGGCTGCATGAGGAGCTTCCGTCCTGCCCGACCCTGATCGTGACCAACCTCGGCCGAGCGGGCAATCTGCGACGCGCGCTGGCCGCTCACGTGTCCGGCTTCCTGCTCAAGGATGCCCCGCCTGAGCATCTCGCCTGGGCGATCCGCAGCGTCGTCGCGGGTCGGCGGGTCATCGACCCCCATCTGGCCGTGTCCACGTGGGAGGGTGGCGAGAATCCCCTGTCCGCGCGAGAGCACGAGGTCCTCCGGGTCGCGGCTCAAGGCGCCGAGCCTGTCGAGATCGCGACCTTACTGCACCTGTCGGTAGGGACGGTGCGGAATTACCTCACGAACATCGTCAGCAAGATGAATGCGCGGAACCGGGTGGACGCCGTCCGGGCCGCGCGTGAGGCGGGCTGGCTGCCATAGCGTCGCCCCGTTGGCCGTTAAGCCGCTGAGCACCGCAATCGTGAGGTTGTGTGCGGTTTTCCACCGCCACACGATGAAAATCGCGCGGTCCATCGAGTGCTCAACGACGGGAGAAGAGATGCCTACCAACCTCGGATCGGTACGCAGGCGGCTACTCACGCCGCAGCTCAGGGACGTTACGTTCGCCAAGCGTGGCTTCCCGGCCGCGCCTGCGGCCGCTACCCAGCATCTCGAGGCCATCCCGGAGGCCGTCATCTGCGGTTTCGAGTGGGGGATCGACGCGCGCGACCAGTGGGAGGTGGAGCGGCGGCTGGACCTGATCGACGCCGAACAGCGCGGGTTCGCCTACGAAGGCGCGACGATGGCGTTCACCGTCCTGGACGCAATGGGACCGGGACGCGGGCACCGGACCCGTGATCTGCTGAAAGGCCCGGGAAGCCGGCACATCTTCCTCGCGTACATCGGGATAGGTTTCGCGATGGACCATCTGCCCAGGCCGTTGTGGAAGAAGGTCATCCCGGACCTGACCCCCGATCCGTATTACCCGACGATGAGCTGGCTCGCGGTCGACGGCTACGGCTTCGACCTTGCCTACTTCCACACCAAGCGCTGGGTCGACGAGCAGAAGGTGCCCACGCCTTACCGCTGGGAGGGTTCACCGGACTATTTCCTCCGCGCGGTAGACCAGGGCATCGGTCGTGCACTGTGGTTCATCTGCGGCGCTCAGGCACCTGCGGTCGCGGCCGCGGCCGGACGTTTCGCCAGCCACCGGCAGCCGGACCTGTGGAGCGGCATCGGACTGGCCGCGACGTTCGCCGGCGGATCCGACGAGGAAGGCCTGGCCGCGCTGCGCCGGGCGGCAGGCAGCAACGGGTCCGAGCTCGCGCTCGGGGTCGTGTTCGCCGCGAAGGCACGCGCTTATTCCGGCACGGTGCCGGACCACACGCAGACCGCCTGCTCAGTACTGGCGGACATCTCCGTGGATAAGGCCGTCTCGCTCGCCGACGGCACCGCCCCGGCACAGCCGAGTACGGGAGCCGAGCCCGTTTATGAGCAGTGGCGGCAGCGGATACGCGCGCACTTCGAGGCCTGATTCTGCCGCCCGATTAAGACGCAGCGGATAAGGCAGAACAAGAGAAGTTCTTCGGCGCCGGACGTAACACAATGCTGAGGGGCAGGTGCCCCGACCTGGCGGGAGGAAAAGATTGGATACCTCGACAGAAACCACCAGGACCATGACCCTGGAGGCATTCGCTGACACGTTTGTTCCGGGGGAGAAGCGCTCGCCTGACGATGTCGCGATCGCGGGTGCCGCTTATGGCGCGGGAGCGGTCGCGGCCGGCGCCATCGAATTGCTTGAGATGCCCGCAACCGGCGTCGCTTCCGGTCTGGACGATATCGTCACCACCCTGAACGACCATGCGAGCAGTTACGCGGCCGAGCATCACATACCGATCGACGTCGCCGTACCGCCGTTCGTCGCACTCGATTACGAGCACCGCTCGGCGCTGATTCGGGAGCTGACAGCGCCCGGCCATCCGGAGAAAGAATTCTGGGTCCTCACCGCGCTGTTCTGTTTCATGGCATTCGACACAGCGGCCCACATGGACACGGTGAGCGCGTTGGAGAACGGCCATCCCGGCCTGACGACGATGGGTTTCACGAAACCCGATCCCGACGGCCTGTGGCGGTTTCCCGATTACAGCTACGGGCGTCAGCTCGCTCGCTCGCACCCGGATACGACACCGAACGGAGACCCGGCATGACAAGCGCGGAGCGCACCGACATCCTGGTGATCGGCAGCGGCTTCGGCGGCGCGATCACCGCCTATCACCTGGCGGCCGGCGGGGCCAAGGTGGTGATTCTCGAGCGCGGGCCATGGGTGCCGAGCGACGAGTTTGACCAGGGCTTCGAGCTCGGTACGTCCAGCACGCGGATCTTTGACTTCGTCGCGGGCGACGGCATGAGCGTGCTCGGCGGCAACTGCGTCGGCGGCGGCAGCGTGGTGTACTTCGCCACGATGCCGCGCGCACCCAGGTTCGTGTTCGAGCGCCAGGGCAGCGTGGGCAGGCGGATGTGGCCGTCGGCCATCAATCGTGACAGCCTGGAACCCTGGTACGACCGGGTGACCGAGGCCCTGCCGATCAGCCATCAGACCTGGGAGCAGGTCCCCTACCCTGGCGGCCTGTGGGCCGCCGCCTGCAACCATGCCGGGCGGACCGCCAACCTGCCCAACGTCGCGATCGACACCTCGCTGTGCACCAACTGCAACTGGATGATGGCCGGCTGCCGCTTCGACGCGAAACGGTCCTTGCTGCTGAACTACCTGCCGGCCGCGGTGTCGCACAACGCGGAGATCAGGCCGCTGCACGAGGTGCAGAAGATAACCAGAGTGGATGACTGGTACCGGGTCCACTACAACGTCATCGACGACGAAGATTACCGGGAAACCACCGGAAGCGGTGAGATCGACGCCAAGATCGTGATCGTGGCGGCCGGCGCCGGCGCCACCCCCGTCATCCTGCAGCGGTCGGAGCCCGAGCTCGGCACGATGCCGTATGGCGTCGGCCGGTACTTCTCCGGCAACGGCGAGCGGCTCAACACCGCCGTCATCGACGAGGATAAGGCTCGCGAGGTGCTCGGCCTGTCCCGCCCCAACGGCAGCGCATACGAGGCCAATCAGATCGGCCGCGGCCCGACCGTGGTGTGCTGGGATCACCTCGACGGCTCGCTGCCCGAGCACTCCCGGTTCGCCCTCGAGCAGCTGTACTTCCCGCCGGGCCTGGGCACGATCCTGGCGCAGGCACCGGGCGTCGAGGGCCGCTATGCCTGGTTCGGGCCGGAGAAAAAGGAGATGCTACGGCACTGGAAGTCGTGGCTTACGATCTTCATCCTGTCGGAGGACAACAATGAAGGCGTGTTCGGGCCGCCGCCGCCCACTGGCAACTCCGCCCGTATCTCGCAGCAGATGCTGGGCCGTGGCGCTCTCTCCTACGAGCCCAGCAAGGAAACGCTGCGCGGCTGGGCCGAGGCCGACGCGGAGATCAAGGACATCCTGGAACGGGACGGCTTGGCCAAGGTGCGGCCGTGGACGAACGACCTGGTAGGCGCCTACACGGTACACCCGCTGTCGTCCTGCCGGATCGGCGACGACCCGGGCACCTCCGCCCTGGATCACCGGCATGAGCTGCGCAACCATCCAGGCATTTTCGTCACCGACGGCTCCGCGGTGCCGGGTGCGCTCACTGTCAACCCGGCGCTGACCATCGCGGCGCTGGCGGAGCGCGCCATCCCGGGAATCGTCCAAGCCGCGCAGGACCGAGGCATACAGGTCAAGTACGGTGCTCCCGCGCCGGACGGCGCGAGAAGTGCCGCACGCGCGGTCACGCCGCTGCTGCCCAGTCTGGTCGCGCGATGAAGAACGCGATCATGGCCAACGGCCTGCGCAGGACGCTAGGCCAGATCCGGTACGTATCCCCGGTCATGCCCGGTACCGCTGACGGTCTCGTGGCCACTGTTTATGCTCAGGCCGAGAAGGATTTCGGCATGGTAGCGCCACCGCTTGCCCTGCATTCACCCGCCCCGCCGCTGCTGGCCGGATCTTGGGCGATGATCAGGGAAACCCTCGTGGTCAACGGTCACGCGGACCGGGCGGAGAAGGAGGTGGTGGCCGCCGCGGTATCGGTGGCCAACACCTGCCCGTTCTGCATCGCGGTGCACACCGCCACGGCCCAGGTGGTCGTCCCCGGCCTCGACGCGGCCGACGTCGCCACAGGGAACCTGCCGAGCCCGCTGCTGAAGGAAACATTCAGCTGGGCCCGGTCATCCGGTCTGCGCGGTGCCGTCCAGTCCCCGCCCCCTGGCAACTTTGCCGAGCTCGCCGGGGTGGCGGTCACGTTCCAGTACCTGAACCGTATGGTCAACATATTCCTGCCCCCGTCGCCGCTGCCGCCCATGACGCCGAAGTCGATTGGCGGCTGGGTCATGGGCATGATCGGCTCGGCCATGACCTCGACCAGTGTCGTCCCCGGTGCCTCAGTGGAACTGCTGCCCGATGCGCAGCTGCCCGCGGAGTTCTCCTGGGCGGCCGGCGATGCCCGCATCTCGGCCGCGCTGGCCGGCGCCGCCGCTTCCGTCGAGGACGCGGCCGCAAAGGTCGTCACGGCGCCGGTCCGCAAGCTGCTCGCGGACCGGCTGGGCGCCTGGGACGGGCAGCCGCAAGAGCCGAGCCGGGCCTGGGCCAATGAAGCGGTGGCAGTGCTGGGCGAGGCGGACCGGCCGGCTGGCCTGCTGGCGGTCCTCACCGCGTTCGCCTCGCACCAGATCGGCAAGGCCGACGTCGCCGCCTTCCGGTCAACCACGAAGTCCGGAGACGAGGCGGTGATCAGCCTCACCGCCTGGGCGAGCATGGAGGTGGCCCGCACGGTCGGCTCCTGGCTGAGCGAGCAGGCCCCGGGCTTTGCACGACAACCGTAACGACATCATAACCACAGGTGGCTCCGGGTCCCAGTAAGGTTTACGGCTACGGCTCGATTGGCGTGCGGAAGTAGTCGGCCATGGCCATCAGGGCAGTACGCGAGCCGGCCGGCAGGTCACCGAGTACGGCAGCGGTCTGCGCGCGGCCGGCGAGGGTATCCGCCACCTCGGCCGCGTGCGGTCCGGTGACGGTCACCCGGTGCAGGGTGAGCGTCACGCCGTCGGTGCTGTCCACCTGGATGACTCCGCCGCCATCACCGCTCAGCGTGAGCGTCTCTCGCATGGGAGCTCCGAACATCGATCCCACCGCGGCGGAGATGAAGACGCCGTACGCGATCGCGTATGCGGTCGCGTCGTCATCAGTGGGGTGTTCCGATCCTCGCGCGAGCAGCACATCCCGTTCGTGGATCCACGAATCCCAGAAGCCATGCAGCCACAAAACCTTCCAGTCCATGAGCCCATACGGCATGCAGACGTCAAAACTGCGGTCCTCGGCTAGCCGGCTGCGCGCGAGAGCAAGCAGCTCGCCGGTTGCCGCCGTGTAGCGGTCGAGGGTGGCAGCAGGCGACTCGCCGGCCGACGCGGTCATCCACTGGCTGGGCGCGGTTCTCGGGTCGAACCCAGTGGTGAAGTCGAGCCTGTTGTCGCCCGGCCCCATGGCCATCCCGATCGTGGCGATGTCGCACAGGTGGCGGACAACCTCGTGTGCGGACCAGGCGGGGCACCTGGTCGCGCCGGTCCAGTCCTTGCGACCGAATCCACTCAGCACCGTGGCGAACTGCTGCCGCTGGTCGTCGAACACGCGGCACAGGTGCTGCGCATCGATCTGGCACGCCCCCTTGGTCCGCAGTATCAGCTCAGGCATAGTACTCGTCTTTGCATAGCGACCCTTACCGCTCGATTCAGGACGTTTCCTCGCAAGCATCAATCTCGCGAATCGTCCCGTCAACCGTGAGTCGGGCCGCTAGATGCCAGCGGTGGAATCACGCAGAAACGGCGGTCCTGAACCTGGCGGCAGGCATGGTCGTGCCAGCCCGGTTCTCGGGGCCGGGCTGGCACGGGGCCGCGGTACGCGCCTAGCTCAGGAGCGGTATCCGTGTTCGACGATGCGCTTGGCGCTAACGGCGTACGCGTCCGGGTCGTCAGGGGTGAAGGTGGCTAGCCCGTCGACGTACCGGTTCATCATGCAGAAAGCGGCGGCTATCAGCACGCTGTCGTGGATCTCGGTATCGGTCGCGCCGGCTGCGCGGGCGGCGTCCACCAGCTGGGTGGTTACGGCGAGGCCGCCTTTCTGGGCCGCGCCGGCGATGTCCAGCAGCGCCCTGAGCTTGGCTGACACCAGTGCCTCCTCGGCACTGTCTGCCTCGCCGGCACCGGCAGCACCAACGTCGACACCGACAGCGACGCCGACGCCGACACCGCCGAAGGCCTGCCGCACCTGCGTCATCCCGCCAGGAAGCTGTGCCGCCGCGAAGGCCGCGTGGCTCGATGAGCAGAAACGGCATTCGTTCAGCGACGACACGTACGCGGCAATCAGTTCTCGCTCGCCCCTGGTCAGCGTGTTCGGTCCGCGCAGCAGGGCCTCAGCTAGCTCTTCCATCGGCGCGGCGGTCTCGGGCCTGTACCGGAACAGGCCGGAAATGCCGGGCAGGTCGGTGTTGAGAGTGATGTGTGTCATGGCAGACCTTCCCGCTCCCGGTTAGCGTGCTTTCTCGCGAAGCATCAATCAGACGAATCGCCCAAGCCGTCAGTGCCCGCTGAACTGTCCTGGCTCGCGGCCAGGGCCAGGTGAGCCGCGGTAGGCCTGCGCGATGTCCAGCCACTTGTCTGCTTCCGCACCGGTTGCCTTGATAGCGAGATCTGCGCGGTTCCGGCGCCGCGTGACGAGCATGCAGAAGTCCACCGCCGGACCCGTTATCCGGTTCTCGGCGTCGGCTGGGCCGAACTCCCACACGATGCCGGACGGCGTCGTGAATTCATACCGGAACTCGACATCGGGCGGCGTGAGGCCGCGCACCAGGTAACCGAAATCACGATTGCGCGTGCCGAACCAGGTCAGGTGTCCGATCCTGTCGGTGTACTCGCGTCGCACTCCGATCGTGTCGGCGATGTCCTGACCGTGCGCGAACAACTCCATCAGGCCGGCGGAGGCGAGCGCGCTAGCCGGGATCTGCCGGGCCACCCACGGCACCATCTGAGCGGGGGGCAGGACGGAGAGCGCCTTGACGGCATCGCCGCGCTCCGTGCGCCAGCGGGCAAGCAGATCCGCCGGTGAGGAATCGAGGTACGGCGTGAGCAGGGCATTGACAGCCGCATCGAAGTCTTTATCGGCTCCAACCGTCACTTTGGCGAACAGCTCTGGATCCGACGCAGCGATTCCGGCTATACGGGCGGTCGAGGAGAGGTGAGCAACCTGGTGCTTGATCGTCCACCCGAGCGCGGGAGTCGGCAGGTCCCACTGTGCTGCGTCTAGGCCCGCCACTATCTGGTCGAGGATTTCGCCCTCTGTCTTCAGGTCGGCGTACACATCGGTCGGATCACTCACGGCGTTGCCTCTCGCTGGGTGATGCTCTGCTTGATGAGGATGGGATTCTCCTCGGCATCATCACCTGCGGCTAAGCAAGAGATCACCTCCTAGATTGCCTGCCCGAAACCTGTGTCGAAGCGGTCGCCAGACGCGGTCACCGACTTGGCGGCGCTCACCGGATTATCCCCGGCTCCGATCATCAGGCTGACGAGTTGCGACTCGAAGCAGTGGCTCGCGTCATACGGCGGGACCAGGTAACCGCCGAGATCGAGGAGCACCGTCCCGTGCACGCCGAGCCACATATGATGGGCCTTGAGCATGGGGTCCTCTGGCCGGAAGCGCCCGGCGGCGGCGCACCTGTGTGCGCATTCGACGACGGTGGTCAGCGTGTACCGGCCATGCTGCCGGTCTTCCTCGGTGAGCGCGAAGCCCGCCAGAGATGAACCGCCGAACATCACCTCGAAGACGTGCCGGTTGGTAATGGCGTTGTGCCGGTAGACCCGCCCGAGCAGAGCCATATCGGCTACCGGATCGTCCGTGGGTTCGACGAGATTGAACAGGCGCTGAAGACGCGCGAATCCGTCGTGCACGATCTCTCGCACGATCGCGCTCATGCTGCCGAAGTACGTGTACACGGCCATGGTCGATGTGCCTGCCTCCCTGGCCAGCTGGCGGGCGGACAAGCTGCGGGGGCCTCCCTCTGCCACCAGCCTCGCGGCGGCATCGATCAATGCAGTGCGGTTGTCCGGATTCTGGCGACGCGGGCTCACGCTTGACAGGATCGCATGACCCGGCTAGCCTGCATAACACAACGCTGTTATGCAACGAATTGTTCGCTGGCGATGTCAGGGCGGAGGAACCGCATGAGCAGCGCCGTAGACCGGGCGGTCACCTGCATATGGGAGCGCTACAGTGATCCGCTGTCGCTCGCTGACCTGGCTCAGAGCGCCATGCTCAGCCGGTTCCATTTCGCTCGCCTCTTCAAAGAACAGACCGGTGTGCCGCCGGGGCAGTTCCTCGCTGCGGTCCGCATTTACCAGGCCAAGCGCATGCTGCTTATCGGTTCGATGAGTGTCGCCGGGGTCTCGTCCGCAGTGGGCTATGGCAGCCTCGGCTCTTTCACGAGCCATTTCACTGACAGCGTCGGCATCTCCCCGAGCCGGTTCCGCCGTGCGTCGCACTGCGGCGGTGCCAGCACGTACGGCCTGCTGCCGAAATCTTCCGTGCCCGAAGGCGCGGCGATAGGTACGATCCGGCTTCCGGAAGGATACGCCGGGGCTCGTGTGTACGTCGGGATCTTCGATACACCGATCTTGCAGCGCCGGCCGCTGTCGGCTGCCTTGCTGAATATGACGTCACAGCGAACGCACTCGTACTGGCTGCCGAGAATCCCGGCTGGCAGATGGTTCCTCCATGCGGCGGCGGTAGCTGACACCGACGAGCCCGAACCCTGGACCCAGCGGCACCTGCTGGCGGGCGGAGGAGGCCAGGTTCAGTCGGCTCTCGGCGCGATCATCTTGCGGCCCAGAAGCGCGACAGATCTGCCGGCCCTGCTGGCCCTGCCTGATCTTGAGGCCGACCTGGACTGTCTTACCCGTTCCGTAGCGCACGCTTAAGGCTGGTGACACCTCCCGCGCCGCGAATCCAGGTGAGTTACAGTCCCAGCTGCTCGGCCGCGAGAGCCGTCCCCTCGACCCTGGCTCTGATCTTTGCGAACGCGATATCGCGAGAGGTGGAGGTGTCGTCGGCGAACGGCGCGAACCCGCAGTCGTCGCAGGTGCCGATCCGGTCTGGCGACAAGTGCCTGGCGGCGGCCAGGACTCGGTCGCGGACCAGCTCGGGGGTCTCCACCTGCGGGTCGATCGGGTCGGTAACGCCGATGAAGACCCGGGCACCGGCCGGAAGGTGTTCGGCGACGATGGCCAGGACCCTCTCCGGGTCGGCCTCGCTAGCCAGCTGGATATAGAAATTACCCACCTTGAGCTGGAACAGCTTGGGCAGCAGTCCGGCGTAGTCGATGTCCGCGCTGTGCGTCGAGTCCTGATCGCCGCCCGGGCAGGTGTGCACTCCGATATGGCTTCGCTCGCTCTCGCTGAAACGCTCGAGAACCTGGTTGTTGACGGCGATGAGGCTGTCGAGCACGCCACCGCTCGGGTCGAGCTTGAGGGAGAGCCGTCCTTCGGTGAAGTCAAGCTGGGCGACGTACGCCCCGGCTGCCAGCGTGCCCCGGATGTCGGTTTCCGCCTCGTCCAGGAGATCACTCAGGAACGCTTGACGCGGGTAGCCGTCGAGGTCTGCGGGCGGATAGAGCAGGCTCAGCGCCGACGGGGCGATGACCGCCTGCTTGACCGGCACGTTCGCGTACCCGAGGGCGGCCTTCAGATAGGTATCGGCGTGGACCTGATAGCGGAAGGGTTCTCCGGTCAGCACCGGCAGCTGGCGCTGGTGACCGTCGGCGAAGAGGATGACGATGCCGTCGGGAGCCAGGTCACTGAGCCCGGCGATCGGGTAGGTGACGAAGCTGGGCTTGGACTGCTCGCCATCGGTGACAACTGGTGACCCGGTTTCTTCGAGTTGCCGGATGGTATCGCGGACGGCCTCGTCCTGCGCGGCGGCAAGCTCGGCGCCGCCGACCTCGCCTCTTTCGTAACCGGCCATCGCGGCCAGCAGCGCGGGCGGGCGGGGGATGCTGCCGATCGGTTCAGTCGGAATCATCATTCGCTAAGCGTAGATAGCGAAACACCGACCAAACAACGTGGCCGGCGGGCACCCGCCTGGCGAGCCCAGCGGCCCGCCTCCGCGGAGGTCATCAGGTTGCGTACAGGGCGCTGGAGCTCGCCCTCCCGGACGGTGGCCTCGATGATAAACAGGTCGGCGCCATGGCCCAGCTCGGCGAGCATCGGATCCGGGCCAGTGTCTCCGGAGTAGGCCAAAGCGATCTCGCGTGCCTGCACGCGGATGCCCGCGTTCGGCACCTTCAGGAAATTCCCGCAAATGCCGTCTGGAGGCACTTTCGCCACGGGGAGCGGTCATACACTTTACGCAGAAGGTCAGCCACTCCGAAACGAGGCTGGCATGACAGAGGCACATGAGATCAGGCGCGGCTACGAGCAGTTTGTCCCGCTGCAGGCGCCGCCTGAGATGTACTTCGATCCTGCGTCTGAGCTTTTCCTGCCTCAGGGAGTGCGGCTGGCGAGCCGCGCACAGGTAGCCCGCGCCTGGTTCCTGGGGCTTCTGCTGTTCAGCGTCACCCTCGGGGTCGGCTATATCGCCTGGAGCCTGTTTGCGTGGGACCAAGGCCAGACACCCGCACAGCGGATACTCAGCCTGCGCTGCTGGCTCCCGGAATCTCGCCGGGTGGCAGGGCGGAAGCAGACGGCGGAGCGCCAGATCACCGGCTTCTTCCTGAACGGCCAGCTGCTATCCGGATTCTTTATCTGGCTGACCAGCAAGAATCTGCGGTCAGTGGGCGACTTCTTCGCCAGCACGGCCATCCTCCACGACCCGGACGGAGTTCTGCGGTTATCCTCCGCCTCGGCCCCCTGAATGGACACGAATCGCAGATTCTGAGCGACACGGCGGATCACTTCTTCGTGAAGGTGTAGACGTTGCCGTTGTTGTCCACCGCCTTGCAGAGGTCGACCGCCGGGCAGGACAGGGCCGCGAATGTGTAGTTGTCCTGCACGAGGATGCCCTGCGCCCAGGTACCGACGGAGTACCGGTAGCCGTCCCAGTCGCCGATAGCGGCGCAGAGGCCAGCGGCCGCACAGGAGATCGCGGTGAGGTTGGCCGGGTTGCCGTCCGCGCCGGCCAGTTTCGGGCGGACCAGGTGCCGCGGTTGTCGATGTAGGCGGTGGCGCCGGAACTGGTGACCGCGCAGAACGTCGCGGTGGGGCAGGAGACGCCGGTCAGGTCGCTGCCGTCGCCCATTTCCTTGGTGTCGATCCACCGGCGGCCGGAGTAGGTGTAGACGTTGCCGTCATTGTCCGCGGCCAGGCAGTACGTCGTTGATGCGCAGGAGAGCGCTGTGAACGTGTAGTTGTCCTGGACTAGGACGGCCCCGCGTCCAGCCGCTGCCGGAAGTGTAGGTGTATAGCCGTCCAGTCGCCGGTAGCGATGCATCTGCCGGTGGCGGGGCAGGAGACGGCGGTGAGGTTGGCCGGGTTGCTGTCCGCGCCGACCATGCTCTGGGATGACCAGGTGCCATGGTTGTCGATGTAGCCTGCCGCCAAGCCGGTTCCGGCGAAGAACTCGGACGCTCGCGCCCAGAGCAGCCGTATGCGCACGACGGGCGGATTCTATTGCAGCGCCCGATGCGGACGGCGGATGTGTCGGCAACGGGTGAAAAATGGACCTGGCTCTGTCTCGCATCCCCGCACGGGCAAGCGCCCTCGCTCGCGCTGACTCCAGCGGATGAATGTCCCGTTCAGCTTGCTATTGGCAGCTGAACGGGCCATCCATCCGGGCATGGTAGCTGTCCGCAAGGAGGCATATCTGGACATAGCCCGCGACCACGAACTCGGCGTCGCCGAGCCCGCGACTGCCTCTCGCCTTCCGCCGCCCCCGGCACCGCCCGTGCCGGGGCGTGCCAAGGCAGAGCCCGGCACGGGCGCGCTAGCGGTGCCGCGGCGGCACCTGATGGCACCTTCAGGGCAAGCACGACAACAGGCACCGCGTGGACGCGGACAAGAAGTTGCATCGCTACCCGGAATTCGCCCGGTGGAGGATGGCTCATCCCACACCGCTTGCCGTCGAGGGCGTGGCCATGCTCGCCCCTGCATACCTCGTTTGAGCGGTCGGGTGAAGGGAAGAAGCTATCGCCGTTCGGTAATTGGATCGGACGTTGGCTCCTACGCATACGACAATCGGTCCGGCAAGGACGCGCCAAGGCCGTTCGGAATAAATGATTTTCGCTACACGGGCATATGACGTTAGCGAGTAGCGCGCTCGACGAGCTCGAGCAGGTGGTAGTAGGGGGCTCCGGTCGCCCGCGTCATAGCAATCTCGCAGGTGCGGTTGACGGATGCGTGCGCGCTGAACTGCCGCTGGGTAATGGCTGCCGCCTCTTCACGGGTGGCGGCGGCAGTGAGCTCAGGATGCAGGAGTCCGCGATCGCCGGCGAAGCCGCAGCACTGCCAGTCGTCGGGGATTACGACCTCGTCGGCGATGGCGCCGCCGATTGCCAGCAGCGCGCTGTGCAACCCCATACGGGCGGTGGAACACGTGGGGTGCAGTGCGAGCGAATCGAATCTGCGATGGACGGTAAGCATTGGCATGAGCGTGGCAGCAACGTACGCGACCGAGTCGACGACCTTAATTTCATCGCCGCCAGCGTCGACCATGCGCGTGAAACCCTCGGTACAGGACGAGGCGTCACTAATGACTGGCAGGGCGCCACCAAGACTGGCTTCCCGCAGTACCGGCAATACCCGGTCGCGCATTGCGGCATAGCCAGCGCGCATGCCCTTGGATGACCAGGGTGTGCCGCAACAGATTTCGGCGATCGGTTCAGGGACGAGGATCCGCGCGCCCGCGCGCTCGGCCAGGGTCAGCAATGCGCTCCTAACTCCTGGCGCCCCGTTGGCTGGGCCGAACATCGTGCCAAGGCAGGATGGTATGTAAACGGCGGTCGGATCGGTCACCTTCCGCGGCTGGCGAATGCGGCCGCCGCCAGGAAGGTCGCGGCGCCACTGCGGCACGCGTTCCGTGCCGAAAACGGCGCGTGCGGCGCGGGCAACACTTTCCGGCAGGGCCGGCGGAAGCTTCGCAGCCGTGCTCAGGCCGAAGGCAATGCCGCGAGTGGCGCCGTCCCACCGTGACGCCATGGCTTGCCAGCCCATCGGGATGACCCGGCCGGCGCGTTCCGCACGCAGCCGCTTAACCATATCGCCGGTGTTGATGAGGACCGGGCAGGTAGTCGCACACATGCCGTCGACGGCGCAGGTGTCAATGGAGTCATAGTTGTAGTCGCGCTTCAGTTCGCGCAGCAGCCGAACGTCTCCCGAAGCGGCCGCGGCAGCGATTTCCCGGCGCAGGACGATTCGCTGCCTGGGGGTGGTGGTAAGGTCCCTGCTGGGGCAGACAGTTTCGCAGTAGCCGCATTCGACGCACCGGTCAATTTCCCGGTCGACTTGCGGCACTTCCTTCAGGTGACGTAGATGCGCCTCGGCGTCATCGGTGATGATTACTCCAGGGTTCAGCAGGCCGGCAGGGTCGCACAGCCTCTTAACGTGCTGCATCACCGCATAAAGCTCGTCGCCGAACTGGCGGCGCACGAAAGGCGCCATGACGCGCCCGGTGCCGTGTTCGGCTTTGAGCGTGCCGTCGTAACCGAGGATCAGGTCTACCATCTCTTCTGTAAAAGCCGCATAACGGGATGCGGCCTTACCGCGAGCGAAGTGCTCGATGAGCATAAAGTGGAGATTGCCATCCTTGGCGTGACCGAAGATGACGCTGCCTTCATAGCCATGGCGCCCGAGCAGCGCCGTGAGTTCGGTACATGTGCTGGCGAGAGCCGGAACCGGGACGGCGATGTCCTCAAGCAAAGCGGTTGTGCCCGGCGGCCGAGCGCCTGCGACCGCCGCATAAAGGCCCTTGCGGATGTGCCACAACGCCGCCCGGGCACCCGCCTCGCGGCTAGGCTGAACCGGGATCGACAAGGGCAGCGTCCCGAGCACCGACTGCGCGTCCCGTACCTGCTGCTGGAGGTTCTCCGGGCTGCTCTGCTGCCACTCGATCAGCAGTGCCGCGTGACCGTGTACGGTGAGGTCGCGCATGGTCCCGGCCTTCGGGTCGCGTTGCGCCACCCGCAATGCGGCGGCGTCGAGCAGCTCGACGGCCGCGGGGTGGGTGGCTAGCAGTTCGGGCATGCTAGCCATGGCGTCCCGCAACGTCTCGAAAACAAGCAGGCTCGTGGCGGCGTTGGGATTCACCGGAACCGTGCGGAAGGTCGCCTGAGCGACAAATGCCAGCGTCCCCTCGCTTCCGACGACTAGGTGAGCCAGCATCTGAGCCGGTGAACGGTGATCGAGGAACGCGTTGAGCCCGTACCCCATCGTGTTCTTCAGCTCGTACTGCTTCTCAATCCGCCGGACCGAATCGGTGTTCGCCCTGATTCGATCGCGCAAGCCCAGCAAACCGCGGAACATGTCTGGCTCGAGTGCGCGGATACGGTCGTCAGCGTCTGGTGCTCCCGTATCGATGATGGTGCCGCTAGGCAGAACCAACACCATCGATTCCACAGTGTTGTAGGCGTTGAACTCGGTGCCGCAGGTCATGCCGCTGGAGTTGTTCGCGATCACTCCGCCGATCGTGCAAGCAGACTCGCTCGCCGGGTCCGGGCCAAGCTTGCGTCCGTACCGCGCAAGCCGGCTGTTGACCTGTCGCAGGGTGACCCCTGGCTGCACTCGGACCTTGTTTCCTTCATCGAGGATCTCGATGGCACGGAAGTGGCGACGGGTATCGACAAGCAGACCGTCGGTGACAGCCTGACCGCTGAGGCTTGTGCCTCCCGAGCGAAATGTCAACGGTGCGCCGTTCTCGTCGCAAGCCCGCAGTATCGCGGCGACTTGGGCTGCGTCGGCCGGTGCGAGCACCGCTTGAGGCGTCAGGAGGTAGTGAGAGGCGTCATGGGCCATGCCGAGTCGGTCGGTGGCCCCAGTCCGCACACCGCCGGGCACGGCCGTCTCCAGCGCAGCGAGCAGGGCAGTGCTGGCCGACGCCACGCGCGGCTTAGCGGGACTCACCAGGCCGGCCAGTCACCGCCCGGACAGGGGTAAGCCTCCATCATGCTTGCCTGACCGTCTGGCGTTGGCGTCCGAGGCCGTCTATCTCCATTTCGATGACGTCGCCGGGGACCAGATACGGGTACCGCCCACCCAGCGCGACTCCCTCAGGAGTACCTGTATTGATAACGTCACCTGGCTCGAGGACAGTAACCTGGCTGAGCTGATAGATCAGCTCAGCGACCGTGAACACCATGTCCTTGGTGGTGGAGTTCTGCCGAGGCTCGCCGTTCACCCAGGATCGCACGCCCAGTGCTTGCGGGTCTTCGAGTTCGTCCGCGGTTACCAGCCAAGGGCCGAGCGGATTGAAAGTCTCGCAGCTCTTGCCTTTGGACCACTGCCCGCCACTGGTCTCCAGTTGCAAGGCTCGCTCGGAGACGTCATTTGACACCGCGTATCCGCCGACGTGAGCTAGTGCCTGATCCGGAGAGTCGAGGTAGCGGGTCCGCCTTCCGATGACGACCGCCAGCTCAACCTCCCAGTCGAGCTTGTGAGCACCGCGTGGGTTGAGCACATTGTCGTTGGGGCCAATAACGGTGTTCGGCGCCTTATAGAACAGCACCGGGTGCTCAGGCGGTGCCGCGCCAGATTCCGCGGCATGCGCCGCATAGTTCATGCCGATGCACAAGACCGCGCCTGGCCGGACGATTGGCGCGCCGATCCGCTCTCCAGTCGCGTCGAGCACGGGCAGTCTGCCAGCCGCGATAGCGGCCTGGACCCGCTGAGGTCCGCCAGTGACCCAGAAGGCGTGGTCGATGTCGGCGGTCACGGGGCGCAGATCGCGGTATTGACCCTCCCGGGTAGGGACGGCGGGGATCTCGGCGCCTGGGGCGCCTAGACGCATGAATCGCATACGGAGGTTCCTTCGATCGGATGGGCAGTTAGCGCGACTTGTGAACGTCTGCTGGCGGGCATCCGCAACCAGCCTTAGGTGCGCTCTGCCGCTGACTCCAGTTCCCGCCGTATCTTCTGCAGGGAGCGCAAGTGGGTGGTCCATGCCTCATCGAAACGGTGCGATGGCATGGTGACCGAGATCGCGGTCGAAGGTACAGTCGCACCTTTTCTCATTATGGGTACCGACAGGCAGCACACGCCCTCGGCGAAGCCTTCTCGATCGACGGCGTAGCCGTTCTCCCTGACGGTGAGCAGCTCTTCGCGCAGGCCGATCGGGTCGATGATTGTGTGCGGCGTCAGCATGGTCATCGAGGTGTGCAGCAGATAGGAGTCAAGGCGCTCTTCTGGAAGGAAAGCCAGCAGGACCTTGCCTGCCGCGCGTGCGTATTCGTTACCGCGCAGGCCTGGATGGAGGTTGCCCACGCGGACGGCCTGGCCGCCCTCGACCACACTGACGATGACCGCGGACTCGCCGACCAGTCGAGCCGCGTAGGCGGTCTCGCGAGTGATCGCGGCGAGCCGTTGAATGGCGCTCACCACCGCGGGCTCGGCCCGGAGAGAGCGTATGAACGATGCGTACAGGCTGCTGACCTTGTCGCCACTGAGTACGTAGCCCGTGCTGACCTTCTCGGCGTATCCGGCGTGCGTAAGCGTGTTCAGCAGGTGATAGACGGTGGGCAGCCTGAGGCCGAGCTTGGCGGACAGTTCCCGCGCGGTAACCGCATCATTGGACGCTAGGCAGTCGATGATCTCAAGGGCGCGCGCGGCCGACTGGATGACATCATTCGGGGCGGACTTCTGGCTGGCTTTCGTGTCAACGCTCACCGAGATGCGCCAGCCAGGACCCGGCCTGAGCCCAGTTCGAGCCTGAGATTGCACCAGTATTCTGCCGCCACGATCTCCCTCGGGGCTAGGTAATGCAGTTCGCTGCCCGGAGCCTCGAAGAATTCTAGCTGCCCGGTCGCACGCCATATCGAGCCCCACGCTACCCGTGTCGGCGCCGTCTGGGTGATCTGGTCGACCGTCGACGTGCCGGTGACATCAGGCAGGAACTTGTGCGTGATCCACCGCGGCCCAGGCCGCTGCATTTCCTCAGGGGCGACCGGAGCGGATACTTTGATAGTCATGTGCATCAGCCTGTGCCCTCGGACAGTGAGCGTTCCCGAGAATTGATCTCCTAGTCTAGGCTCTGTCCAGTACTGCCCCTCCGGGGCTTGCGGCGCAGTCCAGGAAGACAGCACGTTCCTGCTATTGGCGGTGGCGGGCTCCGCGGCGTCAACCGTGACGTCGCCTCCTACCACCGGCCAGCCCATCATCTCGCGGCCGAACGCCGTATATACCGGATCGGTGGCGAACATATAAACAGTGTCATCGCCCTGCTCGTCGCCGAAGCGCACCGGAAATCCGACAGCCGCCTCTCGCAACTCGATGAGCTGACCTGCCCCGGCGCGGCCCGCATCATGCCTGATATCCCAGAACCGGGCGCGCACCACAGGATCCGGCTCTATCTCCAGGCTCGGATGGCTGTGCCGGCGTGCTTCCTCGGGGTCGGCGAGCCGGTACCAGACCGCCAAGGTGCGGGCGATCATCTGCCAGGGCACCGGGCCATAGGCCGTTGCCAGCCCTCGCCTCGTGTGCGGCATTCCGCCGCGATGCTCAGCGGTCACCTCGCTCTTGCCTCCGTGAGCGGCTGAAACAGCTCGAGCGTTATGCCGTCTGGATCTTTGAGGTAGCAGGCGCGCCCGCCCTTGTTTATGCCCTCGCTGATGTCCACGGGAGGGCTGATGAATTCCACGCCAAGGCCCGCGAGCCGACGGTACTCCGACTGGATGTCAGCGACGAGAAAAGAAAGGTGAGCCACACCCACGTTCACGGTCGACAGGCTCGTCCGATAGCCCGGCGGTGAGACGTACTGAATGAGCTCAAGCGTGAGGTGCGCGTTCCGCGGGTCAATCTCGAACTCCGCCACCTCCAGAACGGCGTCCGCAAACCCCACCATCTGGCGTGTGTAGGCATTGTCCTGCCGCTGCCTGGCCACCAGGCGGAGGCCGAGGATTACCTCGTACCAGTGCACCGACGTCTCGATGTCAGAGACGGTGAACGCGAAATGTGAAAGACCCTTGAACAAGAACCCTCCTCAGCTAAATTCCTCAAGAAGCCGCTCGTATAGCTCGATGCGCGCGGTCGGATCCACGTTGCGGCCCTCCGTCATCGCGCCCGCCACGGTGACGTTGCTGACGGGATGGTGCATGGCGAAAGAGCCCCAGGCGCCGGTGTGGAACCAAACGTTGTCGGCGCCGATCCCGCCCCGGAACACCCCCATGCCAAGCTGCCGGCCGGTCGACGGCTCAGCTCTGGTCACGCACATCTCCGCGAGCGTCTCCGGGCGATCGAAGACACGGCCGCTGAACAGCGCGCGCCAGAATTCGGCAAGGTCGCGTGCGTCGCAGACCAGTCCTCCGCCGCCCCATAGATCGCAGGTCGGGTCGATGTCGCTGACGTCTACGCCGTGGACTTGGTGCCGCAACCGTGGTCCGCTGCCAGGCGGCACCGGTTCCAGCTTCTCTAGATGCAGCGTGCGCAGCCCGAGGGCGTCGAATCGCAGCATCTCGCGGTAGAGCGCCGCCAGTGGCAGGCTCGACGCTTGCTCAAGAACCAGAGCCAGCAGCACGTAGCCGGTGTCCGAGTAGATCACGACGTCGCCGGGCAGGCCCGTGGGCGATTCCAGCAACGAGGCTTCGACTTTCTCCCAAGGGGTCCAGACGTGATGCGGCTCTGCGATCAGCCGCCCGATGAAGCCGGGGTCTTGCAGGGAGGGGATGCCGCTGGAGTGGGTCAGCAGGTGACGGACCGTCACCTGGTGACCGTGGCTTTTGCCGTCAATCACCAGTAGCCGGGGGATGAGCTCACCGGGCAAGTAGTCGGCGATGGGCGCGTCTAGGGTGAGCCGGCCGACCTCGGTCAACCGCAGCGCTGTGGCCGCCGCGAACGTCTTGGTGTTGCTGGCGAGCCGGAACGTCGCCCCCCGCGTCAGGCTGCGACCGGTGCGGGGGTCCGCAATCCCGGCCGCCTGCCCCGAGGCCGATCCGTCGCCGGCGATGCCGTAGACGACGATGCCGGGGACCCCAGGACAGTCCCGCAGAAACTGCTCGAGAACGGGTTGCAGCATGACTAGCCGACCGCTACGGAGGTAAGCCCGCCGTCTACGACGAGACAGGAACCTGTGATGTACGACGAGTCGTCCGAACAGAGGAACAGCGCTGCCTTCGCTACCTCGTCGGGCAAGCCGAACCGGCCCATGGGGATGGCCTTCAGGTAGTGCCCCTCGTCGAAGACCCCGGCCGCCACCTGCTCATCGTGCATGGGCGTCCGCATGAAACCCGGCGCGATCGCATTCACCCTGATGCCGTGGCGGGCTAGTTCCCCTGCCGCGGTCTTAGTCATCATGATGACGGCGGCCTTCGCCGGCGAGTACACGATCCGGCCCGGCATCGGCGAGAACCCGCGGATGGAGGCGATGTTCACGATGGATCCGGAACGCTGCCGCATCATGATCTTCGAGGCTTCGCGCATGCAGTAGAACACGGCCGACTGGAGGACGGCGAGCGAGTCCGACCAGTCCTCGTCGGTCACGTCGGGCACGTCGTCACCGATGCGGCTGATCCCGGCGCAGTTGACCAAGATGTCCAGGCGGGTATCGGCGATGGCACCGAAGGCCTGCCTTACCGCGTCGGGGTCACCAACGTCGACGGCCATCGCGACGGCGTCGCCGCCGGCTGCCTGGATCGCCGCCGCTGTCGCGTTCCCGCCGGCGGGGCTGAGTTCCATGATGACCAGGCGGGCCCCAGCGGAAGCCAACCCCAGCGCGATGGCCCGGCCAAGTCCCGAGCCAGCGCCGGTTACCACGGCCGTCTGCGCGTCAAGTGCGGACATGCCCTTGTCCCCTTTCACGTGGTCTTGTTGGGCGCAGGAATGGAGCTGATCAGCTTGCGCGTGTACCAGTGCGCCGGGTGGTCGAGAACGTCGGCGGCGTCTCCCTGCTCAACGACCTGGCCCTGGTAAAGGACGAGGATCCGCTCGACGACTTGGCGCACGACCGCTAGATCGTGGGTGATGAACAGGTAACCGATGCCAAGCTCGGAGCGCAATTTGTTGAAGACGTTCAGGATCTGTGCCTGAACGGAGACGTCGAGTGCGGACACCGGCTCGTCGCAAACGATCAGTCTGGGCTTGACGGCCAGCGCGCGGGCAATGGCGACGCGCTGGCGCTCCCCGCCAGAAAGAGCGATGGGCTTGCGCTGCGCATAGGACTCGGGCAAGCCGGTCAGCGCGAGCAGTTCCCTGACCTCCTGCCGTAGATTGGCAGCAGACCCGCGGGCGGCGATGGCCTCCTCTAGGGTCGCGCCCACGGTCCGCCGCGGGTTCAGCGACGAGTACGGATCTTGGAAGATCATTTGCACCGAGGTGCGCATTCGGCGCTGATCTCGCGCGGACATTTTCTTGATGTCGGCGATGGGGATCCCGTCGATGGAGACCTCGCCTGCGGTGGGCCGTTCCAGCCAGACAATGCAGCGCCCGAGCGTCGACTTGCCCGAGCCCGACTCACCGACCAGGCCGATGCTCTCCCCTTCGCTCAGCGACAATGACACGTCCCTGAGCGCCGCGACGCCGCTCTCCTTCCCAGATCGGCCGGCGAAGACCTTGGTGACCTCGTCGACCCGAACGAGCGGGACCGTCTCAGCACCGTCCGCGGGCTGGGAAGCGGCCGCGTCACCGACCCGCTGCGCGGCCTCGCGCATCTGCGATCGGATCTCGCCGATCCGGACGCAGGCCGACTTCCGCCCCTCGGTCACGGGCGCCAGCGGGGGGGTGGCGGTGCCGCAGACCGGGGCAGCCCAGGCACAACGGCTCATGAACGGGCACTTCCCTGCGACCTCGTCCGGGCTCGGCACCCGTCCGGAAATCGTGGGGAGAACGGCGAGCCTACGGTCCACAGGTGGCTCCGACTGCAGCAGCCCGAGCGTGTAGGGATGCAGCGGCTCGGCCTCGATGTCAGCGGCCGACCCGGACTCCACGATCACGCCCGCGTACATCACGTTGATCCGGTTACAGGTCGAGAACGCTACCCGCAGATCATGGGTGATCAGGATCAGGCCCATATCACGGGAGACCCGGAGCGAGTCGAGCAGCGCCAGCAGGTCGCGCTGAGTGGTGACGTCCAGCGCGGTGGATGGCTCGTCCGCGATCAGCACGTCGGGCCCTGCGGCGAGCGCCGCCGCGATAGCGACCCGCTGCCGCATGCCGCCGGATAGCTCGTGCGGGTAGGAAGACAGCACTCGGCTATCCGATATGCCTACCTCGGCCAGCCTGCGCGCCGCCTCAGCCCGCTGCTCTGTCCGGGACATCGCGCGCCGCGCCGTCCGGGGCAGCGAGTCGATGATCTGCCGCTCGCAGCGCATTGTCGGGTTCAGGATCGTGAACGGGTCCTGCAGGATCATTGAGATGCTGGCGCCGCGGATCCGCCGCAGTTCCCGCTCGGGCAGGTCCAGCAGGTTGCGGCCCCGATAGTCGACGCGGCCCTCGGCCGTGATCCCGGCAGGCAGTAGCCCGATCAGGCTGAGCGCGGTCAGCGTCTTTCCGCTGCCCGATTCGCCGACGATCCCGACGGCCTCTCCGGGGCCGACGCCCAGGGAAAGCCCGGCGACGATCGTCCGACGTCGGCCGCCGATCCGGCTGGCGATGACTAGCTGATCGCAGCTGAGTACCTGCTGCGGACTGGCGTCGTTCATCGCGCCCTCCCTCGGTCGGACAGTCGCTCGAACAGCCAGTCACCCAGGATGCTGGCGCTGGCCGCGGTCAGCACGAGCATGATGCCGGGGGCTATGGAGGCGACGGCGTTGCCGGAGAGCTGCTCGTAGCTGCTGGCTAGCAGGCGCCCCCAGTCGGGGGTGCCCGGTGGCACGCCGAGTCCGAGGAACGACAGCGAAGCCAGGGTCACCAGGGAGAAGGCAAAGGTCAGAAATGCGTTGGCGAGCTCGATTGGCAGCACGTTGGGGAAGATGTGCCTGGTGAGCAGCACCCGGTTCTTCACCCCGAGCAGCATCGCTGCCTCCAGGTACGGCCGCCCGCGCTGCTCGAGCGTTGCCCCGCGGACTACGCGGGCGTCGTAGGGGATGCTCAGAATCGTGATCACCAGGACCGCTAGCCAGTAGCCGCCGCCCGCGACGCCGACCACCACGATGGCCACGATCAGGCCGGGCAGCGCGTACATGACGTCAGCCCAGCGCATGATCACGGTGTCGGTGCGGCCGCCGTAATAGCCGGCGATCATGCCGAGCGCGCTGCCGATCGCCATCGAGCCCACCGCGATGAGCGCGGGCCCGATCACCGCGGTTCTGGCCCCCACGATGATGATCGACAGGACGTCCGTGCCGAGGCTGTTGGTACCCAGCCAGTGCTGCGAGCTCGGCCCGGCCATGCCGATCGACAGGTTCTGCGCGGTCGCCGAGAACGGTGCGATGACCGCTCCGGCCACGCAGAAGAGCACAACCATCACGATCCAGGCGAAGCTCAGCCCGACGATCAGCAGGGGCGCTCGCGACGTCCGGGTGCCCGTGACCGGGCCGGCCTCGGTCAGCGTGACGGCTGCCATGTAAGACCACCTCGAATCCGCGGGTCGAGAAGTAGATAGAGCCCGTCGGTGACCAGGTTCGCCGCCAGGATGAGCGCCGCCAGTGCCAGCGTCAGGCCCTGGATGACCGGGATGTCCTTGAAGTCGATGGACTGCACCAGCAGCGAGCCGGTCCCGGGGATCGCGAACGTGACCTCGACCAGCACCGCGCTGGTCAGCAGGTAGATCACGATCAGCCCGCCCGCGGTGACCACCGGGATCATCCCGTTGCGCAGCACGTAGCTGAACAGGATCCGGCTGCGCGCGAGCCCCCGGGCCCGCGCGAACAGGACGTAGTCGCGGTCCAGCACCTCGATCATGGACGCCCGGGTCAGCTTGACCACCAGCGCCATCCCTGAGACGGAGAGCGCCACGGCGGGCAGCGTTAGGTGCCAGAACTCGCTGAAGAACCCGCTGCCGAGGCCGTAGACCGGGAATATGCCGAGGACCTCGGCGAACACGTAAAGCAGGATGATCCCGCTGGCGAAGGCCGGCGCGCTGATGCCGATCACCGATGCACCGGAGATGATCCGGTCGGCGGCCCTGCGGCTGCGCATGGCAGCGAGAAAGCCGAGCCCGGTTCCCACCACGATCGTGAGGATGAACGCGTAGATCGCCAGGTAGATCGTCACGCCGAGGCTGGACTGGATCACCTGGACCACCGGCTGGGACGTGCGGATCGAGTCGCCGAGCTGCAGGTGCACGGCGCCGCCGAGCCAGCCGAGGTAACGGTGCAGCAGGCTGCCGTTCAGGTGGTACTCGGTCTCGAGCTGCGCGATGGCCTGCGGGGTGGAAGGCCTGCCGCCGAGCAGCGCGGTCACCGCGCTGCCCGGGGCCAGGTAGGTCAGCGAGAACACCAGGAACGAGATGATCAGCAGCAATACGGGGATGGTCAGGATCCGCCGCACGGCGAAGCTCAGGACCGGGTGGCGCGCTCCTTTCCATCCGCTCCATATCGTCCGCGCGGTCTGCAGTGCCGCCATGATCAGGCCGGGGAAATCTGCGCTGCCCAGGGCTGGATGCAGTACCAGGCCGCGTGGAATCCCGGGTACGTCAGGTTGCTGCTGATCGCCATGGCGCCCTCGTTCCAGTAGTTCATGACGTAGGGCACATCCTGGCTGGCGATGTTCAGCATCTCCGTGATCGCCGCGATCCGCTCCGAGGGCTTGGTCGCGGCGCTCTCCTGTGCGATCAGCTCCTGGACCTTCGGGTTGACGTAGTTCGCGGTGTTCCAGCCTCCGCCCACGATGCCGGCCTGGCCGAGCATGATGGTGGGGAAGTCGCTCGGGTCGTCCACCGTCGGGCCGTTCTCGAGGATCTGGATGCCGGTGTTCTTCTTGCTGGTGAAGAAGCCGGCCTCGTACTCGTTCTCCTGGACGTTCTCGATGTTCAGGGTGATGCCGATCTGCTTCAGGTTCTGCGCGATCGACTGCGCGATCGACGAAAGGTACGGCGGTGTCGGTGGCACCGGCAGCGTCGCTGTGAAGCCGTTCGGGAACGCGGACTGTTTCAGCTCGGCCTTGGCCATCGCGATGTCGAACGGGTAGTGCTGGAAGTTCTGGTACGCGGTCAGTGCCTCGCTCGCCGACATTCCCAGTGGCGCCCACTCGCCGGGCGGCGTGATGCTGGTCGCGGCCGTGGGCACGCCGCCCATGATCGATTTGACGATGCCGGCCTGGTCGACGCAGTGCGCGACCGCGCGCCTTACGTGTACGTCCGACCACGGGCTCTGCTTGACGTCCATGCTCAGGTAACCGATCTGCAGGTTCGGTTTGACCACGAGATCGATGTTGGAGATCTGCCGCCAGGACGCGATGTCGGTCGGCGGGACGTTGAACCCGCCGTCGAGCTGGCCGCTCTGGAGCGCCAGCCGCCGGGTGTTGTCGTCCGTGATGAATTGGAAGGTGACCGTCTTCGCAGCGCCCTTCTGCCCCCAGTAGCCGTCGAACCTGGTGAGCGTCACGCTCTCGTTGGGGACGTAGTTCTCCAGGATGTAGGGGCCGGTGAACATGCCGAGCGTTCCTGGCGAGCCCAGCGTGGAGTTGTTTTTCTCGGTGTAGGCCTTCTGCCCGACGAACAAGAAGTTGGCGAGGCCGAGGAACTCGGGGTTCGGCGACGAAAGCTTGATCGTCAGCTGCATCGTGCCGGTCTGCTTGACTGAGGTCACGGTGCTGAACAGGCCGCCGAAGATCGTCCCGTTGCCGTGCAACAGGCGGTCGATCGAGTAGAGCACGTCCTCCATGGTCATCACGGTCCCGTCCCAGAACCGCACCCCTGGCCGGATGTTGAATACCCACGTGATCGGGTCCGGGTGGGTCCACGACTCGGCCAGGTACGGCTCGACGACGCCTGCCGCGTTGTATACCACCAGGCCCTGCACGCTGCTGGAGATGGCGGCCTCCGACGGCAGGTCACCCGCCTTGATTGGGTCCAGGTTCGTCGCTACCTGGTTAAAAGACCAGGTCAGCGAGTCCAGCGAGGCACCCGATGAGCCTGACTTGGCCGAGGGCGAGTTGCTGCTGGTGGAGCAGCCGGCCGCGACGAGCGCACCGCTGGCGAGGCTGGCCCCGAGGAATCCCCGGCGGGAGACTCTGGCTATCGCGCTGTCAGTCGCGTACTTCATGTCAACCATCTCTTTCTACGGCCCGGGGCGTGTGAGTTCGAGTGCTACTCGGCGGGTTCTTCGTCGCCCGGCAGCCATGCCGCCTCACGCGGCTCTCCGTAAAGGGCACCGGGATGTCAAGGCCGCAGACGCGGCGGACGGTGGTCCCACGCCTGCTCCATCACGCGCGTGGCTATCCCCGCTGCCGGACCTCAGTTGCGGCCGCGCTGCCGGACCCAGCGCGACGGCATACCAGATATTTCCTTATTTGAAACATTTTATCATCTTATGAAGAAGGTAGCAGGGGACCGGAAGCGGTGTCAACCGAATCTGGCTACTGATTATGGCGCTGGCCTGGGCTTTTGTGGTCATGGCGGTAGCGTCCAGCAGTGCCTGGCCGCGGCAGGCTGGACGCATGCGCGCAGCGGTTCACAGCCGCTTCGGCAGGTATTGCGTGCCGAATATGAGATCGGCGTAATTGCCGTCGGCGACGCTGCTCCCCGCGGGCACCCGGTACCGCTCGATGACCTCCGGGTCGAGCTCGATTCCGAGGCCGGGGGAGTCAGGCAGCAGCAGGCGGCCGCCTTCAAACCGGAGCGGGCGCACCCCGAGGCTGTCGATGAACGGGTTGCCGGTTTGGTCTACCTCGACCATCCGGCCGGTTGCCGCGGCCGCGACCACATGCGCGTTGGCGAGCAGCGCGACCGCGTCATTCCAGGTGTGCGTGACCACCGCGGTGCCGCTGGCGGCGGCGAGCTCGCCGATCCTGACCGCCTCGGTGATCCCGCCGGTGCGGCTGGCATCGGGCTGCGCGATGTCCACCGCGCCACAGCGCAACAGCTCCGCGAAGCCCTGCACGCCGAACTCGTTCTCGCCCGCGGCCACCGGTATGAGCCCGGTCCGGGAGAGCGCCGCGTAGGTGTCGATGTCCTCGGGAGGGAACGGCTCCTCGAACCACGCCACGTCATGGTTGGCGAGGAACCGCGCGAACTGGATCGCCTCATCCAGGCTGTACTGGTGCGTCCCGTCCACCGCCACCCGCCGGTCAGGCCCGATCGCCGCCTTCACCGCGCTCACCGCGGCCCGGTCATAGTCGGGATTGCGGCCGAGCCGCATCTTCATCGTCCGGAACCCCGCCGCGCAGTGCCGTTCGGCCTCGGCCTCCAGCTCGGCCAGGTCGTCCTGCCAGAGCAGCGCGCTCGCGTACGCATCGACCTCGGCCCTGGTCCCGCCGAGCACCTGGTACAGCGGACGACCAAGCTGCTTGGCCCGGATGTCCCACAGCGCGATGTCCACCGCGCCGATCGCCGACATCGCGACTCCCTTGCGCCCGTACCACCGGGTGAGCCCGTACATCTCGGACCAGAGCCGCTCAGTATCAGCCGGGTCGGCACCAATCAGGAACGGCGCGAGGTGCTGCGCCACGATCAACCGCAGCAGGTCGGGATGGGTGTACGCGGAGCCGATCCCCGTCAGGCCGTCATCGCATCGCACCAGCACCAGCGAGGTCAGCCGCGCGTTCGTGCGGCCCTCGGCGCACAGGAACCCGGCGCCCGGGTACTCGAATCGCAGGTTGATGACTTCTACCGAGTCGATCGCCATGTCGCTGCCTCCTTTACGCCGCGGCTGACTCGGCGCCGGCTCGTGCCAGCGCGCGAGAGATCGCGGCCTCCGCAAATGTCATGTCCTTGTCCTCGTGCGCGGCCGATACGTAGAGCAGGCCGCGCGGGATGACGTGCACCCCTTCCTGTAGCAGCAGTCCAGCCAGCCGCCGGAAGGCGGCCGGATCGGCCTTCAGCGTGTCGGCGTAGGTGTCGACGGGCGTGTTCGAGACGAAGGCGTGCGCCGCCGCGCCGAACTGGTTGACCACGAGCGGGATCCCGGCGTCGGCCGCGGCCGAGCGCAGCACCCCGGTAAGCCGCTGCGCGGTCTGCTCAAGGCGCGGGTACAGCTCGGCCGCGTGCCGCTCGAGCTCAGTCACCGCGGCCAGCGCCGCGGCCGTGCAGACCGGGTTCGCGTTGAACGTGCCGACGTGCGCTACCCGGCCCGAGGCGACCTCGGCCAGCACGTCCGCCCGGCCACAGACGGCACTGATCGGGAACCCGGCACCCAGCGCTTTGCCGAGCACGGTGAGGTCGGGTAGCACGCCGAGGCGTTCCTGGGCACCGCCGAGGGCCAGCCGGTACCCGGTGATCACCTCGTCGAAGATGAGCAGCGCGCCCGCGCGAGAGGTCATCTCGCGCACGCCTTCCAGGTAGCCAGGCGCGGGCATCAGGCAGCCGCCGTTGACCGCGACCGGTTCCATGATCACTGCCGCCACGTCGCTGCCGAGCGCGTCTGCCAGCGCGGGCAGATCGTTCCAGGCACAGACCGTCACGGCCGCCGCTGCGGCGGGGTCCTGGCCCGCCGTCCCTGGCGCCCTCGGCTCGGTTGATCCCGAGAGGCCCACATGTACAGAATCGAACCAGCCGTGGTAGTGGCCCTGGAACTTGATCACCCGCCGCCGTCCTGTCGCCGCCCGGGCAATGCGAAGCGCCGCGTGCACGGCCTCACTCCCGGTGCTCGAGAACACGCAGAGCTCCGCTGACGGCACCGTCCGGCACACCGCCTCCGCCAGTGCGGGCTCGAGCGGATGCGACGCCCCATACCCCAGTCCGAGGCCGAGCTGTGCCCGGACAGCCTGCAGGACCGGCGCGGGGGAGTGGCCGAGCAGCAGCGGCCCGAAACCCAGCGCGAAGTCCACGTACTCATTACCGTCAATGTCGATCATCCGGGCGCCGGCGCTTCGCGCGAACGAGACCGGCACCGGCTGCTGCGCGGCCCGGAACGCAGTCGCGACGCCCCCGGCTAGGGATTGCCTCGCGCGCTGGTGCTGCGCATACGACCCGGTCAGTCTCAGGCTCATCGCGCCATCCTTCCTTCCTGCGGGCTCACGCCCGCGTACCCGAGCTGCTCAGAGAGTTCGTTACAACACCGCTTGATCAGCAACCCGAACTCCGACCGCCGCGCAGAGGGGATCCGCTGGGCAATGCCCGAGATCGAGATCGCCCCGAGCGGATGGCCTTCGCTGCCGAGGATGGGAGCCGCCACGCAGGCCGCGCCGACCTCGACCTCGCCCTCGTCGCTGGCAAACCCAAGGCCGCGAGCCCGGCTGAGCTCGGCTTCGAATTCCCGGCTGCCAGTGATCGTCCGGTCAGTGAATCTGGCGTATGGCTCCGGTCCCAGCAGCGCCGAGCGCTCGCCGGGCGGCAGAGAGGCGCAGATTGCCTTACCAATCGCGGTTGCATGCACCGGAATCTCGTCGCCGACCTTCGCCAGCATCCGGAGCGCGAACGCGCCGTCAACGATGGCCGCGTACGTGATCCTCCCTCGGGACAGTACGGCCAGGTTCACGGTCTCACTGGTGGACTCGCGCAGGCTCGCCATGGCTGGCCCGGCCAGGCGGACCAGGGAGGTCGCGTTCGACCGGGCGGCCAGGGCACGCACGCCCGGGCCCAGCCGGAAGACATGCTCGGCGCGGTCGTGCTCTATGTAGCCGTGGCTCTCCAGGGCAGTGATAACGCGGAATGCCGTCGCCCTCGAGACCCCAAGGTGGTCCGCGATCTCGACCAGCTTCGCCTGGTCCCGGTCGGCCAGGAATTCCAGTGTCTCCATGCCGTGGTTCAGGCTGTTGGGCATATCCGTCCTTCGGTCTGTGCGGTGCTGCGTGGCTCGCAGGTGAATCGGCGCAGGACATTGGCGGTGACGCGCGATACGTTGTTGGCGTAATCGGCGTGGGACAAGCTGCCCAGCCACGACATGGAGCTCACGGAGAACACCGCGCCGCCGGCGTCGTTCTCCAGGTAGGTCATGTCGGCGCGCGGCTCGCCCTGCCGCCGGTCGGACCGCCATGAGATCCGGTCCTCGAGCAGGACTGAGTAGTGCTCCGACAGCAGCGCCGTAGCCAGCACCATCGTCTCGGGCGGCGTGCCCAGGCCGAGGTCAGCCCGATCCACCTCGTCGCCGGCCGCGCCCCCCATGACGAGCCCGAAGTCGCCGATGATTTCATCCTCGACACCATCGAAGATGAAGGCCACGCGAGGATCGTGGCTCGCGGCAAGACGGCGGTAGCCGACCGAACACCCGTCGGCGCCTTCGCTGGCTGTTCCGACGCCGGTGAGCCGGTTCGGGATCTGCCCGCGTCCGCGCCAGTGACCGCCGTGTTCACCCGTGGTGCTGTGGTGCAACTCGCCGGGCTCGGACTCCCACGGGCGCGTTCCGCCGTTTCCGCGCCGGACCTCGATGACATCCTGACGCTCCGGATGGACGCTGGTCACCCAGTAGAAGCCATTGCCGCCCAGGTACATCATTCGCCCGCCAGCGGCGACGTAACTCTCGTAGGCCGTGATCATTTCGTAGGTGCAGTACTCCGGGTGGCTGCCGGTGAGCACCGCGGAATAGTTGCCCAGGTAGTCGCTCCCGAGTGCGTGCACCTGATCGTCGGTGGCCACGTCATAGTCGAATCCGAGCGTTTCCAGCCAGTCGATGAGGTACAGGTCGCCGCCGAGATGCCGGGGCGCGTCGAGCAGTGAGGTCCGGTAGTCGGGCCGCAGCGAAAGGACTGGCCGGCGGGGCGAGGAGTAACAGATGCCGCTGCCATCGTCGTGGCGCTGGTACAGCGACCGGCCGAACTCCGGATGCGCATCCATCAGGTCTTCCCACCGTGACCGGGGCGGGTTCCAGCTATCCGGCCGTCCCGGCTGGCACTCCGGCGTCAGGGCGAGGTTCGCGTAGGCGACGTAGGTCATCGTGGGCAAGACGACAAGGATCGACTCCTTGGCAGCCGAGGGGATGACCACGAACGGAATCCGGTCCTCGAGCGTGCCCGACCGCAGGCGGACCGCATAGACACCGCTGCGGAGTCCCGCCGGGAGGCCCAGGCTGAAATCGACCTGCCAGTCCGCGTCCTCGATATCGTCGGCGTGGAAGTGAATCGCGTCGTACTCCGACGGCGCTAGTCGGAAGTCGCCCTCGCGGCCGGTCCACGTGTGCCCGGTGACCGCCCGGGCCGGCATGTTGACCAGCTGGCCATCGAGCCCCTGGCCGGCGGTGTCACGGACCGCGCAGCTGTGCTGGTTCAACGCGAAGTCCCACTGGCCAACGAGCCCTTGAGGGTAGTCGGCTGAGCCGCCCCCGCCAGCCCTGGCCTGATGGACCAGCGCGATCTCGCGGACGCTGAGCCCGCGATCAAACAACAGCGGCGCGCCGAGCTTGCCGTTGTAGCAGCCGCGCGCCCAGCCGGGGCGGCCTCCCTCCGGCCGCTCCCACCCGGCCGCCGCCAGCAGCAGCGGCGCGCCGGTCCTGGCCAGCTCACCAGGCCCCCAGTTCGCCTCGGTAACGGCCTGGCCGTGCCCCCATGCCGTGCGCGCTGCCTGGTACAAGGTCACGGCCCCTGAGCTGGAGTCATACGCCGCCGCTACGAACGACCAGGTTCGCGGCGTCAGTGCGGTGTCCGACCGCAGCTCCAGCGTCTTTCCAGACGCCAGCTGGCAGCTGAATACGAGATGACCTGATTCGTCGATAGCGAAAGTGAAGCCCTTGCCCTCAGGCAAGCTACTTCTGCTGATCAGCCCCTGAACCTCGCCACCGGCCACCCGCGTTGGGAAGATCCACGCGACCGCGGTAACGCTCTCCAGGCGCGCCAGCGCCGGGCAGTCGGCGATGAACGCGTAAGACCCGGTGCGGGTCACCTGCTGGCGTCCGGGGCGGCGCACCGCGCGGATGCTTGCGACATCCTCCTCGCGCAAGCCAGGACTAGCAGGGTTTCTGTCACCGTGGATCATCCGGACAACAGACGCCTCGTACTCCGCCTGGTCCGTGTGCACCATCACGTCCAGCGTGTCGCCCGCGTGCGCAGAAATGCGGTTGCAGTATCCGATAAGCTCGCCCACCAACTGCCTTTCGCCAGGTCCATCAGCACTCCGCGCCATCTGTTTCATTAATTGAAACAAGTGGTGCTCGTTAAGTGAAAGGGAGTCTCTCGCGGCAATTCGCGGGTTGTCAAGTAGACGTTCGTCTGCTCGAACTCCGCGATCCGCCGGTTGACCTGGTCGACCTCCGCTGGGGCACCCAGACCGGACTCGCGCCAGGCCTCCTCGCCGGGTAGCTGGGCGAGCTTGGTCTCCAGGCGGCGAACTCGAGCGGCCTGACGCGCGATCTGAGCCTGGGCGTTGGCCGGGTATGGTCCTGACGTCCGGGGCAAGCCCGACGGCTCGCCACTCAAGAACAAGGTGACGAGCTCGCCTTGACCGTGGGGGAGGACATCCCACAGCTCGGCCAGTGGATCAATGATCTGGCCGCACAGCAGCGCGCCTTCGCCGACAAGCTGGCCGAACGGCAGGCGCTGATGACCCCGGCCGAAGATCCTGACTACGCAGACCCGGCCGGGCATTCCCCGGCTGGAGAACCCGGACAGGACGGCAATCTTGCTGCCACCCAAGCCTCAAATGGAGCTGTCCCCGGTGGCGTCCTGCGGCTGACCTGGGTCCCAGGCATGGTCATCGAACTACGAGACACTGAAGCTCGTCCGGACCGCGGGCCTGACCCGGTTCGCCCCGGTCAAGCCTTAGCGCTGGGTGATCGCCTCCTTCGAGCACCACCCTGACAACCGGAACTAACTGAAGCCAATGTGAGCCACGTAAACGAACAAACCGGAAGCCCCCGAGATCTGCGCCGCCGATCTTGCCGGCGCTGAGCCTGACCCGATTCTCACCGATAAAACCACAGGGCTGGGTGATCGCCTCCTTCGAGCACCACTGCGGCCCTAGCCGTGCCGGAACCGGTGCGTGGTCTGGCCGAACGGATCGCCCTTGGCGTGGGCGCGCACCGTGACGGGTGTGACCGAGATCGCCATCGCCTCGCCGCTGCCGTCGGGATCGCGGAAGGCACCGCCGCGAGCGGTGAACTGCCACCGCCCGTCCCACTTGGCGGCGAACGCCCCGGCGACGCGGCCGAGCACAGCGTCGTCGGTGACGTGCACCGCCTCGCCCTCCACCACGACGTCCAGGCCGCCGTCCCACCGGTTGGGGCCGGCGATCATCACCACGTGCGGGTTGGCGCGCATGTTGGCGAACTTCTGCTCGTTGGCACCGGTGGAAAACCAGAGGGCTTCGTCGGCCCATACAGCGACGACTGGCGTGACGTGCGGCCGACCGTCGGTGCGGACGGTCGAGACCCAAAACAGCTCGGCCTCCTCCAGCACCTTTCGGGTCTCCTCCCACCCGGTGGCGGTCGCGGCCGGATCGCTGTATTCCTCGTCGAACGTGGTGACTGGCTCCGACACCGGCACCTCTCCCTCGTGGCGGGGCAGCACCCCGGTTCCCCGCGGCGCACAGAGGCGCCCTTGCCGGATGAGACTAGCCAGCGACGCAGAAATCATCGCCACGGCCCGCCTCTCACATCTCGTGACGATGACGTAAAGGTCACGTACTGGCAACTCCCAGCACGGGCAAGCGCCCTCGCTGGCGTTGGCCACAGCAGATGAATGTCCCGTTCAGCTTGCTATTGGCAGCTGAACGGGCCATTCATCCGGGTTCGGCGGGCGACCTGGGACGGGCCCCGGAGGCTCAGAGATGGAATGCGGCGGTCATGGTCGGGGCTGACGATGCAGAGGCGAGCTTGGGCAGGCGGAGTAGCTGCTCGGTGGTGCCTAGCAGGGAGTAGTGGTCGAAGAAGGACCGAGATCGGGTCCCGACCCGGGTGCTTGGACTGATCACGATCGTGGGAACTATGCAACTGGTGTCGGTGACGCCGGTGTTGTCGCAGTCCTCGATCGGGTAGCCGCCCGAGCCTTCATCCCAGGTGATGAACACCGCGGTGGTCCCGGACAGGTACTCCTTGCTGTTGAGGATCGTCGGCAGGTGGCTGGCCAGCCACGCGTTGCCTTGCGCGATGGTGCCGTCGTGCATGTCATCGATCAGGTTCGGGGTGATGAACGAGAATGCGGGCAGGGCGTTGTCCGCCAGGTCCGTGGCGAGGTGGGTGTACGGGACGTCCTTGCTGGCGCACCCGGACAACGACGTGTAATACACCGCGGGGTTGTGCGACACCTTGTATTCGCCGGAGTCCGACTTGTAGCAGTTGGATGGCATGGATTCCTCGTATGCCTTCCAGCTCTCGCCTTGCCCGAAGATGCTCCCCACCGTCATGTGGCAGATCACCGAGGGGCTGCAGTCCAGGTAGGTCGTGACCGGCAGCGAGCGCTGGGCGATGCCGGAGGTGGCAGCAAGATAGTTGGGCAGGCTCGGGTGCGTGGTGACGTGGTAGTCGGTGGCCAGCCCGCAGCTGGTGGCGAGGGAGTTGATGTATGGAGCCTGTGATTTGTTGCCGATGATGTCGCCGAGACTGTGGTTCTCCATCCAGATCCAGATGACGTGCTTGTAAGTGGGGGGTGTGGTCGCGGTACCACACGGTCCGGACGCGGCAGATGCCGGGGACGCGGTCGTCACCCCGGTCGCCGCTCCGATCGTGGCGAGCACGATGGCGACCGCGAGAATGAGTCTGTTGCGCACAAGCACCTCCGGGCGAGGTTGTCTCCGCTCCGCAGACAAGCGTGCCTACGGTTCGCCGCTGTATCCACCAATTTCGGGAGAATATCCGGCGTCAGCTGGCGATCGGCAGCAACTGACCAGGCCGCTCGCCCCGCCGGGCGCGCGAAGACGGGGGCGTCTGGCAGCCGGCCGGGTCCTCGCGAACGGCACCGGGCGCGCCGCCTCAAGGTGGCATCCCATCCATCCGTGCTGTGGCTGGCCTCGGACGAGTCGCGGTACGCCACCGGGTAAGCGCCCTCGCTGGCGTTGGCCCCAGCGGATGAATGTCCAGTTCAGCTTGCTATTGGGCCTGTTGCGAAACGTCAGTGCTGTCGGTGTTCGGCCTGGTTTCTTTTCCGGGCGGTGCGGCGACTGTGCGCGGGATGACCGTTTTACCGTGGCTGCGGGTGTTTCCGGG
>Ga0210390_10000329_pt1 | contig 51994 bp, 49 predicted proteins | sample IncBWH11OmetaG_FD_161050 | JGI IMG/M metagenome (GOLD analysis project Ga0210390, IMG submission 161050) | Forest soil microbial communities from Barre Woods Harvard Forest LTER site, Petersham, Massachusetts, United States - Inc-BW-H-11-O ... | reverse complement strand
AAATTCGGAAACGCCAGCGCTTGCGGACTCCGCTGCCTATGGGATGTGCGGGAAGCCAGCCCTCCCGAGCCAACTTCTTCACGGTCACCGGGCTGATCTTCAAAAAGTCTGCTGCTTCTTCGGGCGTTACGAAGGGTTCGTTGTCTTCGGCTGGATTCATTTTCTACTCCATCCCGGAACTTCGGACGGGTTCATTCGGCTGAGCGTGCAGCAATCCCTGCGACGTAGGTCGTCCGACCGGTGAGCAAACGTTGCACTTGACACTAACGCACGTGTACCACTACAGTCAATACGTAACGTTACGATATTTTGGTGAGGCTGACCCTTTGGCAGACAAGACCCCAATCCTGCAGCAGCCGGTGATCTCCATTCGAATTTCCGACGAGCTGCGTCGAAGACTCGACACTTTGAAGGAAATCATGGCCTCCAAGAGTGGCGAACCCGTCTCAACATCGGAGGCGGCAAAGCAGCTCCTTGAGTCCTCTAAAGAGGAGCGATTAGAGTTCGTAAATCTACTCTCAGAGCCAACCGATTCCCTGGTGAAGATTCGCGGGAAGGTAGACGCAAAGCTGCCACTTTCGCAAGCCGAATGGACCCTAGTTGCTTACTACTGTCAGCAGGGTGCGGAGTTATTTGCAAATACCGGCCAGACGGACATTTCGTTTGAATCACTCGCCGGAATTCTCGAAGCTTTCCTTGCCGTTTATGGACTTGTATCTAAACAGAGAAAGAGGGGCCCGATGGCCCCTTATCTCCTCACCACTCTGCCGTCACAAAAGCAAACCGAGGCGAAGCAGTCAGACGAGATCGTAAACGATGATGTGCAGCGGGCCGTGAACCGAACCATCCAAACGCTAAAGAACGCTGACAACGAGACTGACCGACCAATTCATACCGCTCGACTTCTCTACATGGTTCTGGACAACGAAAAGTTTCTAAACATCGAGAAGCTGAACGAAGCGCTGCGACCGTACTGGCCGATTCTCTGGCGCGTGTGCGCCCGTGGCCATTACCTCCGCCATGAAGAACCCTTACGCGATGGTGCATTTTGGGGTGCCGATTCTAGGTTGAGAAATCCTGGGCCATTGCCTTCGTTTCAGGAAGGCGAATACCGCCTCGAATTTCACCGGGGGCCGGAGACGGAATTTTCTACCTGGTTGTATTTTCCCGGAAGATTTGCTCTGCAATATCCGCTCTTCGATTACCCGAGAATTGCGGAACTTCGTACGATCCTGGAAGGGCTTGGTCTCCACGACACACTCATCTTCTGGGAAGGCCGCTATTTCCTCGCGTCTACGTGGTTCGACGAAGAAGAAAAGGTCGGCGTCGATCTTCGCTCTCGGGACAGTGGTATCCGCGTCTTGTTTCACCATGATGATTGGCAGGCGATTAAGAGTCTGTTTCGCCGCGGCTGGCAGGCGCCGGAAGTGGTCCGTCTGTGGAATGCATTGGCGAGGGAGTATGGCGAGCTGTGAAAGGCGCGGTGCTTCGCACCGGGAGAATTTTGACACTCCACCCCTTCGAGGGAACTGTAGGGAAACTTGACATCTTTCTGGAGGAACCATCCTGGCATCCAATAGATAGCGTGGGTGGGGGTTCCGTAAGGAAACCCGTGACTCCTTGCGTAAACGCAGGTGCTGGGAGGTTGGAGCGATGGCGCTGCTCGATGAGAAGAGCCTTGCGGCGGAAGCGGCAAAGCGGGCGCGGTTCCGGGTGCATCACGTGGGGACAAAGCTGAACGAGGCGGAACTGCACGAGCTGGAGGGGCTGGCGGCGAAGCGGAACGAGACGCAGGCGGAGCTGATCCGCAGGCTGATCCTGCGCGAGATCGAACAGGACAAGACGGGGCTTCGACCCAGTGCGGAGATGGTGGAAATCACGGCGTGCCGGCTGTTGTTGGTGAACCTGCTGGGTCCGCTGGCGAAGGGCGAGGCAATGACGCAAGAGGGGTTCGACGGGATCGTGGACGAGGTCAAGAAGCAGAAGGCGCGTGTGGCGCGGGACCGCCTCAAAGACCACGAAGCGCGGCGCTGAGCAGCGGTGGCCGATGAGAAGCTGTCGGTCACCCGCAAAGGCTGACCTATGTCTCCGTCTCGCGTGGACGCTATGACGCGTAGATTTATACGAATAATGCAGTTACGCTAGGGCAGGAACCCAGCCTCGATGTGTCCCATTCGCACGCGATTCAGCAAGAGCCAGCGATGCATAAAATAGAACTACAAACCACGCACACGAATCAGATTAGTCAGGTTTTCGGTTTAGGTCTGTGATGCAGATTCCCGAATGACATGCCCCGGATAGCCAGAGCATAGCCGAGGCCCGGCCAGTGTCAAGGCCGCGCTTCGCGCGTCGCGTTCGCGGTCGAAGAGCCTTGACACTGGCCTTTGCGCCTCGGCTTATTATTCAGCTATCCGGGGGATGTCAGATTGTTACTTCCACGACCGGGCTCCGCGCCGAGTCGAACCGCTTTCGGAAGAGATCTGGGACTTGAGAAAGACGTGTTCAAACAAGCTTTCTCTTACGACCATGAGAATCATTACTTATAGCGACCTGCATCTTGAATTTGGCTCAGGCTGGATGTTGCCCCCGGCAGTGCAGGGAGATGTCATGATCCTGGCAGGCGATATCGTCACGCTCAGGGATTATGAGCCGCTCGACCAGATTCTGCGGAAGTGGAAGAAACCAGTCCTCTATGTGACGGGAAACCACGAATATTACACGAGGCGGCCAATGAACCAAGAGGAGAATAGATTCAAGGCGTGGCTCGAAGACAGACATTCGCAGGTGAAAATGCTGCTTGATGAAGAGGTCAGCATCGGGGGTGTCAACTTCTTCGGCGGCACGATGTGGACGGATTTCAACGGCGCCGATTTGCGCGCCATGGAGACCGCCCGCTCTCAAATGAATGATTACTGCCTCATCTATAACCCCGACGAAACGCCTTTCACGCCGGCAGATTCGATTGCGCTACATAAAAACTTCGCGTCGAAATTGCTGAAGTGGTTTGGCAAGAATCTAAGTGGTCCGCGTGTGGTTATCAGCCATAATGCCCCGGTCATCAATCCCAACTCCAAATACAAGGGCGGCCCTCTCACGCCGGCGTTCAATTCCCTGGACATGGTGGCGGTCATTGAGACCCACCAGCCGGCCCTCTGGGTGTATGGCCACACGCATGAGTGCGACGATCAGACGATCGGCCGGACCCGGATCATTTCAAATCAACTCGGATATCCGAGCAGCCTTGGCGGTTTTGAATGCAAGGATTTTGACGAAGCGGGTCTGCCAGTCGGGGTAGGCGTTTAGCCCCGAGCGGGCAAAAACATTACCTTACAAAGGGAAACAACATGCCGCCGAGCGCCTCGACAGGGTTTGCTCGACCCCGCGACAATCGTGCTGCCATTCCGGGCAGGCACTAAAGACGTTCCAACCAGTCACTGTAAAGCGACCGACAGCGCAGGTTGGAAAATGTGGCCCGAGTACGATGGACCACACCCGAAGCATCGTTAGCCGCAGTCAGTATGGTCTTTCATGTGATGCTAAGTCGTCTGGTCCCGATCAATATCGAAGCAGTAGTGTCCAGAGTCGACTAAGTGCAATCCAAACGCCGAAGGTGATCGCTGCTGCTCCCGATGACATTAGTAGAACTCGAAACCACGAAACTGGAGGCGGGGCCCAATCGATGTTCAGTTGTCGGTAAACGGGTCGAAGTGCCATCTGAAGTTGGGCGGTTACCTCGTGTATTACGGGTTGCCTGAAAAGACCTGGGAACAGGGCATCAGCGAAGCGTGGCGTCCAATCCGGCTCAAAATACAGCAATGCTCTAAATGTCTGTCCGCGAAAGACCGACGCTGGGGGCACTTCGTCGAAAGACAGGTGAAGCACCTCTCTCAACACTGTGAAGAAATCTCGTTCTCCTTCGTACGGGATAAACATCAGGATGCGTTCTGGCCTAACCAATTCAACTGCTTCTTGCAGCTCCCATCGAAAATTGTCCGTTGTCCCTCCCATTAAGACTACCAATCGAGCACGTGGCATAAGCTCTAAAACCTTTTCGCGCCATTTGTCGCCTACATATGTACGATGGAACCCGATCTTAGGCAGTACCTCGCCGGGTTTCCCTATCGCCACGCATGGCCCGATCTGTGTGAGTACCCCGGCCAAGAGCTCCTCTTCAGTCCGAAGTTTGATCATACCTGTAGTTACAAAACGACTATCAACTCGAGATGTTTTCTCGTCTAGAGCGAATGATCTCAGATACAGAATCGGAGGGCGATCATCGTCCGCCAGCACGTTCTCTAACGGTGCCACAGAAGCGCGACGGGCTGCATTAATCAGTCGCACTCCGATTGGGAGGAGAACAACAAACAGCAATCCATCTCCCAGCGTTTGCACCGTGCTCCAGTGGCGTCGGGCAGGCAACACTGGCACTATTAGTAGGTCCACAATCGTCAAAAACCAACCGACAGCCCAAACAGGCAACCAAAGCGTCTTAACGTTGTTCGCAACTCCAAACATAAGCAAAGCGGACAACCCAAGAACCGAGGTCCAAAACGGCCCCTTTGCAAACGGGATCGCTGCTGATAGGAAGAGGGTTAGCGATGCAAGAACGAGACATACGCCACCAAGGAGCCCGGCAAGGAAGCGAAGCAGTTTCGGGTGGGCCATTGTTAGCTCCTGAGCTATTAAGGCTTTTACTCCAAACATCTTGCAAATGATCGCTTTGTCGGTGACCTGCCCCCAATTTTCGTTCACGTAAGAATACGACAACTTTCAGCCCATCCTGGGTTTGAGCCGGGATGGAGGAGCGCGAGGGGCAAGGGATGGCGTTTTGAGTCACCAATTTCCAGACAGCACTAGGTAAGAGGTAAAGCTTTACTCATAGTTCTGGAGCGTCCTAGTGTGTTGCGATGGGCCATATTGGTGGCCTCCTATGCGTTTCCCATGGGCTGGCTTGGGGTCGAGGCACCGCACTTTTCCGTCAATCCATCCGCGACCATCTGGCCGAGGCGATTTTGAAGGGTAACAACACAGAGTTCGTGCTTCTGCTACGACCGTTCCACACGATTGGGCAGTTTGAAGTGTCAGAACGTGTACCGGCATCGATTGACCAGATGTTGGATCCAGTTAGTTTCGCTCCGCACCGCGATGTGGATATGGAAACGCACATCTGTGCGGCGCTCTACGGAGAGGCAATCATTGCTCTTGGCTGGGAACAACCCATTGTGGGTGCCGGCAAGCTCAAAACGTCTGACGCAGATTGGTTCGATGTCTTCGAGGTTTTAGCCCAGCGTGCGGCGATCATCCTGCTAATTCCACTAGGTGGTGGAGGAACATCGATGGAAATCGAATGGCTGATAAACAAGCAGCACTTGTCAAAGATAGTGTGCATGTGTCCACCTTCAGAAGAACAAGACGTGGCAACCGCTTGGGAGACCACCAAAACGGAGTTCCGCGAGAGATGGGGCATTCAGATCCCATCTTACGTAGCATCCGGTGCCTTCTTCAGATTCGCAACTGGCAAGGCGGATCCCATCTCTCACTATTTTGAATTCTTCAGCCAGAAGGAGATTCTCCAAGCGTTCCGCTCTGTCACCATCCGGGCAGCGCACTCATCAGGTGGCTTTGGGGTTGCGCCCACGTTATCAGAAGCCCGTATAGAAAAGGGCAAGAAATCATTAAGCCTGAGGACTCGGCGTCAGGCGCAGCGACAGTTCGAGCATAGTAGAAGAAGACTGGGAGGGACATGCTGTGGACTGTACAAGGCAGAGGGTCTTGGCAGCGTAAAGGCAATGATCCGGTCTTTCGGGCGAGATCCGGTTACCGCTTTGTTTGATGTCAGGCAAGAGATGAAGAATCGGGGACACGCGGTGGCGGTGCCGTAGGGAGGACCTAGAGTCCGTTACCCCGAGAAGGATATCGTGCAGAATCTCTGAATGACCGGCCGGGCACAGAAGTCGGCTTCGGGGACTCCAAGCCCATTTCTGGACAGCTTTCAGATCGCCGACAATCTGTCAGGCGCCAACTTAGTCTACTCTCGTATGATGACAGACGATGCGCCCTCCCCGTGCATTCATCTCGTCGACCTATCGAGACTTGCGTTTCGAACGACGGTTCGTTCGCGAACGTTCTAGAGCGAAGGGGTTTCGAGGTGGTTACGATGGAAGGTAATTGTGCTCCTGAATTCGAATGGCAGCGTTGGAGCCAGAATCGCGAGAGCCAATGCGATGTGCTGGTCCGGTTCTTCGCAGACCGTGTGGGCCGGCAGCCTGTTTGTGCCACAAGAGCGAACGTGAATGGCTCGGGTGCTCTCTTCGATTAGTCCAATAGCGGCCTCGCCGACCCATTTAGTAGCGAAGAATTCATATTGAAAACGTTGTGCGTGCCCTCGGACCCGCCCCAGGCAAACATCATCGACACTATGGGGAAAGCGCCTGCTCGCAGTGTGAGGCCCGCTGCGAAACTATGCTTCATATGATTGAACCCAACCTGTGCACGAGTGAGCGCGACCTGTCCTTCATCGGCCATGAACTTCAACCCAAAAGGTCCCCAGATTGAGTGTTCCACGCTTCCCTGAAACAGCAACAGATTGGGTGCTCGAAACCTGTAGTCCTGATAGCTACCGAGGACAAGATTGCTGTTGATGTCCTGGCCGCCTAAAGTTTGCTGAAAATAGAATGGTACAGCGCTGGTTGCGGAATTTATCGATTCCGATAGCAGCACTCGCGCGGTCACGAATCCGTTCCGGTTCACCGAGTGCGAGACCGGCGGGCATCCCTGGTCTCCATGTGCGCAGGTGTCCGGGCCGTTGCCTGAGGTGTTGGGCGCCGGCGGTCCGGACTTGGTATAGCCGTACAGATAGAATGTGTGGTTCAAATCTGCCGTCCAGCGCAAGAACGAATTTGTTGAACTCGACGGGGCAAAGAATTGTTCAAACTTTCCCGTATAGTTCAGTTCCAAGCGGTCGGCAATGACTGGGACGATCCTGAATCCTTCTCCTAATTGCACAAACCCGGGTTGGCTGCTCAGTCCCGGCGCGGTCGCATTGGTGTAGACGGTCTCAATCGAGGGTACCGACTGCCCGCTTTCGCCTCGTATGGTCACGAATCTTCCATTCACTTCGCTCAGCAGTGCCAGATTCCACTTTCTGATCGCCGGTAACTCGAATACTGGCTTGATCACGCTACCGCCAACGATCGTCTGGGTCTCGCCAAATACCGATGCATCGGCTAGCGTAGTTTCATCGCCCAGACCAAAATAATTCAACTTGTTCAGCGAAATGGTCTGTGCATACAAGTTGAATACCGTGTAAGGATGGACAAAGTTTGGCGATTTCTTATTGGCCGGTCTCGGTGTTTCCTCTGGTTTCGGGATCACGGGCTTGGGAGCAGGAATCGAGCCGAGGTGAATGAGCTTCATGTAGCCGCCGGCACGCCACGACCCATTCGTACTCCCGACGCCATCGAAGTCCCAGCTCAAGCGCCAGCCGTTCTTGGTATCCCACGCAACCGCGTAAGCCCCACCAAGTCCAAATCCATTCTGCGGCGGCAAGCTCCCTGCCGCGATGTGCAGAGGATGATCGGTGAACAACTCAATCGCGCACCCAGGCAGCACCTTGAAGCTGAAATCTTTGCAAGCCTCCGTGATGCGCTCGGTCTCGCGACGCAGGTCTGCGTGCAGATACCCTTCATCCTGGGCCGCCGCGAGTGTAGATGCCAGTCCCAGCACCGCTACCCAGCACCACCGCATACTGACTCCTTCGGAGCAGGACACTAACTCTGCTTCTTTTTCCCGCTAATCTTTTGTTTGATGGACTTCTTTTTGCCGGTCTTGGTCCCGCCGCCATCCGCCATTGCCGCAATCTCAATTCCTCGCCGGCGTTTGGGTTTGCGTCGCGCCCGCTCCGCATCCCCGTGCGCTTGGTGAATTGCTTCGGTCACTTTCCGAATATAGTTCGACGCCTCGCCCTCGGTCTTGATCGCGTTGACATAAACCTCGCTGCGATAACGGGACGGCAGCCGTTTTTCCGCTTCGAATAAATGTTCGAGCTGCATCTTGAGAAGCGAAGACACTGGTCGGTTCGGATCGTATGCGCTCGGTGGCGGCTGCGGCACCTTGATCACAGTCATCGGAGTTCTCCTTCGAACTCACTCAAAATCCGGGCAATCAGTGCGCATCACATCGAGCGACAGCAAATTCCGGGCCGGATCGACGGGTGCGACGTTCGGCTCAATGAAAACATCGGCGCTCGTCTCTCGCGGAGAGCGAGGCGAGTAGTCACCGAGGAACCACTTTGTCACGGTCGCCGGAATCGACGCGTGATCGAATACCCGGCTGACCACCTTCCCCTTGGGAATCCAGGGCGAGACCAGAATCGCCGGCACTCGCACACCCAGCCGGTCAAATGCGAACGGCTGAGTCGTCCCGGTGTCGTTTGCTGACGCAGTGAACTGATCGGGAGTGCACGGCGGCGGCGGTACGTGATCAAAAATTCCGCCATGCTCGTCATACACGATCAGCAGCACCGTACTTGCCCATAAATCCGCATTCCCTTTGATCGCCGTATAAACCGACGCGATGAACGCTTCACCCGCCTGTATGTTGTGGTCGGGATGCTGATCGTTGGCCACTTCCTCGCCGGTATCGGTGTCATGATCGCTGTAGTTGGGCTCGACGAACGAATAATCTGGCAGCGTTCCGTTTTGACAGTCGCTCAGAAACTGATCGTACGTTCCAAACAGTTGCGGTTGATTCTGCAGTAGATTCGTAATCTCCATCGTGGAACTGGCGGTGTCATAGTAATAAAGCTTCGAGGTATGCTTCGGTGTCGCGTTGATCATCCGGTCGTAAATGCTCTTGAACGGCTCGTTGATGTAAACGAGATTCATGTCCACGCGCCCGAACGACGTCCCGTAATGCGCGAAAGCCCGGTTACAGATCGTCGGCCCGGGGATCGACGCAAACCAGCGGTTGAGGACGGCAAACTCCTGCGCGAGTGTGGTCAGCACTGGCAAGTCGCTCTGCTTGAAGTAGTAGAGAATCTCCCGTGAATGCCCCACGTTCTGCTGCTGGTTGTAATAGCTCTTCACAAAGCCCTGCATGTTGGCTTCGCGGCCCGGGGCCGTGTTGCCGCCAAAGATCTGCAAATCCACTGCCGGAAAATGATGGTCTGGATCGGGTTGCAATTGCCCCTGGAATGCGGCCAACGGCTGCGGGTTCGCCGACGCACCCGTCGTATCCGGATTGCTGAATCCCCCAGCGTCATCGATTCCACCAATACCTGGCACCGATCCCAGCATGTGGTCGAAGGAACGGTTCTCCATCATCAGCACCACGATATGTCTGAGCGCATCCAGTCCCGGTGGCATATTTGCGTCCTCCTTTCACGCGGCGGTTAGAGTTCCGTCGGTTGCTGCCAATCTTTCTTTGCTGACGCGGTTGGGGAAGACATAGGTTCAGTTGATCTGGGATCTATTCCACGCTTCCAGTGGCACCCAACCCCCCGTACTGCAGTTACCCTGAGGGCACACCTCAAATCTGTAAATCGGATGTATTTCCCACAGTGAAATACGTGCTGGGTCTCCTCTTATAGCGGATCCGTTGATACAGGGGGTGTGGCTGGAATCGAACATTTGCTGACCGGTAACCCGAACGATCAAAGCGGCGTGAGAAACTTCGTTCACGAGCTGCGCATTCCATGCATCCGGGCGACGGTGCGGACTCATCTCGACGACAACTCCGGAGCACTCCTGGTCAGCCGGGCTGAGCACAATGGAAATGTGGATGTCGTGATAAGCGGGATCGTTGGGCACATTCGAGCCGCAATTCACGCTCTCAGCACCTTCCTGCCGGGCGATCTTTACGTACCCTTGAAGTTGAACCAAGTTCCCCTCGCCCAAAGCGACGAGCGGCGCGCGATCTTGAATCGGGCCAGGTCTGCTTGCGAGAGGATGTTGACGAGGGTTGCCGAAGTTGATGTTCGGAATTTGCTGTACTTTGGCCTGCAGTGCGACCAGTTCCGGAATACTGGTTGTAGTTGGGAGGGTGGAACCGCCGGCGCAAAAGTTATTCTTCGCTTCATTCTGCCAGGTTTCTGCACCGCCGTTGCCCGATACAGAACAAACGGTGCCGTCCATTACTGTTGGCGTGTCGGTCGGGAAATTCGGCGTAGTGCAGATTTGTGAGAAGCCAGCTTCTGCGATCTCTTGCTCTTCAGGCGCAGGTGCCGGTTGTCCGCGGTTGGAAGCCGCCCCCATTGCGAGTGCCAGAGCCAAAGGAGCGAATGGGGCCACGTGCCTGGAAAAACTGGGCGAGGAGCGGGATTTTTTTGTAGGCATAGATGCTCTCCCTCACACGGCATTGGCGGGCGGATTCACGCCAGTGGTGTGCGTTACGGAACTGCCTCCAGCGGGAGGTGCGACCACGGTGGTGTGGGTTACGCCACCTGCTGGCGGGGGAGCAGGGGAGCCATTTCCGTCCTCTGCGCCGGTTTGAATGCCCTTACTAACGGCATATGTCGTAGCGCTGATTCCTAGCAGAGTGAGCACACCGGCAGGAATCTCCTTTGGAAAATCGTGACTATTGACCACAATCAGAAGCAAGCTGATGGCGACCACGAATGTGAATATCAGCAACTGAAATCGGGACATGCTTGCCCCGCCCCCGTCGCTGCCCTTCTCTTCTAAGATCCGGCTGATATCGATCTTCCCGCTCGCAATAGCTGCGAGGATCATGAACCCGAACAGGAAGGTAATCACCAGACCAGCGTATTCGATTGCGTGTACGACTTTTTGATCTGCTTGCCCAGGAACCCAAATCGCAATAATGAAAGCCGCGACGATCGCAAGCAACAGACTGGCCCAAAACTCTATGTTTCTCATTGCTGCCTCCTATTCAGTAACGACACCAAATCTCGAATTCGTCCCAAATAAAGCGACTGGGCTTTGCCGGCAAGGTAAATTGCATGACTTCCTCCCAAGGCCACAACCAGTTCATTTGGCACGTCGGGGAAGTGTGTTGGATCCTGGATGACTTGCAACAAGTAATATCCGGCAACCATGACCGTCGACAGCAGCATCTGTGCGCGACCGGAACTGAAGAACGTCTGCTGGCTCGCGCCGCGATACGCTCTGGCATCGCCATACAGCAGATAGCCGAGGGAGATCTCTCCCGTCGCGAGTTTCCATACCACGGCACAAACGAAACCCCCGATGAGAATTATTCCTTCCCACTTCGCCAGCAAGGTCACAGTCAGCATACTTCCTTGTCCATAAAGAACCTACGGTTCGCTTTCGATGTCCAGCCCAGAAAGCGCGTCTCGCCCTTTCTTGCCTCTATACAAGGAAAGGACAAACTTGCCAGACCGCAGCCTAAGGCATCGAGGCCACGGATGTAGTTTTGGACGAAAAGAGCGTTATGATTGTACTCAGATCAAACCCTAGTCCGAGGGTTAACCCAACGTGCTCCGTCGTAACTGAGTTCACCGTCGTTCCGGGTGCGACGGCTGTATTGATCGTGAGCCCACTCGGCAAACTCACTCGGTGCGCGCTTCCGATGCCAGCAAAGAAATCGAGTCCGCTAACCGGTTCCCAGTTTACAGCTCCCATGGAGTTACCCAGCGAGGTGACTGACGTTGCCACCAGCACCGAGGGAAGAAGATTTCGACCGAAGTTTGCGTAGCCGCTGTGCCGCGGAAAGTAGTCGTGTCCCCACGGAAACCATGTGATTCCCGTCATTCCCGCCACTTGCCATTCTGTTTTTTGTGTTTGGATGATGCAGCCGTAATTCGGTTGGCCCGATACTGGCGCAGGCGCTGGAACGGTCTTCCCGCCGCAGGTGCCACTATATCCAGTCGGGCTCGTGGAACTCGGACTAGCCGCCGTTGGCGAAGCCTGTACACCGTAGCTTGCTGTCGGAATATGGATGAGCATGACCCCGCCCATCAAGTTGAAGTTGGCCCGGCGATGGACTTCGACCAGAATCGTTTTGACTGCGTGGCCCGGCGTGCTCGTACTCGACGTCGTGCTGGTCGGCAGTGCATTCGCCGTCGCCGTCGGCGTAAATGTCCCGCTTGCATTCGCCAACGTGAAGGGCGTGTACCCGCGTTGCACCACGATGGAGATGCGTACGAATCCGCTAGAGACTAGCGGCGGCAGAAGGTCGGTCTGCTCCACGCCCGACCGGAAGTACCACTCGTTCATCCGGTTGTACAGCGCCGCTGTCTCCTCGTCGATTCTCCGCAGGTACACGCGCAACTCGTTTAGTTTCTCGCTTAGCTCGTCCAGCCTACAGCCAGCGAACGTCACAAATTTGTCATTCGCCTTTGGATCAGGTTCTGGCTGGTAGGGATCCTCCAGCACCACTCCAAATCCTGCCGCATTACACTTTAAGTTTGCGTCCCTGTCTGGACTCGCTTTATCGCTGGCGATCTCACGAATGATGTCTCGCACCTGTTGGTTGTATGAGTTCCAGAAGTCTGTAATCTTCTGCTTCTCAAACGCGCTGCACAAAGGCTCGTCGTTTGCGGGGCTCGTGTGCTTCAGGACCTTTAGGGCGGCTTGAATCGATTGGACCTCCGCCTTTAAGGGTTTGTCCTGGATTTGGCTCGGATCCAGACCTTGTACCTGCGACAAAGTGAGATTGCCCAGATTGGTCAGATTGATCTTCTTCACGTCGTCTGCACCGAGTTTTCCTGGCTGAAGTCCCGGCGGAATTCCCTGGCAGTACTGCGGGCTTCGAGCCATATTGGCCAAATCGAGTACGCCGATGAGAGTCGAGAAGTTATTTAGCAGCGCAATGGCGTTGGAGGCGAATGCCTGCGACGAAAGCGCGCTGGCGAGTGACGAGACCTGCGCATTCACGTTTTGAATGTCCGTCATATCCTTGTCGAATGCTGCGCTGCTGCTGGTGTCTGTACCATCTGCATCATCGGCCTTCACGTTGTCAAGAACCCTGTTCAGAATGTATGCGACTCCCTTCACCGATCCTGGCGCCGCTTTTTCTTTCTCTTCTTTCCGTGCCTCCTGTGCCTGAGCCGATTCATCCACTTTAGGCGCGACTCCCGGCTCTACCGGTTCTATCCTCTCCGCTGACTCTTCCGCCTTCTCATCTTTCGGCACTCCCGGAGGCTTTACCCCAAGCAGCGCCCCAACCTGATACGGTATTTCAACCGACATGGGAGCTTCGCTTGCTATTTTGATCGCTGGGTAGGCTTCGCCTTCAGTCCTGCCGATCAGGCGAGTCAGTTCCTTGGCGTTAGCCGCGACCGAGTAGAGCAAAAGTGCCACCTGCTTTCCTGACGCCGTGACCGTCGCGGGCGTATAAGTGGGATACTTCCCCGGGGTTTGGTCCTCTGCCCCCAAGCTTCCGGGTGTTATCCCCGAAATGGCGAGGGACGACACCTGAGTCGGTGCATTCAGACCCAGTCCTGGCAAGTTAGTCGTCCCTCCCGTCGCGACCCCACTTTGCAACATGTCTAGTGTGCTGGAAAGGCTGGCCGGAGGGGTCACGGGAGTCGCTCCCCGTATATCCGCTCCTCCCTCAGGCACTCCGTTGGGGCTTGTGGTTACGGTCAGTAGGTCCGTAAAATGCAGCCCACATACCCTTACCGCGACCTTCTCTTTCGTATAAATTACCGGAAGAAAACTGCCATTGGCTTCGATGATGTTAGTTGTGTTATTCAGCCGACGATAATCGAAGATACGCTTGTAATCGGTCCACGACGTCAGTCCCGCATTTGGATCGGATTTCTCCCAACCTGGCTTTTTCTGGCTTGCATTGTATTCAATCACGACATAGTCGCCGTCCACCAGAGGCCGGTAGCTTGTGTACTTGGGCACAATCAGAGTATTGCTAGCGCTCGGAAGGGTTGATCGAGGAACAGGGCACACGCCGTGCACGCTCGGCAGCTTTGGTTGCTCTTGTTCACCTTCTGTTGGCGTCTGTGCACATAGTACAACTGCTGTGGCAGCGAGAATCAAAAGCATCTCGCCGGTAGCACGGGAAGCTCTGACCATCACCCTCGCGGTCGATACAGGTCTTTGTGAGGGCGACGATACGATTAGACTGTATTTCGCTCTCCAAAGTGATTTTCTCGAAAGCATTACATTCCTCTCTATGGGGCACACGACTGTGTTATGTGCCGAGTCGTCATCTCGACGGCGTTCACAGCACACTCCCGCGAGACGACCGAGGCGGCGCTCGACGGCGCTCCTGGTCATCCAGCATTCTTAACGATAGCCTGCTACCGATCTTCTCGTGCAGTGCCCGAGCCGAACGATTCCGCACACGCAGAACTATCCCAAGTTTTTAGGGAAGTCGGCGGAGTAGAAGCCCCCTCGGATGTGAGATGCTCGACGCGTCGCACTCTTCCGCCCGCCGAAATTGACGATCACAATACGCCGCATGCTGGTAGATGTCAATCAAAAGATGAACTTGAATCACAAACGCAAGACGACGGCACAAGACACGAATAAGGAGGTCAACGAGGAATCACAATTCATCTTGACAGGTTGGATGAAACGGCACATAGTTCGGCTCTTCCCCTTATCGACCATAATTATGAGCTAACTATGTTTAAGGATATCTGCTTGCGAAAGTACCGCAGAAGCTCTAGTCGGCATCCGTCGAAGGGATGTGCGTGACGCAAAAGGGAGTATTTATGTCCGACGTTTCTACAGGAGTGGACGTATCATCTGCAAAACCGGCGGCACGTAAGTTCAGGGTATTCATCAGCTACGCGTCCGAGGACCTTGCGATTGCCAATGCCATTCACAAATGTCTTAGCGTGGCTCTCGGAGACGTCTTCGCAGAGATCAACATAGACAAACGTTTTCTCCAGCCTGGTACCGATTTCAAGAAACAAATTCAGGCCAAACTTGAAATGACCGACGTGTTCATAATTGTCTTCACAGGCGCAGAAAAAGAGAGCCACAGCTATACCGGTTGGGAGGTAGGTTATTTCGATCGCATTATGGAGACCTCACCCGGCCGCATGAAGGTCTCCTTCTATGTTCACAAGCCTCCAGCCATTAGTGCCGAAGACCAAGGCATCAGCATGGACATCAGCCGTGACAAACTCCAGTTAACTCCGGAGAAGTTCGAGTCAGAGATTTCCATTTCTGCGGATGATCCCATGTGCGAGATGCTGGGGAAATGGCAGGACACGGTCGAGGAGATCTCAAAATCCATCGGTTACGTAGTTGCAAGAAAGATGGAACAGGATCCTGGCACTTGCGTGAAGGCCCTAAAGAGCGACATATTCCGTTATCTGAAAACGACCGTGGATAGCGTTTTGAAGCCTCAAAAGCAGATTACGATTCGTGCGACCGGCGAAGCTCTCAAGCGGAGCAGTGGCGACTTGCCACCAGACGCACTTCTTACGCCGGTCGGGGCCGGCGGCTCAGTGGAGATCTTCGGGTTCTCCGATACCGAATCCATCACCTGGGAGAAATTCCTGGAAAAGATCTCGAATAGCAACTATCGCGATTCCTGGCGCGAGGCCATCAGGAGCGTGATGATGTCCTCGTTTCCTGACCACATCAATGTTGACAACAGTCAGATCATTGTGTCGAGCGATGGATCAAAGGCCTATCGCTTGATTCTCACGACAGTAACGCGATATTACAACGATATCTACGACTTCAATATCTATTTTGTCGAGGCACTGCAAAGGGCCGACTTTGGCGACGCCGCTACCACCTTGCTGCTTAAAGGTTTAGAACTGGTCTGCAGGTTTCGCTTCATGTTTCTCGAGGACACGAGCCAATTCTCCAGCGGAGTGATTCGTGTGAAGGATACCCAGAAGCTGCCAGAAATCGCAAGCAGTCTGCTGAGAGAGCTTGATTTGCTCAACAAGGATGCCAGAGACGCCCACCTCGACGATCCAGCGAAGTGGCGTGTTTATGTTTCCTGGGATGATCTTCTGCAAATGTCGAAGGAATACAGACCCTGTGAGCAGCAGATATACGAAATTGTCGGCAGTATCGTCCAATCAAAGCGGGACCCTGAGCTGCTGGAACCTTTGCAGCAGAAACTTGCTGATTTGTTGGATGAGCTGCAGAAAAAAATTCGCCCATTCAATACTAAGCTGGTGAAACAGATGACCCGCAAGCTAGAGGAACTTGTTCCGTCGGATGACGCTGGTTTGTCGATAGCTAGTTAATTAGTGGAATCATGATCTGGCGCGTGCTGATCTCGTGTCATGCCTCCGGTGCATACGGCTCCGGCGCGCAGAGTTGCGTGTCCAGCACCGACGTCGAAGCCATGGGTGGCCGGCAGAAAAAGGGTCTCCGCGAACAGAGTCTGCGACATTGCCAATTAGCGTGCTCCCACACTCTGAGCTATGCTCCTGTCCCATCTTGCGAGGATCGTTTTGAGAGCCGAACCCCAGCAAACGACGAGATGGTTGTATTTGCTGCGCAATAATTTAGCGCTATGCTGGCCTCGAGCTCGTTATGAAGTACAGAGTGAGTGTCGCGCTTCTCCGATGAGGTGAAATGTTTCGAATCTGTAGGCGGTAATTGATGAGGAACGTGTTCGCCATGAGACCTCAAGCAATGATCAGTTCTGTATCGAAAGATCGAATTCCCCTCGGATCTTTGGGCAAACTCTCGCAGGTTTGGTTCGACTCCGAAAGGTTGGCGCAACGACTCATGTCTGCGGGTTTCAAGAATGATGCCGGGTCGATGATCTCATTCGATTTCCTTCGCCAAGAAATCAAGCGTCACATAGTTGGAAAATACGCATGGGATGTTTATCTGTTTGAAGACCATGCCGGGCAAAAAAGTGGAGAAAAGGACACTCTGGATGCCGTCAAGGACAGCCAACTTGTTATCGGGATTTTTGGATCAAGCACAGGCTGGCAGGTAGGGGATCATGACCCCTTAACGCCAACACTGCGGGAGTGGCGAACCGCGTTGGCGACACCTTTGAAGTTCAAGCTGTTCTGGTGGAAGGATTCTGTCGATCCGGACAAGTTACCGGGAGAAGTCGGCGACGTTCTAAAGAAGATTGTCGATTATGCAAGCGGCAAGATGTACAGCAAGTTTTCTGATGCTATTGATCTGTTCATCCGGATTGATCACGCAATGCAGGAATATATGCATTTGGCAGTCTTCCGCTATGTGAAATACGCCGTCCCGACAGAGGATGAAGAAACCGAGGACTGGCTGCTGTCGGCTTATCGTACTCGTTACAGCAAGATGCAGGCCGCATTTGAGAAGCAAAGCCAGGCCTTGGGGATGAGAGGCAGCGCGATCCCGATTGGGAGTGGCCATGAGCAACCGATTGCACTCCATTCCACCCCCGACAGCTTTTCGATTCCGGAGTCCCGAAAGTTCGCAGCCTACGTTTTTGATGACGAGGCCTCGGCGCGGCGCCTGAAAGACATGGGACGATTGCATTTCGTCGCGGTATTCGGGAACGTGAACGAGACGCAAATCCGTCGGCACTTGGGCAATTTCGAGGCAGCTGAAGTATTTAAGGCGGAGTGGGGATACTTTGGAATGGAACCAAACACGGGGATTCAAGCTATATACCTGCCGCACTGCACAAACTCTTTGATGATGCAGGCGAGAATGTCAGAAGCGCTGGAATGGCTCACTCCCAGAGCCGAAAAGATCGCAGGGTTGGCACTCTACAGGCAGCAACTCCTCGATCTAAGCCACAGTCGTGCAGCACCCGACGTCAAAAAGGCTGCGAGGTCGGCGACGAAGAAAGCATAGATTCGTGGCGCCTAATAGTTGTCGCTAGTGTGACTCCGATGCTTTGCACGGTCCGTGCCCTGTATGCCAGCATTCCGCCCGTTTCTTTCGCCGTACCCTGGATGTGTACCGACACGCAGTTTTCGCCTGGGTCGAGTTGAGTTTCGCATCCGTTATGCCACAGATACAGATCGCTTCAGAGTCTGACAATCCACTGTACGAGACGATAAATGGCCCACGACAGCAGCAGGATCACCGCACCGGCGCCTGCTACGATCATCAGAACAAGGCGATTCAGGCCGCTAAAATCCAAACTATCTAACCCATGCCGACCGAAGTTCTTTGGCTGTTGTTGAATGGAAAACCCCGCGGCAACCGCTCCGGCAACGGTCGACGGCACCACAGGCTCGAAAATCGGAATAGTCGGATCGTATTGCAGCGCCTCCCATTTCAGTTCGCTCTTAAACGCCGCTGCCATCTCCTCTTCTGTCCATTCGGTGGTTTTCCATTCCTCTACATACGGTATGTATTCATTTTTCCGCGGCAAGGTGCGGCGCAGTCGCTGAATCAGCAGGTTCTGCACGATGGCTCGGTCCGCCGACACGGTGAACCCACCGTTGCCGAAGACCGGTAGAATCGCATTGGTCGCCTCCAGAATGAACTCGTCTTTAGCGTTACGCGCTTCGCGGTGGGTACTGCCTATTCCCGGTGGATTTGGCTCGGTCGCGACAACGTTTCTCAACCGCACCAAAGCGGGGTCCTTGACCTCGTCGCAAACAATCCGGTGCATCAGCGAACCGGCGATGTACTCATACAGGCACCAACCCCGGTTCATATAGTCTGGCGAGGAGAGTACCAGGACGTTGTCGATGAACCCGTCCATCGCGTCCAGCACCTGGCGCAAGGCTCTCTGCGCCTCCGGCGTTCCGGTGTCCTGCGGGAAAGAAGTATAGTCGTAGATAAGATAGCAGTCCTTCAGCGCCTTCAGCTTCTCAAGCTGTCGCCCCTCGGGATCCGGATGAGTCGAGCTTTCCCAGCGGTGCGAGACAAAGAGAACCGGTTCAGGCTCTGGCATGCCGAGGTAGGTTTGCACCGCATCCAGATCACCTTCCGATGCCTGTGCCAGCTGCGCTTGAGCAGACGCAACCTGGTCGGCCGACGCGACCCGGTTCGCTGCCAGATAACGCACAGTAACCTGACGCTTAATGATGAAAAGCGGCAGTACCAACCGCCCTCCCTCAACCCGTCCGATGTCCGCCTCAATGGTCGTCTGAGGATAGTCCGGAGGAGGGATCCCGACCGATCGTCGGCTCGGCAAGCTGATCGGCCAAGGAGTGTTTGCGGTTGTCGTTCGGTAAATACTTAGCTTGTCGGCCGCGTCAACCATGCGTTTAGCGTCGATGAGCCGCCAGAGTTTGCTCCCCAAGTCGTCGCGCGCTTTCACCTCGGTCCGGTGCTGGGCAAGCGTCTTGCCGGTATGCTCTTCATAGGCTGGGAAACGTTTCCGGTGTGCCAGATCTCGCGCGTGAAACAACTTCACAAGATGGTCGGCCATGGCTCCTCCAGTGAAATTAGGGACCAAAAGACGACGAGCATTGGTGGAGGAAGCCTACCCCAGCGCGAATGCAACGGGGATCATTTCGATTGAGCAAACGCGAGCAGAGAGACCAAAATATCGTCGGCGGCCTTGCGTTCTTTATCGGACGTACGTGTCGAGTACTTTCGTAGCACGAACTGCGCCGTATCATACACCGACGACCACATCCATGGCGCACTAACACGTCTGTATACATCCTGGTAGCCTCTTGCCAGCGATTCGCGCGCACTCGCGAGTTTACCAGCAGCGAGGGCCATGTAGAGATGCAATTCCGTTTGACCAATGACGCTCCAAAAGTCAGGATTAGCAACATTTTTGGCGTCGATGCTGGCACGCGTCGACTCAATGATGGACAAGTCCAAACCCTTCCATCCCCGTCGGCCGGCATTCAAGGACAGTTCTGCCGAGAGGTAATTCATTGCCGGATAAAATATGTCCGACGCCGCGCTCTGACGTCCTATCTCCGCCGCTCGCTGATAGTGCAGCTTCATCGCTTCGATCGCCTTCTGTTCCTCCGTCGCCCGACCCGCGGCCGCTTCGATCAAAGCAAGGCGTTTCAACGTCGAACCATAGATACTCTCGCGCTCCATCGTCGGATGGATCGCTACCAGCTTATCGAGCAGGGCCGTCGCCTCCTTCGCCGACTCGCGGGCCGAAATCACTGAATCCCGAAAGGTTTGCTCGGCGGCCCCAAGCGAGCGTTTCGCGGCATCGCGAGCTTTCTTGTTCGCAGCGCCACGACCTCGGGATATCGATTTCACCTCTGCAAGTCTGGCGTCGCGCTCCTTGCGCGAACTATCTACCGACTCCCAAGCTAGGCGAACGAGGACATTCGCAAGCTGCTCGGTGGCTTTCATCGACGCTCTTCCATCGGTTGCATTCACCGCGACCTTGTACCAGCGGATCGCATTGTTGAGGTCACGCGCTTCTGCGTAAACTGTTCCGAAAAGCTCAGCGACAGAGCCACTGCTGCCCCATTTCGGAGCGAACCGTTCCTCAAGAACGCGAACGCGTCCGAGTTGCACCGCCGGTTTGCGGTTCTGGAACTTCGTTTGAACTGCTATCGTTTCGAGGGCCAGTTTCAACGCCGTCTCTGACGCCACTCCAGCGAATTCGTCCGCTGGTGCGGTGTTCGTCGTGCCGCGTTCACACTCGTTCCGGCCGAAGTACCAATCCGGGTCTCCATAACACTGGTATGCCCCCCAGGTATTGTCGTCGTCGCTGTATGCGGCCTTGCGCGCCTCCGCCACCGCAGCGATGAAACGGTTCCCCCTCAGCAGGCTGTCATAGAACGTCGTCGCAAAGGTACGCGCTGCCATGTCATTGACTGCCCATCCCGCCGCGATGACACAACGCACGCCGATATTGATTAGTTTTTCAGCCACTCCAGCGGCGAAGCGAGCGCGACCACCTGCCTGGTGGCTGTCCGCGAGCAACTGGTCGCCGCTGCGAGCCGCGAGATGGCAGCAATTAACGAATACCAACTCCGGCACAACTCGCATCCCACCAATCTCGTTCGACCCTAAGAACAAGCCGTTAGATAACACGACACCACCGGGAGCCCCATTCGGCGCAAGCAGATCTCCGTGGCCCGCGATGTGCACAATGCGCCAGTCGCATGCCATCAGAGCATTGAGCACCGCAAGCGCGTCGGGTCCACTCTTCTCCGGATCCTCACTGAACAGCCCCTCGACCCGGTCTCGTCCTAGGGAATCTGCTAGGCATTGGTAGACCGCCTGCGCTTCGGCCCGCGCGCCGTCAAGCCGCGGGTACTGCGGTGGACAAGCTGGTTCTCCGATCACCAAAATGCTATCAGCCGCACTAGCATCGCGCACTTGCTCACGGAAGTCGGTCATGCGAAGTTTGCGGAGCAACTTGGTGCGGATGGCCCACTTCTTGTCAGGATCGAGCTCATCGCCGTCATTGCTGTCTAGCAGTTCCCACGGAATTCCGGCAGTTTCAGGATCGAGTTGTATCTGCATCTCATCGCTTCCTGCGAGAAAGGCTTCCATCTCCACCGGAACCAACAACTTGAACAGCGTTCGACCGATTTGTGGATCATGGTTGCCGGCATCGGATGCGGTGGCCACTAGATCGCGCACGAGTTGAGGCTGAGTCTTTTGCGCCCGGACTTCGCTGCGGGCGCGCTTGGTGTCGAGCGTATACTTGATCGACGTTCCGTATTTCTCGTTTTGTACCGCTTCTGCGGTGATGAAATCGTAATTGGCGCCTCGATATCCCGAATCGAGTGGTTTTTGAAGCGGTCCGGTTCCGACCTCAATCTCGTCGCCGATTCGATAGCGGTCCGGGGCAGCAGCAGCCAGCATCATAAGCGCTCGCCATGCCTCCGAGGCCCGGTCGAGATAGAGTTCAATAATGCGCAAGTGGCTCACGAGCGGCAATACCTTGAGGGCGCGGAGGGCAGTCCCTCCGGGTTCTTTGTGATTCTTCCTCCGCATTTCCTCCGCCGCTCGCGCGCCACTCAGAAGTTGATTCGCCTCGTAAACTCCCTGCACAATCACTTGCGCCGACTGCCCGGCCGTAACACCAATGCCCCCGCTGCCGAGAAGAGTGGTAGTGAGGTCAAACGACTGCGGTGCCTTCCTCTCCAGTTCGGCCGTGCGTTGCGCCCATGCGATAACTGCTTGTCGCACTGTGAGTGCCAGATCGTTGGTATTCGATCTTCCTTCCGTGCCCAAGCCAGCGACGATAACAGCCTTGGGACGCGGCATTCGCCTGACATCTTCTGGATTTGCATATGTATTCACGAATACTTGGTTTGAGCCCGGCACAAGGGGGTAGAAACCGAGCCTGAGTGACTGCCCCATTGCTCCGCCGATGAGGTTGTCCATCACTTTTTCGGTGCCGGTTAGCTCTATGGCCCTGTAGTGACCGATGAGGAGCGGTTCTCTCTCGAAGGTTAGATCTCCATTCACGACCGTGACAGCAAGCGGTGGCAGTTTCGGGGCAGTCGAAGACGGACGAATAGTCGAGCTGCGAACCGTTCGCGATACCTGTCCGGAAGCGACGGAAGCGACAGAGGCATACGCCGCCGCTCCCTCACGGAGTAGCCTGCGATCTGGCAGGGTCGCCAGCGGATCCACCCGCTTTAACAGCTGTTGCTCGCCGGCGAGCGCGCGCGTGAGAAAATTCACCGTTTCAGGCCGACTGAAGAAGTCTATATGCGTGACTGAATCGCCCGGGAGATTCCCTCCGGCGCCGAAGCATCCGATACGCGCCGCCGGAATCAAAACCTTGCCGGGTTGGCCAACGTGCCAGCCTCCAGCGGTTGGGACCACCAAGTCGTTTGCCGTTGCAAAGAACTGATCGATCCCAGTGTCGAGCATTCGCAACAATACTTTTTCGCTCGGGTTGTAGTTGGCGACGAGCGCCGAGTAAGCGTCCGCCGGTGGACCGGGCGGAGACTGGAGCTCGGCAATCGGTTCCCCGGCCCCATCCATCGAGTGCAATCCCGGGAGATCGCCAGATGCGTGCCGCGCTATCCAAACGAGTCCATTGGCTACGAACGCCGCACCCGTGGTGAACGGATTCTCCGGAAACAACTCGAGCAAGTTTGCGATCCAACCGACCGTGTCGTGCCAACGCTGCGGTGTCGCCAGCGGAGTTCCATCATTAGGCGATGCAACTAGTACTGCGCGCCCGAACTTGAAGCGCTGTGCAAGGGATCCGAACACAGGGGCACGCTCAACCAGATTGCGCAGGACCAATCCTCCGCGCGAGTGAGTGATCACATCAAACGTCGTGGTCTGGTCAGGCAAGGCTTCCAAAAGCATCCGGGCGTTCTCTTCCGGGGTGCGGCTGACAGTGAAATGATTGAATGCGAAAATGCGGTCGCCGTACAGGGCCTTCGCGCGATCGAAGAAATTAGAGTTTGCCAGCGCTCCATATGCGGAAACGGCATTCGAGAAGGTTCCGTGGAGGAATAAAAGGGAGCGGTCCGTTGAGACCGGGATTCCCTCCGCCAGCGCCTTGGCGTTCAGCGCCTCTTTCGTGACGATGTGCCAACCTTCCTTGAGCTCAGCCTTCGTCCAGACCTTCCTCTCAAACATTGCTGCAAGCTTTGGAAGCGCGAGGCTTACCGCCTTGTTGGCGACGACCTTTCCGACCTTTATAAGAACTGCCTTTATGGCCTTGCTAGCAATTCCACGAGTTTTCGTCGCCGAGTCTGCGGACCGGACAGTGATAACGAACCGCACCTGATTGGGCCGCATAGGGCCACGGCTCGCGGACTGGACCGGAGTGTGAAAAGTTAACGCGCCGGATGGGTGACGTATGGCCAAAATAGCTGCTTCCCCATCTGCAAGGTCGTAGGAAAAGTCGAGCGCACCCGGTGCTCCGGCTTCTCCGCGCGTTGCCACCCTCGGCTGCGCCGTGAACTCCTCGGCAACTGCCGATTCATCTGTTAGAAATTCCCTAGAAAAGTCCGGCTCTGTGATGCCAGCAGCCGACCGCGAACTCCTGGACGCTGCGGATGCCCGGATGGACCAGTCGGATGAATTGGGCTGAATGATGGGCAAAGCCGTTTGCCTCGGGCCTCATGATTTAGCGATTAAGGTCGGACTCTGGGTCGACAATGCGGCTTATGATACACCTTGAGGCAACGTTCAGCGTAACGAACGAAGCGATAAGCGAACTTCTTAGGTTTTCGGAGACTACTGTGCGGGGTAGTGGCACGGACATGTGGAAGGCCCCAGGGTTACAGACCGAAGTCAAGCAGGCAATTGCGTGAGTTGACCGTCGAGTGGAGGAGGTTTGGTGACAACTTATACGCCGAAAACAATCGATACCTCGCACGTGCAATTGACTCCCGATGTTGAAGAACTGGTGGAGAGACTAGCCGAAAACAACCACGACATCTGGGCGCAGAAACGCATCGATGAGGGTTGGCGTTGCGGCCAGAGGAGGAGCGATGATGCGAAGGAGCATCCCGATCTCGTGCCGTACGACCAGCTACCAGAGTCAGAGAAGGAATACGATAAAACAACCGTCGTCGAGGTGCTCAAAACCATAGTCGCGTTTGGATATGAACTGAGGAAGCGACGCTAACGAACGGTCGAGCCGGCACTGCCTCAGTGAAACCCAGGTTGGGATGCGCACTTATCTCCGGCGAGCTAGACTCAGGGACAACTTCTTAAGAATGCACTCACAGTGACTTCAAACGAGCAGACTGCCCGTTCAGATGAGCCTATCGGCGAAGGGCCTGAGCCAAACTACGGCCGGGCTCTGAGCAAACGAAAAACTGTGCTTTTCATCGAGGACGATCAGTTCGTAGCACAGGAATACGGACAGTGGCTCGGAGCGAGAGGCTTGAAGGTTTCATATGCTTGCGATGTCAACAAAGCCTCGTATGAGGCTCAGCAGTATCGGCATTTCGACTTTGTAATCATTGTAATCATCGACATAAGAATGAGCTCTGGGAGATTTGCGGATCAATTCCAAAGCGTCATGGGAACAAAAACTAGAGATATTAATCGCCGAGGAACTTGTGAACCACTTGCCTGATGCAACATTCCTCGCTTTGACGAATTCCGAGAGAGCGGAGGACCGGGCGTGGTTTGAAGCCCGAGATTTTGCTTTTCATGTCGAGCGTGAGATGGTCCTCGAAGATTTGCCGCCTATCTGCGAAGAAGAGCAATGAGAGAAAGACCCAAGGTACAGCACAATCTGAGGTTCGAAGAACCGGTAGTCCTTTGGGAGCGAAGAGCCAGAGGCGCAACTGTGATCGAGAAGCTGGAACAATATGCGGAAGAAGCTGAACTGGTTTTCGTACTAATGACGCCAGACGACTATGCGCCTGAAGGTTTCGGGCGCGCCAGACAAAATGTTGTTCTAGAATTCGGGTACTTTTTGGGGCGGCTGGGGCGAACTAGTGGCAAGGTAGTCCTGCTATATAAGCAAGGTGTGGAAATGCCAAGTGACCTGTCGGGTATTGTGGCAATCGACATTACGAAAGGAATTTTGGCCGCAGACGAAGAAATCCGAAGAGAAATCACAGACTGGTGACGTGGTTCACTCTCAGCCCGCAGACTTGATTCGCATAGTGGTACTCTAGTGTGAAAACCACTGTAAAGAATAAGAAGCATGCCAATCCTACGGACCTACAAGATCTTCATCGCTCACGCTTGGGATTACAACGATGACTATTATAGAGTAGTCAATTGGCTTGACGATGCTCCAAATTTCAGATGGAAGAACCTAAGTGTCCCGCAACACGATCCGATTCTGAACAACCAGAAGCTCGCGTATGAATTGCACAATCAGATGCGCCCGTCACACCTGTTCATAATCCTTGCAGGTATGTATGTGGCACACAGCGAGTGGGTCCAGTACGAAATCAACTTTGCGCAGCGCATCGGTCGGCCGATTGTTGGGATTCGTCCTTGGGGCAATGTTCAGATGCCGTTAGCAGTGCAGAATGGAACTGATGAGGTTGTCGGCTGGAACTCGAATTCTATCATTGGAGCAATCCGCCGTTGGGCGTTGCCAGACAACTAGGCCTAAGTAACCTGATCTTTAACTTGCGCCGCCAACCGGTTGGCAAGGGCCGGAACGTGCTGTGCGTCTGAAAGCTCAAACCTGCGAATGTGGGACAATTTCTTGTCAATCTTCGCGCCAGCAACAACGACCGGGACTACTTCGCGTCCCGCTGCTAGAGCTGAGAGTGCTTCCTCCTCAACAAAGCGACTCGGGGGATCAGAGATTAGTGCCACGACCATGTCGGCACTATGGAGCGATTCTTTGAGCGAGTGCCGCCAATCAGAACCAACTTCGAGATTTTGTTCATCAGTCCAGACCTCCACGCCTTGGTTCAGCAATTCCCTTCGTAATGTGCTCACAAGATCGTTGTCAGCCACACTGTAACTAACGAATACGGAGGGTCTGCGTTCAGCTAATCGTTCCTTGGATGGCGCACCACCCTGCAACTGCAACCAGCGCTCCAAACGCAGAGATTCTCCCGACTTGAGGTGTGCATCCGCAGTTATTGTGAACTCACCCCACCCTGCGGACGTAAGCCTGAACTTTGTACTGGCATCGTAAACATCCTGAACTGGCTTGCGAAAGCTGGGATGAAGTCGGTATGTCACGAACTTGACGGCTGCAATTTCGTCTTGAGTGCCCTCGACCCAAACCCACCATTTCCACCAGTTTTCACCCTCTGCTTTCGAATCGTTTTCTAAGCGCAGTGCAGACACGATACGCTCAACCATATTCGTATTCCTTTAGATTCGCGGATCGAAAGTCAATGCCGGCCACAGTGGAGCGTAAGCGGTCTCATATGCGGGAGGTCCATCCACACGAATTTGTACGGCCTCCACATTCTCAGGTACGCGAAGAATCACGAACACGCCGCCGACCTCACGCCGCACCTTCGCGGGTTGCCATGGAGTATCGTTGCCCTCCATCTGGAAGCGACACTCACAGCGAACTTGATCTGCACGTGCACCAAGTTGTTTGGCGACCTCTTCAGGCACAACTGTAATCTTCAGCAGGCGTCCAGAGCGCCGTTTCCATTCGCCTATGATTTCAGACAACCGAACGAACGCACTCAATGGATCACCAGGTGCATAATCAATGTGTTCGTACCCGACATCGGTTGCCATGATCGGTACGCCATTTTCATAAAGTCCGATGGCTAATTTGTTCTGCAACCTCGCATGACCGAATTCCTGTAAGACCCAAGGGTGAGTGACATTAGGCGGGTCGTTCGCACGCAAAGTCAACAAGGCAACCAAGGCATCCGCCTCCTCGATGGATCGAGCCAGTTCAGGAGTGAGTGGGCCCCCCCCAAGATTCCTGCCGTTTACGGCGATCAACCCGTGGCTTCGAAGGAGTGCCTCAATATCAGTGACTAACCCACGGTCACTTGCAGCGAAGCTGTGGGAAAGAAAAATTCTACGCATACGACAGTCCCCCGGCCAAATCCGTTCGCAAAGTCCGGTGCTTCGCATTATCGACTTCCCTGAGTCGAAGTCAATAGCCCAAATTCGACGTTTCATCTTCGGCACGCAATCTGCTATTACCGCTGTCGAGCACGAATGCATAGGCGGGCTGGAAAAGGCAACTCTTTACGCTGCTGGGAACGGTCAGACCAAGAACGCTGGCTGGAACCTCGACTCTGGTCTAGAGATCAAGCAAGTTCATGTTGGCGCATGGTCGCTCGCGTTGTCCTGCCCACGCGCCCATCGGTCAGCACCGCCGTCTACGAGCCGGACCGACAAATTCGGTGAGAGCAGAAAGTGATCGAGTCGCATGTCTTTGTCCTTCTGCCACCGTTCAAATTTGTAATCCCAGAATGTCCAGAGCGGCCCGTCCGGATGTAGCTTCCGCAGGGCGTCGGTCCAGCCTTGAGCCAGCAAACGCGCAAAGGCTTGGCGGCTTTCGGGTTGGATCAACGCGTTGTTAAGGTTTGCCTGCTTCCAGGAGTTTCAGTGATCGATTCACACAAGCCGACTTCTCGGTACCAATCTGGCTGACTTCCTCGAAGCCCGTATCTGGACCGCGATACTTGTCCCGGTGCACGGGGCTGTTATCGACAGTAATCGGATGGACCATTCGGTCTGCCAGGTGAGATCAGGCGGACTAATGCAGAAACGTCTCGATTCAGTGCGCGATTCGGCTTTTCGCCGAGGCGGTAGGTTCAGCGCGAACCGAGTCCGGGTCTTTATCCGGTGCCTCGCTCGGCCGCGCGCCGCACCATGACGGCAGGCCTACGCGGCCTGCCGCAACCTCGATGAGCGTCCGGCAACCCTGCGGTATCAGATCCTTTGTCCGCCACAGATAGCGCTCAAGGTGGTCAATTTGATGGAGCACTAGGTAGGATCCATCGGGGCTGAATGAGATCGCGGGACCCGGTCCAGATCCTGTTGGGAATCGAGTGACGACTTTCAGTTCCGGCCAACTCCAGGCCTGCGTCAATGCCGTGCCCTCCGCAACATTTGATACTGTGACAATTGCGCGTGAGTCGGGTGTGAACGCGACGGATGTCGGTTTGCCGTCCGGCTGGATGGTTCCAAGACGCTCACCGGACGGGACTTTCCAGATGCCAATCGTTTTGTCATCGACCACGCCTGCCACAGCCGAGCCATTGGGACTGAGAGCGATGGAAGGAAATTGTTGCGAGGCGTTCCACTTCGCTAGTTCCCTGAGATCGGGGTACTCCCAGATTCGAATTAGGCCCTGTGCCGAGCTGACTAGATAAGGTGAATGAGCTGCAAATCCCACATACTCGGGGACCTGCCCGTGTGCTACTTGCCGAATCACCTCGCCAGTTCTTGAATCCCAAAGTTGGAGCGGTTGAACAGATTCGGGACCGCCATAGTTGCGAGGCGCATACCCGACCGTGAAGTAGCGTCCGTCGGGCGAGAAAACGAGTTTGTCCGGATCGTACGCTGCAGGCTCGAAGGTCTGCTCCCGAAGATTGGGAGCACTCCACTGCGACACATGCCGGTCGGCAACTGCCACCAGCGAGCCGCCACTAGGTGACCATTGAAGGACGCGCGGAAACGGTCCGCTCTTCGTTTTTGGTCCTGGTTCCAAGTTGGGAAGAGTGAAAAGCTGCACCGATCCCTCGGCGTCGGCGACTGCCAGCATCTTTCCATCGGGCCTGACCGCAAGCAGCGATACGGTGGCTGGCATTGTGTTCGATACAGTCACAGAACCGTGATTGGCGTCCCAGAGGAAGAAGTTATCCTCCTCACTCACCAAGAAACGTTGGCTGTCAGGCAGCCAGCTCAGAGGCAAGTGCGGCCAGCGCCATGTTTCCTGCTGATTGTCGATCTGCCACAACTGGACGTTACCTTTCTCGTCGGTAACCTGTAGTATCTGGTTCACATGTCCAAATCGCACCGGGAGAAGGACTCGGCCGGGCATCGAAGGCACAAGAGAAATCATCCGTTCTTCCGCGATATCCCAGACTTGGATATCGCCGCTACCGCTAGTAATCGCGACTAAATTGCCCTTGTCGCTGAACTTAAGCCATCGAATCACACCTTCGAGATCCTTGGCCATCTTCAGGTTGCCGCTGCTAGCATCCCAGATTCGCAGTCGGCTGTTTCCCGCGACTCCGATTAAGTTTCCATCCGTGCTGAAAAAAACTCGATCCCAACCACTCAGTAGGTTAATTGCACCGACGCGCCCAGTGTCCAGTTCGCGCGGGGCGCTCTTCTTCGCGATGTCCCACAGCATCACGGCGTTCCCGCCTTCGAGAGCGGCTGCTAGGTCTCCGACTGGACTAAAAGCAAAGTCAGTCATAGTCCCCGATGTTTCGAGACGCATCCACTCCTTTCCTGTTTCGCCATCGAATATCGTTACTTCTGAGGCTGGTCCACCACCGGTGCTGTCAAGCTCGAAAGTTGCAGCGGCAAGCCATTTCGCGTTGGCGCTGTAAACGAGGTGATCAATCGTCCGCTCGTGCGGAACCGAGAGGATTGGCTTCGGATTTCCGAACTCCAAGACCTCGATAGTCTTTCCGTCTACGGTGCCAGCTAGTCTCGGAGGACTGGATGATGGAAACGCTACATCGAACACGCGATAGTCTTTGGTCGGGATGGACGCGATTTCGCGAAAGCGCTTCCATCGATCCCACGATGCTGAGCCATCCGCAACAACCACGACCGTACTATCCTTAATTCCTCTTTCGCTGATTCTCGCCCTAGGCAGTTCTACGGGCTCATCCCTACGTCCAAGGCTCTGACCTGCGATCCACGGGACATATCCCAATTGACCGGAGTGGTCTTTCCGCCAGCTCGCCACGCCGTCGATAAAGAACGTAGCTCCTATCAAGGGCGAGCCCATCCCGTTCTGGAAGACGGGACGCGCTAACTGTCCAAGCCTTTCTCGAAGTGCGAATCCCGCTTCAGGCGAGGGTCTGCTGGCTGCCGAACGAAGCAGCAGAACCGTCGCATCAATCACATTTCCGGGCCGCGTCAGCGTCAATTCGTTGGACTGCGCGATCAACTGCACGGCAACAGCTGCATCGCGCTGGTCCTTAGCATTGGCTGCCTGCCGGTCAGCCTCCTGCTGATTCTTGATCGCGAGCCCAGTCTGCAGGACAGCCTCCTGCCGCTGCTGGTCTGCAATTGCAGCCTGGTGGACGGCTTCAAGCCGTTGACTCTCCGCAAAAACGGCGCTTCGCCGGGATTGAATGCCAAACCACACCGCGACTGCCGCGAATGCAAAAACAAGCCCTATTAGAATGTAGGCTGCCAAAATGTTTCGGCGATGAGTGATGACCTCAATGTCGTTCATCGTTTCGGGCAGAACGCCGCGAAGCTTGGCCACAATGGCGTTGATCTCAGCCTTGTAGCGCACATTACTAAGATCTAATTGTTCTTCCCGGCTGGCCCATGTCATGTCCGTCCAAACGGGAAGCACTTGCAGGTTGCTGATACCGGCCGGAACGGCGTCTGTGTTTTCCCAGTCGAGCCGCGAGTCCTCGACGTCCACCCTGATGCGGTCGGAAATATGAACCGGCAGGAGTTGGCCGCTCCGCTTGAGTTCGTCGCACCATACTCGGAGTTCTTTTTTGACCCAAGGTGATTCAGCGGCTTCTCTTGATGCGAGATAGATGAGAAAGTCCGACGCTTCCAGACCAGCCAGAATTCCCGCGGGAAGGTCGTCTCCCGTGCGAAGCACACGTTCATCGCGAAAGATCGCTATCGGTGGCTTCCACAAGGGCCTGGCATACCTCTTGATTGCGGCTTCGAGCCTCTCGGCGTACAAACGGCTTTGCGGTGAGTGACGGTACGAAATGAAGGCCTTATATTTCATCTTGCCCTTCGAGTTTAGCGCGGGTCAAGCAGTCGGCTTCTACGATGGCATCGTGAATTCGTTGCGGAACTTGTCGCCACCTCGGATTGCTTCCTGATCCACCATTCCCGAATCCCAGCGTTTTCAAGCACTCGTGCGATTACTGCAAGATTGTGCTTGTCTCGAGATGAATGACTGACAAGACGCTAGTCGATTTAGGGTCGCCCTGATCTGGATTGATGGTGCGGATAATCGACCGCGGGTCAAACTCGGAGCGATCAAGCGGCGAGGCTGCCGGTCTAGCAGTCGGAGGCGATGATAGGCGCAACTTGCTTCCAAAAAGCCGACTCCAGGGCCTCATGATGATGTTGATACTATACCGGAAGATAGTATAACGTCGGCAGATCACGGAGTGTCCATCAGCTCCCAGAGGCCAGATTGGCAAGTCCTTTGAGAACTAGATAGACCATGAGCGTGACCTGAGAAGTCTGGAAGAGCGTTTCATTGTCTTCTGGCGACAGACCATTCTTGAGTCCCGCGACTCCGTGCGATGCAAAGAACTCGCAGAGTCGGTCGTAGTCGATTGGCTCGGAGGCTTTTTGATTGAAATACTCGACAAAGTCGGCGTATTGGGGAACAGCCATCTGGTGCGCCTTCGTCAGCACGTTTGGTCGTCCGCCTTTCAGCGCTTCCACGATTGCTCGGGTACATCCCCCGAAGCCTCCGCAGAGATAAGTGGGCTTTCCTGCTGCAATGTTCAGATACGCCTCCTCTGCGAGGCCGGGGTAACGTCCGAGATAGCCGCTCACCTTGCCGCCGGACAGGACTCGGGCACGAAGTGCCGGTTCGGCACCCATAGCCAAGCGCATCTCCGTCAGTGATCGTGCCCAGGCGTAACGATGCTCGACCGTGTCCGGTGGAACGAAGGTGGTGTCATCGAGGCTAATGTCGGTAGCCTTGGGGACCTTAACAAAGACAGCATCCAACTTGTACTGCGCCTGGTAACTTGCCCAGACCGCAAGGTCCATCTTGATATAGAGTGGCCACGCCAAGTAGTTTCGAATGCGCTCCCACGGTTGTTGCCCCGCTTGACGATAAGTGCGTACCAGGTCAAAGAGGTTTTCGGTGAATCCACCCGGCCGCAGATCGCCTCCGTACGCGACGATACCGCCATTCGCAAGAACATGACGCGCAAACTCCTGCATGGAATCTTGCAGATGTGCCGGGCCCATTCCTAATTCTGAAAGGTCAGGACTTTCAGAAATCGAGATTCCGACCATACTTCCCCGGAGGGGGGACTCTGTTGAGCTGGTTTTGATCCAGTGAGCGCTTGAAGTCGGGGTTGTCAGCTTGGCGTTCGGTAGCATTGCGTGGATAAGCGCTACCTCCTCGTCACCGAGCGGCGGGTCTGGATAGATCACAGGAACCGGGCCCGCATCTGCCGTGGCGCCGACTCGGGGCAGGTCAACGTAGGTGAGTATCTCCGGAGGCCGTGTCAGCACTTGATAGTCGAGGGGTACCAGTTGCGCTTCCTGTAGGCTTTCCAAGTGAGCTCGAAAATATGCGCTTCGGAGAACCTCTCTGACCGCAAGATCAACGACCTGTTGGCATCGCGACGGGTCGGATTTGTCCCATCGAATCGTGGGAACGTTGCCCAGATATGGAAAGCTTCGGTCTTCTCCCTTCGATACCGCATTCATAACCAGAATGGGGCACTGATATTTCTTTGCGAACAGTACTTCTCGTCGGCACCATTCGCGCGACGCGTAAAGGTCGCTGTGCGCAATGAGCAGGGCGCTCTTGCTCACACCTCGCTCAATCTCCGCTTGGAAATCGAAGCCCGGAGGTATATTTGTCGCGTCAAAATAGGCTTCCACGGGTGAATTCTTGCCGAGATACTCGAGAAGTTCTGCCACAATGGTCAGCCCATCTTGCTTGGCATGACTTAGGAACAATCGCACAGGTGCGGGTCCCTCGCCCACCGGTGTAGGCTGCGGATATGGCATCGACCTATCGTTTTGGAGCAACAAACGGCAAAGTTCATGAGACAGCTTTGCAACCAGTCTTTCGGGCCGACTGGCGGGCGGCTCCGAATGTAGGCGCAGGAAGTTCAGTCGACTGATTTTGGTACTGATGTTGTAGGAATTTTCGCTTAACGAAATTGGCAAGAGTCGATGCGGTCCCTGTGGCGCCGCTTCCATGCTCAAGGACAGCTGTTCTAAGGCCTTTTGCCACTGGTCGCTGATAATCATGAGGTTGTCGACCAAAGGCAGGACCAGAGTTCTTTGAGCACCGTCGAGCGCGACTGCTTTGATGACGATGTCCGGTCGGGGATCGATCCACGAGTGAAAAAAAATTGGGACACCAATGCCTCGCGATATGGGCTGCGCGACGTCTCTGCAAAGCCGCGAGTAGACGGCGTCGGCAAGGCTTGGTCCCTCTGAGAACCCGGAGTGCCAGAGAAGGTGGCAACTCAACTTAGCGCGCCAGTGTGCGGCCATTTTGAAACCTCCGACTTCGGAGCCCGAATAGCTAAAGTAGGGTGGGGCGCAAGCCTAAACAAATCTTTCCTACACCGATGGGAGGCTGTAACCGAAACACAGCCCGGTACCCGGAGAAGTTTTAGAGTTTACCACCATCTGCGAACCGAAGCTGATTTGACTCGACACGAGAAGAGTGAACGGACCTGCCTCTGGACGGTGTGCAGTTTGAAGGACGGATGGGATGCGAGGAAGCTGAAAGCTCGCCCCGGTACCGCTGTCTTATCCGCTTAAACAAATAGTGCGTTGCATGGGGATTTGCTCCAGGGGTACACTCAGCACGACAAAACCGTGTGGAGCAGAAGTAATCCGATTCTCCGAGGGCGGAGGTCGCTTCACATTTCAAGGAAGTGCGCGTATGCCCCTCAAGTATGCTTGTTTCATAAGCTACCGACGCTATGAGGATAATGAACTCGCCGATGCCCTTGTGACTGGGCTATACAAATCGCTTAAGAACGAACTTGACCCACTGGTCGGGCCAAATCGCGTTTACCGGGACGAAACGGGAGGTATGGCCCCAGGATCACTCTTAGTCCCGAATTTGTCGCGAGACATTTGCGAAAGCGCTTGCATGGTCGTCGTTTACGGTCCGGACTATTTCAGCCGCGACAATCCCTGGTGTGCCCGCGAATTCAAAGCGATGCTGGACCTGGAGCAGGCACGATTGCAACGATTGGCGGCGGAACAGAGGCTGAATGGTTTTCTCGTAATCATCGTCTTTCGTGGCCCGGACAGCCTGCCGAAAGCATTCTTGACAAACCGTGTTGTTTCTCGCTTCGACAAGTATGCTCTGTTTCAACCCGAAATAACGAAGCATCCGGATCTCTATCCTGAGGTCATGAAAATCGCAGCTTTCGTTGCGGAGCGCTTTAATACCTTGAGGGCTCTGGGAGACCCGTGTGCCGACTGCCCTGCGTATCAAATGCCCAGTGTAGATGAAGCCCTCGCGTGGCTCGATCAGCTGTCGGCAGCCAGCGGTGCAACGATTCAGCAAGAGCCAGCTGACGCTTTTCCGAGATGAAAGGTGCGTATGCAGGACTCCCCAGGCAAGATCATCACTTTCTATTCCTACAAGGGCGGGACCGGGCGAACTATGGCACTTGCCAATACGGCGTGCCTTCTAGCGCAAGACAAAGAGGCAATAGATAAGAGATCGGTGTTGTTAATCGATTGGGATTTAGAAGCGCCGGGCCTGCATCGCTTCTTCCGAGACTATCTTACCCTCCTAACGAATGGGGATGGAGACCCTGATGAGGCTTTAAACGATAAAGAAGGCTTAATCGACCTGTTCTGGAAACTAAGCGATGCAACACAAGAATATGATGAGCAGAAACCACAACGGCAGGCGGAGGCGCGCGCGCTGCTCGATGAGATCCGGCCTGAAAGTTTCATACTGCCCACTGATATATCTGGTCTCGTCCTCCTCAAGTCAGGGCGGATAAATGACGAATACGCCGAGCGGGTAAATACCTTCCATTGGGAAGGCTTCCACAAACGCGCACCGTGGCTCATCAGATCATTCGCAGACCGCTTGGCGAAATTCTACAAGTTTGTGCTGATTGATTCCCGCACTGGCCTCACAGATGTTAGTGGTATCTGTACGATGCTGCTTCCCGAGAGGCTGGTGTTCGTATTCACACCGAACCGCCAGAGCATCCAGGACGGCTTGAAGCTGATTAGTCGGGCTACAAATTATCGCCGGAATTCGATCGACTTGCGCCCGCTCGTCGTTTTTCCTCTGGCTTCGCGCGTTGAGGCTGCCCGGGACAAATTGCGCCGAGATTGGAGGATGGGAAACGCGGAAAAGGGCATTGAGGGTTTTCAGCCGGAGTTTGAGAAGCTGTTCAAAGAGGTTTATCAGCTTAACGAATGCGAACTGGACGATTACTTCACGGAAGTCCAGATTCAACACAATCCCGACTACGCATACGGCGAAGTGATAGCCGCTCAGATCGAGAGTACGGAAGACAGGTTGTCCTTGAAGCGCAGCTACCGGACCTTCGTGGACAGGCTTGTCAATTCGCCGAGTCCCTGGATGAAAGCGGCGGTTTCTGTCGAAAACGCAGAAACTCCCGCCCGGACGATCATGTTCGATAACAGAAACACTGCCCAGTTGATTAAACCAACACTCACCGCGAGTACGAAAGACATTTCACAGGCGCTCCGGCTAACGAGCCCTTCTGCTCTAGTTTTAGTCATTGGCGTTGGAGATGTGACCGGAAACGGGCTAAGTTCCCTACTCGGGGATATCCTGCCTGGGATCGTTGTGGATATCGATGCGCTTGTTGTCGACTCCGGCGTGGAACGGGGGGCCGGGTCTCGAATCGCGGCAGGGATCGCGCTCCGGAGGGCAGGGCGGAGTGTGTTGGGGATAGCTCCCGCCGGTTTGGTGACCTACCCTGGGGCGGACGAAAAGCGAGCAGCCTCGACTGCTTCCACGTCACTTGATTCCAATCACACGCACTTCGTACTGGTGGACGGCGACGCGTTTGGCGATGAAAGCGACATTAAGCTCGATTTGGTGAAGTACCTCGCTGGCGAGAAACCGGTGATTGCTGTCCTGGCTGGGGATGGCGCTGGAGCGCGAAAGGAACTGCTTCGCGTGGTCAAGCAGAGTTGGCCGATTGTCGTTCTCGAAGGAAGTGGGGAACTCCCGGACGAGATCTCCGCCCTCAGCAAGCTGAATCGCAAGGGGAGCGAGTTCTCTCGCTCGGCGGATGCGCTGCTCATGGAGATCATCAGGGATGGCAAGGTCAGCGTGCTCCCGAAGAACGGTCCACGCTCGCGCTTTGAGCAAATGATTTATGCGTGCCTACCCGCGGGACCGGTCTTGAATAGTGCCTGGCGTCGATTCTATTCCTATGAAAAGGTCGCTATTACCCAAAGAAGGACGTCACGAGCCGTACAGCTTGCATCACTAGCATTCGGATGTACGACCGTATTCGCGACTCTGGCTCCCTTGCTCCTGCCCATGCCTTTCGTGAGAGATATCGTTTCAGCTGCGTGGTGGTATCGATCTACCATATGGCATTGGTCGGCGATCGTGTCGGCAATGATCATGGTAGTGCTGCTTGTCGTCGATAGTGTCTCTCGGCCCGGAGTTTTGGCAGATCAGTACACAAATGTCGCTGAGGCCATCAGAAGCGAGATATTCCAGTACCGGAGCCGCAGCGGAAGGTATAGCAGCCGCAACACTGTGGCAGCCTCCCCCGAATCTCGCTTAGTAAAAGAGATTGAATCAGTGGAGAAGGAGACACCAATTAGCTATCTTTATCCTCTAAAAATTGAGTCCTCCGAAGCCGCCGCTTCTTTCGTCGACCGAGTGGAATCTGGCCCGCTCGGACCGTACCGATCCCTACGGGCGGAGCAGTATGTCGCTAGCCGTTTGGAGCCGATGCTTTCCTACGAACTAGCGCAAGCAAGAGCAGCACGTCGTTTGAGACAAGTATGGTGGTTAGCGATAACTTTAGTCGCGACGAGCGGCCTGTCGGCAGCAGTGGCGTTAAAGGCGGGGACTGCGATTGTAGCTATAACGACAGTTTTTGCGATCGCGGGCATGGGGGTCCTCGGAATCTATCAACCGGACAGGAAAGAACGAACCGCTCTCGCAATCAGAACGGCCCTCGGAGACGTGTTAGCAAAGTGGACGTCACTCCCCGTGGAGCAAAGGGTCGAACAAAAGAATGTGGACGAGTTGGTTGCCGGAACCGAGACGGCGCTCCGCATGGGATGGCACGTGGCGATGGGTAGAACTTCCGGAGCTTCAGAACGGACACCCGAGTCCATCTCGAGGGTTTCCACACTTGAACAGAGGTAGAGGATTTGCTTTATGCGACGGTCCGATAGCTCGCTGAACGGCAGGATCAGTAGGCCAGGCGACGACATCACGCATATATTTGAGGAGCAGATGTTATGCCCGACTGTCTTTCTTCCCGATATCACTAACTCATACTGTTGCATTGGTCGTCGATACTCTATATTGTGCTGATGTTCCCTCGGAAAGCGGAATTTCTAGACTGAGGTTCCCTAGTCGTGCTACCTAATCAGGGAACTCGCGATCAGGTGATTGTGCACTGGCCTAGCGACGCCTCTGGTCGGTTCCAGTGCGACAATTGGGGGCCGCTGCCATTTTCTCATCCGGCCATGATTTCCATTGTGCCGACCGACTCCTCTGGACCTGCGCTCAACTATGCCCAGCAATTGGCTCACAGTTTAAGTGCAGCGTTGGTCAGAATGTCTCCTTCGGTGCAGCGCTCCATTTGCGGCGGTCCGGGACCTGCCCATTGCCGCGGACATGGCCAATCGGCAGCAACTTGCGTTTTGGCCCTCGTAGGCGATGGCCGACCGCTCAACGACTATACGGGTGCGATTGCCCTTTGGGCTTCTAGGATAGGATCAGATCACCGATATCGGGTGGTGCCCATCAGTCCTCCATCCGGTCGAGCAGCGATGGCGGCAGTGATGCTGTCGGCCTTGCAGGTCCGTAAAGTCTTTGAATGGACGCGGAGTTCAACTGAAGCCGTGCCCGTTGTTCTCGGCGCCGCAGACCTCATCTCCAGGGACTACCGCGTATTCATTAGCTATCGCCAGGAAGACGGCGACAAGCACGCTGATGATCTTTTCGGAGCGTTATCCCTTGCTGGCTTTGATGTTTTCTTGGACCGAGTGCGTATTGGAGTAGGCGCTCACATCCCGGACAGGATACGCGAGGAACTAGCCCATAAGGCGGTTGTGCTCGTGCTTGAGACACTATTGGTTGGCAAATCTGACTGGGTCGCTCAAGAAGTCGCCATTGCGGCCAAGAGCCGACTAGGCATACTGCCTGTTCACTTTCCGAATGGTACAAGGATAGGTTCCTTAAGCGACCGGAGACGCCACTTTTTGACAGCCTCCGATTTTGACAGCCAGACTGGCAGACTCATCGCGCAGGCCATTGATGATGTTGGCCAGCGTGTCGCTGACTTGCACAGTTTTTGGCTCGTGAGACGGCGATATCAGATTCAGAGGGCTCTCAGCAACGCGCTGCTCCACCGTGGGGTGACAAACCAAAGGTTGGGCCGGAGCGGGTGTCTCGATGTCGTCCCTTGGTGGGGAACCTCGACCTTGTGTTCTATTAAGACTTGCGCTCGAATGGCGGAGCTTGAGGATTTCAGGGAACTCGACGATACTTCCGCCTTGCCTGGACGCTGGCATCGGGCCGTGCTTGCACCTGGGATGGTCGGTCCCGGAGACCGGCCGGCCAATATGCAATGGCTCTCAGACAAACTAATGGCTGGCCTTTTCGATGAATCCGAAATCAGCCGGCTGGCAGGCATTCTAAGCGATTCAGCGGGATCGGAACTGAAATGATATCCCCTTCTGAACAAATCGTGCTGCTTCTTGGTGGTTCGCTTGGCAGTTCAGACGAATTACCGGAAACAGCAGATAGCGATTTCGACTTCGCTTCAGATGATGAGTTGGATGTGCGCATAGAAGAGGCAACCGTGGCTTTAACCCGCGCCGTTTTGTCGCGTGGATGGCGTGTAGTGTTTCGCCACGATCCGGTCGTCACCCCACTGGCGATTGAGGTGGCACTCGACTATTGGCAGTCACTTCCTGGAGAGCACTCTGGGAGGGACGAGCGTCGCTTCACCGGCGCGCCACTGCTGATCTTCGGCCCAGAATTTGATCAGGAAGATCGCGAAGTCATCAACTACGCAATTCACATTGGATGTGCCACATTCTTACCTGAGGCTGATCTGAACTATCAAACGATTTCCCGAGTAGTATGTGTCGGCGGCACGACGGATGTGGAGAAGTACGTGGGTTCGCTGCAGAGCCGAGTCTCAAACATTCCGATCTTCACAATTCCGAGCACTGGTGGAGGAGCGCAGGCGCTCGCAAATCGCTCCGGCGTCGGCAATCCGGAGCGTGCCATCGTCGCAGAAATCTTGTCTCGCCGGGACAAGATGAAGTTCGAACCCCCGCAGCCGGAGAAACCATCCGACATTAATCGCGGTTTTCCAGAAACAGGCTTTGAGCAAGAGCGCATTCCGGAGTTCCGGTATGCGCTATACCCGCTTCTCATGAACGTCATTCTAGACTCTGAAGTTGGCGCCTCCTTCATCGCTAGGTAATCTGGCAGAACGGGTCTTCGACACCGGAAGGTACTCCACTCACTCTGAACTGTAGTTAGGCAGGGTCTGGTTGTTCATCTTCCGCGCCCGCGAGACTAGCCAGCACCATATCCCACTGGGGGAGGTTCCTTGGTGCTTGGTACATAAGGTCACACTGTCCGATGTCTTCCAATTGGTGCATAATAACCGCGTCACACACGGGAAGTACGGGCCACGGAAAACCGAACCGGAGGCGACTGTGAGCGACGATGTTAAGAACGTTTTCATCAGCCATGTCCATGAGGACGACAAACTCCTTCAAGGCCTCAAAGATCTGCTCAGCCAGAACGGCTACTCCATCAGAGATGGCTCGATTGACAGCTCCAAGCCGAACGAAGCTCAGAGTCCCGACTATATAAAGACGGAAATTCTGGCTCCTCGTATCCGTTGGGCGGGGACGATGGTGGTCTTAGTGTCTCCGAAAACTAAGGACAGTGAATGGGTCGACTGGGAAATTGACTACGCGAAAAGCAAAGACAAGCGAGTAGTGGGTGTATGGGCACATGGTGCCCAGGACGCAGACGTCCCGAAGAATCTTGACGCGTACGCCGATGGCGTTGTGGGTTGGCAAGCGGACCGGGTCATGGACGCGATTACTGGCAAGATAAACAACTGGTACAACGCCGATGGACAGGAACGTGCGTCTCGAACCATCAAGCGATACGGCTGTCAATGAGACTCTTTTCCTACGTCGTCGCTCGGGACTACGGTTTTGCACCCAACCCATTTTTTGGCTTTTGCACACTCGCGACATGCAAACCGATGATTCGCAAGACGGCGCAGGTCGGGGATTGGGTGATAGGGACAGGCTCCAAGACCTGCGGGCTAGCCGGTTTTCTTGTCTATGCGATGAAGGTGTCCGAAACGTGCACCTACGATCAGTATTGGGGAGATCCGAGGTTTCAAAAGAAACAACCGAATCTCAGGGGCAGCCTCAAGCAGGCGTACGGCGACAATATTTACCACCACGATCCGCGAACTCACAGATGGTTACAGGAGAATTCTCATCACAGCCTTCCGGATGGCCGAGCAAACTGTGAGAACGTGGAACATGATACTCAGTACCCACTTGTATTAGTCGGAACTGAGTTCGTGTATTGGGGTGGCGATGGACCGAGAATACCCGCTCGGTTTCGTCGTAGCGGCGGCTGGGACGTTTGTTGCTCTCTGCAGGGTCACAAATGTAAATTCCCTTCGGACCTCGTCGAGTCGTTTGTGGAGTGGATTCAATCGCTCGGGGTGAGCGGCTGTATCGGCAAGCCAAAACAGTTTGAAGACTGAGTGAGAGTTGTTCAGTCTTCAGGTCGGGTGATGGACGATGAACTGGCTGCAGTCATACGGTAGCGCCGCAGCGGCTACTGACAATCTGAAGGATCGTCAGAATCATCTTCTGCTCTTGGCGGACGGCCTGATGGGAGAGGCTGGAAGCGTATTGGCGGAGATAAAAAAGATGAGTCGTGAGGAGGAGGCCTACCCTGGATATCGCCATCGTTTGAACGAGGAGGTGGGAGATTTTCTTTGGTACTACGTTCGACTAGTTTCAGTCACCACGCCAGCGTTGCTCGCGGACCTGGTGAGGACTGCGGAGAAACCAGCACCGTCTAAGGGTATTGCTCAGACACTGGAATTTGGAGCATCGGTAGGCGGGGTTCTTGGATTGTTGCGGCTGGGGAATTATCCCGAAATTGGCCCAGCGCTCCAAGGTGTTTGGGACGCTCTTTATGCCCTTACCGAGAACATGGGTGTGAATCTAGAGGAAGCAGCAAACGCCAACCTCGCCAAGAATGAGAGTCGGTGGCCAGCCCAGAGGGTCTTCCATCCATTGTTTGACGAAGGGTTTGCGGTCGAGGAACAGATTCCACGTAACCTCACCATTGAGTTTATCGAGCGCAAGCGCGGTGACCGAATCGAGGTGTTGATGCGCTACGGTTGCGTGAGTATTGGTGACCGACTGACCGACAACATTGCCGATCCAGATGGTTATCGGTTTCACGACATTTTCCACATCGCGAACGCGGTGTTCCTGGGGTGGTCGCCCGTTGTGCGCACCCTTCTTCGCTGCAAGAGGAAAAGTGATGCCGCTGTGGACGAGAATCAAGACGGAGCGCGGGCAGGGATAATCGAAGAGGCCGTGGCAGCTATTGTGTTTACTCGCGCAAAGCAAATGCGGTTCTTCGAAGGGGCAAAGAGTATTGATTATGACCTCTTGAAGAACATCCGGGAGTTTGTTCAAGGCTACGAGGTGGATCAAATTCCGCTGTGGCAATGGGAAACGGCCATTCTAGAGGGATTCCGCGTATTCCGGCTCTTGCGTTCCACTCCGGGAGGCAAGGTCACGTGGAATCTCGAATCTCATAGACTGGGCTGGGAAGCGCTGAAAGGGTGAGGAATGTCGATCGCGTCTCAATGCTTGGCTGGGGCTTATCGAAGAGAACCACAGGTTGGGGGAGAATTTCGCGTTTCGTCGACAAAGGTTCTTCGAACGACCCCAGTTTTTGACACCTACTGGCGATTTGCCGCCGAACGTCAGGAGATCTTTTTCCGACGATTTTCGGGCGTGTCAGCGCCCTGGACTGTCGATCCCATCTTGGACACGTATCGTTTCACAAATGTCTATAGGGCGTCCGATCGCGTCAGCCAACACCTCATCCAGCAAGTGATTTACAAGGGTCACCAATCGGAGGAAGAGGTGTTTTTCAGAGTTTTGCTATTCAAGCTGTTTAATCGGATAGAGACATGGGAGCTGCTCGAAGACCGGGTGGGCCCGGTCTGTTGGAGAACATTCGACCTGGATCGATATAACGCGGTTTTGAATGCGGCTTTTCGGACTGGTCGCAGGCTTTACTCGGCCGCATACATAATGCCGTCTCCCCCATTTGGCTCACCACGAAAACACACCAATCATCTCACCTTGCTAAGTACGATGATGCGCGACCATCTTCCGTTCAAAATTGCCTCTTCCGGTTCTCTCGAACAGGTGTTCAAGCGTTTGCAAGCTTATCCTTCGTTGGGTAATTTCCTAGCCTTTCAGTTCGCCATAGATTTGAACTACAGTGGACTCACAGACTTCTCGGAGATGGATTTTGTGGTGGCCGGTCCAGGTGCCAGAAGTGGTATTCGAAAAGCTTTTGGTGAAACTGCGGGCCTCTGTGAAGAGGACGTGATTCGTGCAGTTACTGAGTTTGCTAGCGCAGAGTTCGAACGGCGGGGCATCGCGTTTCGGTCGCTCTGGGGGCGACCTCTGCACTTGATAGACTGCCAAAATCTCTTTTGTGAAGTCGACAAATACTCGCGCGTCGCGCACCCCGAATGCGGCGGCGATGGGCGTAGCCGAATAAAACAAAGATTTGTAGCGACGGAGAAAGGCGTACCACAATGGTATCCGCCGAAGTGGCGGCTGGAAGCTCCCCTGTGCTGAGCTCGCGGCGTGAGCGTATGTTTCCATGAAGATCTTCCTGATCGGCGGCGTGAGTGTTGAGAATGCTGACCCGAGCTATGCGAAACAGAGAGCAGACCTCAACCGCTCGATGGCCGAACTCGGCAGCACCATCGCGAAGGCGGGCCACGACTTGCTCGTCTGCAGCCCATTTGAGGGTGCTGCGGACATAGCCGCCGCCCAGGGTGCGCTTAATGTGACCGCAGACTCCGGCATGATATCGGACGTTGAATTTCATCACCCGGATACAGCGACAGTCGTAGCGGAGATGCAGGGTTTTAAAAAGCGTTTTCCTGCCGCGCGGGGTCTCAAGTCGTTCATTCATCCCACGCCTAAGGATGAGAACGGTAGTGATCTATTGGAGTACGCATGGTTGTTGTCACAGACCTACGCGATGGACCGTAGCCACGGAGTAGTGGCCCTTGGCGGGAAGGTGGGTAGATCTGCCAGTTTGCTGCTTGGCTTGGTCGACGTTCGGAGAAAGCCTATGCTCCCCCTCACGTTCCTTGGCGGCGCAGCGGCTCAGGCGTTCGATCGTAGGCGGTACGTGCTCGAAGATCGGTTAGGCTCGGATGTCGCGGGCCTCCACGATTCCAAGCGCACCGCGGAAGTAGTCGATCTCTTGGTGAGGGTCAGCAGCGAGAGTGCGGCAAACTCTCCGGTGTCGATGCCCCTGAAATTCTTCATCAGCTACCCACGGGCGAGGCCCTGCGAGGCTGATTTCGTAGAGACTGCGCTTCGGCGCAGGCACTGCAATGTTTTCCGTGACGAGAAGGGCTTCGCACCGGGCTCGCCGATACCGACTGAGATAGAGGCGGCCATCTACAACGCCAATGTTTTCATCGCGATTTGGTGCAACGAATATGCTTGTAGCGATTGGTGCTTTGACGAATTGTCCTTGGCGTTGCGGCGTCGAGAAGCCGGAAAGTTAACGGTATGGATACTGTGCGTGGATAATACTCGGATCGTGCCCCCAGGTGCGCGCAATCTGACCAATTATCCGGCACGCTCTCGCGAGGAACTTGAGCGTCATGTAATGGTGCTTCTGGACCAAAGCGGAAAGTTACAGCCGCTGGGTGAACGTGTGACGTGATAGGCCTGACTTATATAGCATCACCTGAACCCGTTCCTTTCGCGGCTTCTAAATCTGTATCAGATCGCACAAGCGAGCTTGCCTAAGACGAAGAAAGGCAGCAGCACAGAGTCAGACGGGGAGATTCGGTCCTGATAGACTTCGCTGACAGGCCGATCCCCAAACCTTCGCGCCCGAGGATTGACCCTTGACCAAGTCCGAATTCATCCAGATGGCTTGCCGGTCCCCGTCTCCGTTCTCACATCGCGCCAGCCGTTAACTCGTCCGTGCGGTTGGTCGAACCCAACCTTTCTAAACGTTCAGATTGTTCTAAGATTGGCATGAGCCATCCAAACCGGAGTATGCTCGTCATCGATGTCACAGGTATTACGAAGGCGCGCAAAGCCGCCGACTGCGTCCTCTGTGTTTATCAGCTATCGTCGACAGGACAGTGCCGCAGCCGCCCGCTGGCTCTTTACCGCAATTCAGAAAACCTTCGGGCGGTTAACTGTCTTCATGGACACCGAAGACATCCGGCTCGGCGAGAAATGGGCAAAGAAGATTGAGGCGGCTCTGCGAGCCTGCAATCTTCAAATCGTGATCATCGGCAGCAACTGGCTTCGGCTGACGGACGAACATGGTCGACGCCGAATCGACAGGGCTGACGATTGGGTACGCTCCGAAATCGCATACGCTCTTCAACATCAGAAGCGCATTGTCCCACTCCTTCTTTCCCACACTCCGATGCCAGAACGAGCTGCTTTACCAGATGAGGTGGCGCGCCTAATTACATTTCAAGCTTTCGAATTGCGCGACGAACGATGGGAGGCAGACCTCGGCTTTTTGCTGAGTGAGCTGGAAACATTCGGCTTCACACGAATAACGCCTCCGCCCATTCACTTTCCAACGCCCCATGTCGCCGTCGCGGAATTGTCTCCAGAAGAAATCGCCGCTGCCCTCATATCTCTACCTTGTTGGGAACTCGTCACATCCGACGTGCCAGGAAGTCAGCCTCTTACGCAGACAGAAATTCGCAAGGCGTTTGAGTTCAAGTCTTTTGAAGATGCGATGGAGTTCATGCAGCGGGTCGCTCATCACGTTAGCCAGGTCCAACATCACCCCAGATGGGAGAACGTGTGGCGTACAGTTGTGATCTGGCTATCCACGTGGGACATCGGCCACAAACCCTCTCGCCTTGATATCGATCTGGCAGGTCAGATTGAGCACATCTACCATGATTTTCAATGACCCATAAGTCTCGCCCAGCGTTCGCGATTGGAGACCGAGGGCATGTCTCTCGCCGGATCACCTCGAGTGAACCAGACCGAGACTTTAGTTCCCCAATGAAGATACATACGGCTCTCCCGCGGCCGCGAATCTTGAAAGAGATTATCAAGGAGGCTCACGATGCCGGTATTCATCTCGCACCGCACCGCCGACGACGGCAAGGCACAGGCATTGGCTCAACGTTTGTCCGCGAGGCACAACATTCGCTGCTACTTGGACGACTTCGATCCCGAAGCCAGAACTACACGCGAAATTACCAACCTGATTGTTGGCCGGATCAACATATGCACACACCTCATGGCGCTGGTAACGAACGCCACTGTCGGATCCTGGTGGGTTCCTTTTGAGATTGGCGTGGCGCGTCAAGGCGACCGCCGCATCACGAGTTTTGATGCCAGCACGGTTACACTGCCAGAGTTCCTCACTGAGTGGCCGGTTATGACCACAGAAGCAGACCTCGATCTGCTTGCAGAAGCGTATCATCGCGACCGCACCAGTAAGCCCATTATGGAGAAGTATGCATCGGGAACGCGATCAATCAGCACGGCAGACGAGTTTCACGCGCAACTCAAGAACGCTGTTCGCGCCGGAAGGTTTTCATGACTGGTCTTGCTAACTACGGATTCGGACAACGGCCGCTTAAGCCGACTCCGGCTAAGGCCAGAGTCTTCGTGAGCTATCATCACCAGCGTGACCAGCCGTACTACGACCGCTTCGCGAAGGTATTCGCAGACGGCTACGAAATCATCACGGACACGTCCCTTGACCGCAAGATCGGCAGCGATAACGTGGACTACCAGCAGCAGGTTATTCGCGAGCAGCACATCACTGGCAGCTCAGTGACGATCGTTCTATGCGGGATTGAGACCTGGAAGCGCCGGTGGGTCGATTGGGAAATTTATATGACACTAAACAAGAAGCACGCTCTGTTGGGCGTCTGCCTTCCCAATACCCCGAAAGACGCCAATGGGAAAGTAGTGGTACCGGACCGGCTCCACGCCAACATTGTGACCGGATACGCTCACTTCATTGACTGGACGGAAGATCCGAACATCCTACGCGGCGCCATGGATGCCGCAAATGAGAAAGCCCGTCAGACTCGCAACATCGATAATTCCGCGCAGCGAATGGAGAAGAGTCGGCCATAACCTATTTGCTCGCGGAGGCCTCTTAACCCTCCCCGCCAGATGCTACCTCCGTGCAGCGGGGGATGCAGTTACTCGTGCCTCCAGGGGTCGAGAAGGTTTTTCCCCAGTTCCCGAAACCAGGCTTCGACTTCGATGGGTTCTGCGTTCCCGATATCACCCACAATGGTCCGAAGAAATAGCTTGTTGCCGATATGTTCTCCCAAAGTGCGATACGCCTCGAACTGGGTCTCGGTGAAGAATTGGTCAGCAGTGGAGTGATGAGGGAAAACCGGTTCGTCAAGACGATATCTGCAAATAAACTCGCCCTCGTTTCCGGTGAGCGAAAGCTTGAGATAAAGCAAATACCCAAAAAGATCTGCGGATCCGCGCTTAGCCTCGGGATACCTGATCCGGCAAAATTGAAAGTGCGATCGACTGAGCCCCTGCGGGTTTAGGAGCAGATCATCAAGATTGATATCAATTTGCACGCCCAAAATCGATCGAGGCGAGCCGCTGAAGCGTCGTTAGAGCGTGAAAGGTCATCTTCGGGTCATGCTCTCCGTCAATTGCAATGATGTACTTGCAACGGCGTTGGGGGAGTACTTCCCGCTGCCCGCGATCCATGAGTTTCTGAAATCGATTCACACTAGCCGGCTTCAGTACTGATTCTCCCAAGCATACCTTCGCCGGCACTTTTCCGAGATGATGGATAGGATCGCTAAGGGACCGGAAAACGTGAAAAAATCGGTTAGGGCAAGATGAACTCTCATGAACGCGGATAGCCTACGGTATTTTCTATTGGCGTTCATCCGCGTTCATTGGTGCCCCCACCTGGATTCGTCATGGAAAGACTACGAGATGCGAAAAGGGTTTACGAGAAAACCACAAAGGGGCCCGCGACGCCAGGCAAGAACTACATCACGCGGAGCGGGCTGCAGCGCCTCAAAGATGAGCACCGGTTTCTGCTCACCAGGGAACGCCCGGCCGTGACGGAGGTGGTGGCGTGGGCCGCCAGCAACGGCGATCGCAGTGAAAACGCCGACTATCAGTACGGCAAGCGGCGGCTGCGGCAGATCGATGGGCGGATTCGCTTTCTGACGAAGCGAATCGAAGCCGCGGAAGTGGTGGAGCCGGAAGCTCGAAGATCGGGGCAGGCTGCGACGAAGGCGTTCTTCGGAGCGACCGTGCGTTATGCCAATGCCGCGGGAGTATCGCGAGTGGTGAGCATCGTGGGCACCGACGAGATCGATCTCACCGCAACCACATCAGTTGGGTGTCACCTCTGGGGCGCGCGTTGATGAAGTCGGCAGCGGGTGACAGCGTAGTCCTTCAATTGCCGGGCGGTAGAGAATACCTGACCGTGCTGGAAGCGTGTTACGAGCGTATTGCTGTGGAACCGTTCCGTGAACCACCTGGATCCGAGGCCTTGGCAAAGAGACTCCCTCGCCGACGCTAATCCCTCCTTAGGTACTCGGGATCATTCCAGAGTTTGGTCGCGGTTCGGTAGCCGCGCCCGCGTTTCCTTGTTGTCCATTAGTAATGGACGTGGCATAATAATGGACGCTATGCGAGTTGAACCTCCATTGACTCCTTTTCTAGAGACGCTCCGGACCCTGCACTTCATCAGCGATCTGGATTTCTCTCCGAAGAACCGTGCCGGTGATCAAGGAATCGACGGCACCCTCAAGGTGCGCACTCCCAAAGGAACCTACTCCTTCCTCGTGGAACAGAAGCGGTCGTATCTGGACCGAGGGATACTCAATGCCCTCGTCGCTCAAGCCAAGCTCTATGCAAGAGTACATCGCAAGCCCCTCTTGCTGTTGGCACGCTACATCCCCCGGCCTTCTGCCGAGCGATTGATCGAATCACGAATAAACTTTGTGGACCAAGCTGGCAACATGCACCTCGTGCTCGGTCAAAACTATGAGCGTACGATCATCGGAAACAAAGAAAATGCCGTTTCAAAAGAAGGCAAGCGGGTCAGCCCCGCAATCGCTCAATTGTTGTTCACCTTTGCCACGAAGGAACTAGCGGGAAGCTGGTCCGTGCGTCAACTGGCTGAAGCGTCCGGGTTGAGCAAAAGCAACGTGGCAAATGTTCGACGGCAGTTGGTCGAGCGCGGAGTACTGCGAGAATCGGGGCACGGCCTAGATATCAGCGACAAATCGCGATTACAGGACGAGCTGTTGAGAGGATATGAGTTCGCTCTGCGTCCGAAACTTCTAATCGGGCGATTCCGGTCCTCCGACAGAGACCTAGACGACATGCTCGCCAGCGTCCGAAAGCCTTTTGCGGACCTATCAATTCGGTGGTCGGTAACTGGCGGGCCAGCTGCTCAGGCTCTCCAGAAGTTTTATCGAGGGTTGGAACTGCCAATCTTCATCGACTCGTTCCCTGACCAACTTCGTCGTCAGTTGCGGATCATTCCTGACAAGGAGGGGCCACTCATTTTTCTGCGTTCCTTCGGTACCATCCCGTTTTGGCGAGAAATCGAGCCGTTCCCTCTCGCGCATCCGTGGTTGATCTATGCTGAGCTGATGTATTCTTCCGATCCAAGAGCGCACGAAGCGGCGGAAGAACTCAAACGCGAGTTCCTCTCCTGAGCGATGCCCGAACTTACCGACAACCAAATCGCTGACCTCCGAGTCCTGCAACACCGTTGTGCGGCGCTCGGAGCGGACCTTGTAATCATCGGGGCCATTGCGTACCAGATACATTTTCCAGCGGAGTCCCGTCATACCGGAGACATCGATTTCGCCGTCGCCTTGGACCTTGACGAATTCGCAGAGCTGGAACGCCGACTTCTTGCAGACGGCTGGGTCCGTTTCGCAAACCGTGAGCACCGATGGCGGAGCGCCCAGGCAACGATCCTGGACCTGATCCCAGCTGGACCCAAGCTTCGGGAAGCCAAGCAGATCACGTGGCCCATTAGTCAGTTCAAGATGAGCCTTGTGGGATTCGACCACGTATTCGCGACCGCTCAGCCGGTTCAACTTGCTCCAGATCTCACGCTGAAAGTGATCTCATCTACCGCACTGATGCTCCTGAAAATTGTCGCATTCATGGACGATCCGCAGCGGCGAGTCAAGGACCTGGATGACATAAGGGGCCTGCTTCTGCAATATGAAGCCGACAGCGAGCGGATCTTTTCGGACGTAGTGATAGATGCTGCGCTCCAGGACTTTGGATTGGCTCCTGCCTTTCTGATGGGTCTCGATCTGGGTGCGCTTTGCGCGGACGACGATGCGCAGATTGTCTACAAGTTTCTCGAGGCGATGAACGAAGTCAATCCAGCGTGGATGGCGTTCGTCCGCGCCAGAGGTGTCGGCGACCATGTCGAGGAAGACGCTCGCGCCCAGATCGACACCTTCGGACAAGGTTTTGAGCGGAAGGCGTGAAGGGCGCCAGAACGCTCGGGTCGATCCAATCGGTCTGGACGCAAAACGGGGGATTAACGAGGGACTGGGGACTAATTGGGGACTAGGGACTAAACGAGGGACTGAAGTGCGTTTCTTGCGCGTACTTACAGGTGCTTAGGTGTCATCCGTGCGCTTGAAAGTTGTTTGGTATCAGTTTCCCTTTGAACTCATAACTCAAAGGTCGGTGGTTCAAATCCACCCTCCGCAACCGCAAACGCATGTTTTCTCAGTAGGTTCTAATTACCCCGCAACCATCCGAATTGACTAGCACGAGGAGAGTAGCTTCCCTGACCGGACACGTCAAAGCGACACTGGGTCCTCCAGCAGGTGAACCAGCAATTCGCTTGGAATGTCAACCGCGCAACCTAGGTTCTTGCTGCGCGAGGCCCAGTCCAGCAGCGATTGATATTGATCTCGCCTCGAGATGTTTCCCAGCCACACTGTTTTCGTTGGGGTGACAATCGCGACGACGTTCGGCACGTCACAGGGGCCGAGGCATCCGCTTACGGAAAGCTGAACGCGCTTGAGCAGACCGCGTTTTCTCCACTCCTGTTTTAGCCACTCTACCGGCACTTCGGGGCGTCCGCGTTCGACCTGACCGCAACAACAGCCCTGACAGACAAGAACCTGAGCGATTACTCTCCGCTTCGTGGTTAGCACGCGCAACCCATTTCATCCATCGATTATCAGGATTTCTGGTTTCCCATAATACTGCTCCCCAGTATATACTCCTAGGCAGTATGGCACACACAATTCGAGACAAAGACAAGTTATTGAACCGCGTTCGGAGAGTTCGCGGCCAAATCGAGGCGGTTGAGCTCCTGCTGGAAAACGAAAGCGAGTGCGAAGAGATTCTTCAGCAGATTGCCGCTTGCCGTGGCTCAATCAATGGGCTGATGTCAGAGGTCCTGGAAGGACACATCCGCTTCCATTTGGTCGAACGTCGCCACAACCACAAGTCACGCAAGAGCAATGCAGTCGACGATGTAATCAGTATTGCCAAGTCCTATTTAAAGTGAAGTCCGGTTCAAGGGATTGGGGACAATATGCCACACGTAAAGGAAAGTTTGCCAACTGATGTTGTTATTCCAGCAATTACGGAATCGGTTGCCATGAAGCATGGCGATGACGATCACGACCATGAGGCTCACGACCATGGATTCGAATTGCAGGAAGGAATACGAATCCTTTTGGTGGCAGTCGCAGCAGCTCTCGTCTGGTTTCGCGTATGGGAGCCGTTTACTCACGTCAGCATTATCGGCATCGCTGGCACTTTGATCGGAATCTATCCGATTCTCAAAGAGGCCGCCGAAAATGTAATGGAACGCAGGATGACGATGGAGCTTTCCATGACCATCGCAATCCTTGCGGCGCTGGCGATTGGCCAGTTCTTCACAGCGCTCATCATTGTGTTGTTTGTACTGATCGCAGAGGTACTGGAGGGCCTCACGGTTCAGCGTGGTCGCACCGCCATTCGAGAGCTTTTGAATCTGCTTCCTAATGAAGTCACGGTTCGAAGAAATGGCAGGGCGGAACAACGCAGCACGGAGAGCATCCGTCCGGGCGAAATAATTGAGGTCAATCCTGGAGCACGAATACACGTTGCCGGAGCCGTGGTCGGCGGCAATTCGTTTGTAGACCAGGCGACGATAACGGGAGAGTCTCTTCCGGTCGAGAAATTTCCAGGCGCATCGGTCTTCGCAGGCACCGTGAATCAGTCCGGCGCGCTGGAGATCCGGGTCAGCAGGATTGGGCGCGACACGGCGTTTGGCCGCATCCTCAACGCGGTTGAGGAGGCTGAGCGCTCACGTGCCCCAATTCAAAAGACTGCAGACAGACTTGCAGGGTATCTCGTTTGGTTTGCGCTCGGCTGTGCTGTCCTGACATTCATCA
>Ga0210390_10000328_pt1:22500-52083 | contig 52083 bp, 28 predicted proteins | sample IncBWH11OmetaG_FD_161050 | JGI IMG/M metagenome (GOLD analysis project Ga0210390, IMG submission 161050) | Forest soil microbial communities from Barre Woods Harvard Forest LTER site, Petersham, Massachusetts, United States - Inc-BW-H-11-O ... | reverse complement strand
ATCAATCCCGTCCCGATTGCCGGGCCGGATCGCCACTCAACGGATCGACACTGACCGGTGGGACTCTCGTCGGTGGGTCCACCCCCCTTATATCAAATGTGAGAGACCCGTCCCGGCGGGACCACTTTAGGCGGACCCGGCGGGACAACTTGTCCCGGCGCGCTGGGGATCTTTTTCTCTCTAGTCGAGTCGGGTGAGGGTGATCGTGTCCCGTCCCACTCAACTTTGGACATTGGACTTTGGACTGTCTGTGCCCTCGGCGCGCACGAAACCGCTCGCGCCGAGATCCGCTCTCTCCATTCAGCCACAAAAACGAGAGGCGTCCAAGATCAGTTTCCGCGGAATCCGGGATCTGACGGCGCGGTTGACTCACAGGAACGCAAGCGGAGCGGGGATCCAGGAAAAGGGTCGATCTTCGCGGTTCACTGAAAAAGGAGTGAGTTTCTGCGAAATGCCATCGGAGCAAACGCGACTCCCCGGTCCCCTAGCTAGGCGCAATAGTCGGGGGATGGCGCGTTCATTGGGAGCCGGATTTCGCCCCTTTTTCGAGCAGCATCTTCTCGAGTTGCACATTATGGTTCTGGCGAGCGATTTCGAGCGGCGTCCATTTGGGATTGCCCGCGGCCGCGTTCACGTTCGCGCCGCGATCGATCAGCATCTTTGCAATACAGTAGCGCTGGTAGCCTTCGGCGACGATGAGTGCCGTAACCCCGTTCTCGAAGTTTCCCTCGCCCTGGCTGCGAATGTCGACATCGCAACCCGCATCAAGGAGTTGTTTCACAATGTTTCGAAAGTCGCGCGCCGCCGCCACGTGCAAGGCCGGATAGCCTTCGAAACTTTTCGAGTTTGCCAGCTTGCGATTTTGTTTCAACAGGCGGGCAACTTCGGCTTCGTCGCCAATGGCCACCGCGGTGAACAAATCGAGGCGTGCGCCGTGTTGGCGCAAAACATTGATTTCCTTCATGATTGACGCATTGAATTCCACCGAGTCCACCTCGTCGTCGGCGGCGGAAATCAATTGGAGGCCGCAAGCCGCTTTCTGAAGAGCGGTCGCACCGTTTTCGGAGTGATTCGGATCAGCGCCGGCTTTCAGCAGCGTCTGGAGCGCCGGGATGAGGCGTTGTGGCCGCTCATTGGTAAAGTCTCCGTCATTGGGATAGGGCGACGCAACCTTCAACAAGCATCGGTTCAACAACCGCGAACGCGTCGCGCGATCTCCCGCCCGAAACTTGGGATTTTGAACAATCGTTGCGACATTTGCGCCGGTAGCATTCTCACACATGAAGGAAGATACAGCGACGTCAAGGGGCGTGGGATCGGCCGGTGGACCGTAGGTTTCCACATCCGATTTCCCAGTCGCAAAGACGTCGAGGCCCTTGTCGATCAGCAGTTGGATTGTACCGGGCGTCCCGCATGCGGCTGCAAAGTGCAATGCCGTGGGATTCTCGCAGTGCATGTCATGTTGCGCGAACGGGAACGGACAATCCCCTCCCTCTTGCTCGACATATCGTTTCTTTACGTCCGCGCCGTGCGCGATGAGCAGCTGAACGACCTGCGGGTGCGCGACGGCATGGGCCATGACCGGATATCCCCCGCCGCCAGCGGAATCGTCGACGTCGGCGTGATAGTGCTCGATCAACAATCGGCAGACTTCGACGCTCCCCACGGACGCGGCCAGCCTGAGCGGGTTTTTCCAACCGTCTCCGACCGTCGGCCGCGGCGATTGATCCATCAGCGTTTTGACTCGATTCACGTCATTTAAGTGGATTGCCGCGAACAGGTCGTAGTCCGCGCCGGCCTTGATGTACAGGTCCGCCAGTGCTCGGCACTCGCGTCGCCGTTCAGCAGAGCGGGCCTGCGCCCGCCATTCCTCGGGGTTGGCGAACAGCCCCCAGCCCGACGTTGTGTTGCCCGTCAGAGCCGCGCTCGAATGGTACGAATTGTGGACGCAGCTGCGTGCGGCATCATGCAGCATGGCTTGCAGGACGATGCGACCGCGCCTCCCGCGAATCAGCTCCGGTTTTTTCTCAAGAAGAAGCGCGACGATCTCCGGATCATGCGCGATCTGCAGCGGCATCCACTGGTTGTTGTCGGCCGCATTGACGTCGGCGCCATGTTCCAAGAGCCATTTCGCGACGTCCTTGGCTCCTTCAAAGATCGCGGTGTTGAGCAGAGTCCCTTGTTGGTCGTCGCGTTTTGAGACCCAAGACGGATCGGCTTTGAGGATGCGAAACGCTTTAGCCACGAAACCGCGGGACAAGTAATAGTACGGCGAACGCTGTCCCTTCTGAATCCGCACTTCGACACTGTCGCTGCGAATCGCGCCCGCCCAATAGCCAGACTCCGATCGATTTGCTGCGGACTCCAATTGCGCAACGATCGCGAACCGTTGACCGATTGCCGTCTGCGGTAAGCCGGTCCAGCCCTGCTCGCTCTCCGGACAGTCGTTTAGCAGGACGTCATAGCTCTCCGGGCGGTGCGGACGGATTTGAAGCCTCCCTGTCCACCACCAGGGCCTCCTGCGGGTCGCCTTCTCCGCCTGCGGATTTGAGTCGTTGAGCGGAATTCTGCGAACGACGTGCTTCTGACCGGATTCCAAATCAGTCAGTTCAAAGGACAATTGGCTCCAACCCCGCTTTGAGTCGAGGTGCCAGAGTTTGATGGGGTGATCGGTCGTGTTGGCCAAGGAGACAGAAAGGACCTCCTCGAAATTCAACGCGTTGCTTTTTTCTCCGTCGTGGCCGATTTCGAGTTTGATCGCCAGCGGCTTGTCAGGCCGAATCGCTGGAGCTCGCGCGGGCGCGGAGGCGCAAGGGTCCGGCGCCTTCGGGACCGGAGCAGGCGGAGACCGCTGCACAGCCGGCTGCGACGCGCGGCCTTGTGCGATCAGTCCATCACCGGGACGCGCCGCGATGAGCAACAGCACTAAGGCAGTCCGTGCGACTGGCACGAGGTGGCACATGCATCGCCCCTCAGTTGGCTCCCTGCGTGGCGAATGCGAAGCAAGAAAGCAGCTTCTCACTGTCGCACAAACCCCAATTCCCCGCAAACTCGGCTCTTCACCCTGCACGGCGGGGGATGAACTTGAAACGGAAACCAGGATGTGACTGACCTTAACGCGCGAACTCTTGAAGCCCGGTTCGGCGGGCAAGTTGGGACGTTGGCGAGTTGGACCAGATCGAGGACTAACGTGCGAGCTCATGGAGTTCCGCGCGGCAGGCGGCGCTGAAGTCCAGCAGAGGATCGAAATGGTCGACCTCGAACGTGGCACGGATTTGATCCACCGACAAGTTCGGCTTGGAATACAAATCGACGATTCGATGGCAGCACTCTTCCGCAGCGGTCAGGACCGTTTGGGAGGAAAGAAGTCGGATGCAACTCAGTTTGGCATACATTTGCACAAACTTATCCGGTCGGTCCAAGGAATTGCTGAGGGCGTCGATGACAGAGTTCGACGCCTCCTTGATAAATTCCTCATACAGCAATTCACGTCGGCGCAGCTCCTCCACCGCGCGTTCGCGAATGAACTGGCTTCGCTGCGTCATCCACGTCGTGAACATCGAGCCAGAGGCTCCGGCGAGCGACCCAAGGAGGGCGGCCATGGCCGTGATTATCGAAGAGTCCATCGCACCGGCTTTTTTTCAGTTGCCTGTCGTCAAGATCCGCTGTCGATTACGCACGTGCCTTCAATCTTAGCGGCGATCCTAATCGGAGGCAGTGCCGCACCCCACCACGCCTGGCAGAGGCGGCTCTCGACGGGACGCAACCAACCCGGTGTCGACCGAGAAAGTCGTTCTCGATTCGAGTGGTGAAGACTCGCCGATTGTCGACACATCGACAACCGGGCGTGCGTGCCGCGGAGATTTGAACTTGCCCGTGCCGGCTTCCGATCCCCTGTTTGGCTCGTCAGCGCGATCGAAACCGGTGTTTGTCAATCTGCAGGCTTCGGATTCTCGATTCGAGCGTCGATCGAGGAATGCCGAGTTTCATGGCGGCGCCAGCCGCTCCGGAAACTCGCCCTCGACAGTTGGACAAGGCGGATTCGATGAGCTGACGCTCCTGATTGATGAGTGAAGTGACGAGCGCACCGGATTGTGGAGACGTGGCGGGGAGTTCGCGGGGCAGCCAGGTTTCGTCGACCGCCAACACTTTCCCATCACAGAGGATGACGGCCCGTTCGATCACGTTCTGCAGCTCACGAATGTTGCCGGGCCAGTGGTACCCCTGCAACAAGTCGAGGGTCCGTTTTTCGATCCTGTCGATCTTTTTGCCGGCCTTGAGTGCGTACCGCTCGGCCAGGTACTCGACCAAGAGCGGAATATCATCGACGCGTTCGCGCAGGGAGGGCACGTGGATCGGAAAGACGTTTAGTCGATAGAAGAGATCCTCGCGGAATTTCTTGTCACGGACCGCGCCCTGGAGATGTCGGTTTGTGGCCGCAAGGATGCGGGCATCGACCTTGATGGGCTCGCATCCTCCGACTCGCTCGAATTCTCGCTCCTGGAGCACGCGCAACAGAGCGATTTGCATCTCCAGCGGCAACTCGCCGACTTCGTCCAGGAAGAGTGTGCCGCCGTCGGCCAGCTCGAATCGGCCTGCACGTCGTTGCGTGGCGCCAGTGAAGGCCCCTTTCTCATGGCCAAACAGTTCTGAACCAATCAGAGACTGCGGAATCGCGCCGCAGTTCACGCGAATAAAGGCGCGCCCGCAGCGGGTCGAGCGCTTGTGAATCGCGCGGTCCACTAACTCTTTGCCCGTTCCCGTCTCCCCCGCAATCAGCACAGTTGAGTTTGTCGGCGCCACTTTCGCGATATGCGCAAGGACTCGCCGCAGCGGCGCCGAAGATCCCACGATCTCCTCGAACATCGACGCTTGGTCGATCTCCTCCTTAAGGGCCAGGTTCTCTCTCTGCAGCTGATCCCGCAGAGCCCGAACCTCCCGCAGTGCGTGTTCCCGCTCGGTGATAAACGCCGCCGGCATTACCGCTGTGGAACTGATCACGGTCTTCCACTTCCTTCCGTAGTCGCCAATTCGTTTCGTCGCTAGTTGCGAATGCCTGGAACCGCACTTAATAATGGGCGGAGCGGGCGGACAACGAATGTTTCGGGCGGATGCCGTTCGGGAGTCGATCCGACTCGCGCAGGTTGTGCCATGAACGATGACCAGACGACCGTCGCTGTCCAACGCTACCTCGACGAGCTTGCGAAACTGCCGGGTGATGCGCCGGCCGAGCCTGTGATCCGGGCGTTAATCGGCCGGTCAGTCGAGCGGCTTCACATGCTTTGTGAGACGCTCCTGATGCGAAGCTATCCTAGGCTAACGCGGCCCCCTCTCAATCTGGAGACGGATGAGATGCTCGGTTCCGTCGTCGACAGGCTTCTCAAGGCGCTGCGCCAAACGCGGCCGGCTACGGTGCGGCAGTTTTTCGGACTGGCGAATCAGCACATGCGATGGGAGTTAAATGACCTGGCCCGACGCCTAGACAAGGAGGCTCCGGCGTTGGAGCTCAAAGAAGCAATGGTAGCTGCACCTCACAGCAGTGAGTCGGGCCTCAGCCAAGATGCCCGTCGGATGCTGGAAGCGATCGAAAAATTGCCCGAAGAAGAGAGAGAAGTCTTCAGCCTGGTCCGGATCCAAGGGATGACGGCGAACGAGGTTGCGAACATTGTCGGATGCTCCTCCAAGACCATTCAGCGGCGCCTGAACCGCGGCCTGATCCTGCTGGAGGAAATGCTCACGGATTTGCGGCCGATCTCGCGGGCCGTCGACGAGGCGTAGCGTTTGGGTTCGTTCGACCCGGGGACGCGGTCGCATGACCGAACAAGTGGCGCAGTCGCCAAGTTCCGTCGGGGACGAAGTGCTCGGGACGACGCCGTCATGATCGATAAAGCGCGCATTCACGGGTTACTAGAAACACTGCTCGAAACGGATTCCACACCGGAAGAGGTTTGTACGGATTGTCCAGAGCTGCTATCGGAAGTCCGCAGTCGCTGGCAGCGATTGCAAACCGTGCAAAACCAGGTCGACGAGCTATTTCCGTCGTCGGCGCCCGGCGGCCATGGCGAACGTCGGCCGAGGCTCAGATTCGACTCGACGCTGCCGCAAATCGAGGGCTATCAGGTCCGCGCCGTCCTGGGATATGGCGGCATGGGCGTCGTCTACCAGGCCCGCCATCTCAGGCTCAAACGCGACATCGCCCTCAAGATGCTGCTCTTGGGGGCGTACGCCCGCCCACATGAACGCGAGCGATTCGTGCGCGAGGCCGAGGCGGTGGCAGGGCTGCAACATCCAAACATCGTGCAGGTTTACGACGTGGGAGAATTCGAGGGACGACCCTACTTCACGATGGAGTTGATGGACGGCGGCAGCTTTTCACAACAACTCGCCAGTGCCCCGCAATCGCCGATCCACAGCGCGCAACTGCTGGCGACGCTAGCCACCGCAGTGGCGCACGCGCACGAGCAGGGGATCGTGCATCGCGATCTGAAGCCCGCCAACATTCTGCTGACGAGTGATGGCACGCCCAAAATCGCCGACTTTGGACTGGCTCGCCGCCTGGATTCGGGACGAGACCTCACGATGACCGGCGCGTTGCTGGGAACGCCGAGTTATATGGCCCCCGAGCAAGCCAGTGGAAAGACAAAAGCGGTCGGACCGGCGGCTGACGTCTATGGGCTTGGGGCGATCCTCTACGAAATGCTCGCCGGGCGGCCCCCCTTTCGGGGGGATACGCCTGCGGAAACCCAACGGCAGGTGCTCGTCGACGAACCGTCGCCTCCCTCCAAGTGGAACGCAAAGGTCCCACGCGATCTGGAGACGGTCTGCCTCAAGTGCTTGCAGAAGCTGCCCCAGCACCGGTACGCAACAGCCCTCGAACTTGCCGAGGACCTCCGGCGCTTCCAACAGGGGGAACCGATCGCGGCACGACCGGTGTCGCGGCCCGAGCGGGTCGTCCGGTGGGCCCGTCGGAAGCCGACCGCGGCGGCATTAGTCGTCACCGCGTTGACATTGATTTGCATAGCCGTCACTTATGGTGCGAATGAGTGGCGACTGGCAGCAAAGCGTCGCGCGGACGTCGCCCAATGGGAGCCCAGACTCGAACTTGTCAGCCAGCTCGAGGCACAGGGAAAGTTTCAGGAGGCGCGGTCCCTGCTGCAGCGCCCCCCAGATGCGGATGTGGGCCCGCTGAAGAACCAGATAGACACGGCTCTCTCTGACTTGGAGTTGGTCCAGAAGCTGGATCGGATTCGCCTCAATCGGGTCGCCGTCGATGACGGCCGCTTCGATCTCGCCTCGAATCGGGCGCGGTCCGATCGCGAATACGAAGCCGCGTTTGCGGCTGCGGGCCTGGGCACTTTCCAAGACGCTTCGGCGCCGGTCGCGGCAGCGGTGGCGGCGTCGCCGATCCGAGCGGCCGTGATCGCCGCGCTCGACGATTGGTCGGTTTGCACGAGCGACGACTCTCGGCGCCAGTGGATTTTGCAGGTGGCCCGGATCGCCGATCCCGATCCCACCGGATGGCGCGATCGCGTCCGAGTCTCGGGACTCGCAAAACAATCGCTCACGCAACTGGCCGAGACGGCCGTCGTGCGTGATCAGTCGGTGCAGTTGTTGGTGGCACTTGCCCAAAGGATGCAGGTCGCAGGCGCCGACGCGACGGAGTTCTTGAGGCGTGTGCAAGAGCAGTATCCCGGTGATTTCTGGGCGTGTTTCACACTGGCAGACGCGCTGAACGGAATAAACTACGAAGAGTGCATTCGCTTTTACCAGGCGGCGCTGGCCATTCGCCCAGAAACGTCAATCGCCCACTACAACGTCGGGCGTGCTCTGGGGATGGCGAGTCGCACCACCGATACGATCGCGCACTTCCGGGAGGCGGTCCGACTCGAACCGAGGTTCTCGAATGCCGTGGGCAATCTTGCCATGTCGCTCTCTTTGACCGGTCAAGGAACCGAAGCGCTCGAACTGGCGAAACAAGCCGTGTCGCTGGATGCTCGCTCCGCGGACAACCATTACAGCCTCGGCTACGTGTTCCTCGGCACAGGACAAGTGGAGCAAGCGATCGTCGAGTTTCGTCGCGCGATCGCCTGCGATCCGGCCTATGAGGACGCCCGTGATTTACTTGCCAATACGCTGATGGACCTACGTCGCTTGGATGAAGCAAAGGAGCAACTCGACGAATTCCGACGCGTTTGCCCGAATTCGGATGGGATGCATCTGGACTTTGGTCGTCTCTTGGTGCTGCAGGGTCACAGGGACGAGGCCATTGCTGAGTTCCAGGAATCGATCCGACTCAATCCGCACCGTTGGGTCTCGCATTACATGCTAGGGGAGCTCTGGCGGCTGAAGGAATCACCGCAGAGGGCCTTGCTGGAATTCACCCGGGCGATCGAGGGGCGGCCTACCGCAGTTCAAGCAGCCCGGGCGCGCCGAGGAGTGATGCTGCAGCTGGGACTCGGCGAAGAGGCCCGCACCGAGTGGGCCAATGCGCTGGCGGCCAGGCCCACCGAGCACGACGAGTGGTACGGGTACGCCGAATTGTGCCTGTACCTCGGCCACCAGGCTGAGTACGAGCGGACCTGTCACGAACTCCTTGGGCGATTCGAGTCGGGCGCCGACCCGCGACTTTGTGAGAAATTGGGACGGGCGTGCCTTATTGGAATCGTCGGTCCCGAAGACCGGAAACGCGCGGCGGCCCTGATCGAGCGCGCCCTCGGGGCACAACTGCCGGCCTGGGAAGCGTGGCTCCGTCCCTATTTCCAGCTTGCGCAGGGACTCGCGCGCTACCGCGCCGGGGATTTCACCGGAACGATCGACGCGATTCAGGGGGAAGCCTTGCGCGTGCATGGCCCGCTGCCTCATCTGGTTGTGTCGATGGCCCAAGCGCGTACCGGACACAGGGATCTGGCCCTCGGCAGCCTCGCGACGGCAATCGGCATGTACGATTGGAAACTCTCCCACATTCGCGACCAAGACGGCTGCATTTACCACAGCTTGCGGCGAGAGGCCGAAAGCGTCGTCATGCCGAACCTCACGCAACTGCTCGCGGGTCACGAACAGCCTCGTGACCAGGACGAGCGGATGGCGCTGGCCGCCATTTGCCAATCAATGCAGCGAACCGCGAAGGCCGCGACGCTCTACGCTGACGCATTCAAGAAAGCTCCCGCATTGAGTCAGCGCTGGCGCTACGATGCTGCCTGCTGTGCGGCGCGGGCCGGCTGCGGCGATGGCGAGGACGCGGCTCAGTTGAGCGAAACGGAGCGGGCGGCATCTCGCGAACAAGCGCGTCTTTGGCTCCGCGACGATCTGATTGCCAAGAAGGGCCTACTGGCGGGTGCTACAACCGCGGAGCGCGCCGCGTTGCCGAGGACGCTCGAAACCTGGCTCAAGGATCCCGCTCTCGCCTGCGTGAGAGACGAGAGCAAACTGCGTAAACTCCCCTCCGCAGAACGCCAGACTTGGATCGGACTCTGGCGCGATGCCGAAGCGCTGCGCGCCGAGGCACGGTCCGCGATCTCGAAGACGATGCCGGGCAAGCAGTCGGCCGCTAAGTAGCTGCGCCTATATTCTGCTCTTCCGTCGGGAGCTGAGAGCGTAGTGATCGCCACTCGCAAGTTGCGGTGAGGACACTTCCCGACCACCGGCTAACGCGATCGAAAACGGTGTTTATCGATCTGCAAACTTCGGATTCTCGACTCGAGCGTCGATCGGGGAACTCCGAGTTTCACGGCGGCGCCGGAGGTGCCCGAGACTCGTCCTCCGCATTCAGCCAAGGCAGACTCGATTAGCTGGCGTTCCTGATCGAGGAGCGAAGTCACGAGCGGACCGGATGGCGTGGACGGGTTGGGCTGTTCGCCAGAGAGCCACGTTTCGTCGACCGTCAACACGTCTCCATCACACAGGATGACGGCCCTCTCGATCACGTTTTGTAGCTCGCGGATGTTCCCGGGCCAGTGATAGCTCTGCAGCATGTCGAGCGTCCGTTTCTCGATGCTCTTGATCCGTTTGCCCGCCTTGAGGCCGTATCGCTCGCCGAGATACTGGACCAAGAGCGGAATGTCATCGACACGCTCGCGCAGCGACGGCATGTGGATCGGAAAGACATTCAGCCGATAGAACAGATCCTCCCGAAAGGTCTTGTCGCTGACCGCGTCTTGCAGATTCCGGTTTGTGGCGGCGAGGACCCGCACATCAACCGTGACGGGCTCGCATCCTCCCACTCGTTCGAATTCTCGCTCCTGGAGCACGCGCAACAAAGCGATTTGCGTTTCCAGCGGCAACTCCCCGACTTCGTCCAGGAAAAGGGTGCCGCCGTCCGCCAGTTCAAATCGGCCCAGACGCCGTTGTGTAGCGCCGGTGAATGCGCCTTTTTCATGGCCAAACAGTTCTGAACCGATCAGGGACTGCGGAATCGCACCGCAGTTGACTCGGATGAAGGCTCGCCCCGAACGAGGCGAGCGCTTGTGAATTGCGCGAGCAACCAGCTCTTTGCCGGTTCCGGTCTCGCCCGTAATGAGCACAGTGGAATGGGTCGGCGCGACTTTGGCGACGTGCGCCAGGACGCGCCGCAGCGGTTCTGAGGCCCCGACGATTTCCTCGAACATCGACGCCTGATCGATTTCCTCCTTGAGGGCGATGTTCTCTTTGTAGAGGTGGTCCTTAAGTTCCTGGATCTCTCGCAGCGCTCGCTTGGTCTCCGTGACGTCCGCGACGGACCCAACGAATTCGGTTTCGCCTGCCTGGTTGATGAGCGGCTTGCCTACGGTGTGCAACTGCTTGATCCGGCCGTCCGGCATCAACAAGCGATGCTCCAGATCCCACCCCTTTCGCTCTCTGAGGATGACATCGATCATGTCTTGAACGAATTTCCTGTCATCGGGATGAACGCGGTCGATCACCGTTTCCAGGGTCGGCTTGATCGTTGTCCGATCGTGCTCAAAGATCCGGAAGGTTTCGTCCGACCAAAAGATTTGATTCGTCGCCACGTTCCAGCCAAAACTTCCGGTGTGGCTGAGTCGCTGAGCTTCGGCCAGATATCCCTCGCTTCGCCGCAGCGCCTCTTCGGCGCGTTTGCGATCTTCAATGTCGATGCTGGCACCGTACCACTTGCTGATCCGGCCCGATTCGTCGCGCGAGGGCACTTTGTGGTGCAAAAACCAGCGGAACTGGCCGTCGGCCCGCCGGACGCGTGACTCAATTCGGAGATGTTCCCCGGTCCTCAAGCAGGTTCGCCATTCGTCCACCAACAGCGTCACGTCGTCGGGATGAATCCAGGCCGTCCATCGCCAACCCTGGAGGTCATCCAAGCGGGCCCCCAAGAAATCCAGCCAGCCCTGGTTGAAGAAATCGAGGCTCCCATCCGGTTGCCCGGTGTGGAGTAAAGCCGGCGCCGTGTCGATCAATCGCTGCGAACCGTCCGCTGAGGGAAGCGATTGCGGTGGTTCGCTCGCTGGAGCAGTTGCCATGACACGCGCTCTGCAGAGAAATGCGTTGAGGGCTCAGCCTGTCAGCTTATTAATCCTGAGTGTAGACGCACGGGGGGCGGATTTGTAGGCGTGCACATGTCGCCGCGGCATGCCTGCTTCTGTCGAGAATTCGACAATTGCCGAAAACTCGCCAGCCGCTTTCCAGCACATTCGATCATTTTCTCCCGTGACAGCCATGAAACAGCAAAGGATGTCGCGAGGGCATTGCTCGTTAGATGCCAGGGAGCGCGCGTCCGCACGACGATTTGAAATTGTTGCATGGCATAAGAATCGCGGATGGCCCTGCTGTGGATCGACGTCAAGGCGGTTCGCTGTCCTCCGTCTTCAGCCTCTTGTCGATCGCTGGCTCAACTTGTGAGGGAGATCATCGTGAGCGCTCAGTTGAAAGTCGGGGACTACGTGATCCAGCGGCTCGCGAAGGAAGGAATTACCGACTGCTTTGGCGTCGCGGGCGACTATGTGTTTCGGATGTGCGACGCGGTCGTTCGTAGCAAGAGCGTCAAGTGGATCGGCTGCTCGAATGAACTCGATGCCGCCTATGCCGCCGACGGCTACGCCCGCGTTCGCGGTTGCTCGCTGTTGATGACCACCTACGCCGTCGGCGAATTGTCGGCGCTGAACGGAGTGATGGGTGCGAAGGCCGAGCGATCGTGCGTCTTCCATATCGTCGGCATGCAGACGATGCGGCATCAGCGCGTGCACAAGATCACGCATCACACACTCGGTGACGGTGTCTTCCAGAATTTCGCCAACATTTCCGCTCAGGCGGCCTGTGTGTCGGCGGTGATCACGCCCGACAATTGCGTTGGCGAAATGGAACGGATCATCGCCGCGGCCCGAGCCGAGAGTCAGCCCGCCTACATCCTAGTCGCGTCGGATTATGCGGTCGCGCCCGTGAACCCAGTCGCTGCCCCCGTTTGGCCCAAGCCCGCCAGCGGCCCGGATCTCGCCGGCGCCATCGCGGCCCTCGCCGAACGCATCGAGCGAGCCGCTTCGGTCGCGCTCCTGCCCGCCTACACCGTCGCGCGCTTCCAGCTTCAGAAAAAGCTACAAGCGCTCGTTGAAACGCTGGGATGCCCCTTCGCGACGATGCCGATGGACAAGGGAATTCTGCACGAGTCGCATCCGCAGTTTGCTGGAATGTACTCCGGTGCGGCGTCTTCGCCCGAGGTCCTGCGCGCAGTAGAGGGAGCCGATCTGGTTATCGACGCGGGGGGCGTTTGCTTCCACGACACCAACACCAGCGCCTATTCGCACAAAATCGCACCGGACAAATTCGTGACGATCGGCATCGACTACGTCCGCGTCGGCGATCGCGTCTTTAATCCCGTGCGGATGGGTGACGTGTTCGACGGCCTCACGTCGGCCATCCGCAAGAATTTTGGCTATCGGGCGCCACGAAAACCCGCGCTCGAAAAGCGACGCGGTGACGCGACCGATCCGATTACCGCCGAGGCGCTCTACCCTCGTTACCAGGAATTCTTCCGGCCCAACGATCGCATCATCATCGAAAGCGGCACTTCAAGTTCCGGGATCGCGCCGTTGGCGTTGCCGGACGGAGCCGAGATTTACGGCCAACCCCTCTGGGGTTCGATCGGCTGGGCAACAGGTGCGACTCTTGGCGTTGCACTGGCCGACCGTTCGCGTCGAACGATTCTCTTCACTGGCGACGGCTCACATCAACTCACGGCACTCGACGTGGGCACGATGGGCCGCAACAAGCTCAAGCCCGTGATTTTCGTGCTGAACAACCAGGGTTACGCCATCGAGCGGGCTCTCGAAGAAGATCCCAACTGGGAATACAACGATCTCGCCCAATGGAATTATCACGCGCTTCCGGCGGCTTTGGGTTGCGAAGACTGGTTCACCGCGAAGGTGGCGACGCTCGGAGAGCTCGACCTCGCCTTGGAGGGAGCCAGCAAGGGCGACACGGCCTGCTACATCGAAGTCGTCGGCGGACGAACCGATTACCCCGCTGGGCTGAAGCTGGCCCACGACCACCTGGACGCCATGTACGCCAATGGGTGACGGCGGGGTTCATGCAATTAATGCGTTTGAGGGTCTGGGTGAACTGACAACTAACGAGGATCGATTCATGAGCACGCCTGACTTTTCCGCTCTCGTCGCTCGTCACCGCGCCTACTTCCAAACGGGTGTGACTCGTTCGGTGAAATGGCGCGAGTCCCAGTTGACCGCCCTCAAGGCGATGATGACCGACCGCGCTGAGGACTTTCGCGCGGCACTGTGGGCTGACTTGCGTCGCAATCGCACGGATGCCGACGCAACCGACGTGAAGTTCCTCGCCAACGAGGCCGAACACGCGCTGTCTCATTTGCGGCAATGGATGAAGCCAGTCTCGGCCAGCGCGCCTCCGCAGCTGCAACCCGCGCACGTTCAAGTGCAGTTCGATCCGCTGGGAGTGGGCCTCATCATCGGGACTTGGAACTACCCGCTGATGCTCACACTTTCCCCACTCATCGGGGCGATTGGCGGGGGAAATGTCGCCGTCGTCAAGCCTTCGGAGGTGGCGCCGGCCAGCGCCGAGGTGATCGCCCGGCTCGTGCCAGAGTACCTGGACCGCGAGGCCTTTTCTGTCGTTCTTGGCGCGGTGCCCGAGACGACGGCCCTGTTGGAACAGCAATGGGACCACATCTTCTTCACGGGCGGAACTACAGTCGCCAAAGTGGTCATGACCGCTGCGGCAAAGTACCTGTCGCCCGTCGTGCTCGAACTCGGTGGCAAGAGCCCCACGATTGTTCACTCATCGGCTAACCTGCCGGTCGCCGCGCGGCGCATCGCACAGGGCCGTTGGAACAACGCCGGCCAGACCTGCACCGCACCGGATTACGTTCTGGTGTTCAAGGACGTCGCGAAGCAGTTTCTCGAACACCTGAAAAAGTCGATCGTTCACTTCTACGGCGATGAACCGCAGAAAAGTCCGGATTATGGCCGGATCGTTAGCACGCGCCACTTCGACCGGCTGACAGCCCTGCTCACCAGCGGGACCATCTATCACGGCGGCCAGCACGACCGGACCGATAAATTCATCGCGCCGACAGTGCTGGTGAATGTATCGCCGGATTCGCCGGCGATGCGAGACGAGATCTTCGGCCCGATTCTGCCGGTTCTGGAAGTGGACAACGTCGAACAGGCGATCCGCTTCATCAACGCGCGGCCCAGCCCTCTGGGGCTCTATGTCTTCGCTGAAGACGAAGACGTGGTGGAGCAGATTCTGGGTTCAACCAGTTCCGGCGACTCGGGCGTCAACGAGTGCACGATCCAGCCGCTGGTTCCCGATCTGCCCTTCGGCGGCGTTGGCAATTCTGGGATGGGCAAGTATCACGGCGAGTGGGGCTTCCGTTCCTATACGAACGCCCGCGGAGTTCTCTACCACGGCACAACGGTCGACCCCGACCTCCGCTACCCGCCGTATGGCGATCCGAAAGCACTTCGCGAACGGGTCCCTTCGTCCTCGGTTTCTCCACTGCCCGCAACCGCGTAATACCGGTCGTGGCGACGTTGGTGCCATCCTTCTTGTGACAAGGAAAAAATCGTGTTGAAAGGCTTCAACTATCCGCTGACGCCGAAGGGCAAGTCGACACTCAATCCGCCGCCGCCGTGGTACTACTCGGCCGATTTCCTGAATATTGAGTTCTGGTCGGAACCGAGCGCGGTCGCGGCTGTCCTGCCCGACGGGCTGAAGCCCGACCCTGCCGCGAGCGGTCACGGCAATGCCTTGTTCTACGACTGGCAGTTCAGCGGTGACAACGAGGAATATCTCGATCCGGCTCGTTACCAGTACCGCGAGTTCTTTTTGCTCGTCGATGCGCTGTACGAGGCGACGCCGGTTTCCTATTGCCCCTACATCTTCGTCGACAACGATGCCGCGCTTGCTCGCGGGTGGACTCAGGGTTACCCGAAGCGGCTTGGCCAGGTGTTCCAAACTCGATACTACGCGGCAACGGGTAAAGCGGGCCCCTCCCTCGCGGCGGGATCGAAGTTCGCGGGCTCACTCACCGCGGCCGGGCAACGGTTGGCAGAGGGGCTCGTGACTTTGAAAGAACCAGTGACCGATCGGGCGCTCTTGAAGCAGAGGCCGATCGTCAACCTGCTCCACTGTCCGCGTCTTGCGGCTGACCAGCAAGACAAGCCGGCAGTTCATGAGCTTGTCGAGAATATTCCTCACGACGTGAAGATCGAGCAAGCCTGGATCGGCGAAGGTTCGCTGACCCTTCCGGTCTGCAGAGGCGAAGAGCTTTCGGACCTGGCTCCGGTCCGTCACGGCAAGGGCCTACGGGCGTCCATGGCGTACATCGTCGACGACCTCAAAACACTAAAGAACTTGACGACCAGATGACCGCTCTTCGCATCGAAGAAACGTTTCGTGACTCTCGGCGGCGGCCTTTGGCACCCTCTACAGTCGTGAGGTGCAGGCGGAGACGTGACCATGACGGCTGACGGGCTTCTGTGGCATCGCATCCAATTTGCCTTCACGGTGACGTACCACTACCTGTTTCCGCAGCTGACGATGGGGCTGGCCTTGCTCATCGTCCTCTTCAAGATCGCCGCTCTTCGCACTGGCAACGAGCGCTATAGCGAGGTGGCGCGCTTCTGGGCCCGCATCTTCGGTCTTAATTTCCCGATGGGCGTGGTGACCGGGATTCCCCTCGAATTTCAATTCGGCACGAATTGGGCCCAGTTCTCCAAGTATGCGGGAGAAGTCATCGGCCAGACGCTAGCGATGGAAGGCATCTTTGCCTTTTTTTTGGAATCGGCCTTTCTCGGGCTGTTTCTCTTCGGCGAGCGGCGATTGGGCCCGCGCGGACACCTCGGGGCCGCGATCGCTCTGTGGTTGGGCTCGTGGCTTTCGGGGTACTTCATCATCGTGACCAACGCCTTCATGCAGCATCCTGTCGGCTATGTGGTCGGCGACGACAAGATTCTGCACCTCGGAGACATTTGGGAATTCGTCTTCAATCCCTGGGCGATCTGGCAATACGCACACAACATGACGGCCTCGGTGATTACGGGCTCCTTCGTCGTCTCGTCGGTTGGGGCCTACTGGTCGCTCATGCGAGAGCACGTCGATCACGCCCGGATTTGTCTGCGTTTCGGTGTGACTGCGGGGCTCGTGGCTTGCGTACTGATCGCCATGCCCACGGGAGATCAACAGGGGAAAATGGTGGCGCGGCACCAGCCGGTCACCCTGGCGGCGATGGAAGGACTCTTCAAGGGTGGGCCGGACGCTGAGCTGGCAATCATCGGTCAGCCAAACGTGAAGGCTCGCCAACTCGAGAACCCAATCGTCGTGCCCTACGTTCTGAGCTTCCTGGCTTACGGAAGTTTCGGGAGCACCGTGAAGGGGTTGAGCGACTTTCCCCAAAAGGAGTGGCCCGACAACATCGAACTCCTCTATTACACCTACCACATCATGGTCGGGCTGGGGACGATCCTGACCCTGGTGATGGCAATCGCGGCCCTCTTGCTCTGGCGAAACAAGCTCGAGCAATCGCGCGGAGTGCTTTGGGTGCTGATGCTGAGCGCTCCTTTTCCCTACATCGCAACCACGGCCGGCTGGTGGACAGCCGAGATGGGCCGCCAGCCTTGGGTGGTGCACGGACTGCTGCATACGGCCCAAGCGGGCTCACCACAAGTCCAGGTGGGAGACGTGGTTTTTACGACATTGGGTTTTGCAGGGTTGTACCTGGCTCTCGGCCTGCTCTTCGTGCTGCAGGTCGTGAAGCAGATCGCTCGCGGTCCGGTGACCGCGCCGTAGGAAATTCTCTGTGGAAACGATCTGGTTTGCGATTGTCGCCGGGATGCTTGCCGTCTACGCGGTTCTCGACGGCTTCGACTTCGGAGTTGGCATCGTGCACCGTTTCGTCGCGCGGACGGACGAGGAGCGGCGGACCGTGTTGGCCGCGATCGGGCCGGTCTGGGACGGCAACGAGACCTGGCTAATCGCCGCTGGCGGCCTGATGTTCCTCGCGTTTCCGCGCGTCTATTCGGCTGCCTTCAGCGGCTTTTATCTTGCCTTGATGATCGCGCTTTGGCTGATCATTTTGCGCGGAATCGCGATCGAATCGCGCTCGCAGCAGGCAAACCCCCTCTGGCGGGAGTTTTGGGACACGACGTTCGCGGTCGCCTCGGCACTGTTGGCCATCGTCCTGGGAACATCGCTCGGGAATGTGATTCGCGGCGTTCCGATCGACGCGACCGGCTGGTTTGCGATGCCCCTGTTCACAAATTTTCGGCTGGGCGCGAACCCCGGGATTTTCGATTGGTATACGACGCTGGTGGGAGTCTTCACGTTGTGCGTCCTGAGCGTGCACGGAGCGATTTACCTCGCCTGGAAGACGACGGGGCTCGTGCAATCCCGCAGCCGCAATTGGGCTCGGGCGGCTTGGCTCGTCGCAGTGCCTCTTTGGGCGCTCGCGACCGGAGCCACTGCCCAGATTCAGCCGACAGTTTTCATAAACCTCGTCTCGCGGCCCTGGTCAATCGGATTCGTCGTTCTCATGTTTGCAGGCTTCTACGGAGTCTTTCACTTCTCGAAGCGCGGGCAAGAGCGCGATTTGGCAACCTTCTTGTCTTCGAGCGCGTTTCTGTTGGGCGTGCTTGGGTCCACGATGGCTGGCAATTATCCCTTCTGGTTGCGATCGACCCTGGATCCGGCTTATAGCCTGACCGCAGAGAATGCCGGTGCCAGAATGCACGCTCTGCAGGTCGGAATCACTTGGTGGACGATCGGCATTTTGCTCGTTGGCGCGTACTTTGTACACCTGTTTCGCTCCTTCCGAGGCAAAGCCGACGCTGATGGGGGCTATGGCCACTGACCTGAGAAGGTTGTCGATCTTGCAGGAGGGCGCGAAGCGCCGCGCTCGTCGCATACTGAAGACGCTGAACGTGGGCTGTCGTGCGGGGCGCGCCAGTCAGCGGTTCTTGCCCTGCGAACCGTGCGGCCGCTATCGGATATCTCCAAACGCGTACAGATGGCCCTGGGTACGCACGTAGATTCGTCCGTCGACGAGCGCCGGCGTGGCGACGATTTGCTCGCCCAGATTGTTTCTCGCCAGGACGTGGCACTGGTCGCCGGCTTTGAAGACGACCAGGACGCCGTTGTAGGAGGCGGCGTAGAGGTTGCCGTTCCCGGCGACGGGGGACGCGTAGAAAAAGCCGCTGGTCCCCAGACGCTGCCGATAGAGCATTTTTCCCGTTTGGGCGTCATAACAGGAGGCGATGCCGCCGTTCGTCACGACGTAGAGGCGGCCACGGTAGTAGAGCGGCGACGGCACTTCCGGCAGCGCCCGCTGTTCCTTCCAAACGATGTGTTTCTTGGGAATCTCACCCTTGCCGCCTGGCCGGATCGCGAGCATCGCGCTTTCCCGCTTGGCAAACGCGTCTTGTGCTTCGCTCCATTCTTCGCGACTCAGCCGCCCGTCCCGATTCTTGTCGATGAACGGGAACATGTCGTCCATGACGATGTTGTCGTCCGGGTTCGTGCTGCCGCGGTTGTAGAAGACCAGGTCGTTCGGCAGTTCCTTCTGTCCAAGCAATCCGTCCTTGTTGGCGTCGTACTTCTTGATGAGGTCCTCGAAGACCGGGAACTTCATGCGGTCTTCCGGGTCGCCGCCGGGAAAATGGGCAACCGCGAAGACGAGCCCGTCGCCCAGCGCCGGCGAGGGAATTCCGCCGCCAAACAAGCCGCTGACCCACCACAGCTCCGCGCCGTCTTTGAGATCGTAGGCCACGACGCCGCGGGGCTGGACAAGCAGGATCTCCGTCGTAGCGTCCTCCTTGAGGAGCAGCGGAGTTGCGTAGCCGGCTCCGAAACGGGGGCGGTCTTTTTTCCATACGGTGACGCCCGTCTGCCGCTGCACCGCCAACAACGACGCAACCTTCCCCTGGTATGCGAGCAGCAGCAAATCGCCCGCGAGAATCGGCGAGCTGCCCGAGCCGAACGTCGTCCCGGGAAACGGCAAAGGCTTCTTCCACACTTCGACGCCGTTGTGATCGTAAGCGAGCAAGCCGTACGAACCGAAGTAGACGTAGACGCGATCGGCATCGCAGGCGGGAGTGGGCGTGGCCGGCCCGTTGGCTGGATGCAACGACGTCTCAATCTTGCTGACGGACGGGGCCGCTCGACGCCAGAGGATTTTGCCCGTCTGGCGATCGAGGCACAAAGTCTCGAGTCGTTGATTCGACTTGTCGAACGCCGTCAAAAAAATCCGCCCACCCCACACGGTTGGCGACGAATTTCCGGCGGGCAGCGGCGTCTTCCAGAGCACGTGCGACGAGGGGCCGAAATCGACGGGGTAGTTCGCTCCCGCGGGAGCGATGGCCAACCCGTCGGGTCCGCGAAACTGCGGCCAACGCAGGTCATCGGCCTTGGGCTCGGCGGCCGCGGCCACTCCGAAACAACTCATTGCAAGAACGAGCGATCCAAGACATCGCCGCATCGGCTGGCTCCCCGACGTGGTGAGAGAATGAAGGGTCCGCACAGCCCATCAGTCTAACAACGTCGGTCGGCGGATTCCGAATGGAAGGGCGACCGTTCGAACCACTTCTCGAAGCGCGAGGTGCCGGCAAAAAACGAAGGCCTCATGGAAGGGAAGCTTCATCTGGGCTAGGATGGTGCCGCTCAGCCAGGCCCCTGGTGCCCAGCCACTCCACCTTTGACACACAAAATCACCGACAAGTCCTTTACGCCCGACCGATGTCAGAGTCGCGGGGCGTCGGATCGGAGTCCACGATGCAGGGGAAGCAGACGGTCATTGATGCACTCAACGCGGGCCTGACGATCGAGCTTACGGCCATCAATCAATACTTCTGCCAATCGAAGATGTGCAAAAACTGGGGGCTCACCCGCCTGGCGACCAAGCACTACCACGAGTCACTCGGCGAGATGAAACATGCCGAGCTGCTCAACGACCGGATCATTTTTCTCGAAGGCGTGCCCGAGATCGCCCGCTACGACGTGCCTGGCGAGAACTTTGGCGTTTTTTTTGCTGATCCATTCGGGCCTATCGCCCGTTAGGAATGTGATCACACACCGGCAGTCAGGATTGTCGCATGTGCTGTAAGAATCGTCCGCTGGCCTTGTTCGGTGCTTGTCTCGCCATCGCAGCGGGGACCGCGTCGGCGTTGAGTAGTTCTCACGCCAGGGACGCGGAAGAGGCAACTCCCCAAGTGGCGCCGCCGGCCGAGGAACGGATGCCGGAACTCAAGCCGGCTTCGGCACCGGCGGTCAAACCGGCCGACAGATTTGGCAACGAGCAGAAGCCGACCCGTGCGGATCGCGGCAAAGCGGTTTAAGCGCGTTTGCCCAGCAGCCAGCGGCGGGCATGGTGTCGCAAAACGGCGGATGAGGCGATGGCCATCTTCTTCCAGTGGCCCAGCGCGACTCGGTGGCTGAAGACGTCGTAGTCGCGGGCCTCGATGGCGTCGAGCAGGGCCGCGTAGGTCCGAATCATCGCGTCGAGGATGGGCCGCCCCGGCGGATGGCAGAGCGGAATCAAGCAACGGGCTCTGTCGAAATCGGCGCGGGCCCGCGCGGCCTCGAAAGCCATCAGCTCGCGGAACCGCGGCTCCATGTGGTTGGTTTGCAGGTCCGACTCGCTCAAGCCGAAGCGACGCAGATCCTCGCGCGGCAAATAGCAGCGGCCCATCCGCGCGTCTTCGGCCACGTCCCGCAGGATATTCGTCAGCTGAAACGCACGACCGCAATCGATGGCCAGCGGCGGCGCCTCGCTCGAATCGAATCCCCAAATGTGCAGGCAACACAGACCGACCGCGCCGGCAACGTGGTAACAATAATCGGATAGGTCGGCGAACGTCTCGAAACCCGCAGCATCGAGGTCTATCTGGACGCCGTCGATCACCGCGAACAGCGTTTCGCGAGGAATGCGATGGCGGGCGACGACGTCGGCGAGAGCCGGCAACGCGGGATGACGAAACTCGGCACCGTCGAGCGCCTGATCGACGTCGACCCGCCACTGCGCCAGCGACGCGCTGCGTTCGGCCAGCGAGAGGCGGTCATCATCCCCCAGATCGTCCGAGACCCGCATGAACGCGTAAAGAGCGCACATGTCGCGAAACAGGGGCCTTGGAAGTGCCAGCAGCGAGTAATAGAAGTTGCTGCGGCTGGCCTGCGTCCGCTCGCGGGCCCAGCGGTACGACGTCCGTAGAATGCTGGCAAAAGGCTCGCGGATCACCTGCGGCGTCCACGTCCCCACGTCGGGGAGCGACGTTACAGGCGACATTGGCGGCGTGACGAGCGAGGCCGGGCGCCTCTCCGACGTTTCAAAGATGATGCCCAACATGAACGGGGTTACTCCATCGTCCGTGACGGTAAGGGCCTTCCTGCCGAGTCCGTTGTGCCGGGCCGTTCGTCGTGCCCCGTGACTGATGACGGGGAACTCGTGCGGCGGCGACCGATGAGCCTCCAGGCCGTTCGTCCGAGCGTTCCTGCGAACAGTCGAGCGAACTCACCCTTGGAGATGATCGGCCGCCTCTCCCACACACGATATCCGATTTGTTCGAGATGGTCCAAGATCGACAGCCCGCCGCGGGCAAAAAGCTCGATATCGATCTGCAGTCGACCCGGTAGTATTTGCACCAACGGCAGCCCGCCGAGAAGGTAATAGCGAGCCCGCGCGACCTCGAACTGCATGACGGCAAGAAACGCGTCGTTCGTGCGGCGGTGGCACAGATCGTCGTCCGTATAGCCGAACCGCGCACGAGTTTGTCGCGGCAAGTAGACACGGCCGATGTCGTAATCGCGGGCCACGTCCTGCCAGAAGTTTGCCAGCTGCAGCCCCGTGCAGATCGAGTCGGAGAGGCGCGCATTCGACTCGTTGAAGCATTCGCAGAGGTGAAGCACGATGCGGCCGACCGGATCGGCGCTGCGGCGGCAATAGTCGGCAAGCTGGGCGAACGTCTCGTACTCGCGGACGTGCTGGTCCTGCTCGAAGGCCGAGATCAAATCGGCGAACGGCTCCCGCGGAATTGCAAATCGCTCGATGGTGGTCCGCAGGGCGACGAACACCGGATGAACGGCCGACCCGCCATAGCAGGCGTCGAGCTGGTCGCGCCACCAGGCGAGCAACTGAGACGAGCGCTCGCGGTCGCCCACTTCGTCGCCCAGATCGTCGGCCCAGCGACAATAGGCGTACACATTAAAGAAGTGCTGATGCAGACGATGGGGCAGCATCCAGGAGGCCAGGGGAAAGTTTTCGTAGTGCCGCCGAGCGAGGTTGCGGCAATACGCCTCGGCCGCAGCGAGCGTCGGGGGCGGACCGGTGCGCTGGGGTCCCCAGGCCTCGAGGTCGGCGGCAAATTGCTGATCGGCTGACGGCATGTTCAGTATCGGAAGCGGAACGCGGCAATTTCACCGATCGCGCAACGTGCGAAACGATCTAAACGGGCCTGGCGGCCGCACTTGGTGTTAAGAAAAACCGATTTCGCCGTCAATCCGCAGGGAGGTCATTTTGGGGGCACCGCGACCGGTGCTGCGACGACTCCGGGCTGTATTTGTTCACCATTCACGGCTATAATCGGCTGCTTGGTCGGGTTCCCGGCCAGTCGGAGGTTTCCAGAGGATTCGGTTTGCGTCCCTCGAGAATCGACGTCCGGTCTCGCGCTTTGAGTCATCCCGTCTCACAGGTTAACAGACCGTCAGTTGGTTAATTGCGAAGAGTCGAGGCACGTTCCTCGGCGAGCGGTGGTCGCGTCTCTGCTCGTCCCGGTTCGTGGTCAAAGGACATGGGTGCCGACGCATTTTTTGCGCCAGCACGTCCGATCTGAATTCTCTGCAGCTTCCATCCTTCGTTTTTTGGACAATCAAAGTTGGTTTTTTGAAGAAGAGCCCTCCGGGGCTCGCAAGGGATGACAATGGGTAAGAATCTGTACGTCGGAAATCTGTCTTTCAAGGCGACTGCCGATGACCTGCGCGAGCTGTTCAGCCAGCACGGCTCGGTGACATCGGCACAAGTCATTATGGATCGCGAGACCGGAAAACCGCGTGGTTTCGGGTTTGTCGAAATGGCTGACGGAGCTCAATCCGCAATTGACGCACTCAATGGCCAGGACTTTCAGGGGCGACCGCTGACCGTCAACGAGGCTCGTCCTCGCGAAGATCGCCGTGGTGGCGGCGGTGGTGGTGGCGGCGGGTCCCGGGGCGGACGAGGAGGCGGATACGGCAACCGCTATTAAGCTTCTCTCGTTGCTGAAGCCGGTGCTTGCCGCCGGCTGATGCTTGTTCTCAACACCCTGACCGACGCGACCGGTCAGGGTTTTTTTTCGAGTGGACATCATCGCTTCCATGCCGCGCGTTCTCGTCACGCTTTGCACCTACAACGAGCGGGACAATCTCGCCGCGCTCGTCCCCGAAATTCGCCGCACGCTCCCCGACGCGGATGTCCTCGTCATTGATGACGGTTCGCCCGATGGTACCGGGGCGCTCGCTGACGAGTTTGCCGCGGCCGACGCGCACGTCCGCGTGCTGCATCGGGCCGGCAAGCTCGGGCTGGGCTCGGCCACGCTGGCGGGACTGCGGCACGCGATCGTGGACGGCTACGAATTCGTCATCAATATGGATGCCGACTTCAGCCACGATCCCGAATACCTCCCCGCCCTGCTCGCCTGCATGGAGCGGGCCGACGTCGGCATCGGATCGCGTTACGTTCCGGGCGGCGCCGTCGAAGGTTGGGGGCCGCTCAGGCACTTCATGAGCCGGGGGATCAACTGGTACGCGCGACTCTTGTTGGGCCTCACGACGCGCGACAACAGCGGAGCCTACCGCTGCTACCGCTGCGCGAAGCTCAAAGAGATCGATCTCGATCGTGTGCGCTCCCGCGGCTACTCCTTCCAGGAAGAGATCCTGTTTCACTGCCGGCGGGCCAACTGCCGCTTCGAGGAGACACCGATCGTCTTTCGCGACCGGCGCTACGGCACGTCGAAGATCAACTGGCGCGAGTCTGTGACTGCGCTGTGGATCATTCTGCAGCTCGGAACGGGGAGCGGCGGGACCTCGGTGGTGAAGAATTCGCCGAGAGAGGCGAACTCGAGCGGCGCAGATTAGCGCTCGGAAAAGCGCCCGACGGGAATCGAACCCGCACTCGCAGCTTGGGAAGCTGCCGTGATACCATTTCACCACGGGCGCAGAACGACCCGCGACGTCTCTTCAGAATCGTCGCGGGGCGCGCCGTTCAATCTATCGGTCGCCCGAGGGGTGGTCAAGCAGCGCGTCGCACCGCGATTGCCCATCAGCGCTCGCTGGTTTCCCCGGCCAGCCGCGCTCCGCCCGACGCAAAATCCAGGTTCACCACGGACTTGTTTCCCCAGAGCCGGATCCGCCGCCGATCCTCGTCGTAGGTCATCTGCAGGATGCGGTTGCGGAGTCGATCATCGTCGAACGCCAGCGTGTCGCCCGTGCGCGTGTCGATCACTTCGACCAGCATCGAACTGTGATTGCCGTTGAGGCGATCGCCCACCAGCGCCAGCATCACCAACACGGGCAGTCGCATCGTCGGCACGCGCAACACGGTCCGTTGGGCGAACGTCCGCTTCCAGCGCATCTTTCCCGACCGCCGATCGATGGCCACCAGGTTGCCCCGCAGATCGGCGTGAGGCAGCGTGGTGTCGGTACCGAAGCAATACGAGTAACGCCGCGGCTCGGGGACGGTCTGCATCGGCTGCAGATTGACGTAATAGTTGTCGGCATCGCGAAATGCCGAGACCTGACACAGGCTCTGGTATTCCTGCGAGTCCAGTTTCAGCTCTACCCGGACGGCTCCGGTGCGGCCGTCGACGATCTGCATCGATGCGGCCGCGGTGATCACTGCCACCTCGTCGTCGCCGGTTTCTTTCCATAGCAGGCGATCGCAGACGGGCGTGTCGTACAGGTAGCGATCGGTCAACGGGTCCCAGATTTTCATGCGATGCGTGCCTTCCCGCGACGAGAAGAAGAGCAGACGACGGCCGAACGCCCGCCGCTCGGGAATCTGTCGTGTCGACGGGTCGAGGGACCCCTGCCGCAGCTCTTCGCCGGTTGCCGTGCGATAGATGGTGTAGTTCAAGTGATCGGGACCGAACACCACGAGCGCCTCGTCGTCGCCGATGATCCCGCGGTTGGCGTCGGCAACGAGCCCGGACTGCGGGTCCAGATCGGTGCGATGCCAAAGGAGCTTGCCCGTTCCCGGGTCGACGACGAACAGGTGCCGATGCGACTGGAACGCGCAGAAGGTCGGGCCCGTCGGGCCGACGAGAGACGAGTCGAAATCCTTTGCGATCCGCGGGGGTGAGTTGGACCAGAGGGGCCGCTCGCTGTCGTGCTCCAAGAGCGAGATGCCGTGAAACGCTCCCTTGCTACCGAGCGGGAGAAAGTGTCCCACCTGCGACGTCACGGCGAGCGTGATTCCCCAATAGTGCGCCGGAATTTCGAGGGGTCCCACGATCGAACCCGACAGCCGATCGACGATGCTCACTTTAGGTTCGTTGACCGTGCCGGCGTCGATTAGTTGAAACGCCGACGCGGCCCGCGTCACACTGGGACGCGAAGCGTTGGCGTACTTTTCGGCCAGGTCCGGGTCGCACTGTTCCCACAAGGATTGCGAGATGCGCGCTCGCCCGAAGGGTCGCTCGGCTGCCTTGAGACGCGCCAACGCGCGCCGCGTGAGCCCGTCAGCCGGCAGCTGGTCGATCAAACGCTTCCATTCGCTCGGGTCGCGCTTGGCGAGCGCGTCCTCGTGTTGCAGCCCGTAGAGCAGGTCGGCTGCTTCTTCGGCGAGTCCCGCCCGATCCCACAACCGGACCAGCTGCCGCTGCGCGGCTCGCACCGTCTCGGGTCGCTGGGACTGCTCGCAGGCCAGCAAGAGCAACTCGGCCCGCTGCCATTGTCCGGCCGCCGCGCTGAGTTCGGCCAGACGGAGCCGCACGGGCTCGGCCTCGGGCCAGCAGCCGTAGACCGCCAGAAAACGCTCGAGTGTCGCGCTGTTGTTGGCCCACAGGGCGGCCGTCTGTTGCCCCGCGATGCGTTCCTCAGCGATCTTCAAGGTTTCGCGAGGGAACGACTCGCACATTCGCTGGCCGGTCGACGCCAGCCATCCGCGCGGCGACACCAGGTACGCGGGGTCGTTAGGCGAGGCCAGCAAGCCTTCGTCACCCAGCTGTGCAAAGGCGCGGGTCGCGTCGAGCACGGCGCTCAGGTCGCCCGTGCGCAGGCCGACTTCGGATTTCGCCTGCAGTAACCGATAGCGCTGGCATGGCGTGTGAGCAAGAGCCACCAGCTCGCGCAGCCGTTCGGCCGGTCGCGCACAGCCGGCGGCCAGCTCTTCGAGCAGCACGCTTCGCTTGAGTTGTTCGGTCCGTTGCTTGAGCTCGCCGCCGAGACCGTCGCCCGCGATTCGCGAGAGGTACGACTTGGCGTCCGCGATCTGGCCGAGTGTGAGGGCGAGATCGGCCGCCAGCGCAAGGTCCGCCGGCGCAGGTCGAGCTGGGTCGAGTCGCTGCTGCACCGTTTCCAAGAGCGCCTCGGCACGTGGATAAGCCACGACCTCGCGCGCTCCGCACGAGACGATCAAGGAGCCGGCCGACACTAAGTTGCCGGGGGCCGCGGATCGCCCGTCGTTCGCCGCCGCGCTACCCGAATCATCGGCCACCCAAAGCTCAGAACGAAAGTCGTCGACCTGCGGAGTCGAGCGTTCCAGGCCGTCTTCGTTTCGTGCAGACAGGTCCCGGTTGCGGGCGCCGCTGCGAATGTCGATGGCCGCGATCCGATTGTCGGCCAACGGCAGGAGATATTCCCCGCCCAGCCGCACGCCGGCTCCGGAGATTTCTCCCGCGCGGATCGACCAGCGCTCCGTGCCGTCGACCAGCGACAGCCCGCGGCAAACGCGCTCGCCGACGATCATCACCACGCCGTCGGACGCAGCGGCCACGAATTCGGCGTCGCCGCGAGGTTTCTTCCACAGGCTCCGGCCGGTCGAGAGATCGAGGCATTGAATCGTCTCGGACTGGCGGGGCAACGCGACGACCTGGTTCCCTTCGACGAGCGCCGCCGTGGGAAATCCTGGGTTGCCGAAAGCGTGCCGCGAGGCGAACGACCAGCTGCTTTCGCCACCCGAGCCGTCGTCATCGCCGCAGTAGTAACTCCAGAGGAGCGCGCCGTCGAGCGCATCGACGCCCACCAGAATTCCCACCTGCGTCGGACATACGATCACGCCGCTGCCGCTCGAGGGCGTGCAGGCGACCGGGTAGCGGAGCGGCTCTTCGTCGATCGGCCGGTCGACGTAGCCGATCCCCTGCACCCATAACACAGCCCCGTTGGCCGCGGACAGCGCGACCAGGTTGAGCTGGCAATCGCACTCCGTGATGGCGTAGAGCCGGCCGTCGAGAGCGAGCGGCGGCCCCAGGAAAAAGTGCCCATGCAGCGGCTGCTGGGCCATTTTGTCCCCGGCCTGCTGCGCCTCGGTCGCGTCGATCGAGCCGTCGCCGTTGCGATCGAGCTCTTTGAACTGTTCGGGCGTGCCGAGGAATTCAGCCTGGGTCACGCGGCCGTCGTCATTGGCATCCATCCGATAGAACCAGTGCGACGTGCCGACCGTCCCGCCGACCGACCAGGCCGGCTTCACGGCACCGGCCGCATCTTGGAGCGGACTGTGCACGTCGAGCGCGATCAACCGGTTTGCGTTCCGCGACAGACGTTGCGAACCGCGCTGTGTCTCACCGCTTTCATCCTGAGGCACGCCGGGCTGCCTCGGACGAATATCCATCGAGTCAATCGCGAAGACGCGGCGGCCGTCCGTGGTCAGCGTTCCGAGGATTGAGTTCGAGGCGTAGGCCCCCATCAGCGCATCGCGCGGAGTCTCGGACGATGCTGCACTTTCGGAGGCTGAGCGGAGCGCATCGGTCTCGAGGAGCGCCCGGACCATTGAGGTCGCCGGAGCATATTTCCACATCTCGCGCCCGGAGTTGACGTCGAGCGCGCGAAATCCCGCGTAATCTCGAAACACGATCGCGCTGCCGACAACGAGCGGCGACTGAATCGTCACCGGCCTTTTTTCCTCTCGCTGCGACGGCTGGCTTTCCCAGCGGCGGACTAACTCGGCGAGCGCCGCCCCGGGAGCAGCCTGGCCCTCGGTCAGGTCGACGCGCCAGGTGGGGTTCATGTAGGGAATCGACGAGGAGCCGGTCCCCGGGCCGTTGGCCAGGGGAACCGAGGCGAACGACTCGAACGACGCCATCGCATGTTCGACGCGCGGCTGGTCGGTCAATCGATCGGGCGAGGCTCCTTCTTCGAGCGAGGCCAGATCGACCGTGCGCGGATTGCCTGTCGCGTTCTCCGCGACGCCGCTTTCGGCCGGCCGAGCGTTCTGGTTGCCCGGCTCCCCCTCCGTGGGCCGAGTGGCAAAATAGAGGTCGCCCAGCGGAGCGCCGCAACAGAGCCGTTCAGCGGCGTCGAGTTTTCGCAACAGGTCCGCATTCACGCGCTTGCGGTGATAGGGATCGGACGCCAACAGCTTCCAGGCGCGAATCGCCAGCGCGTACTCGCCCCGGTCGAGCCAGCGCGTGGCCAGCCAGTTGGTCGCCTCGAAGCCCGAGGCGGTGTGGAAAAAGCGCCGGGTAACCTCGGCGATCACGGCCGGGTCAGAAGCCGCGCGGCCGCGCGCAAGCAGGCGCTGGGCTTCATCGGCGTGGGCCCAATCGTAGAGTTCGCGTGTTTTGTCGTTCGCCGCGCTCAGCAGGCTGACGGCCCGCCGCCGCGCACTTGCGAGGCGGTGCTCCGATTCGATCCAAATGAAATGATCGCCGGGCTGGTCGAGCACCTGTTGCAGCTGTCCGACTGCCTGGCTGATGTCACCCGATCGCAGGGCCGTTTCCGCGCCGTCGAGAGTGCGCTGGACGCTGCGATCGCGGAAGACCGTTTGGCGGAGCATCCGCTGCTCTCGCCCGTGGGGCTCCTCCTCCGCAGTTTCGACGGGGGGCTCGCCCTGGGGAAGGACCCCGGGCTCCGGTCGGCCGGCCGTCGATTGGGCCGCGGCCGACGCTCCGAGTCCGAAGAGACCGATCACCGACACTCGTGCAGCAAAGAGCACGA
>Ga0210390_10000328_pt1:0-20000 | contig 52083 bp, 28 predicted proteins | sample IncBWH11OmetaG_FD_161050 | JGI IMG/M metagenome (GOLD analysis project Ga0210390, IMG submission 161050) | Forest soil microbial communities from Barre Woods Harvard Forest LTER site, Petersham, Massachusetts, United States - Inc-BW-H-11-O ... | reverse complement strand
AGCCAACATCCTGGCTGTCTCAGTACTCTAATATCCTTTGTGACTGAGCGGATCTTTGGGACCTTAGCAGGCGATCTGGGTTGTTTCCCTCTTGACCGCGAAGCTTATCCCTCGCGGACTGACTCCCGAGATAGTCGCAATGGTATTCGGAGTTTGGTTACGCAGAGCATCCGGGTAGGACCTCTATCGAGATCAGTAGCTCTACCCCCATTGCGTAGTGGCTCGAGGCTAGCCCTAAAGCTATTTCGAAGAGAACGAGCTATCTCCCAGTTTGATTAGACTTTTACTCCTCCGCACAGGTCATCCCACCGGTTTTCAATCCAGACGGGTTCGGTCCTCCACGCAGTCTTACCCGCGCTTCAACCTGCCCATGCGTAGATCACTAAGGTTTCGCGTCTACCGCCGCTGACCAATTGTCGCCCTATTCAGACTTGGTTTCCCTTTGGCTCCGGCCCTTAAGGCCTTAACCGAGCCAGTGACGGTAACTCGCCGGGTCATTATGCAAAAGGCACGCCGTCACTCGGTCCCGAAGGACGTCGAGCTCCGACCGCTTGTAAGCGTGTGGTTTCAGGTTCTTTTAACTCCCCTAGCAGGGGTTCTTTTCATCGTTCGCTCGCGCTACTTGATTCACTATCGGTCGCCAGTAAGTACTTAGCCTTAGGAGATGGGCCTCCCAGATTCAATCCGGTTTTCACGTGACCGGACCTACTCGGGTACTCATCGGAAGATTGCACTGCTTTCGAATACGGGACTGTCACCCTCTTTGGTTCCGCCTTCCTGCGGCATTCTTCTAGCAGACAATTTTGTAACTTCACTGTGATGAGCCCCACGACCCCGCATGGCCGAAGCCATGCGGTTTAGGCTGATTCCCGTTCGCTCGCCGCTACTGAGGAAGTCACTTTTGTTTTCTTTTCCTGCGGTTACTAAGATGTTTCAGTTCACCGCGTTTGCCTCGTACGCATATGGATTCCGCGTACGACATTCGGGTACCCCGGGATCAACGCTTGTTTGACAGCTTCCCCGGGCTTTTCGCAGCCTTCCACGCCCTTCATCGCCTTCTGGCGCCAAGACATCCCCCACACGCCCTTAGTAACTTGACCACTATGATCCTCGCCTCGATCGCTCCGGAAAAACTTCCGGACCTTTCGAGACGCATTCACATGCAGTTTTTTCTGCCTGGTCCGTCGTGAAACATATCCGTTGCGGAAATCCGCTTCGGACACCTGACAACGTCCAAGCCGCCTAGCCGCTAAGAGTGCACTGACACAATACGCTCGGAGATCGACCTGTCAGCCTCGTCGGCCGTGATTGCCCATTGCTGAGTTCACACGACTGATTTCGGCCCGAGATTCACGGCCCCTTGCGAAGCCGCCAACCTCCAAATCGATCACCCAAATTGCATTGTGTTTACAGATGCCACTTGAACCGCTACCTAATTGTCAAAGAACAAACCCGGTGGATAAAATCCGCCGGGTTTCGCCCCAGTGGGCTGAAGCCGGCTCAGCGACCTCGCTGAAACGGCTTCAAACCACTTGATCGGCCTCAACCCGTGTCGCCAGCGAGACTTACGTCAATTGGGCTCGCGGCGGATCGTCAATCTTAGGAACTCCACCTCTGGTTCGTCAAGGCATTCGCGAAGGCTTTTTTAAAAAAAATGGAGACGACCGGGATCGAACCGGCAACCTCCGCCGTGCAAGGGCGGCGCTCTCCCAATTGAGCTACGTCCCCGTGGGCTCAAGCCGGGAAAACCGGAACCGGCAAAAAGGGGAAAGAGAGCAGGTGTGAATCCGGTTCCGCACCTGCTCTCCGTTTTCGCCAATTCCCCTTTTCAAAGTGGGCGCACGTGGATTCGAACCACGGACCTCAGCTTTATCAGAGCTGCGCTCTAACCAACTGAGCTATGCGCCCGGACGTCTCGATGGGATGCGCGAAATTCGCCATCCAGCGAGCCGTTTTCCGCCCCGTTCCCGAATCTTGAAATACCAGGACGGGGCGAAGGATCGATGATTCTGGCTGCGGTTGTCGCCTCTGTCCAGTCCTAGCGACTGCAATTCTAGCGATGCGAGGCCGCGAGTTCTTTCTCGGCTCGCCCGCACCGTCGCAATGAGCCCGCACCGATGCTCCGGCACGCCTGTGAGGCTTTAAATGCGACGGATATTCCGCGGATGGCAGACTTGGCGGAGCTGGGCCCGGTAATCGTCGAGCCGTTCCATCGATGCCTTCCAGCGAATCATCACGTCCGGCAGAATTCGCCGCCCGTCGACGCCGAAATTTCGTCGCTCTTTCAGGACTTCTCGCATTTCGCCGATCGTCGCTTTGAAGTCGGCATAACACGTTCCCGGTTCGCGACCGACTGAACGCACCAGCCCCGAGCCGATCGTTGCCAACAGATCGAGGTCGCGGAGCCACGAATCGCGGCTGCCGTCGAAATGGTTGAGCGCCCAGGCAGTCTCGGCCCGCAAGTAGAGGCTGACCGCCTCGGGGACGTTTCCTTCCCGTTGTCGTTGGCCGGCCAGTTCGGCCAGGTTCTGACAGCGCCGGGCACGCGCAAGGGAGCGCATTCCCCGCACCGCCAGGTAGGCGAGATAGGGCAAAACGCAGGCGGCGACGACCAGCACCAAGCCTCCGCCATAGACGAGCAAATAGCGCATAACCTGCGAACCTCGGAGACTTTATCCCAACCGATGATACCCACGGACCTGGCCCACGGCGACAAAGAACTTTCCACGCAAAAAAGGTCCGGTGGCGCCTCGGATTTCGGGGCGGAGTTGTGGCCCGAGGAAGGGCATTTTGCAAAGGCCGGGTAAGGGGTTAGGTAAAACCACCATCTTGAATCGGCAGGCTTGATCGATCATAGTGGATGCTGGTCAGGGGGCCGAAATCAGCGGGCCGCAGCAATTGGGACCTCCAAGTTCAGCCGGATCGTTGGGCGCTTCAACAGACCGGTGGGCGAGTTTTGGAAAAACTGGCAGAAACTTCGCGCGGCGTTCATCGCACGCGCGGCCTTCTTCGTACTTGCGTGAGCAGCAGGATCGCTCTCTCAGCCGTAGGCCTCGTTGAATGCTGGCTACTGAACGCGACGACAGTGCGCTTCTGCCGGGGATGTTTCGCCTCGCAATCACCGGCCCCGACGAGCCGCAGCCCGTGCAGCTCGTCGTCAACGGCCCCTTCGCGCTGATCGGCCGTGACGAGAGCTGCTTCTGCCGGCTCAATCATCCCGATGTCAGTCGCCGCCACGCTTACTTGCAGGCGATCTTCGGCCGAATTTTCTGCATCGATCTGGGGAGCCGCAACGGCACGCACTGGGGCGACACGCCGCTCCGCAGCGGCTGGCTCGACCCGGGGGTTCCGATCCGCATCGGCCCTTACCAGATCGAAGTCATCGACAGCATTGGTCTCGGCCAACCAAGCTCACCCTTTCCGGAAAACTTTTCACCGCTCGACCCGTACGCCGGTCAATTGGGCAAGCTGCCTCGCGTCGATTTGGAGATTCTCAACGGAGCGGTGCCGAGCGCGGAGATGACCGTCTCGCGGTTGATCACGCTGGTCGGTAGTTCGGCCCGCTGCAAGCTGCGGCTGCAGCACTCGAGCGTGGCGCGGGTCGACTGCGGCTTGCTTTGGCTCGTGGACGGACTGTGGGTCGTGGATCTTTCGGGCCGCGGTCACTCGCGGCTGCGGGGCAAGGTGTTACGCTGCGCGCGATTGGAGAACGACCAGAATCTGCGGTTGGGCCGATTTCATTTGCGCGTCAATTACACCAGTGACATCATGTCGCTGAACCGGTCCGAGGAGCCCGCATCGGTTCCGGGCCAGCTTGAAGTCGGATTGGCCCGAAACAACGAGCCCACGAATCCGCCGAAATTGCCACTCGTCGACGTGGCGAACCAGGGACTGGTTGACGATGAGCGCTCGGCAATTGAGCGGGACCGCCGCAAGCTGGCGGCAGAACGCCACGCGGCCCACGAGCGCGAGCGGGCGTTGGACGCCAGAGAAGCCAAGTTTGCCGAGGCTCAGGCACGCCTCGCGTCGGAGTGGGAGCATCTGCACGTCGACCGAGCGGCGTACGACGCGCTCGCCGCCGATTTTGCGCGTCGACAAGAGGAGCTGGCGGCGCGGCTCCGACGCCTGGCTGAGGACACCGAATCGCTGGGACGCCAACGCATCGAGTTGGCCAACCGAAACGCTGAGCTTGCGGAATTCAAGCAGCGCCTGGCCTACGAATGGCAACGACTGATGGCCGAGCGGGGGATGGTGCTGCAGCCGGGAGCGGACGGCACTTACCCGATTCTGGACGAGCCGGTTGCCGATCCGGGCGCTCAGCCTGACTTTGTCGGCACATCTCCAAGCGACGGGGAGGCGGCCGCCGGCGATTTCTCAGACCCCCCCGTCGTCGAACCCATCGCCTGCACGCCGGCCGATTTCGACGTGTTGGAATCGGTCCGTCACAACAAGGTTTTTGCAGCCAATCGCGCCGGCACGACGCTGGTGGTGACCCCCTTGGGTGACGCGTCCGAGTTTCACTACGGCGACGTGCACGTCGAATCGAACAAGGTCCGCCGGCTTTTGGAGGGGGGATCTTTCCGGGACCTGGTCGTCGACCTGGGAGAGACCGAGGTTTACAGCCAGGTGACGTTCAACGTCGTCGTGGCCCTGTCGCGCATCATCTCGAATCGCGGAGGGCAGGCCGTCCTTTGCCGGGCCTCGGAAAAGACGCGCGGCATGCTGCAGTCGATGCGGCTGCTCGAGGTCTGGCCTCTCTACGACAGCCGCGACGATGCCTTGCAAGCGGTCGACGGGCCGCATTAGAGCTAAGCGCCCTCAGCCGTGCCTCTTTCGAGCCGACTCAGCGTCGAGTCGCACTGATTGCGGCCACCTGTTGCGGGGATTGCTCGCGAAGTGTGGCCCAACCGGCCGTGCGACGACCGTGGGCGTCGACTGCAACCACCTTGACGATCACCGGGCATGTCGCGCTCGAGAAGGACTCTGCCGGCAAATCGAAGACGCGCGAGTTCGATTGGTTCTGGGCGGTCGGTTCTATTGCGGCGACATGCGAGGCCGCAGCGTGGCTCGGAGTGATTTCGATCGCTTTCAGATAGTCGCCGCCTATGCGGAGCGAAATCCGGTCTTCGCCCAGGTTTTGCTCCGCCGCGATTTGCTCGATGGTGAGGTCCTCTCCGCGCCCGACGTGGACGACGGTGCGAATCACGTCGCCCGGTGTTAGGCCGGCGACGACCGACGCGGCGGATTGTTTGACGGACATGCGGTGCGACCAGCTCGCTTCGACCTCAACTTCGGGCCGATTCTGAGGGAGTGCCACGAGCGAAACCTGGAGCTGCATGCCGCGAGTTCCCGACAGATGGATGCGACGCGTGCCGCCTTTCGGCGAAGCGGCGGCCACGAGGAAAGCGGCCGACGTTCCTTTGAGCTCGAGAGTCAGCGGGCCGGAGTCGACGACCCAGTCGCGTGCTCTCGGACCGGCCAGCCCCCACGGGCCGACGGAACCGTAAAGGTCGAGCCTGGCGAGCTTTTCGCTGGATTCGTTGGAGTTCGCGTGCGCCGCCGTTTTACCCTCGGGAATGGACGCCGCGTCTTCGAGGAGCGAGAGGGTCCAATTGCGAAACAGACGCTCGAACGAGCAGCCGGTTGCCAACTCGATGTTGCGCGTGCCGCGCGCGGGCGTCGTGATCAGTCGTGTCAGCATCCGCGTGCCAAACCGCTCGACGCAATACCGCAGGAACAGGTAGGTGGCCCCGCGGCAGCCATGGCAGCGCCACAGGCCGGCGCGATAGTAATCCTCCACCACCAGCGGATAGGCGGCCGTGTCGTTGAGATACCGCGAAATGCGATAGTCGAGATTCGTCCATCCGCCGTCAAACAGACTCTCAGCGCAATGGGCTAAGGCTTCGTTGAGCCAATCCTCTTCTTCGGGATAGGCCGCATGCGACGGGTCGGCTCCCGTTCGCCGACTGAAGCTGACCGCGTGGGTGTACTCGTGGATCAGCAGCGTGCGCAGGTGCGGGCCGGGAATGGTCTGCGAATTGACATACATCATGTCGCAGCGATTGCTGAAGGGGGGCGAGATTGAGGCCTGAAAGTCGCTGCCACGAACGAACCCGCCAATCGACGTACGACCCCCCTGTAAGCGGGCCAGCCACGGGCTCAACAGGACTGAAAAGCGGCCGTCTCCGTCAACGTCGCGGTAAGTGCCGAAGACGGTGCGGAATCGCGGGATGAGTTCGTTGTCGAACAGATCCGCAATGCTCGATACGAGCCCGGGAGGCAGCTCCTTAATCGACTGCTGATTGTCCAGGTACACGCGCACATTGCGGCCGACGGCCACTTGCAGCGCGGGGACCTTCGCGTACTGGGTCGGATCGTCCAGGCTGCCGTCGGTCACATGCAGCGCGAATACCCGCGATCGTGTCGCTCCGGTATTCGCCGGAGTCGTAGCTGCGGGCGGGTCAGGAGCCATTTTGCCGCTCGAGGCGGAGGTCGAAACTGAGTTGTCCGAGCCTCGCGACACGGGGACCGGTGACTCGAAAACAGCGCGGAGCGGCTGCACCGCCGGCAATCGCCGGGGCAGGCGTTTCGTTACGGCGATTGGCCGCGCGGTGGCCATCACGTGGAAGCTTTCGGTGCCGTGAGCCAAGCTCGAGATCACGAGCGTGTACCGTGAGTTCGGCTGAAATTCGAGGTCGAGATCGGCTTGATCGCGATCGACGTCAACCACGTAGGGTACGCCGGGCACAATCGGCTGCGCGGTGGCGTTCACGGCTTTATCCGACGGCGCCGTCCGGTCTTCCCGCGTGGCGACGAGCACGCCGGCCAGCGCGGCCAACGTCCCCAAAATGGCAAGTCCGGCGGCTAGCAAACCGCGCCGCATCAAGCAGTTCCCATCCGTGCGAAGAGAACGGCCCGCCCGCAGCCGCGCCTTCGAAGCGACAGAACGGCCGGACCTTAGACCGGACGGCAATCGCGCGGACGAACACGCTGGCGCGGGAGCCCCCGCTTGATTCATCGGCTCCGCGGGAGCAGCCCAACCAGCCGAATCGCTACGATCCGGAAAGTCGTGGAATTGGCGGATGCGAAACCGGATCAGGAGGCCAACTTCCCCTAAAGAACCCGGCGAGTTTCATTCGCAAAAGCGACACGAAGGGCTTCCGCTATAGCAAGTTGGGAAATTTGGCCATTTCGGCAAATTTCGGCGGAATTCACTACGAACCCATCTCCGAAGCGTTATAAAATCGAGGTGGTCTCCGAGAGCATTGCGCGCACGGAGCGCAAGACGGGCCCGCCTCGGATCCTTTGGCCTCGGCTCACTTTGACGATTCTTTCGGGAGTTACGACATATGGCGATCCGGCAGGGGCTTGCCATGAGCGCGGCTGTTGTCGTCGCGGCATTTACGGTCGTTTCAAATCTGGCGGGGACGTCGCTGGCAGCAGGCAGCGTTCCGGCTATCAATGCACCGATCTGCGTCTATCAGCACGCAACTCCGCAAGGTGACGCGTATTTCGCCTTGGGTGTGCGGGCCGATCGGGCCATGCTCCCGTTGGGAGACGTGCGGACCCACGCGATCCTGGTTGACACGTCGGCGAGCCAGTTCGGCTCGTACCGCGAGCGCTCGCTGGAAATCGTTCGCGAATATCTCGCCGCGCTCGGCAACGCCGACCGCGTGCGACTCTATGCCGTAGACGTCCAGGCCGAGCCGCTGATGACGGCGTTCGACGCGCCGAAGTCGGCCGTGTGCCTGAGCGGACTCGAGACTCTGTCCAACCGCGTGCCGCTCGGCGCCACGAATCAGCTAGCTTGCCTCCGCAGCGTGCTGAGCGAACTGCCCGCGGACCAACCGGCCGCGATCGTTTACATCGGTGACGGCATGAGCGCCGCTCACCTGGCTCCGCCGGCCCAAGTCGCCGAGCTGGCCGCAGAGATGCGCGGCCACCGCGTGACGATGAGCAGCTTCGCCCTGGGGCCCCAGACCGACGTGGAGATGCTGGGAACGTTGGCCGAACAGACCGGCGGCATTACCCTGCTCGACAAGCGACTTGCTCGCGGAATGTCGCCCGGCAGCGAGCTGGCGGCCGCCGCGAAGCTTCCCGCCCTGTATCCGACGCGGTTCTTGATCGACGGACAGAACGTCGACCTGATGCCGCACACGGCGATGCCCCTCCGCAGCGATCGCGAGACCTACTACCTCGGCAAAGGCCGCGTGGCCAAGGCCTTGACCGTGACCTTCGAATTCGACGGGGGGCGGTCGCTAACGTTTGCGGCCAAAGATGCCGCCCACTTCGATGCCAACGCCTCGCTGGGGTACTTCTGGCAGCGTGCTCAGTCGAGCAACGGCGTCGCCGTTCCGCTGGCTGGCAAGAACCTGGTTGCCGCCGGACAGGACGCGTTTTCTGAACGAATCGATACGATGCTGACGGCCGGTGAGCAGGCCGTCGCCTCATTCGATGCGGTCACCGGCGAGCAGATGGCCCAGGCCGTCGCCACGTTGGACCGCGGCAACAAGCGGGCCGCCGCTCTGGCCGCGTCGGCCGCCAAGCTGCGGAAGGAAATTGCCGCCCACGAAATTCTGCGACAAGTCGCGCCGGACGCCGGTCAGGACACGGCTCCGCCGGCTGGCACGCGTCCGCCTGCTGGTCCGCCGCTCCCCTCGGCGCCTGCCGGACAGTTGGGACCGCGCGTCGGGCCCCCCGCCGAAAGCTCGGTGAATCGTTATCGCGAATTGATGTCCGTCCGCGGCCAGCAGCTCAACAACGAAGTCACCGCGGCCATCCAGGACAACCGCCGCGCGGGACTCACCGACCCCGATTCGGCCATCGCGAATCTCAAGCGCGAGCTGGACACCGTCGCGGTGGCCGGCGACATCGAGCCGCAATTGCGGGAAGAATTGTCGCGGCGGCTGACCAACACGATCCAGGAGCTGCGCAGCGTCAAGGAACATCAGCAGATCAATCGGCTGAACGCGGCGGAACATGCGGCCCAGGTCGAGGCCCGTCGCAAGTCGCTCGAGCAGATGTCGCTCGAGGAGACGCGTCTGACCGAGCTGATCGATCAGTGCCGGGCTTTGCTGGTGCAGGGCGTCCACGGCGACGACAACGCCTATGAGCAGGCCCAAGCCGTCGCCGGGGAGGCGGTCAACCTTCGGCCGGGCAACGGGCCGGCTACGCAGGCCAGGGTTACCTCCATAGCTGCCGGACGGTTGAACCAAGCGAACCGGCTGAGGCGTTTGCGAGAAGATCGGCTCCTCGAAACCATGTACCTGGTCGAGTTGGCGCACGTGCCATTCCCGGACGAACCGCCGATCCAGTGGCCCAACGCCCAGGTCTGGCGCGCCCTGACCGAACGGCGCAAGAAGTGGGCGCAGGTCGACCTGCGTTCGGAGAGCAAGCCGGAGCAGCGGATCAGCGAAGCCCTCGACCAACCGGTCGACTTCAATATCGAACCGCAATCGCTCAAAGACGCGCTCGAATTCATCGCAGCCCGGTATTCGATTCCCATCGTGATCGATCAACGGGCACTGGATGACGCGAATGTCGACACGACAACCGAAGTGAAGGGGACCTTTCCCGGCATCAAGCTCCGCAATTTGTTCAAGCTGTTGCTCGAGCAATTGACCTCGCCGTTGACCTACGTGATCGAAGACGAAGTGTTGAAGATCACGACCGTCGACAAAGCGAACGAAAAGCTGTCGATCCGTATGTACCCGGTCGGCGACCTCATCATGGGACCGCAGCAGTTGCAGGCGCTTGCGGGCTCTGGCGGCGGCGGCGCGGGCGGCAACCGCGGTGGCCAGGGCGGCGGTGGCGGCGGCATTGGTGGCGGTGGTGGTGGCGGCGGCTTCGGTGGCGGTGGCGGCGGCATGGGTGGCGGTGGCGGCATGTTCAGCGTGCCGCCCGAGCCTCTCGCGCCAACGGCCGCACCGCCGGCGCCGGCTCAGAAGCCGATTCCGCATGCTGCGAAGATTGGCCACTCGACGACGCAGTCCGTCGCCGGATCGGGACAAGTCTTTGCGCAAGTGGACGACTCGTCGTCCGGCTTCACAAATGACTCGGTGCAGTCCAGCAAAAAAAAACGGGACGAGGCGCGTTAAATTCCGCTGACAGGGAAAACCAGGGAACCACGAGCAAAAGTCGCGCAGCCGACAAAGGGCAGGCGACTTTTGCCGCTTCTGTGCCGCCGCGGGTCGACGTCAAGATCCCCCTGCCGCCCGAGGGCTCGACCGAGCCGCCGCAAAAGTACTGGCGGGACTATTTCAACAAGCATCAGCTGCCGGGTCCGGCGATTGCCGACCTGGCGCTGCGACTGACGAACAAAAAAAAATACGAGCAGGCAATTGCCGTTGTCGAAGGCGCGCTCGTCAGCGGCCAGGTCGAGCCGTGGATGTATGACGTACTGGCCGTCGTCATGCAGCTGGCGGGGCGCCCGAAGGCAGAGGTCGAGCGGGCCCTGTTGTCGCGGATCGATTTCTCGGCGACCGACGTGCCGACGACGCTCTTCTCGGCCGCGTATCTCACGCGTTTCGGTGCGAAGGAGCAGGCGATCAAGCTTTATCGCCAGGCCGCCGAGATCGAGCCGACTCGTCCTGAAGCCTACGTTCTGGCCCTGCGCTTGGCCCACGAGGTCAAAGACTACGACGCCATCGCCTGGGCCGCGCCCGGCGTGTTGCGGACCGCCTGGACCAGGGATCACGAGCAACTGCATCGCGACGCGGAAGATGCCGCTCTCGATGCCGAGCGGGGCCTCAAGTCGGTAGGCCGACAGTCGGACGCCGACGCCCTCCGCGGAGCGATGACGCAGGCCCGCACGCGAGACCTCTTCGTGCGGCTGCAGTGGGCCGGCGACGGCGATCTCGATTTGTCGGTCGAGGAGCCGCTCGGCACCACCTGCTCGGTGATCGACCCGCAATCGCAGGGTGGCGGCGTGCACATGCACGACGGCTACGGACCCAAGCCCGAAGACTGCTACGAAGAATATATCTGCGCGCTCGGGGCGCCCGGAGTTTACGTCGTCCGCGTGCGGCGGATCGACGGCAGCATCGTCGGCAAGCGGGCGCAGCTCACCGTCGTACTCAACCAAGGGGGACCGAACGAGGCGTCACAGTCGTTCGTGCTCAAGCTCGACAAGGACGCTGCGGCCATCCGCATTCCGGTGCCCAACGGGCGCCGACGGCAACTGGCGCCCGAGCGACGGGCGATGGAGGGGCACTCGGCCGTCCTCAATCGAATCATCGAGTTCGTCGCCCACAGCCCTTCGCCTCGTTCGATCAACTGGTCTTCGCTGCCGAGATCGTTCGCGCCGGGTGTCGCGCTGCCTCGCAAGGGCCACACGCGACAGGTTGGCGGCGGTGGCGGCGGCGGCGTAGTCAACGCAGGCGGACAGGGGGGCGGGCAAGGCGTGAGCGGCACGCCCGTGATTGGGCAAATCGGCGTGGGCGGGGGCGGAGTCGGGAACGTCGGCGGCGTCAACGTGCCGGCCGGCGGATTGGCCGTCGGCTTCGAACCGCAAATCGAAGTGATTCCCGAGGGGTCGATGATGACGGCAGCCGCCGTGATCTCGGCCGATCTGCGCTACGTGCGGCTCGCGGTCGTTCCGAACTTCTCGACAATCAGCGAAGTCTTCACGTTCACCTTCGTCGGCAGCAACGCCGGACAGACGCAGCGATCGCAATAGGCGTTACGGCGAATCAGCGGTTCCGAATGGGGTTCGGGCTGACGTCGAGATCGAGTGCCGCGCGCCGGCCGCGGTCGAGGTGCTCCCACGCCATGGCGGCCATGGCCGCGTTGTCGGTGCAGAGGTTGGGCGGCGCGATAATCACTTCGAGCGATTCCGCTGCCGCCAACTCCGCCAGACACTCGCGCAAGCGGCGGTTGGCCGCGACGCCTCCTCCCACCAAGAGTCTCGGCCTCCCGGTGCGGCGCACCGCTTTTCGGCACTTCGCCACGAGCACGTCGACGATCGCCTCTTGATAGGCGGCGGCCAGGTCGGCGACGCGTGCCGGATCGAGGGCTCCCGGCTCGAGAGCGCCGGGCTGCAGCCGTCCGTGCGATGTCCCCTGCATTTCGTAGAGGAGTGCCGTCTTCAGTCCGCTAAAGCTGAAATCGAGTTGCGGGCTGTCGATCATCGGTCGCGGAAACTTGACGGCCCGCGAATTGCCCGCGGCTGCCGCGCGCTGAATTGCCGGGCCGCCCGGATAGCCCAGACCGAGCAACTTGGCTCCCTTGTCGAACGCTTCGCCCGCAGCGTCGTCGATCGTCGAGCCTAGGATCTCGAACTCGACGGCCGAGCGACAATCGAACAGGAGCGTGTGGCCGCCGCTCACGACCAGGCCGACCGCTGGGAAGACCGGTCGGCCGGCCGACATCTGGCAGGCGAACAGGTGGGCCTCGACGTGATTGACGTCGACGAGCGGGATGTCGAGCACGAGCGACAGGGTCTTCGCCGCGGTGAGCCCGACCAAAAGTGATCCGACGAGGCCCGGTCGGCTGGTGACGGCGACGGCCGCCAGGTCATCGAGACCCACGCCGGCAACGCGGAGCGCCTCGTCGATTGCGGGGATGATCCGTTCGACATGCGCCCGCGATGCCACCTCAGGCACCACGCCCCCGTACTGGCGGTGCAGCTCGTCCTGGCTGCAAACGACGTTGGAGCAAATGCGCAGACAACGGTCGATCACCGCGGCGGCCGTTTCGTCGCAGCTCGACTCGATTGCCAGAAGCAGGCCGGGGGCGTTCATGAATCCGCGTGTGCCGATCCTGAAAGCCGACCCCGACAATGCCTGCAAGTACCCGGCCGACCTCAGCCGATGCCGTAGAGCGCGGGCCGTTTGGCGGGAGTGGGTCGGCTGGCTGCCGCTTTCTTTTCCGGCACCGGAGCTGCCTTGGCCTTCTGATCGCCCTTGGGCGCGCCTTTGCCGACCTCGGCCAGCTTGGTGCGGACGGCCGATAGCGCCCGGTCGAGCTGGCGATCCTTGAATTCGCTGGTTGGCGGGCCATCCTTGCTAAGGATGTCGCGATCCCGGCGATACGTTTCCATGTATTCGCGCGTTTCGCGGGGCGTGAACTTCACTTCGTAGCCTGTGTCGGGCATCACGCCCCAAGCTTCGCTTTCGCTCATGCCGGGGAACCGGTGAATGTTCTTGCCGCTGGGCCGATGGTAGCTGGCCGTTGTCAGCTTGAGGGCACTCGTGCCATTTTCCAGCTCGATCACGTTCTGCACGCTGCCCTTGCCCCAGGACCGCTCGCCGACGATTACCGCGCGATGGTGGTCTTGCAGGCAGGCGGCCACGATCTCGCTGGCCGACGCGCTATAGTGATTGACGATGATGGCCATCGGGAAGTTGGGGAACGTTCCCTCCTTCTTGGCTTCCCAAACGCGTTCTTGCGTGTTGCGACCCTTGGTGCTGACGATCGTCCCGCCATCGATGAACATGTCGGCGATTTCGGTCGCTTGCGAGAAGAGCCCGCCCGGATCGAATCGCAGGTCGAGGACGAGACCTTTCATTCCCTCTTCGAGCAGCGTGTTGATGGCCTTTTCCAGCTCGATCGCGCTGTGCCGGCTGAAGTGCGTCAGCCGCACGTAGCCGATCTTGTCCTTCTTGTCGATCATGTAGTCCCAGGATCCGTCCGGCTTGTAGTGATCGCCCAGCACGGTGGCGACATGAATCACGTCGCGGACGAGGGTGACTTGATCTTTCTTGTGCGAGCCGACGTGCTCGATCCCCAGCTTCACCGACGTGCCCGGCTTGCCTTTGAGGACCCCAACGGCCTTGTCGACCGTCCAGTCCCTCGTCGACTTGCCGTCGACATCGGTGATGGTGTCCCCGGCAATGAGTCCGGCCCGGTACGCCGGCGTGCCCGGCAGGGGCGACATGACGGTGAGCTGGTGAGTCCGCTCGTCCGGATGGATCTGAATGCCGATCCCGCCGAACTCCTGGTCGACCGACTCGCTGAACTGGGTCATCTCTTCGGGCGTGATGTAGCTCGAATAGGGATCGAGCTTGGACATCATCCCTTCGATAGCGGCCTGCAACAGCTCCCGACGGTCGATGTCCTTGACGTAGTTGCGTTCGACTTGCTGGAACGTTTCGACGAACGTCTTCATCAGCGTGTAGTAGTCGTCCTTCGCGCCGTCCTTTTTGTCGGCCTCTTCGGCTCGGACGGACGGGGCCGCGAGAACGGCGGCCGCCAGGATCGGAACGAGAACCCACAACGCCGGCGACCAAACGCGTTTCATTGGCATCAGCTTCCCCTCGAGGTCGGCGCTCAGTGAAAAGCGCGCTTGAGTGACCCTGGTTAAGTTCAGTCTAGGTTGCGGCCGTATTTTCGGCAAGTTCCGCATTTTTGCGAAACCGGACCAGACGGCCCGAATCCGACGAGAATTTGCCGAATCGCCCGCTTGGTTGACGCGTTCGGATGCGGTTGCTGCAATCGACCGAAGAACGCTCACGGTCCACCGAGTTTACGGTCCAGGGAGAGGCGCCGTCGCGATGAAAGGTCCGGTCGAAGTCTGGTGCGGAGCGGCCGGCTCGGGCAAGACGAGCCACCTGCTGACCCTCTTCCGCGACGAACTGCGACGGCTGCAGACCGCGGGGACTCCGGGCCAGGCGGTGTGGATCACGCCGACAGCGCGCTCGCGCCGGGCCATCCGCCACGACCTGCTCGATCCGAGCCTGGACGTCTGCTTCGCCCCCAATGTGTTGACCTTCGATCAATTCGCCGAGCGGCTGCTGCAGTCGACTGGGCCGGGAATCACCCCCCTGTCCCGCGTGGCACAGCGGATCATCGTCCGCACAATCATTGACGAGGCGCTGGCGGCCGAGTCCCTGCCGCATTTCGGACGGATTGCCGACACGTCCGGTTTTCTGGACCTCGTGCTCGGGCTGATTGCCGAACTCAAGCGCGATGAAACCGAGCCCGACGATTTTGCCCGCTCGTGCCGGCAACGCAATCTGCCCCGCGACAACGAGCTGTTGGCGATTTATTCCCGCTACCAGGAGCGATTGAACGAACTGGCCCTGTACGACGCCGAGGGACGGTTCTGGGCCGCGCGGATCGAGCTGGAGAACAAGCGGCGCGGCATCTTCGACCCGCTGACGTTGGTCATCGCCGACGGCTTCGCCGACTTCACGCAGCCGCAGTACGAAATCCTCGAACATCTGGCCGGCTACGCGCAGCGTGTTGTGGTCTCGCTGCCGCTGGAGCAGCCTGTGCGGCGGCACGATTTATTCGCCAAGTCGAAGAAGGCCCTGGAAGAGATCCGTCGCCGCTGCACTGTCGAGTTGGTGGCGTGCGACCCAGTGCCCAGCGTAGCTGGCGAACCGGCAACCCTGACCTTTCGACACGTGGCGGATCATTTGTTCGACAATCCGCGGACGACGCCCCAGTTGGCGGATGCGACGGGCATCGAAATCATCGCGGCGGCCGGCCCGGCTGGCGAAGCGCGGGCCGTCGCAGAACGGGTCAAGCGGCTCTTGCTTGACGGCGTGCCGGCCGAAGAGATCGTGATCGGCACTCGCTCGCTCGATGAAGAGGGGGCGGAGCTGGTTGCCACGCTCCAGGCGACGGGAATTCCGACCAGTTGCGACACGGCCACCCACTTTTCGCAAACGGCGATCGGCCGGGCGCTCTTCGCCGTCCTGCAGACCGAGCTACAAGACTGGGCCTTTAACTCGCTCGCCTCGGTGCTGCGATCGAATTATATCCGGCCGCGCTGGCCGTCAGCCGGGGCCGTTGCCGTCGAAGCAACGATCCGCGCACTGCGGCGTTACCAGCTCGGCTCCGATCGCCAGCACATCTTGAATCGGCTGGCCCGGCTGGCCGAGCGACCGGACAGTGATGCCAAGAAGCGGAGTCGGCAGGAGGACGTCCGCACGGCCGCCGCTCTGTTACAAACCTATTCCGAGGCGACCAAGCGGCTGCGATCGTCCAAAGATCTCCGCGGCTGGACCGAAAGCCTGCTGGGTCTGGCCAGCGAATTGGGGATTACACCGAGCCGTCGACCCTCCGCGACGGAGGCACCCGGTACAAAGCTCGACGAGCGCGATCGCCGCGTCTGGGACGCGCTTAGCGATGTCTTGCACGAAGCCGCGCAGGTTCGCGAGCTGCTCGGCGATGAGCGACCGCTCTCGCTGGCCGAATTCGCGCGGTTGGTACGCGATCTGTTCGAATCGCAGACGTTGGTTGACTCTGCGGGCGAGCGCGGCCGCGTCCGCGTGGTCGAGGTCGCGGACGTCCGCAATCTCGACGTGCCATATCTCTTCCTGATGGGACTGTCGGAAGCCAGCTTTCCCCGCGCGCGGCGGGACGATTGCTTTTACAGTGCGGCCGAGCGTCGCGAGTTTCTGCGGAAGGATCGTTCGAGCCAGGAGCCTTCGACGCCGCAGCAAGACGAGATGCTGCTCTTTTACTCGATCGTGACGCGGGCGCGGCACTGCCTCACGTTGAGCTATCCGAGCGTCAGCTCGTCGGGCCAGCCGCTCTTCCCCAGCCCGTATGTGACGGCGATTCGCGATCTGTTTTACCGGCCCGCGATCCAACCGTCGCCCAAGATCGACCTAGATCCGGTCGCGACCCCCGAACGCGTGTTGTCGGCGGCCGACCTGCGGCTGGCGGCGACCGACGAACTGCACGCGGGACGGGCCGGCCTGCTCCGCGCCCTGGCCGACTTGCCGGCCGGCGGCGCCACCGCGCGGAGCATTCTGGCGGCGGCTGACATGAACGCCCAGCGATTCGAAGAGCATGGATTCACGCCGTTCGAGGGGGTGCTCCAAAACGAGTCGACGGTTGCGCAGCTCGGAAAAAAATATTCGACCGAATACCAATTCAGCGCGACACAGCTCGAGCGGTATGCCACCTGTCCGTTCCGCTTCCTGATGTCCGATGTGCTCGACCTCGAGCCGCACGACCCGGTCGAGCCGGAGATCGATCCGCGGAAGCGGGGCCTCGCGCTGCACCGCGTGCTGGCCAAGTTGCACGGTCCACTCGAGGGCGGGCGACCATTGGCACCGACCGACAGCGCGTCACTCGCCGAAGCTCTGCGCGAGTTAGTCGCGGGAGAGTTCGCGGTCGGTGCCGAAATCCCGCCGTACGAACGGGCCCTACAAGCGGCCGAGCTGCAGTTTGCCGAGCGATTCGCCGAGCTCTATTCCCGCCAGTGCGAAGAGTATCAAACCTCGGTCGGCGAGGGCTGGGATGAGCCGCCCGCGCCGCGTTATATCGAATTGGCCTTCGGCAACGTCCCCGATGCTCCGGAGCAACCTGACGCAGCTAAGCCGCTTCCGTGCGTCACGTTTGGTTCCGGGCCGACCCCCGTCCGCGTTCGCGGCCGCGTGGACCGGATCGACGTGGGCCGTCGCGGCGGTCGAGATGCCTTTACGGTCATCGATTACAAAACCCGTTGGGCTCCGCGGTTCCAGTTTGCCGATATCGGGCTCGGTCGGGCCCTGCAGCTGGCAATTTATGCGTCAGCCGCGCGGCGGAGCGGACTGCTCGATCCGGACGCATCCGTGTTCCAGATGGCCTACTGGGCCCTCACATTGACCGGCTGCGTCGTCGGTCTGAAGGGGCGGTCGCGGGCGCTCGAGATGCTTGATCCCGAACTGGTCGGCGAGATGGAACGCACGCTCGACGACGTGCTGCCCAAGATCGCCGAGCGCTTGCGGGCCGGCCAGTTCCCCGTCTTCAACTCGGATCACGACTGCGGCAAATGGTGCCCCTACAGCATGGTTTGCCGCGTAGGCCAGGTGCGCAGCCTCCAACAGGAGCGACAAAAAGTTTGGGGGCTGTCGCCACGATGAGCGCTCGCCGCGGTGCCACCGGAAGCAAGCGAGGCGGCGCGGCCAAGTTCGGGCCGCACACCCGCTCGCTCTTCGTCGAAGAGCCCACTCTCGCCGGCAAAAGCGAGCTCACCGAAGAGCAACAGTCGGCGATCGGCAGCCGCGACGTTTCGATCGGCCTGTCGGCCGGGGCGGGCTGCGGCAAGACGCTGGTGCTCACGCGGCGTTTTCTCACCTATCTCGATCCGTCGGAACACGGACATGCGACCACGGCGCCCTTGGCCCGCGTGGTCGCCATCACGTTTACCGACCGCGCGGCCCGCGAGATGCGCGATCGCATCCGGGCCGAATGCGCCACGCGGCTGCGAGAGGCGGGCAGCGAGGCGGAGGTCCTGCACTGGCTGGCCATCGTCCGTGGGCTCGATGCCGCGCGGATCAGCACGATTCACGCGTTCTGCTCGGGCTTGTTGCGGCGGCACGCGGTGACGGCCGGTATCGACCCGCAATTCCGCCCGCTGGAAATGGAAGTCGGCGAGGCGCTGTTGCGGCAGAGCGTGGCCCGCACCGTGAAGCGGCTGCTCGAAGCGGGGGACGAAAACTGCTTTCGGCTGCTGACGGAATTTGGCTTGGAACCGCTGCGGCGGGCACTCCGCAAGCTGGTGGTCGCCCGGGCGCTCGTCGACGCGCGGCCCTTCGTCGATCGCACCGCCGATCAGTTCGCCGTCGGCTGGATGCACCATTTGCACAACGTCTTTCTGCCCCGCGCGGCCCACGACCTCGGGCAGTCGGATACCGTGTCGCACATTCTGCGATTGCTCAAAGACAACGTTCCCACCCACCGCACAATGCAGGAGCGGCGGCTCGTCCTCCTGGCCGGCCTCGCCGCGCTTCGCGAGACACCGAAGCCGACTCTCGCCGAGGTGCTCGAATTGCGCGAAGCCGCCAAGGTGCAGGGTGGCGGCAACAAGAGCGCGTGGGACGACGAATCCACCTACGAAGCGGTCCGCGACGCCCTACAGCGGCTGCGGGACAAGATCGACGACCTCAAGGACTTCGTCGCCTTCGACCCGTGCGAGGTCGATCAGGCGGCGGCAGCGTCGGCGGCCCTCGTCGGCGTGGTCGAGGCGGCAGCCGCCGATTTTTCCGCCGCCAAGGCCGAGGCGGGCGTGCTTGATTTCGACGACCTGTTGGTGAAGACGCGCGATCTCTTGCGAAACTCGCCCGACGTGCGGGCCGACGCGTCGGCTTCAATCGACGCGCTCCTGGTCGACGAATTTCAGGACACCGACGGCATTCAGGCCGAGATCGTCGAGTTGTTGGCTGGCGACGGCCTGGCGACGGGCAAGCTGTTCGTGGTCGGCGATAAAAAGCAGTCGATCTACCGATTCCGCGGGGCCGACCCCGCCGTCTTCGATGCCCGCCGCAACGATCTGCCGACGGAGGGTCGGCTGTCGCTCACGCACAACTTTCGCAGCCAGCCGGAAATCATCAACTTCGTCAATTCGGTCTTCGCGCCGGCGATGCCGGACTACGAGGCGCTCGTCCCGCACCGCGCTCAGCTCTCGCCGCGGCCGGCCGTCGAGTTTCTGTTCGCCTTTCCCGGTCCGGACGAAACGGACGAGGGAGACGCAGACTCGCTCGAGGCGGATCGCCGACGCGAGGCCGAGTGGATCGCGCGGCGGATTCTGGCGTTGCTCTCCGATCCGACGCCTCGCATTCCCGAGCGCGATCCCGACACACAGCTCGAGCGGTTGCGACGCGTGGACGCGGGAGATATCGCCGTGCTGTTCCGCGCGATGAGCGACGCGGCGATTTATGAAGACGTCTTTCGCCGGCGGGGCGTCGACTATTATCTTGTTGGCGGACGGGCCTTCTTCGCTCAGCAGGAAGTTTATGACGTCGTCAACTTGTGCACGTTTCTCAATGATCCGGCCGATGCCATCGCGCTCGTCGGCGTGCTCCGCTCGCCCTTTTTCAGCCTGAGCGACGACACGATCGTGGCGATGACCCGCGTGGGCGAGATGTCGCTGCGCGAGGCGCTCCGCCAGCCGCCGCCCGCCGGAATTCCCGAGCCGCAGTGCGAGCAGGTACGCCTGGCCGCGCGGGTGATCGACGAGCTGCTGGAGCAGAAGGACCGCATCCCACTCGCCGAACTGCTCGAGCGGGCGTTGGAGCGGACGGCCTACGATGCGTCGCTCTTATGCGAGTTTCTCGGCCGGC
>Ga0210390_10000326_pt1 | contig 52091 bp, 52 predicted proteins | sample IncBWH11OmetaG_FD_161050 | JGI IMG/M metagenome (GOLD analysis project Ga0210390, IMG submission 161050) | Forest soil microbial communities from Barre Woods Harvard Forest LTER site, Petersham, Massachusetts, United States - Inc-BW-H-11-O ... | reverse complement strand
GGCCAGTATCATATGGGGGACATCCGAAAAAACCGCGCTGACGCCCCAGCTGAACAATTCACATGCCCGCGGGGCGTCGTTGACCGTGTAGGCCAGGACAGGATATTCCGCGCGGCGGATTTCGGCCACGACCGCCGGCCGCAGCAGCCGATGATCGGCGTTGATGGTCGAGCAGCCGAGGGTCTCGGCACGGCGCCGCCAACTGCCGGGGACGCCGCGGACCAGCAGGCCGCGCGCGATTTGCGGAGCCCGGTCGCGCGCCGCCGCCAAGGCCGGCGCGACAAAGCTCGAAACCAAGGGCGGCGGCAGCTGCGCAGGCCACAGCCCGCTCAGCAAGTCGGCGGCGGCGGCGCCCGTCCCGACCGCATGGCGCCGTTCGGCCTTCAGCTCGATGTTGGCGCCAAGGCCGAGCTCGCCGAGAAGTGCCATCGCCTCCGCCAATGTCGGCACCGGCTCTCCGGCAAAACGCGCGTCGAACCAGGCGCCGGCGTCATGCCGGCGAATCGCCGAAAGCGGCAGGGCGTGCACCTTGCCGCGGCCGTCGGTGGTTCGCTCCAGCCGCTCATCGTGCAACAGCACCAATTCCCCGTCGGCGGTCAGCCGCACGTCGAACTCGACCCAGCGGCAGCCGAGCGCCGCCGCGCGGCGCAGGCCGGCGAGCGTGTTCTCGGGCGCGCAGCCGCCCGCCCCGCGATGGCCGATGACCGGCGGGAACGCCAGCTGCCCCGGGGCGGGGGCGGTTATGCGCGACGCGCCCATCGCAGCTTCGCCGCGCCGACACGCGCCGACTTCAAACCGTGCCGCGCCCGCCGGCGGCGATGCCCGGCAGCGATGTCAGGACTCGACCCGAACCGGCTCCGGCGTCCGCGCCGGCTCCGCCCGGCGGTTGCCGAGATCCTCGCCGGTCTCCTGGTCGACCTGGCGCATGCTCAGCTTGACCTTGCCGCGGTCGTCAAAGCCCAGCACCTTGACCTTGACGTTGTCGCCGAGCTTGACCACGTCGGCGACCTTGCCGACGCGGTGCGGCGCCAGCTCACTGATGTGCACGAGCCCGTCGCGCGACCCGAGAAAGTTGACGAACGCGCCGAAATCGACGGTCTTGACGACCTTGCCGTTGTAGATCGCGCCAAGCTCGGGCTCGGCGACAATCCCGCGGATCCAGTCGATCGCCGCCTGCGCCGCATTGCCGTCGACGGCGGCGACCTTGACCGTGCCGTCGTCGTCGATGTCGATCTTCGCCCCGGTCGTCTCGGTAATCTCGCGGATGACCTTGCCGCCCGAGCCGATGACCTCGCGGATCTTGTCCCGCGGGATCGTCAACGTGGTGATGCGCGGGGCGTTGTCGCTGACCGTGTCGCGCGCCCCCTCCAGCGCCTTGGCCATCTCGCCGAGGATGTGGATGCGCCCGTCGCGCGCCTGGTTCAGCGCGATGCGCATGATCTCCTCGGTGATTGAGGTGATCTTGATGTCCATCTGTAGCGCGGTGACGCCCCGTTCGGTGCCGGCGACCTTGAAGTCCATGTCGCCCAAATGGTCTTCGTCGCCGAGAATGTCCGACAGCACGACAAAACCCTCGGGCTCCTTGATCAGCCCCATCGCGATGCCGGCGACCGAGCGCGGCAACGGCACGCCCGCATCCATCAGCGCCAGCGAGGCGCCGCACACCGAGGCCATCGACGACGAGCCGTTCGACTCGGTGATCTCGGAGACGACGCGAATGGTGTAGGGGAAATTGTCCTTCGAGGGCAGCAATGGGTGAATGGCCCGCCAGGCGAGCTTGCCGTGACCGATCTCGCGCCGGCCGGGGGAGCCCATCCGCCCCGCCTCGCCCGTCGAATAGGGCGGGAAGTTATAGTGCAGCATGAAGTTTTCACGGTATTCGCCTTCGAGCGCGTCGATGACCTGTTCGTCCTGCCCGGTGCCCAACGTGGCGACCGCCAGGGACTGGGTCTCGCCGCGGGTGAACAACGCCGAGCCGTGGGCGCGCGGCAACAGGCCGACCTGGGCGACAATCGGCCTGATCGAGCGCGTGTCGCGGCCGTCGATGCGAGCGGCGCCGCGCAGGATCGCGCCGCGCACGATGTCCTTTTCCAGCTCCTTAAAGATCTTGAGCCCGAGCGCGCGCTGCTCCTCGTCGGCGAACAGGTCGGCGGCCAGCGTCTTGGCCGCGTCAAGCCGGTTGGTACGGTCCTGCTTGCCCTGCTCGCGATAGGCCGCCTCGATCAGCGCGCCGACGCGCTCGCGCAGCAGCGCCTCGACCGCGTCGTGCTCGACCGACGGCGGCGGCAGGTCCCACGGCTCCTTCGCGCAGGTCTCGGCGAGCTCGATAATCGCCTGGATCACCGGCTGGAATTCGCGGTGGCCGAACGTCACCGCGCCCAGCATCACGTCTTCCGACAGCTCGCGCGCCTCCGACTCGACCATCAGCACGCCGTCGGCTGTGCCGGCGAGGACCAGGTCCAGCTGCGAGCGCGGCAGGTCGGACAGCGTCGGGTTCAGAACGTAGTCGCCGTCGATAAAGCCGACGCGCGCCCCGGCGATCGGCCCGAGGAACGGAATCCCCGAAATCGTCAGCGCCGCCGAGGCGCCGACCATCGCGACGACGTCGGGGTCGTTTTCGAGGTCGTGGCTCAACACCGTGCAGATCACCTGCGTCTCGTTGCGAAAGCCGGGCGCGAACAGCGGCCGCAGCGGCCGGTCGATCAGCCGCGAGACCAGGGTCTCTTTTTCCGACGGGCGGCCTTCTCGCTTGAAAAAGCCGCCGGGGATCTTGCCGGCCGCAAAGGTCTTTTCCTGGTAGTTGACAGTCAGCGGGAAGAAATCCTGACCGGGCTTGGCGGTTTTCGTCGCCACCGCGGTGCACAACACGGTGGTCCCGCCATAAGTGGCGACCACGGCCCCGTCGGCCTGGCGCGCGATCTTCCCGGTTTCGAGAATCAGGCGGCGCCCGCCCCATATCAGCTCCTTGCGGTAAACTTGGAACATCCTTAATCATCCTCTTCGAAGAAATGCCGCGCGGCGAGCCGTCCCGCCGCGAGCGGCGCCGCCGGCGCCGTGCCCCGCCGCAACCGCGTCAGCGGTCGCGCGGCACCGGCCGGCGGCCCGGCCCCGCCCCGTCCCTGGGGCCACAACAAGCGCAGCTTGCGCGTGCGGCGGGCGCCGAATGTCAACGGCGCAGCCCAAGACGCCCGATCAGCGTCTCGTAGCGGCTCTGATCGGAGCGTTTGAGATAGTCGAGCAGCCGGCGCCGCTGGCCGACCATGACGAGCAACCCGCGCCGCGAGTGGAAGTCCTTTTTGTGGCTTCCCAGGTGATCCGTCAGGTTGCGGATGCGCTCGCTCAGGATCGCCACCTGCACCTCGGGCGAACCGGTGTCGACAGGCTTCAATGCATATTCGGAAATCAGCGCCTGTTTGCGCTCGGCCGTAATCGACATCGATTGAACCTCTCAGCAATTGATCACGCGCAGCGCCTGCAGGGCCCCGTTTTCGACGCGTGCGAGCGCAACGAGCGCGGGGCCGTGCCACGCGCTGACGACGGCGCCTGAATCGAGCGGGCGTCCCGGCGTTTCGCAGCCGGGGCCGGCCAATGCCACGCGCTGTCCGCAGCGCAGACGGCCGGCTTCGGCTGCCGCCAAGGCCAGCGCCGGGATGCCGTCCAGCGCGGTCTCGATCGGCAGCAGATGCCGGCAAGCTTCTGCAATATGTTGAGCATCTCCATCGGATTCCAGCGAAATCGCCTGCGCCACGGTGAACGGGCCGACCGCCAGCCGGCGCAGTTCCGCGATGTGGCCGAAGGTGCCGAGCGCCGTGCCCAGATCGCGCGCGAGCGCCCGTATATAGCTGCCCTTGCCGACCACCGCCTCGCAATCGGCATGGTCGCGGTCGGGCGTCGAGGTCAGCCGCAGGCTGACGATTTCGACCGGCCGCAGGTCCAGCACCGGAGCCCGGTCAGCGCGGGCGAGCGCATAGGCGCGTCGACCGGCAATCTTGATCGCCGAATAGGAAGGCGGCCGCTGCAGGATCGTGCCGGTGAAGCGCGGCAAGACCGCCTCGATCATGTCGCGGTCGGGCCGCACGTCACTTTCGCCGACGATCTCGCCCTCACTGTCGTCGGTGTCGCGGGCGACACCCCAGCGGATGCGGAAACGATAGCGTTTTCGGCCGTTCATCGCGTAAGCGACGGTCTTGGTCGCCTCGCCGAGCGCGATCGGCAGCACGCCCGTTGCGAGCGGGTCGAGCGTGCCGGCGTGGCCGGCCTTGGCGCCGGTGGCGCGGCGGACCCGCTCGACGGCGCGGTTGGAGGTAAGCCCGCGCGGCTTATCGACGACCAGCCAGCCGTTGAGCCGAGGGTCAGCCGCCATCTTTGTCGGTCCGGGCGGTGTCGGTCCCGGTGGTCTCGGGTTGCGGCGGATCGAGGTCGCGCCGAACTTCGGGCCGCGCCAGCAGCGCCGAGATCCGCTCGGCCTGATCAAAGGTTTCATCGAGCGCGAAGTCGAGCTTTGGCGCATAGCGCAGCGCAAGATCGCGCGCCACGAGGCCGCGCACAAATGGTGCGCTGCGCCGCAGCGCGGCGAGGATGTCGGCGGCGTTAGCGCCGGCGAGCGGCATCACGTACACGGTAGCGCTGCGCAGGTCGGGGCTGATCCGCACTTCGCTCACGGTGATGCTGGCATCGCGCAGCGCCGGGTCGCGACAGCCGCCGGCGCGCAGGGTTTGCGCCACGAGATGACGCAGCTCTTCGGCGACGCGGTGGCGGCGCTGGCTGACGGGGCGCCCCGCGGCCTCGCCCGCCGGCCGGTGGCGGTCACGCTGCTTTCTGGCCATCGCCGGTTGCTGCGGCTGCCATGCCCGTGAAATCGCGCGGCGCTACAAGGTCCGGGCAACTTCTTCGATCTCGAAGCATTCGATCACGTCGCCGACCGCGACATTTTCGTAGTTCTCGAAGGCCATGCCGCACTCGTACCCCTCGCGGACCTCGCGCACCTCGTCCTTGAAGCGCTTCAGGGTTTTCAGGCTGCCCTCGTGGATCACGACGTTGTCGCGCAGCAGGCGAACCTTGGCGCCGCGTCGAACCGTGCCGTCGGTCACCATGCAACCCGCCACCTTGCCGACGCGGGTGATGTTGAACACCTCGCGGATCGAGGCGTTGCCGAGCAGGCGTTCGCGCAGCGTCGGCGCCAGCAGCCCCGAGAGTGCCGCGCGCATGTCGTCGATCAGGTTGTAGATGATCGAGTAGTACCGGATCTCGACGCCGTCGCGGCGCGCCAGGTCGCGCGCCTGGGGATTGGCGCGGACGTTGAAGCCGATGATGACCGCATCCGACGCCTTGGCCAGGATCACGTCGCTCTCGGTGATCCCGCCGACCGCCGAATGCAGCACCCGGATTGACACCTCGCTCGTCGACAGCTTGTCGAGCGAGCCGACGATCGCCTCGAGCGAGCCCTGCACATCGGATTTGACGACGACCGGGAACTCGCTCGACGCACCCGCGGCGATCTGCGAGAACATCTGCTCGAGCGTGCCGCGCCCGCCCTGCGCGGCGGCGGCGTCACGCCGCCGGCGCTGACGGAAGTCGGCGATGTCGCGCGCCCGGCCCTCGCTCTCCGCGACGACGAAATCGTCACCGGCGAGCGGGATGCCATTGAGGCCCAGCACCTCGATCGGCGTCGAGGGCCCGGCATCGTCACGGCTTTCGCCGTGATCGTCGACCAGCGCTCGCACCCGGCCCCACTCGCTGCCGGCGACAAAGATGTCGCCGACCCGCAAGGTCCCGCGCTGGATCAGCACGGTGGCGACCGGGCCGCGGCCGCGCTCGAGCTTCGCCTCGAGCACGACGCCTTCGGCCGGCCGATCCGGGTTGGCCTTGAGGTCGAGCAATTCGGCCTGCAGCAGGATCGCCTCTTCGAGCCGGTCGAGGTTGGTTTTTTTCAGCGCCGAGACTTCGACGTCGAGGATCTCGCCGCCGAGTTGCTCGACGACGAGGTCGTGCTGCAGCAGCTCCTGGCGGACCCGCTCGGGCCGGGCTTCGGGTTTGTCGATCTTGTTGATCGCGACGATGATCGGCGCCTGCGCCGCCTTGGCGTGGCGGATCGCCTCCACCGTCTGCTCCATGATGCCGTCGTCGGCGGCGACGACGAGCACGACGATATCGGTGACGTTGGCGCCGCGCGCCCGCATCGCAGTAAAGGCTTGGTGGCCGGGCGTGTCGATAAAGGTGATCTGCTTGCCGTTGCGCAGGTTGACCCGGTAGGCACCGATATGCTGGGTGATGCCGCCCGCCTCGCCGGCCGCGACATCGGTCTGGCGCAGAGCGTCGAGCAGCGAGGTCTTGCCGTGGTCGACATGGCCCATGACCGTGACCACCGGCGCGCGCGGCTCCAGCACGTCCTCGGCGTCGTCCTCGCCACGCAACCCGACCTCGACATCCGCCTCCGAGACACGGCGCAGGCGGTGGCCGAACTCGCTGACCACGAGCTCGGCGGTGTCGGCGTCGATGACCTGGTTGATCGTCGCCATCACCCCCATGCGCATCAGCGCCTTGATCACGTCGGCGCCGCGCTCGGCCATGCGGTTCGAGAGCTCCTGGACGGTGATCGTCTCGGGCACGACCACGTCGCGCACGACCTTGACCGGTTCCAGCTCGCGCTGGTGCAGCCGCAGCCGCTCGCGCTCGCGCGCCCGGCGCACCGAGGCGAGGCTGCGCATGCGCTCGCCCTCATCGCCGGACAGCGCGCGGGTGACCGTGATCTTGCCGCCGCGCCGGCGCATCTCGTCGCGCCGCACCGGCGCCGCGGGCTTTTTGATCTCGGGGCGGGCGCCGCGGCGCGGCGCCGCCGCGGAGTCTTCTTCCTCTTCGAGGGGGACCGCGACCTTGCCGGCGGCGGCGAGTGCGGCGACCTTGGCGGCCGCCGCCTTGCCGGCGCGCTCGGCGACCTCGCGCCGCGATTCCTCTTCCTTGCGGCGCTGGGCTTCGTCCTCGGAGCGCCTGCGCGCATCCTCTGCGGCGCGGCGGCGGGCTTCTTCTTCCTCGACCCGAGCGCGGGCGTCCTCCTCGGCGCGCCGGCGCGCCTCCGCGGCGGCGCGCTCCTCCTCCTGGCGACGCCGGTCGGCCTCCACGAGCGCAGCGCGGCGGCGCGCCTCCTCGTCGGCCTTTTGCGCATCCTGCACCGCGCGCACCCGCCCGGCGCGCTCCTCGGCGGTCAAGGTGCGCGGGATTACGACCGGGCGGCGGGCCGGCTCGGCAGGCTGCGGACGCGCGGCCGGAGCCGCCTCGCGCGCGACCGCGGGCGCCGGCTCGGCCTTGCCCGGTTCCGGGGTTCCCGGTCCGATCACCCGCTTTTTGCGCACTTCGACTGTGACCGTCTTGGAGCGCCCGTGCGAGAAACTCTGGCGCACCTGGCCGGTCTCGACGCCCTTGCGCAGCTCCAGCCGGCCGCCAGGCCGGGCCAGGGTCAGTGGCCGCTTTTGCTCTTGCTCGGTGGTGTCGGTCATCTTACTCCAATACCGTCATCCTGCCGCGCCAGCCCGGCAGGAACAAATTTCACCGCCTGCTCGACCGCCGCGGATGCGCGAAAGCCGGCGAGCTTTTCCGCATCGGACAGGAGCCGCCGGCACAGCGGCCCCGGGCCAAGCGATGCATTCACCGCGTAGTCGCGGCCAAAGGCCGCCCCGATCTCGGCCGCGGTCAACGCGCGGACGAGCGCGAGGCCGCGGCCCAGCGCCTGCAGCTTGCGCGGCCCGCCCGCGGCGCCGTCGAGCGCCGCCAGCAGCGCCGCAGCCTTGCCGCCGCGCACCGCGTCGGACACGCGCTCAAAGCCGGCGACCGCCAGACCCGCCCGGCGGGCGAGACCGACCGCGTCGACGCAGCGCTGTGCCAGGAGAGCCTCGAGCCGATCCGCGAGCACGTCCGGAACCGCGACCGGCCGCCGCGCGGCGCGCGCGAACAGCCGCTTGGCCACCGCCCGCTCGACTATATCGCGGCGCGGCGTCAACCACAAACCCCGTCCGGGCAGTCGCGCGGCAAGGTCGGGCACGATCTCACCGGCCGGGCCGACCACAAAGCGCATCAGGTCGGAGCGGTCGCGGATGTCGCCGGTCACGAGGCAACGACGCCGCGGGCCGCTGTCCTCCGCCTCGGCTTCGACGCGCGAAACGGCCGGGATGTCGCCCGAGCCCGTCGACCCTACTCCGGCCCCGGCGCCGCGGGGGCCGCGGCGTCGTCTTCTTCAAACCAGTGGGCGCGCGCCTGCATGATCAAGGCGTTGGCGGCATCGAGCTCGAGTGCCGCGCCGCCTTTGTCGGAGGCGGTGAGCAGCTCCAGCAACTCGTCGCCGGCGAGGTCGGCAAAGTCGTCGAGGGTCTTGATCCCCTTCTCGCCGAGCGCCACCAGCATGCCGGGGGTTAACCCCTCGAGCGCCGCCAGGTCGTCGGCGACGCCGAGCTCCAGCCGCCGCTCCTCATATTCGCGATCGCGCCGTTCAAGCGCGTTGCGCGCCCGCGCCTGCAATTCCTCGGCGATATCGAGGTCGAAGCCCTCGATGTCGGCGAGGTCCTCGCCCGCCACGTAGGCGACTTCTTCGAGCGACGTAAAACCCTCGGTGACCAGCAGGTGCGCGATCACCTCGTCGATGTCGAGGGCGTCGATAAACATCTTGCTGCGGCTGCGGAATTCCTCGGTGCGCCGCTCCGACTCCTCGGCCTCGGTCAGGATGTCGATGTCCCAGCCGCTCAGCTGCGAGGCGAGCCGCACGTTCTGGCCGCGCCGCCCGATCGCCAGGCTCAGCTGGTCGTCGGGCACCACGACCTCGACCCGGCGCTGCTCCTCGTCCATGACGACCTTGGTGACCTCGGCCGGGGCAAGCGCGTTCACGACAAAAGTCGCGGGGTCGGACGCCCACGGCACGATGTCGATCTTCTCGCCCTGCAATTCGCCGACGACCGCCTGGACGCGGCTGCCGCGCATGCCCACACAGGCGCCGACCGGGTCGATGCCGCTGTCGCGCGACACGACCGCGATCTTGGCGCGGCTGCCGGGGTCGCGCGCCACCGCCTTGATCTCGATGATGCCGTCGTAGATTTCCGGCACCTCCTGCGCAAACAATTTGGCCATGAATTGCGGGTGGGTGCGCGACAGGAAAATCTGCGGCCCGCGCGGCTCCTGGCGCACGTCGTAGATGTAGGCGCGCACCCGCTCGCCCTGACGAAAGCTCTCGCGCGGCAACAATTCGTCGCGCCGCGCCATCGCCTCGGCGCGGCCGAGGTCGACGACGACATTGCCGAACTCGACCCGCTTGACGAGGCCGTTGACGATCTCGCCGACGCGGTCCTTGAACTCGAGAAACTGGCGCTGGCGCTCGGCGTCGCGCACCTTTTGCACGATGACCTGCTTCGCGGTCTGCGCCGCGATCCGGCCGAAATCGATCGGCGGCAGCGGGTCAGTTATAAAGTCGCCGATCTCGGCTTCCGGGTTGAGGCGCTGCGCCTGGCCGAGCGGGATCTGCGTCGCCTCGTTTTCGATCGGGTCGGCAACCTCGCGAAAGCGCAACAGGCGGATCTCGCCGTTGCGCCGGTCGATCTCGGCGCGGATGTCGTATTCCTGGCCGTATTTCGAGCGGCCGGCTTTCTGGATCGCCTGCTCCATCGCGTCGAGCACTTCGTCGCGGTCGATGCCCTTGTCGCGAGCCACGGTGTCGGCCACCTGCAGCAGCTCCGGTCGGGCGTAGGTAACGGTGCTTTCCATGGGCTTTTCCGGGCGTTTTCGCTTGGGTTCTCGGGTCAGCGAGAGGGGGGTCAGCGGGCCGGCGCCTGCGCGGCCGCGATCAGCTCGTCGGTGAGCACCAGCTTCGCCCGCGCCACCGCGGCGAGCGGCAACCGCGCCTCGCCGTTTTCGGTCACGAGGCGGATGTCGCCCTCGGCGAGGCCGAGAAGCCGGCCGCGAAACCGCTTGCGGCCGCCGACCGGCTCGTTCAGCTCGATCCTGGCCTGGTGTCCGGTAAAGCGCTCGTAATCCTCCGGCCGGATCAGCGGTCGGTCGATGCCAGGCGAGCTGATTTCGAGGGTATAGCCCCCGGCGATCGGGTCGGCGACATCGAGCAACGCCGAGACGGAGCGGCTGATCGACGCGCAATCGTCGACGGTCATCGGCGCCTCGTCGACGCGCTCGGCCATGACCTGCAAGGTCGGGCGGCGGCCGGTGGTGACGACAACCCGGACAACACGGTAGCCCATCGCCGCCAGCGACGGCTCGATAATCTGCGCGATGCCGTTGGTATCGACCAAAAACCCGACCTCTGAACCGCGACCCCTGCAGGCGCCGATACGAAAAAGTGGGCCCGCGGCCCACCTTGCCATCCCGTCCGCAAGGCGGACATATGCGCTTCGTTAAATCAATATAATCGAATAGCGGCCTTTGGCAAGGGCGTTACCCCCCACTGCTCGCCGGGTCGTTTGGAGCCGGCGGCTCACCTCACGCGCATGCCGGAACTGCTTGCAACGCTGAGGTATTTGCACCTCCACGCCTCTATATCTTGGGGCGGCGCCGATGCCGGCCTTGTTTGATCTGGATATTGTTTTCGCCAGTCGACTAAGCCCCCTCCGCGCCGTTTGGGCAGGACAGACGAAGGACAGTCGGTGTGCGCGGGCAGTTTTCACACGAGGAGCATCCCTGGGGGCAAACGATCGAGCGGCTTGACCGGGTGTCACGAGCGATGAACCCGCTGTTGCTGCTCATCGCGGTAACGCTGGTGGTCTTGAACCTGGCGTGCGTCGTCAATCTGATCAACTGGAGCGACCCGTCGCCGTCGCCGGTGGCCGCGACGGGCGACGGGCCCAGCGCCACGACCCCGTTGCCCAAAGCGCCTGCCGCGAACCCCGCCCCGCATCCCTGATCTTGGGATCGGCGCCGGCCGGAGGCGGCGAGCTCGAATCCTCACGGCTTGAGCAAGAGCTTGCCGATGACGGCGCCGCTCTCGAGCAGCCGATGGGCGCGCGCCGCCTCCGCGAGCGGCAGCCGCGCATGGATCAGGGGCCGGATTTCGCCGGCCGCCAACTGGCCGAGCAGCACCCGCATCGTCGCGGCGCGAATGTCGGGGCGGTCGTCGAATGTGTGGATCGTGAAAATCCGCAGCGCCGGGCTCGCCGCCGAATTCGCGCGCATCGCCGGCACCAGGTCTCCCTCCGGCGGGCCGTCCAGGCGGCCATAGGAAATCACCATTCCGAGCGGCGCCAGCATCGTGAAGTTGCGCCCGAAATCCCTGCCGCCGATCGGGTCGAGGATCAGGTCCACGCCGCGCCCGCCGGTGATGCGCATGACGCGCGCGACAACGTCCTCGGTCCGGTAGTTGATCGCCTGGCCGGCCCCAAGCTCGGTTACGGCGTGCGTCTTGGCGTCCGTCCCGGCCACCGCGATCACGCTGATCCCGGCCAGCACCGCGAGCTGCACCGCGGCGCTGCCGACCCCGCCCGCGGCGTTGTGGACCAGCACGGTATCGGTGGCGACGCCGCGCGCGGCGCTGTGCAGCAGGTGATAGGCGACCTGGTAGTTCGACAGGCAGGCCGCCGCCTCGAGCGAGCAGCCCTCGGGCAATGGGTAGGCCGCCCGAGCCGGCACCGCGATGTATTCGGCATAGCAGCCGGCGCGCACCGGCAGGTCGCGAGCGCTGACGACGACCGGCCGGCCGATCGGGGGTGCGGTGACGTTCGACCCGTGAGCCGCGATGGTGCCGCTCATCTCGATGCCGGGGATCGCCGGCAGGGGCGGCATCCAGTTGTAGGTGCCGCGCCGCACCAGCAGCTCGGGCATGCTGACGCCGATCGTGTCGGCCTTTACCAGCACCTCGCCCGCGCCCGGCTCCGGGGTCGGCAGCTCGACATATTCGAGCGCCTCAGGGCCGCCCGGCTGGCGCAGCAGGATCGCCTTCATGTCCGCATCGCCTTTTCGATGGTTTTGGGTTTGATGATTTGGATGCGCAGCACCGCCGCCCCGACCCCAAGCCGGGTCGGGGCGTTTGGCGGGGACTGTCGAGCCCCGGGAACGCCCGCGAGCTTGTTCGCCCGGCGCCGCGGCGCCGATTTTGTGGGCCGGCCGTCCTCGCCGGCCGCGTCGGCGAAGGTTATCGAGCGCGCCGGCTGGTCATGCGAGCAGCCGCGGCCTGCCCGCGTTAAAAGCCGTTTGCGGTCAGTCGAGCTCCCCGGTCGGAGTCAGGAAAACCGGCAGACCGCGACCCAGGGTCGGATCCCATTCCTTGCGCACCTGGTCCTCGACCGACAGACCGCTGCCGGTCGTGGCGCTGTGCCTGCGTCCCTCGGACGACGCGTCCTTGTTAACCTCGCCGGGCAAGTCATCGGCCGACATTTTGTCGCGACGATGCCAACGGCGCAGGTGTTTCTCAATCGAACGTTGATCCATGCTCGATCCTCCCGGGCGGCGATCTAGGCCAAGCCCGTGGACAATTGCAACTGTTTTGGTAAATACCACGAGATCGCAGCACCTTGGCTGTTCAAGCCATGCGAGGACACAGATGGCGGACGGATCGCTGACGGTGTGGACGATCGGGCATTCGACTCGCTCCGCGGCCGAGCTTGTCGACTTGCTGGGTCAGGTCCCAATTACTGGGCTCGCCGACGTGCGCTCGCTGCCGCGGTCGCGCGCCAATCCGCAATTCAATGCCGACGTGCTGCCGGCGACGCTTGCCGAGAGCGGGATCGGCTATTGCCGCCTGCCGGCCCTTGGCGGCCTGCGCCCCGCGCTCAAGGACGGGCTGCCCTCCGGCAACGCGCTGTGGCGCACGGCCGCCTTTCGCAATTATGCCGACTACGCGGCAACCCCGGCCTTTCGTCGCGGGCTCGACGAGCTGATGGCGCTCTGCCGCGAGCGCCGCACCGCGATCATGTGCGCGGAGGCGGTCTGGTGGCGCTGCCACCGCCGCATCGTCGGCGATTACCTGCTGGCGGCGGGCGTTGCGGTTTTGCACATCATGGGGCCAGGAAAGATCGAGCCTGCGGTGTTGACCCCCGGTGCGTGCCCGCTCCCCGACGGCACGATCCTGTATCCGGCGCCGGCCGAGGCGCAGCTCTCGCTGTTGTAGTCCGGGCGACGCGGCTGTAGCCGGGCGCGGCGGGAGCTCCGGCCGGCGTCACTCCGCCGCGACCGCCACCCCCGCCCGCTCCGCCGCCCTCACTTGCTCGGCCTCGGTCGCGAAGAACCGGCGCCCGGTGGCGCGCTGGTTTTCGTAGATCGAGCCCTGATGCTCGGCCGGCGGCAGCGGCAGGCGCACCGGGACCGCCGTCAGCCGGGGCTCCAATGTCGGGTCGCCGGCCAGCAGCAGCTCGTCGAATTTGTCGATCCCGTCCTTGAAGCCGAGCAACGGCCAGGCGTCGGCGGCGCGATACTGAAACAGCAGGAAACGCCGCTCCCGGCCTGAAAAATTGGTTGCCGAGCCGTGCACCGCCCGAACGTGATGGACGGTGATCGAGCCGGCCTTGCCGAGGCACGGCACCGCGCGCGACACGTCGACGCCGCACGCGTCAGGGTCCATCGCCCCGCAAAACCGGCCGTCGGGGCCGTGGTGGTCGTAGACCGGGCCGCGATGGCTGCCGGGAACGACCATCATCGGGCCGTTCTCAAGATCACAATCGTCGAGCATGATCCCGACCGCCGCAAGGTCGTCGTTGGTGTGCGGGTAGAACGCCCAATCCTGATGCCATTCGACCGGCGCGCCGTAGCCCGCCGATTTCATGTTGAGCTTGCCGGTGTCGAACCGCACCGTGCCCCACAGATCCTTCAGCACCTCGACGATCCCCGGATGGCGCGCGGCCCGTGCGTATTCCGGGTGATGGAGATGCGGCGTCTTGATCCGCCGCACCCGCGGCTCGGCCGGCGAATGCGAGTCTTCGAGGTCGTAGACCTCGTCGTTGCCATCGACCCGGCGGGCGCCGTCCACGAATTCGTCGGTCACTTGCCGCAACCGTTCGACCTCGGCGGGGTCGAGGATGGCGGGCAACACGACAAACCCGTCGTCCCGATACTTGGCCAGGGCAGCTTGCGAGAGCATCGGTCCTCCGGGGTTCATGGACGGTGCGAATTGCTGGCCGGGTGCGACCGGTTTGTCAACGGCGCCGGTACGCCGCGCGCGATCGCTCGGCGCTTGTGGGCTGGCGACATTACTCTACTCCTTGCGCAGCCGCGCGCGCAGGCGGCGCCGGCGGGCGCAGGCGGCGGGCTCGGGCTCGGCGGTTTCGGCCGAGACCATCAGCTCGTCGACGAGATGGCGCGCCAAGGTGCCGCGCGGGCCGCGTTCCCAGTGGTCGCGGTCATCGTCGCCGGCCATCCATCCCGGCAGCGACAGCAGGAGGTAGGAGGCGAGCCCGTCGAGCAGCGGCTCGTAGGTGGCGCGCAGCGCCGCCAGCAATTCCTCGGCCTCTCCGGTTTCCCAACTGAACCCCGCCTCGCCGAGCGTCCGCGCAAGGCGGAGAAACGCCGCATGGTCGAGCCAGTCGCCTCCATCGTAGCGCGAGGGCGCCACGCCGAACGACTGCGCCAGCTCGACGACGAGTTGCCGGGCCATCGTGAACGTCATGCGCGCCTGCAATGGCGGGACACCGTCGAGCCCGACCAGGATCAGGGCACAGCAGTCGATGATGACGGCGAGCGCCGCCAGCCATGACTGGTCGTGATGCTGCGAGCGGTAATAGGCCAGCATCGGTAGGAAAGATGGCTTTCGAGCAGTTCGGAGCCCCAGGTTTCCCACTCGCGCAGCAGCACGCCGATCTGGCCCGGCCCGTCCTCGCCGCTGTGCCGTCGCAGCAGGCCCAGGGCCGTCGGTGGCGAGCCGGCGCGCCCGTCGAGCCGGATCACCGCCGCCTCGCGCCGCGAGAACAGCTGGTACAGCACCGGCAGGTAGCCGATGACGACGGCAATAAAGCCGAGGCCGGTGCCGGCCTCGAGGATCGTAAGCAGGCGCGCCGGCACGGAATGCGGGACGAAATCGCCGTACCCCACGGTAAAGACCGTCACGCCGCTCATGTACAGCTGATCGCCGAGGGTCGGCCGCGGCGTCACCCCGGCCCAGTCTTCGACCGCCCACAACAACAACCCATAGCCCAGCACCAATCCGACGATCCAGATCGTGAACAGCAGCACCATCGAGAGCGCGCCGAAGACGCCGAGGAGGTGTTCGCGCCGCCCCTCGCGCCGCAGCCGCCCGGTCAGCGTCGACCATGCCGACCAAACCAGACGATGGTAGAGGCTGACAAACCGCACTTGCCGCACGACGCGGCGCGGCAGCAGCATGACCTCGAACGAGTCCTGCGCGGTAAACGCCAGCAGGAGAACGGCCACCAGGCCGACAGCAGCCGCGAGCATGTGAGTAGGACACCGCAGCCCCCGTCATGGCGCGCGGGCCTGCGCAAGTCGGTCCGCCCGCCCCAAGGCGTCACCCGCGATGTCGGGAGGTCCATGCCGCCGCGCTCGCGGGCGGACAGACGGCTCGACACTTTCGGCCGGTCGCGGCAGCGGCTAAGCTTGGCCCGGTTTTACCGAGGAGCCCTGCCCATGAGCCGCATCGTGCGCGCCACCACCCCTGCAGTGCCCGAGCCGCCGGCCGGCACCTGGTCGAACTGTCTGGTGGCGGGGGGCATCGCCTACGTCGCCGGCATGACGGCGCGCGGCAGCGACGCGGCGGGCGACGAGTACGCGCAGGCAAAAGCCATCTTCGCCAAGATCAAAAACCTGGTCGAGGCGGCCGGCGGCACCATGGCGGACGTGATGAAGGTGACGATCTTTGTCACCGACATTTCTCAGCGCGAAAAAGTGTGGCAGGCGCGGCGCGAGTTCTTCAGTGGCAACTTCCCGGCCTCGACACTGGTGCAGGTGGCGGCGTTGGCCGACCCCTCGCTCAAGGTCGAGATCGAGGCCGTTGCCCATATCGGCGCGAGCCGCGGCTGACCGGGGGTCGGTGAAGCCAGGCGAACGCGGGCGCGCGGGAGGGCGGGTCATGCCGGGATATGCCGCGACTTATCGCCAGTCGATCGAGCGGCCGGAGGAATTCTGGGCCGAGGCCGCCGCCGCGATCGACTGGGAGCGGCGCTGGGACCGGGTGCTCGACGCGAGCCGGCCGCCGTTTTACCGCTGGTTTGCCGGCGCCCGCCTCAATACTTGCTGGAACGCGCTCGACCGCCATGTCGTCGCCGGGCATGGCGCGCGCACGGCGCTGATCTGGGACAGCCCGGCTGCCGGCGAGGTCGCCCATTTCACCTACCGCGAATTGCGCGACGCCGCGGCGCGGGTCGCCGGCGTCCTAGTCGGCTTGGGCGTCGGCAAGGGCGACCGGGTCTTGGTCTACATGCCGATGGTGCCCGAGGCGGCGATGGCGATGCTCGCCTGCGCGCGCATCGGCGCCGTCCATTCGGTCGTCTTTGGCGGCTTTGCCGCGCACGAGCTGGCAACCCGGATCGACGCCGCCCGCCCGCGCGTGATCCTCTCCGCTTCCTGCGGCATCGAGCCCAACCGCGTTGTCCGATACAAGCCGCTGCTCGACGCCGCGATCGCCGAGGCGACCGCAAAGCCCGAGCATTGCGTCGTCCTGCAGCGGCCGATGTGCCATGCCGATCTCGTGCCCGGGCGTGACCACGACTGGCAGGAGCTCACCGCCGCGGCGCAGCCCGCCGATTGCGTCCCGATATTGGCGACCGACCCGCTCTACATCCTCTACACGTCGGGCACGACCGGCACCCCCAAGGGCGTCGTCCGCGACAATGGCGGCCACGCCGTGGCACTCTCCTGGTCGATGCGCAACATCTACGGCGTCCAGCCGGACGAGGTCTACTGGACCGCTTCCGATGTCGGCTGGGTGGTCGGGCACTCCTACATCGTCTATGCGCCGCTGCTCCACGGCTGCACGACCGTCATGTACGAAGGCAAGCCGGTCGGCACCCCCGACGCCGGCGCCTTCTGGCGGGTAATCGCGCAGCACGGGGTGCGGGTGTTTTTCACCGCGCCGACGGCGTTTCGCGCGATCAAGCGGGAAGATCCCGAGGGGGCGCTGATCCGGCGGCACGATCTGGGAAAATTCCGCGCCCTCTTTCTCGCCGGCGAGCGCGCCGACCCGCCGACCGTCGCCTGGGCGGAAGAGCATCTGGGCGTTGCCGTCGTCGACCATTGGTGGCAGACCGAGACCGGCTGGCCGATCGCCGCCAACTGCCTCGGCATCGAGCGGCTTGCCATCAAGCACGGGTCGGCGACGCGGCCGGTTCCGGGTTGGGACGTCCGGGTGCTCGACGCCGAAAGGGAAGGCGAGGCGCGCGAGCTGGCGGCGGGCGAGATCGGCGCGCTCGCAGTCAAATTGCCGCTGCCGCCGGGAGCGTTGCCGACCCTGTGGGAAGCCGACGACCAGTTCGTCAGCACTTATTTGTCGGCATTCCCAGGCTACTACCAGACCGCGGACGCGGGGTTTGTCGACGAGGACGGCTATGTCCACGTGATGACCCGCACCGACGACATCATCAACGTCGCCGGGCACCGGCTGTCGACCGGCGGCATCGAGGAGGTGCTAGCGGCGCATCCCGACGTCGCCGAGTGCGCCGTAATCGGCATTGCCGATGCGCTGAAGGGCCAGGTGCCGCTCGGCCTCCTGGTGCTGAAGGCCGGCGCCGTACGCACCGCCGACGAGATCGAACGCGAAGCCGTCGCCCTGGTGCGCGAGCGCATCGGCCCGGTGGCCAGCTTTTACACGGCACTCGTCGTCGCCGGTCTGCCGAAGACCCGATCGGGCAAGATCCTGCGCGGCACGATGCGCAAGATCGCCGACGGCGAACCCTACCCGATGCCCGCCACGATCGACGACCCGGCCGTCCTCGGCATCATCGGCGAAGCATTGGCGCTGGCCGGCTACGGGCGGGGAACGGTCGCGCAAACGCCCGAGACGGCGTAGGCTGATGCACTCAAGGCAACGCGCTGTGGAGGTCACGGCCATTGCAGACGCGCAACCGCGCCCCCTGTTCCTTCGCTGCACGAGCCGGGCAATTCCTTGAAAACGCCCGAGCCGGGCTCAACTGGGTTCAGAAGTTATAGCCTTGGAACGCTGGCCGGTTGTCAACTTGCCGCACCCGGTCTCGTATCCACGCCAAGGGTATACCGCCGTTATAAATGTCCGCTTCCCCCTGCCACGGATACAGCGGCCACCAGCCGTTGCACCCCTGACCTACCGGCAACGACTGTCGCGTGTGGCCCCAGTACTTCGAAAGCGGCGCCACCGACACGACAGTGTGCGTGTGACCCGCGAGCCCCAAGGCGCCAGTGCCGGCGATATGGCATCGGAAGTAGAAAACGACCAGGACATCGTCTGAGCACCAGATATTTTCAATGTTATTGACCCCGCTGTCATAGATTAAACTATGTGCTAATTCATCGGTCCTCCCCATCATCAGAAGGGCCCCCGATTGGGCGGTTGGGGTGGAAGACACCAAATTCACCGAGTTACCCCCGCCCCACAAATTATAGATCGAGTCGCGCGCCGCATTGCTGCGCAGGCACTGAACCGCGCTGGCGGGTAATATCGCCGCGCGATACTGGCTGTCGTCGTAATAAAAGGCTAGGGCCATTGGTAACCTCTCCTGGCTTTGGCTCCAATCAGATGCAGCTGAATGGCCGCTGACGTGGTGGGCGGGATCCGTGCCGATTGTCTGGGATCAGTACCATGCCGCCTGGCCCTGGGCCGCGGGCAAGATGTTGTCGGCCAACGTCGACAGGCTGATGCCGCCATTGTAGACCTGATTGGGGTATAAGTTGCGCCAATTGCGGTTGTAAGGATTACCTTGATTGCCCCAATAGCGTTGCATTGGCGCGACGGAAACGACCGTCTTGGTGAAGGTTCCGGCTTGCCGCCGAACGTACCAGATGGCCAGGTAATCGTTCGGAATGTCGATCGCGGCCATCCCGTATTGGACCGCCCACCGCAAATCCTGCTGCAGCTCAGAGGTCGTGCCCTGCATCAGTATAGCGTCCGCGCCGTTCAAAGATGCACTGCCCGGCATCGCAACTCCGGTCCACATATGAATGAAGCTGTGTCGCACCAAATTACCCTGAGCTGCTTCCGAGAGGATGCCGATCGCGGCTCCCGGGTCCTGAGCTGCCCCGTTGCTGTCGTAATAGACGTCTACCGACATGGCCGTGATCCTTTGCTGCTGTGAAACAAACGGTCAATGCACGAGTTAGCGCGCCGTGCCACCAATGGCGTCACTTGCAGGTGAGATCGCTGGAAAGAAAATTCTTGCCCGAGTCGATACTTTGCGCGAAGTCGAGCATCGTGTCGTGCAATGAGCGGACCTGCTGCTTGTCGAAGTTGTCGAAGAGCGGCGCCTCGGCGGTCTTGTCCAGCGCGGGCACGACATCGCGCAAGAGCTCGATGCCATTGGACATCCGGCCCCGCATCATTGTCTCGGCCTGTGACCAGAACAGGTTAATATCCGACAGAGTGGTCGCTGCGGCACGGGTGGCACGGTCGAGGGTCTCGAGGCGGCGGCGCTGCGCCTCGAGCTCGGCCTTGCGGTTGCGCGCCTGGTTAGCCTCGTTTTGCAGGCGGGCGCTTTCCCGGGCGAGATCGCCGCCCACCTGCAGCAGGTTCCGTTGCTGGCGCTGAAGGTCGGCCAAATGGTCGTTTACGTGCTGGTAGCGGTTGTTGAACGCATCCTGGACGCTGAATTCCCAGCATCGATTGCCACCCTGGAACCACAGCCCCGGCTCCGCCGCGCAGCGATTCCGGTATTTGGCTTCCTCGATCAACGGCTGCTTCTCGGCATTGACCCGCCCGATGTCCGACTGCAGCTGTTGCGACTGGGCATCGAGGTTTTGAGAGCGCGCCTTGAGCTCGGTGAGCTCGTCTTCTTTCTGTTTCTCCTGTTGGTAGGTAGTCTGGATCTCGTTGACGACCGCCACGCTGCGTGCCTGGCACGCTGACCCCATTGTCTGGGCGAGCCCACTATAACGCTCGGCCACCTCGCGCATGCTGCTGACCGACGCCGCCATGCCGTCAAGATCCTGCGCCGCTGTGGCGCGGTCGCCACGCTCAAGCGCTGCGGCCGCGCGGACAAAGGCGTCGATCACCGCGCGCGTGCGGGCCCCCTCGTCTGAGGCGGCCGTTGCCGGGGTCGCCATCGCCCAGAACATGACGGCCACGGCGAACCCGAATGAACGCCACCCGGGCGCCCATCGACGAGACAAGAAGCATGCGCGGCGCCGCCGCAGGCCGCGTTGGCGATTGCATTGCGCCAGCATCGCCGGGCCTCCCGTCACGCGGCGGCGCGCGGCGGCGGCGGAAGCTGGGCCTGCTCCGCCTGGAGCTGCGCGGTGGCGGCGTCGATGGCTTGCATTTCTTTGTTGATGTCGAGGGCGAGCTTTGCGCCGAGGGCGGGCGCGAGTTTTTTGGCCTCCTCGATCGAAGGCGCCTTGTTGATCGTGCTCGCCACCTCCTCGCGCGCCCTTGTGACCGCGACGCGATAGTCGTCGGCAATCACCTTCAAGGCGCACCAGCGCCACGCCAACCGCAGCAAAGACAGTTTGAACTCGTCGCGCGCATATTCCTTCAGCCGCTCCTCAGGCGGGTCGTCTTTGAACAATTCGATGTCTTGCCTGATGGTCGGGCTGGCGAGGCGCTTGCAGGCCGCAGCCATCATCTCCCAGAAGACCTTGGCGGTTTCGAGGATGGTGACGATTTGCTTCAGGGCCGCCACGGCTTGCTGCAACGAATCTACGGCGGATTTTGCGGCCTCGGTATCGAAGTCGGCGATCTTCATCTGCTCGGCATACTGCGCGATCGCACCCAGAGCCTCGCGCTGCTCCTTCTGGAGTTGCACCAGCAGGTCGAGCCATTTCGCCTTCTCGTTGGCGTAACGCTCGGCAATGTCTTGGTATGAGGAGGCCATCGCCACATTGCCCTCGGTGGCTCGCGCGCCAGCGGCAGCGATGCCCGCCGCGACGGCGGCCTGGTCGTTCGAGGACAGCGTCGATGTGCGCGCCGCGCCGGTGGGTGGACCCGCAGATGGCGGTCCTGCCGGGGGTGGGCCCGAGGGTGCGGCCCCCGACGGAGGCCGAGCCGCGGCAGGCGGCGGTCCTGCAGGCGGTGGACCGGCCGGCGGCGCTGCGGATGGCAGTCCTGCGGGTGGTGGGCCTGCCGGCGGCGCTGCGGATGGCGGTCCTGCGGGTGGTGGGCCGGCCGGCGGCGCTGCGGATGGCGGTCCTGCGGGTGGTGGGCCGGCCGGCGGCGCTGCGGATGGCGGTCCTGCGGGTGGTGGGCCGGCCGGAGGTGGGCCCCCCGGAGGTGGGCCCCCCGGGGGCGTCGCCGATGGCGGACCCGCTGGGGGTGGGCCCGCCGGCGGTGCTGCAAATGGCGGTCCCGCAGGTGGCGGACCCGCTGGGGGTGGGCCCGCCGGGGGCGCGGCGAATGGCGGACCCGCTGGGGGCGGGCCCGCCGGGGGTGCTGCGAATGGGGGCGCCGACGGGCGGCCTTGCACCGGCGACGCGGCCCCCGGATTGAGTGCTCCGCCAACAGCGCCAGCCAAGCTCGAGGCCGCATTGATCGGCGCCATCTTGAACGACATAAATCCCTGAACCGCGCTGCCGAGAGCCGAGGTGATATTGCCGGAGATCGCGAGGCCGAAAGCTCGGTCCTCTGCCTTGTTCTGCGCCTCCCGCGCTTCGTCGACGAGCTTTTGCACTTCCACCATCTGCTTGGCGATTTCTTCTTTTAAGGTCTTCGCCTTCTCGCTTTGTGCATTCAGCTCGCGCTTGCGATCGATTGCTGCCAGCCGTGCCTGCTCTTCCATGTCGCGCGCAGTCAGCGTGCCCTCGAGCACCCCCTCGGCATCGTCGGCCAGCTGTTTGAAGCTTGTTGCCAGCCTCCCTGCCGTGTCGGCCATCGCCGTCGCCTGCGCCTCGCAACGCGAGAGCACTGTAATCGTGCGGTCCTCCCGCGGCGGAGACGTATAGAGAAACCGGAAGGCTTGGCGCAGCGAGGTAAGCACGGTGCCCGCCGCCTCGCCGAACGAGCCCATCGCGATCGCGGCACTGCTGCAGGAATTCAACAGCCCGTACTGAAGCTTTGCGACCTTTCCGGACAACTCCGGGTTCTTCCGGTTTCCGGAGACCCCGCAAGCCGCCACGTAAAGCAGATCGTTGGTCCGCTCGAGATTGACCAGCATCGTGCCGAGGTCGAGGTTTTGTAGCACGTCGGCGCGCGCCGCGATCACCGCTTGCGACGCGGGCGGCGGTTCCTCGACCAAGTCATAAGTGGCCCCATTGATTACGAGGGCCGTCACTGGAGTCGTCACAGCCGGGGTTGCGACGGGGTTGCTTTCGGGAGTCGCCATAGCGGAATACCTTTTCTGGCAAGCGGCTTAATTTCACCTCAGCCGGGCTGTGCGCCGATGCGCTGGATCAGCTGATTGACGCGCTGGTTCGGACCTGCGGGCGCGCGGGCGCTGGCCCGCCGGAGCGACCGATCTTTTGATTCGTCTATAAGCTTACGAGTGCCGCCTGAGGCGGAGCGATACGGAAAGCGAAACGGCGAGACAGAAAACGCAATTATTCGCAGTAACGCGTTTCGGCTCAGTCGGGCCGCGGCGTCTGAGCCTCAGGCGTCGTTTGCCCGCGACGACTTCACGTCCTCGCGCGGAATGCCTCGGAAGGGTAGGCGCCGTAGGTTCGGAGGAACAGCTGGGCGAACCGGCTTGGGTTGCTGAAGCCGTGCTCGGCGGCGATCCTGGTCAGCGACTGCGCCTGGTCGATGCGCAATATCTCCGCCCGCGCCGCCTCGAGCCGGATGCGCTGCAGTGCCGCCATCGGCGTCGTGCCACGGAAACGGCGAAACGCCAGCTGCAGCGAGCGAACACTGCACCCTCCGGCATTGGCGACCGCCTCGATCGTCAGCGGCTCGCGGGCATTGGCCCGCATGAACTCCTCGGCCCGCTTGACATTGGCCGGCGCGGCGGCAGTCCGCTGCCGCAATAACCATTCCGAGTGGCTGTGCGGCAGGCCGAGCAGCAGGCTGAGCGCGAGGTGCTCCTCAAAGCTCTGAATGGCGACTTCGTTGGTCAGCAGCGAGTCAGAGTGGTCCAACTCGGTAAACAGCAAGCCGAGCATTCGCCGGATCGTGGCGCCGGCGCCACGTGTCGCGTCGAACACCGGCTGGAATGCGACGGATCCGGCCTGCTCTCCACCCAACAGAGCTTCTAGTTTGTGGCGGAGAAGCCCGGCCGGCAGCGTAAGCATAAGCCGGCTGTCGCCGTCGCTCGACACGGCTTGGAAATTGGGCTCGTCGCTATAGACGGCGCCTACCGACGGGTCGGCTATCGCCGGCTCGCCGCCGGGAAGGATAAACCGGGCCCCGCCCCGCTCGAACATGACAATCCGAACGACGTCCACCGCCAGCAGCCGGATCGTGAGTTGCATCGCCAGGCTGTCGGTTATGCGATGCGCGCGCAGCCTGCCGAGGTTTGCGATCGAATATTCCGTGCGATAGTTTTCCGGTTCGATGCGGAAGCGCCGCTGGTCAACCGGCGCCCACTCACGGGAGTTGACGAACCCCCGTTTGTCGACGACCGCCTTCTCCCAAGACGGGAGGAGATCCCAGGAGATGGGCGTAATTAATTTCGGGTCGCGCACCTCAAGATCGGTAAACCGGCTGGGCATGCGGGATTTAACCCTCTTTCGCCTCCCTGGAGTGTTATAGTCTTACGGTTTTGCGGGGGTCGAGCGGAGCCGCTGGCATCTGCCAATTTGCCGCGAGCCCGCCGTCGCCGTGCGCGGGAAGGCGTCGGGTTGTCCGCCTCGGTTGATGAATTCCGTCACGGGAACGATACGGTGCGGCCCCGATGGCGAGGACGACCCGATGCCAGCGATGATCCGCAGTTCGGCCGTGCTCGGCGTTGTCGGTGATGCCCTCAGCGCAGCCGGCCACGCGCTCAAGGATCCGGGTTAAGTCTCCAACGGCTCCGGTTCGTCGCCGGCCAGCGCCTCCTGCTCGGCCATCGGCAGGCGGGAGCGGGCCCGGCGGACCGCGTCCTCGAGCTCGTCGAGCGTGCACAAGCCAAGCCCCACCGGATGGCGCGGCTTGATGTTCGGGCTGTTCCAGTGGGTGCGGTCGCGGACCGCCGCGATCGTCGGCTTGGTCGTGCCGATCAGCCGCGAAATCTGCGCGTCCGACAATTCCGGGTGGGTCCGCAACAAAAACGCGATCGCGTCGGGCTTGTCCTGCCGCTTGGCGATCGGGGTGTAGCGCGGGCCTTTGTGCTTGACGACCTGCGGCGGCATCGCCTGCGGCGACAACGCTAGCCGAGCGTCCGGGTCGTCCTGGCAGCGCGCGATTTCCTCGGCCGTGGTCTGGCCGTTCGCCACCGGGTCGAGCCCTTGCATCTGGTTCGCCACCTCGCCGTCGGCGATCGCCTGGATTTCGAGCGGGTGGAGACCGCAGAAATCCGCGATCTGCTCAAAGGTTAAGGAGGTGTTGTCGACCAGCCACACGGCGGTCGCCTTGGGCATCAACGGTGCAGGCATGACAAATCCCGGTTTGTGCTGCGCGGCGGAGCCGCTTTTGCGGCGCGCTGCGGCGCAAATATCTTGCAGAATATATAATGCCCCGATCTGCGGAAGACACCAGACCGGAGCGGCAGATGATCGACGAATCCGAGCTCGAACCGCCTCGCAAGCCGACCGCCCCCAGGGATCTGAGCCTCCTGGGCATTTCAGAGCTCGAAGCCTACATCGCCGAGCTCGAAGCCGAGATCGCCCGCACCCGGGTCGAGATCGCCGCAAAGCGCGGGCAACGGCAGGGCGCCGAGGCGCTGTTCAAGCGCTGAGCCGGGGTCAAGGTTGAGCTGGCGCGCCCGCGGCCGGAATGGCCCGGCTCAGGCGCGCACCGCCTCCGCCGGCGGCAGGTGATGCTTGCCGAGCGGGACCACGGTGCTTGCCTGCGGCCCTCGCGCGCTCTCGGCGTCCTGTGCGACAAAACGCACTTCGTCGCCGACGGTAAGCTTGCCGAAACCGCCATTGGCGACGCTGTTGCGGTGAAAGTAAACCTCGCTGCCGTCGGCCGTTACGATGAAGCCGCAATCCTGCTCGGCGATGAGGCGCGCGACCCGGCCGTGGTCGGGTACGGCGTGCAGCTTCACTTCGCTGCGCCGCTCGCGAACATAGTCGTCGAGCAGCCGCCGCGCGGCGTCGAACGCGTCGCGCACCGCGACGTGGGGATCCTCGTGCGCGCGATGCGCCGCCGGGTCGCGCCCGACGACGATCTCGCGCCCGGGAACGCCGAGGTCGACGCGGACGTGGAACAGGTTGCCCTGCTGATGGCGCGGATGTCGGCATTCGACGACGACGCGACAGGATATGAGGCGCTCGAAAGAGCGCTCGAGCTCCTCGGCGCGGCCGCGGATGCGCGCCCCGATCGCCTCGGAGCTGCCCATGTGGCGAAACGTGACCTGAAGCGGGACCTGCATCGAATTTCCCTCCTGCGGCAATGCCGGGCATATCAATGCAAACGCCGCAGCGCCACCGGAGGTCTTCGGCACGCAATATTCGTCGTGTCGACCGCCCCGCTACGACAGGCCGATCTCGCCTTCGACCACGTGCTCGAGACCGATTTCCGGGACCGACAGGGTGACGCGCGGCCTCAGCACGACGCCCTCGGCAAGGGTTCCCTGGGCCTCGGCATCGCGCACCGCCCGTTCGATCTCGCGCTGCGAGGTCACCCCGACGACCTTTAGAAACTGACGGATGTCCATGTTGAAGCGCTCTTCGTCCACGCCCGGCCTCCCTTGCGATCGCTGCAACCCCGTTGCGCCGCAGCTTTGCCTGAAGTAGACCGCGCGGCCGCGTCCCGCAACCGCCGGCCGACCCGAACCTTACCCCTCCCGATGCCATCCTCTGCGACCAAGCCCCGATGACGGCCGCCGACGCCGGCGACATGCCGCCCCCGCAAGGGCCGCCCGCACGTCCGTCCGCGCAAGGGCCGATGGCGCTCTACCGCGCCTTGCGGCAAGAGGGGCGACTCGAACCCGATCCGGCGCAGCACCTCGCGGTCGAGCGGCTGCAGAGCCTGCATCGCGCGCTCATTGACTATCGCCCGGAACACGGGGTGCGCGGCTGGCTCGCGCGCTTTGGGCTCGGCGAGAACCACGGCGCGCACGCGCCGGTGGGGCTCTATCTGTGCGGACCGGTCGGGCGTGGCAAATCGATGCTGATGGACCTGTTCTTCGCGGTCGCCCCGGGCGATTGCAAGCGGCGGGTGCATTTCCATGCCTTCATGCTCGAAATGCACGATCGCATCGAGCAGGAGCGGCGGGACCGCACCCGGGAGCCGATCGCCAAGGTGGCGGCCGACATCGCCCGCGAGGCGGTGCTGTTGTGCTTCGACGAGTTCCAGGTGGACAACATCGCCGACGCGATGATCCTCGAGCGCCTGTTCCGGGCATTGTTCGACGCCGGGATCGTCGTCGTCGCGACCTCGAACCGCGCGCCGGACGAACTCTACGAGCACGGGTTGCATCGCGACCGCTTTCTGTCGTTTATCGAGCTGCTGAAAACCAAGCTGTACGTGCTCGAGCTCGACAGCGGCCGTGATTACCGGCTCGCCCGGCTGGTCGGGAGGCCGGTGTACTACACGCCGTCGGACGCGGCGACGCACCAGGCGTTGGAGGCGACTTTTACCGAATTGACCGACGGCGCCGCCGCCGAGCGCGCCAGCATCACGGTCAAGGGCCGCGCCTTGGCCGTGCCGCGCGCGGCGCGCAACGTTGCGTGGTTCGGCTTTGCCGACCTCTGCGCGCAGCCGCTCGGCGCCGCCGATTACCTGGCGCTGGCCGAGCGCTATGCCGCAATCATCGTCGAGGGCATCCCGCGGCTTGCACCCGAAGAGCGCAACGAGGCGCGCCGCTTCAGCATCTTGGTGGACACGCTCTACGAGGCGCGTACCTTGCTCGTCGCCTCGGCCGCAGTCCCGCCCGGCGAAATCTACCGCGCCGGCGACGGCACCTTCGAATTCCAGCGCACCGTCTCGCGCCTCATCGAAATGCAAAGCGCCGACTACATCGCCCGCCGCCCCCGCCGCTGAGCGGTGCCCGTTGCGCCCAACCGCGCCGTCGCTTTCAGATCTCGACCTCGGCGCCGAGCTCGACGACCTGGTCGGGCGGGAGGCGGAAGAAGTCGGTGGGGCGAGTCGCCATTCGGCTAAAGAAGGCATAGAGGTGCTCACGCCAGCGCGCCATCCCCCGCCGCGCCGTCGACTTGACGGCCCGCTCGACCTTGACATTTGCTCGCCCGACAAAGAACGAGATTTTTTCGAAGTCGAGATCGAATCCCGCGATTTGCGCGCGACGCAGTTCGCGCGGCACGTTTGGCGTCTGCGCGAAGCCGAAATGCGCCTCGATCTGCCAGAAGCCGTGGCCGAGCTCTGTCGCCTTGATGCGGTCGGGGCCGGCCACCCGCGGGATGTTTTCGGTCGCGACGTGGACGAGCAGAACAGTGCGGTGCAGCACCTTGTTGTGCCTGAGGTTTTGCAGGAGTGTCGGCGGCACGTGCTGGGTGTGGGTGCTGAGAAACACCGCCGCGCCCGAGACGCGGGCCTCGGGCGCCGCCTCGCAGCCCGCGAGGAAGTCGGCGAACGACATCGCCTCGCTCTCGACCCGCTCCACCACGAGACGGCGGCCGGTGCGCCAGGTGGTCATGATCGTGAACATGACGACCCCGATCGCCAGCGGGAACCACCCGCCGGTCGGGATCTTCATCGAGTTCGAGCTGAACAACGCCAGGTCGACGGTCATGATCGGCGCTAGCACGGCGACGATCGCCGGCCACCGCCAGCGCCACACGCCGCGCATGACGGCGCCGATCAGCACCGTCGTCAGGGTCATCGTGCCGGTGACCGCAAAGCCGTAAGCCGAGGCGAGCGCGCTCGAGCTGCGGAACCCCAGCACCAGCGCCAGCACTGCCACAAGCAGCAGCCAGTTGATCTGCGGGATGTAGATTTGGCCGCGCGCCTCGGCCGAGGTCTGGAAAACGTCGAGCTGCGGCAACAGGCCAAGCTGCATCGCCTGGCGCGACAATGAGAACGAGCCGGAGATCACCGCCTGCGAGGCGATGACCGTCGCCGCCGTCGACAGCAGCACCAGCGGGATCAGCCCCCAGCCCGGCAGCATGCGGAAGAACGGGTTCTCGATCGCGGTCTTGTCGCCGAGCAGCAGGGCGCCCTGCCCGAAATAATTGAGGACGAGCGCCGGCAGCACCAGCGCGAACCATGCGACCCGGATCGGGAACCGGCCGAAATGGCCCATGTCGGCGTAGAGCGCTTCGCCGCCGGTGATCGCGAGCGACACGGCGCCGAGCACGATAAAGCCGCGCAGCGGCGCGGTCGCAAACACCCTGACGGCGTGCGCCGGGTTCAGCGCCGCCAACACCCGCGGCGCCTCGGCAATCTGGATCAGCCCGTCGACCGCGATCACCGCGAACCACACCAGCATCACCGGGCCGAACAGGTGCCCGACGGCGCTTGTGCCGCGCTTTTGCACAAGAAATAGCGCCACCAGCACCGCGACCGCGATCGGCACCACAAACCGGGTCATTGCCGGGGTCCCGACGCCGATCCCTTCGACCGCGCTCAGCACCGAAATCGCCGGCGTGATCATGCTGTCGCCGTAAAACAGCGCGGCGCCGCCGATCGCAAGAAGGACGAGACTAGTGCGACCGCCGCTGCTGCGCGCCGCCTCCTGGGCGAGCGCCAGCAAAGCCAGAATCCCGCCTTCGCCCTGGTTGTCGGCGCGCATGATCAACAGAACGTATTTGACGGCGACGACGAGGATCAGCGCCCAAACGATCAGCGACAGGACGCCGAGCACGTTTTCCGGCGTCAGCGCCACCCCGTGCTCGGGGTTGAAACACTCGCGGAAGGTGTAGACCGGGCTTGTCCCGATATCCCCGAACACGATGCCGAGCGCCGCGAGCGACAGCCCGGCGAGGCCGGCGGCGGGCGCCGGGCCGTCAAGCTCCTCGTCGGCGGTTGGCGCCGCGTGCCCGGCCGGAATGACCTCGGTCGCAGACCCGGCATTGCCGATGCGGTCCGCCATGCGGTTCTCCTCATTGCGGGCGCCGGCTCGTTCGACCGCCCATCGACCAAGGGGGTCGCGGGAGCGCCGCGACAAGCGAGGCCGGCGCCGATTGTCGCCCTGCGATGCTGCTCAACGAGATACACCCTTTTCGGGCGGATGTTCCTCATGCTGGCGATCGGCAAGCGGCACTGCGCGGCAACGGCCCCGGAGGCAGGCGTGCTGCCCGGCCGGTTTCCGACAAACACGAGCCGAGGTGCCGCCTCCCGTCGCCTTGCCTTGCACGCCCGTCGCCTTGCCCGCCCGCGGGATTCGCGCTAAGACGCGCACTGCTCCGCGCCCGGCACCCGGCGCCGCACTAACGAGGCATTCCATGGCACGCAACAAGATCGCGCTGGTCGGCGCCGGGCAGGTCGGCGGCACCATCGCACTGCTCGCCGGGCTCAAGGAATTGGGCGACATCACCCTCCTCGACATCGTCGAGGGCGTGCCGCAGGGCAAGGCGCTCGACATCGTCGAAGGCTCGACGATCGAGGGCTACGACGCAATCGTCAAAGGCTCGAACGACTACGCCGACATCGACGGTGCCGATGTCGTCGTCGTCACCGCCGGCATCGCGCGCCGGCCCGGCATGAGCCGCGACGATCTGATCGGCACCAACGCCAAGGTCATCTCGACCGTCGGCCAGGCGATCAAAAAGCATTGCCCCGATGCCTTTGTCATCACCATCACCAATCCACTCGACGTGATGGTGTGGGTCATGCGCGAGGCCTGCGGATTGCCGGCGCATCGGGTCGTCGGCATGGCGGGCGTGCTCGACAGCGCCCGTTTTCGCTATTTCCTCGCCGAGGAGCTGAAGGTCTCGGTCGAGGATGTCAGCGCCTTTGTCTTGGGCGGCCATGGCGACATGATGGTGCCGCTGGTGCGCTATTCGACGGTTGCCGGCATCCCGTTGCCCGACCTCGTGAAGATGGGGTGGACGACACAGCAGCGGCTCGACAAGATCGTCCAGCGGACCCGCGACGGCGGCGCCGAGATCGTCGGCCTGCTGAAAACAGGCTCGGCGTTTTATGCGCCGGCGAGCTCGGCGATCGCGATGGTCGAAGCCTATTTGCGCGACAAAAAGCGCGTCTTGCCATGCGCCGCGTGGCTCACCGGCGAGTACGGGGTCAAGGACCTTTATGTCGGTGTGCCGGTCGTGATCGGCGCCGGCGGCGTCGAACGCATCGTCGAAATCGAGCTGAACCACGAGGAGAGGGCCGAATTCGACCGGTCGGTCGGTGCGGTCCGCGATCTTGTCGAGGTCGTCAAAAAGATGCCGATGGCGGGCTGATCCCGGTGTCCATGGGTTCCGGGCTCGCGGCAGTGCCGCGCCCCGGCCTGATCCCGCGGGTGCGCGCCAACCCCGAGATCGCTTCCCGTGTTCAAGCCAGGGGCAGGCTTTGGTTCGCCCGGACGCCGCCGCGCAAGGCCACCGTGGCATTGGCCAACAAAATGGCCCGCGTCGCTCGGGCACTGCTCGCCAGACGAACCACCTACCGCGCCCCGCTGCCGCTCGAAACCGCCCAGCCGGCTTGACCGCAGCGGCCGCCGCCACAACCGCACACCACCACCAGCCAACCCCATGCGAGGGCGATGGATCGTGACGAGCACCGAGCGGGCGAACCGAGGTCCGGGCCACCCCGTCATGTCATTGAGCTTCGAGCTCGTCGGTACGATTACGGGAGCCGGTCCGCGGACCTCATCAGGGCCAGCGGCCACAGGCGCCGCACCGGCAGGCCGGACACATGACCGCGCCCGAGCCGACCTGCCCATCCGCTCTTTTCCCGTTCCACCGCAGGAGCCGCCCTCACAGGACATTTTGCGGAATTGTTGCCCATGCAGGGTCGCGGGAGTTACGCGCAACACCGCGACGACCCGCTCGCCACTCCCGGTCGGCCGCTGAGTTCCGAGATGCGCAACGTCCTGACCATCTTCCGGCGCGAGTTCGTCAGCTATTTCACCACCCCGCTCGCCTATGTGTTCATCGTCATATTTCTGGTGATGGCGGGGATGCTGACCTATTTCGTCGGCAATTTCTTTGACCGCGGACAGGCCGACCTGCAGCCGTTTTTCGCGTTTCATCCGTGGCTCTACCTAGTGCTGATCCCGGCCTTGTCGATGCGGCTGTGGGCGGAGGAGCGCCGTTCGGGGACGATCGAGCTGTTCCTGACCTTGCCGATCCGCATGACCGAGGCGGTCGTCGGAAAATTCCTCGCTGCGTGGTGCTTTGCCGGGATCGCGCTGGCGCTGACCTTCCCGTTTTGGCTGACCGTCAATTTTCTCGGCCACCCCGACAACGGCGTGATCCTGGCGAGCTACATCGGCAGCTGGCTGATGGCCGGCGCATTGCTCGCGGTCGGCGCCTTTGTCTCGGCGGCGACCAAGAACCAGGTCATCGCTTTTGTCGTGACCGCGGCGCTCGCGTTTGTCTTCACCGCGGCCGGCTCGCCGGCGGTGATCGGCGTCTTGCAGGGCTGGGCGCCCGAGTGGCTGATCCAAGCCTTCGCACAAACCAGCTTTCTCAGCCATTTCAGCGCCATCACCCGCGGCGTCATCGACCTGCGCGATGTCGCCTATTTCGTGTCGGTCATGGTCGCGTTCCTGTTCGCCAACGCGATCCTCGTCGACCTCGAAAAAGCCGAATGAGCATGACCCCTGCCGAACCCGCCCGCGGTTTTTTCGCCTCCCGGCGTGCTGTGGCCGTCGCGGCGCTTGTCTGCATCGCGCTGCTCTTGATCGCGGCGAACATCGTCATCGGCCGTTTTTTCACGGCGCGGATCGATCTGACCGCCGAGCATCTCTACACCTTGTCGCCGGGGACCCGGCACACTCTCGCCAAGATCGCCGAGCCGATCACCCTGCGCTTGTACTACTCGAACCGGCTGGGCGACGAGGTCCCCGCCTATGGGGTCTACGCCCAGCGCGTGCGCGAACTGCTCGACCAGTACGTCGCCGCCGCCAATGGCAGGATACGGCTCGAAACCTACAACCCGCAGCCCTTTTCCGATGTCGAGGATCGCGCGGTCGCGTTCGGGCTCCAGGCGGTGCCGCTCGACAGCGAGGGCGACCAGGTCTATTTCGGGCTCGCCGCGACCAACTCGACCGACGACCAGCAGGTCATCCCGTTCTTTTCGCCGGAGCGCGAGCGCTTTCTCGAATACGACCTGACAAAGCTCGTGCATTCGCTCGCGGTCCCGAAAAGGACCGTCGTCGGGCTGATCAGCAGCCTGCCATTGCAGGGCGACATGATGGCCGCGATGCAGGGCCGCCCGAGCCAGCCGATGGCGGTCATGGACCAGCTGCAGCAGCTCGACAAGGTCGAGCCGCTCGGCGCCGGCATCGACGCGATCCCGGCCGATGTCGACGTGCTGATGCTGGTGCACCCGCAAAACCTGCCGCCGAAGACCCTGTTCGCGATCGACCAGTTCGTCCTGAAAGGCGGCAAGGCGCTGGTCTTTGTCGACCCCCATTCGGAGCTGCAGGCGGCGCAGCCGAGCCAGATGAACCCGCCGGGCTCGCCCACATCCAGCAACCTGACGCCGTTGTTCAAGGCGTGGGGCTTTGAGATGCTGCCGAACGTCGTCGCCGGCGACCGAACCGCCGCGCAGCAGGTCAGCGTGCCGGTGCCGGGGCGCGGCGAGGAGCCGCTCGACTACATCGCCTGGCTCGACCTGAAGGCCGCGAACCTCAATCGCGACGACATGATCACCGCCGACCTGAGCCACATCACGATGGCCTCGGCCGGCATCCTCGAACCGCTTCTAGGCGCCAAGACGACCTTCGAGCCGCTGATCTCGACCTCCGCCGACTCGACCAAAATCCCGGCCGACAAGCTGAACGGGTTGCCCGACGTGGCCGGCCTCTTGGCCAATTTCCGGCCCGACGGCAAGCGCTACGTGCTCGCCGCCCACGTCACCGGCCCTGCCCAAACCGCGTTCCCGAACGGCCCGCCGCAAGCGCCGGAAGCGCCGACGTCCAAGCCCGGCGCCGCGAAGCCGGCAACGGCGAAATGGCTGAAAGCGGCGGCTCGGCCGATCAACGTCGTCGTCGTCGCCGACACCGACATTCTCGACGACCGCGTGTGGGTGCAGAGCCAGGATTTTTTTGGCCAGCGGGTCATCGTGCCGGTCGCCAACAACGGCGACTTTGTCGCCGACGCGGTCGACGTGCTGGCCGGCGGCGACGATCTGATCGGGCTGCGCAGCCGGGGCACCGCCGCGCGCCCGTTCGAAGTCGTCGACCGGATCCAGCGCGACGCCCAGGCGCGCTACAGCGCCGAGGAGCATGCGCTGCAGCAAAAGCTGAAGTCGACCGCGGCGAAGCTCGCTGATTTGACCGGCAGGGACCAGGCTGCGACCCCCGCCAATTTGTCACCCGAGCAGACGAAGGCGATCGGCCAATTCCGCGCCGACATGCTGCAGACCCGCCGGCAGTTGCGCGAGGTTCAGGCGGCGTTGCGCAGCAATATCCAGCGGCTGAAGGGCGGCCTCGAATTCTTCGACATTGCGCTCGTCCCGATCCTCGTCGCAATTGTCGCGATCGTGGTCGGCGCGGTGCGTCGCAAGCGCCGCCGGCGGCGCACGGCGGAGGCGTGATCGTCCGATCCGAAATGCGTGAATATCCAGCGGTCGATTGTCATTCCCGCGAAGAGTCTGTGAAAAATGTCAATGCCGTCATTCCGGGGCTCGGGGCGCAAGCCCGAGAGCCCGGAACCCATGAACACCGGACTGCGAACACATTCGAAATGCTGTGTTCTTGGATTCCGGGCTCGGCCCTTCGGACCGTCCCGGAATGACGTTTCTTGACGCCGATAATTTAACGGATCGCCTTCTTTGTATTCTGGATCCGGCCAGGGATTCCGCCGATGCAACAACGCAGCTTGATCCTGTTGATGTCCGCGACCGTCGTCATGGTCGCGTTGGCAGTGGCGGCGCTCGCAACCGGCGGCGGCGGCGCGGGGCGCGCGCGGGCGGACCAGCGGGCGCTCCCGGCGCTCGCGGCGCGGCTCGGCGAGGTCGCCTCGGTCGAGGTGCGGCGCACCGGCCTTGACCTGACCTTTGTGCGCCACGGCCGGGATTGGGGCGTCGCGCAGAAAAGCGGCTACCCGGCGGACGCCGGCAAAATCCGCCGCATCGTCCTGGCGCTCGCCGACATGACCCTGGTCGAGCCCAAGACGCGCGAGCCCAGCCTTTATCCTCGACTCGAGGTCGAGGATCCCGGCGCAAATCCCGGCACCGGCAAATCGACCCTGGTGACGGTCAAGGACGAGTCGGGGGCCGACATCGCGCGGCTGATCGTCGGCAAGCGCGCCTATGACCGGCTTGGCGAAGGCACTGACGGCGTTTACGTCCGAAAGCCGGGCGACCCGCAATCCTGGCTGGCGCGCGGCTCGCTCGATTTTTCCGACGACACGCCGAACTGGCTGGCACGGCGGATCGTCGACATTCCCGACAGCCGCATCGCCAAGGTCAGCCTTGCCCAGCCCGACGGCACCACCCTCACGCTCGAGCGCAGCAAGCCCGACGCGAAATTCGCGCTCGACAACCCGCCAAAGGACGACAAATACAAGAGCGACACGGTGCTGAGCGAGCCGGCGATGGCGCTCGAGACCCTCGACCTCGACGACGTGCGGCCGGCGGCAAAACTGGCGGTTCCGGATAAAGGCGTGACGACGGCATCGTACACGACGTTCGACGGGCTGACGGTCGCGGTGAAGCTGTTCCCGCACGACAACAAGAATTGGATCGCGTTCACCGCGTCGGGCTCGGGGAAGACCGCCGACGAGGCGAAAAAGATCGAGGGCCGGGTCGGGCGCTGGGTCTACGCGATTCCGTCCTACAAGGCCAAGATGATGCGGACGAAGCTCGCCGACCTGCTCGAAGCGCCCAAGGGTTCTTGAGGGATGGCGCCGCCGGGTGACGGCGAGCCGGCGCCGCCCTCGCCCTGCATCGGGATCTGCCTGATCGACCCCGGCTCCCGGCAGTGCCGCGGCTGCTTGCGCAGCATCGCGGAAATCGCCATCTGGTGCGAGGCGAGCGCCGCCGAAAAGCGCACAATCCTTGCGCGCATCGCGGCACGCCGAGCGGCGGAGACACCCGCGTCATGTCGAGGCGGTTGAAACGCGGCGCGCGCCAGGGGTTGCACGGCGCGACGGCGGCGGCCTGCCTGGCGCTGACCGTTTGCGCCGGGCCGCCCGCGACGAGCCGATGGCTCAAGGCGGGCGCCGACGACGCGACGACAACGCGCGAGGTCAACGACTGCCAGGCGCAGGCGAATGCGGCGCAGAACAACCAGCAGGGAATCAATCAGGACATCAGCTCGACGCTCGGCCGCAATTGGGCGATGAGCTACACGACGAGCCTGCACGACGAGACGATGCGCCAGCAGGCCGCCAGCGCCGCCGATCAAGCCTTCAACAATTGCATGCTCGCCAAGGGGTTCGCCAAGCGGGGCTGACCCGCCTACAAACCCGCCTAGGCCCAACCGGGGCCGCTCAGGGATAGCCCCAGGGGCCAAAATCCCAGTTGTCCTGGTTCATGATCGCCGTCATCTGGGCCTCGTTGGCGAGCTGCTTGGCGAACATCTCCTGCTTGTAGGCGTCCCAGTTTTGCTGGTTGCCGAAATAGACGCAGTTGCAGTCTAGCGGGTCGGCATAAAGATAAACCGGGTTGCCGTTCACAACCTTTGTTACGAACTTGTTGGGCGGCAGCAGCTTCATTGCCGCTACCCGGTGCGGCGAATCTGCCGGCCGGACCTGAAACCCGGCAGCGGCGAGCAGATCCTCCTTTTGCGCCGCTTCTTGCTGCGGCGTGACGCATCCCGCCAGCGCCAGGGCCAGACCGGCCGCGGCACAAAGAGCAGTCGACTTCATCACGGCATCCCCATAACGGCGTTCCCCGCGCCTGTTGCGCGAGCCGAGACTATTCGGATTGCCGCATTTGGCGCAAGCCGGCGAAGCCGGTCACCTCTCGTCCGGCCGCAGCACGCCGATCGGCCGGCCGCTCTCTGCATCGACCACCGGAACGCCTGCACCCCGGTCCGCCGCGAGGCGGTGCCGCACATACGAGCGGTCCGCCGATGACGGCACCGGGTGCACCGGTGTCGCGAGGTCGCCTGCCGTCGCGGTCTCGATCAGCAAATTGTCGGCGGCCCGCCGCGACAGTTGCTCGGGCGAGGTGGCGCCGACGAGCCGCCCGGTTTCGTCGACGACGAGTATCGGCCGGGCGCGGTCGCCGCGATGTCGGACAATGTCGCCGAGCAGCTCGACCGCGGGCGCCGCTGCCGAGACGACGTCGTAGCGGTCGGAGACGAGGTCGGCGAACTGCGGCGCCGTGGATTGGGCCCGCTCTCTCGTGCGCGCCCGGCCGCTGTGGATGCGCGCGGAATAGATCGAGCGCGGGTTGAGCAGCCGCGCCGCCCCGCCCACGCCGAGCATCAGCGGCACCATCATCGTGTCGACCCGATGCATCAGCTCGGCGACCAGCACCAGCGCCGAGAGCGGCCCCGCGGTCGACACCGCCAGCACCGCGCCGGCGCCGATGCCCCCGAGGCCGCCGCCGACCCCGACCAGCGGCAGCAGCATCCAGAAGCGCAATGGGAGCGCAGCCGCGCCCCCGGCGGCGAACAGGTTGGGTTGCGGCGAAGTTGACGGCATCCGGCTCGCACGACATACGCGGCGGCCATCGCCCGCGTTCCGCTAGCCGCCCCAACCAGAGCGCCCGTCATCCCCGAGTCGGTGTGGGCCGGCAGTCTTAACGAGCGGGTCGGGTCGATCCGCCTCGGCCGACGGTTCGACGAAGGTCAGACGGCGGAAGCGTCCCGATTTTGGGTCCCGCTGTGAACGGCCTCACACTGGCCCGTGACATTTAGAGGTACTTGATCGTACGCAATATCGTCAGGAGATCGTCAATGACCGCGTGCCCCCCAACTCTCCTCCGCTGGACAGAGGAGGCCGAGGCGGAAGAGGTGTGCGCCTTGGCGCTGTTGCAGCGCGAGCCGCAAAGCGGCGCCGTGCGTGCGCTCGAAGCCGCCGCAGCGACCCGCTCTTCGGGGGGCGCGCCGGCATTGTGGCCCAGGCTGCTCGGCTGGTTTACATACTCGAGCCCGTAAATAAGGCGAGACGATCGCTGGTTAACGAGTTATCGTCACCCGGAGTAAAATCGTCTCGCGAGAGGCCCGATCCGAAACGCTTGGTTCCCAAGCATTCCGTGACTCGGCCCGAGAGGTTAAAAGGTTGGTGGCGCGATTGCGCCAACGGACGGGAAATCGTCCGTTGGCATCACACCACCAGGCATGGCGGCCGCAACCCTCCTGTTCAACGCAGAGTTGCTCGGCCCGACGACACGAACGGCCCGCGGGCAGTCGTTCCCGGCGGGCCGCCGCAGCGCGTAGGGGACTGTCATGATCGGCCCGACTTACGAGGAAAAACGCCAAATCTTCGAGCGCCATTTTCTGCTCGGCAAGCTGAGCTCAAGGGAAATCGACGCGCTTTTGCGGTATTCGCGGGTCGAGCACTATCCCGCCGGCGAGGAAATCTTCGCCAAGGGCTCGCCCGGCAACAGCATGATGATCGTGTTGCGCGGCAGCGTCAGGATCAGTTCGATCTCGCTGACCGGCAGGGAAATCGTCTTGAACATCATCGATGCCGGGCAGATTGTCGGCGAGATCGCGACCCTGGACGGTGGTGAACGCAGCGGCGACGCCGTCGCAAAGAGCGATTGCGAGCTGCTGGTGCTGAACCGCCGCGACTTTATGCCGTTCCTGGAAAATCGCGCCGACATCTGCCTGATGCTGATCAAGATTTTGTGCCAGCGGCTGCGCCAGACCAGCGAGCAGGTCGAGGATCTGCAATTCCGTCACCTCGAAGGGCGGATCGCCAAGGCCTTGCTGCACCTTTCCGAACGCTCCGGCCGGCCGGCCGCGGAAGGCCGGGTGCTCGAATTGCACATGTCGCAGAGCGAGCTCGGCAACATCGTCGGCAGCTCGCGCGAGAGCGTCAACAAGCAGCTGCAGGCGTGGCAAAAGGCCGGCTTTATCGACCTCGCCAAGGGCTCGATCGTGATCCGCGACGCTGCCGCGATCGAGCAGCTGATCTGACCGCCCCGCCGTCGGAGGACTCCGGCGGTTTCCCCGGCACCGCGGCCGCCCCATATCGGCACAATAACGAGCCGATCCGGGATTGTTTATGGCACGCGGCGCACCGCCCCCCGAAAGCTGGTTGAGGACGACCGCGGCGGGGCTTTTCTGCGAGCCCGGCGGCTTTCATGTCGATCCGTCGCGACCGGTGCGGCACGCCGTCGTCACCCACGGGCATGGCGATCATGCCCGTTCCGGGAATGGCCATGTGCTGGCCACCCCGCAGACGATCGCGATCATGCGGGCCCGTTATGGCGAGGCCGCCGGCCGGGTGTTGCAGACGCTCGGCTACGACGAAGATTTGAGGGTCGGCGATGTGCGGGTCCGGCTGATGCCGGCAGGCCACGTTCTCGGCAGCGCCCAGATTGTGCTCGACTTCCGCGGCAGCCGGGTTGTCGTCTCCGGCGATTACAAACGCCGGCCGGACCCGACCTGCGCGCCCTTCGAGCCGCAGAACTGCGACCTCTTTGTCACCGAGGCGACCTTTGGGTTGCCAGTCTTCCGCCATCCGCCGGACCGCGACGAGATCGACAAGCTATTGCATTCGCTGAGATTGTTCCCCGAGCGCTGCCATCTGGTCGGGGTTTACGCGCTCGGCAAATGCCAACGCGTCCTCGCACTGCTGCGCCGCGCCGGCTACGAGGAGCCGATCTACCTGCATGGGGCGCTGATCGCGCTGACCGAGCTTTACGAACGCCTCGGCGTCCCGCTCGGGCCGATATTGCCGGCGACCGGCGCCGCGCGCGAGACGCTAAAGGGGCGCATCGTGCTGGCCCCGCCCGGGGCCGCCGCCGAGCCGTGGTCGCGCCGCTTGCCCGACCCGCTCGTGGCGCTCGCGTCGGGATGGATGCGGGTGCGCCAGCGGGCCAAGGCGAGCGGGGTCGAATTGCCGCTGGTAATTTCCGACCACGCCGACTGGGACGAGCTGACCCGGACGCTCGACGAGGTTGCCGCCGCGGAGGTTTGGGTCACGCACGGCCGCGAGGAAGCGCTCGTCCACTATGCAACGAAGCGAGGTTATCGCGCGCGGGCCTTGGCTCTCGCCGGCTACGAGGAAGACGAGTGAGCTGACGTGGTCCGGTCGCGCAGCAAGCGTTCGCCGCCACGCCGCGGCTAGGCAGGGTCGCTGGCGGTCGGCCTGACCGCCCCGGAGCGGCGCACTGTGCGATGGCGCCCTTTGCCCGCGAACCCTACATTCGTCGAGGCGGCTCGAACGAGGTCGGGGTCAGCCTTGGGCTTTGGCGGAGAGGACGCGTGAACCGGTTCGCCGCGCTGCTCGACGCGTTGCTGCTGACCCCGTCGCGCAACGGCAAGCTGCGGCTCATGAAGGAATATTTCGCGACCGAGCCCGATCCGGAGCGGGGCTGGGCATTGGCCGCCTTGACCGGCGAGCTGTCGTTTGCCGAAGCCAAGCCGAGCCAGGTCCGCGCGCTTGCCGCCGAGCGGGTCGACCCCGAGCTCCTGGGCTGGTCTTATGATTTTGTCGGCGACCTTGCCGAGACGGTGTCGCTGATCTGGCCCCCGCCGCCACCGGCGGCGGCCGGGGTGCCGGTGCCGAGCCTCGGCGAGATCGTCGAAGCTCTGCACCGGGCGAGCCGCGCCGAGGTGGCGCGCCTGCTGGCGCCGTGGCTCGACGCGCTCGATCCGACCGGGCGCTGGGCCCTGCTCAAGCTCGTCACCGGTAGCCTGCGGATCGGGGTGTCGGCGCGGCTTGCCAAGATGGCGCTCGCCGGGTGGGGCGGGGTCGCGGTCGATCCTATCGAGGAGGTGTGGCACGGGCTGTCGCCGCCCTATCGGCCGTTGTTCGACTGGCTCGAAGGGCGTCAGCCGGCGCCCGACACCGGCGAGCTGCCGACCTTTTGCCCGTTGATGCTGGCCCAGCCGCTCGAGGACGACGAGCTTTTCGCCCTCGACCCGGCTGACTACCTCGCCGAATGGAAATGGGACGGGATTCGCGTGCAGCTCGTCGCCCGCGGCGATCAAAAGCGGCTCTATTCCCGCTCCGGCGACGACATCGGCACCGCCTTTCCCGACATCCTCGCGGCATTGCCGGAGGGAGTGACGCTCGACGGCGAGCTCTTGGTCGTGCGCGACGGCGAGGCGGCGCCGTTCAACGACCTGCAGCAGCGGCTCAACCGCAAAACCGCCAGCCCCAAGATGCTGCGCGACTACCCGGCGGCGGTCCGCCTTTACGACATCCTGCGCGAGGGGGCGGACGATTTGCGCGGCCTGCCGTTTGCCGCGCGCCGACAGCGGCTCGAGGCCTGGTATGGCGCGGCGCCGCGCAACCGGCTCGACTTGTCGCCGCTGGTGCCGTTTTCAAGCTGGGACGAATTGCGCGAATTGCGTGACGGCGCCCGCGAGCGCGGCATCGAGGGGCTGATGCTGAAACGCGCCGACTCGCTCTATGTCGCCGGCCGGCCAAAGGGGCCGTGGTTCAAGTGGAAACGCGGGGCGCTGACGCTCGACACGGTGCTGATGTACGCCCAGCGCGGCCATGGCAAACGCTCGTCGTTCTATTCCGACTACACGTTCGGCGCGTGGGCCGGCGATGCGCTGGTGCCGGTCGGCAAGGCCTATTCGGGGTTTACCGACGACGAGCTGCGCCGGCTCGACCGCTGGGTGCGTAACAACACGGTAGAGCGCTACGGCCCGGTGCGCGAGGTGGCGCCGGGCATCGTCCTCGAAATCGCGTTCGACAGCGTGCACCGCTCGACCCGCCACAAATCGGGGGTGGCGATGCGCTTTCCACGCGTCCACCGCATCCGTTGGGACAAGCCCTTCCGCGAAGCCGACACGTTGGAAGCGCTCGAGAAAATGCTGACCTAGGGTGCGATGTTTGGGCGAAGAACCCCGACGCGGCCGGATCGCGGCAATTCGCACCCGTTGCACCGACTTGTCGCTCAACGGTTTTGAACCTGCGCAGCAAGGCTTCCCGGATGTCTCAGGGCACGGAGGGCGCGAGCCGCGAAGCGGCGGTGTCCCACATCAGGCGGGGGTCAAAGGTTTCGGCGGCGAACATGGTCAGGATGACGACGGCGCAAAAGGCGAGCGCGCCGACCCCGGGCTGGATCGTGATGACCGCGCCAAACGCGACAAGTGCCCCGAGCAGCGATTCCATAAAGATGTCGATCATCGACCAGCGCCCGATAAAGCGCACGACGTGATAGAGCCGGGTGCGGTCGCGCAGCCAGCCGGCACGACCCGCCTGGGTTGCGACCAGCATCCCCGACAACCCGACGAGCTTTAGCATCGGCACCGCGATGCTGGCGAAAAAGACGAGGGCGGCAAGCGGGTATTGCCGCGCGGTCACCAGCTCCTCGACGCCGCCGAGGATCGTGCTCGGCTTACCGGCCCCGAGCTGCACGATCGACAATACCGGGTAGTAATTCGCCGGGATGTAGAGGATCGCCGCGGCGATGACGAGCGCCCAGGTGCGCTGGACGCTGTGGCGACGGCGGGGGTGCAGCGCGCTGCCGCAGCGCGGGCAGTGCGGATGCTCGTCGGCGGCGGCGCTGACCAGGCCGCAGGTCTCGCAGCCTACGATGTCCGCGGCTCCGCTTGGCAACCGATCCGGGGGATCGTCATGGTCGAGGCGCTCCCAGACCGCCTCGTGGTCGAGCGCGCTGTCGAGCCACACAAGGACGATGGTCAGCGCCAAGAGCGCATAGACGCCGGCGCGCAGCCCGATCGTCACGAGGTCGCCGAGCTTGACGTAGGCGACAAAGACCCCGAGCACAAAGACCTCGATCATCGACCACGGCCGCAGCCGCTCGGCGATTGCAAAGACGCGGCGCAGATGACGCGGCGGCCGCCGCTCGTGGGCGCGCGCCAGCACGTAGAGTGTCGCGGCGAGCCGGACGAGCGGCGCCAGCACCGTGACGAACAGCACGACCACGGCCAATGGCGCCATCTGCTGGCGGACCAACTCCTCGGGTCCGGAGAACAGGTTCGCGACGCGCCGGATACCGGCGGTCTCGACGCTCATCAGCGGAAAGCTGCACATGACGGCGAGCAGCACCAGCGCCGCCACGGCAAGGGCGGCGACATGCTGAAGGCTGTGGGCAGAAACCCGGCGCAGCACCGTCGGGCAGCGCGCGCAACCGGACGAGGTTCCGGGGTCGAGCTCGGGGATCAGCTGCACCAAGCCGCAGCCCGGGCATTCGCGCAGCTGCGGCCGGCTCCCCGGCGGGGCAGGCGCGGCCTTCACCCGCGGACCGGGAATATCGTCAGCAGCGGGGCGACCCCGTCGGCGAGCCGGCCCACCGCCGCGCTGATCGCCGCAACCTCGCCCGGCACGCCGGGCGCGGGCGGCGCCACCACAAAGCGGAAGCTGCGCAATTCGGGCTCGGTGCGGCCGGTGGCGCGCACCGCCACCTGGGCCTGCAGCACGAGCCGGCCGGCAGCGTCCTCGTCGAGCCGCTGGATGTTGACCTCGACGGTGGCGTCGGGGCGCGCCGAGACGGCACCATTGTCGGCGATGACCGTGCTCCCCGGCAGGCGCTGGCCTAGCTCCTCGACCAGGACCCGGTTCAGCATTGCCGCCAGCGGCTCCCCCCACCAGTCGTTCGACATCACGTCGAGCCGGTAGTTTTCCGACGAGCGCACGATCTGCGAGCGTTCGAGAAAGTGCGCGACCGCGATCTGCTGCACCAGCACCACGCGCGGGCCGCCGATCTGCGCGGCGCCGGACGCCGTCGCGATCGTGTACAGCACCGGGTCGGGCGACGAGCAGGCGGCGAGGCCCGCCGACAGGGCCGCCGCCAGCGCGAGCCCGGCGAACGGGCCGCGGCGCACCGCCGGGCTCATTCGACGCCGCCCGCCGGCCGGCCCTTGATCAGCGCCTCGGGATGGCGCGCCAACAGGTCGGCGAGCGCCCGGATCGAGCTGACCGCGTCGTTCGCCTGCACCATCAGCCGGTCGAGATCGCGGTTGAACTTGGTGCTGTCGCCATAGCCGCTGTCGAGCGAGACCAGGAGCTTGTTGGCGTTGGCCACGGTCTTTTGCAACTGGTTCGCCATTTCCGGCAATTGCCGAAAGGCCGGCGCGGTGCCGCTGTTGAGGTTGCGGGTAAACGTCTCGGTCATCGCGAGGGTGGCCGCGAGCTTAGTCAAGGATTCCTTCAACTGAGGCCCGCTTACGAGATCGTTGGTCGACTTCAGCAGACCGTCGAGGCTCTGCCCGATCTGGTCGAACGGGATCGTGTTAACCTTGTCCAACAATGTGTTCACCGAGGCCTGCAACCCGGCAAACCCGCCGGCCTCGGCCGTCGGCAGGACGAAATAGCCATCCTCGGTCGTGACCTCGACCGGCGGCGCCTTGGGCAGGAAGTCGAGCGCCACCTGCTGCTGGCCGGTGATCAGGCTGGCGCTCTGCAGCGTCGCGCGCAGCCCTTGCTTAACCAGCATGTCGACCGCTTGCGCCTCGTCCTGGTAAAGCCGCACGCCGACCCCGACGATGCGCTCCGGCTCGACCTCGTAGCGCACCGGCGCCAATACCCGGTCGGTGGCCTTGTCGTAGGTCAGCCTGACATCGGTAACATGGCCGACGACAAGCCCGTGCACCGTCACCGGCGAGCCGACGCCGAGCCCGCTGACCGAGCCCGGGAAGTACGACATCACCAAAATCTTGTGGGTGTAGGAGGCGGCCTGCGCGGCGTCGCGGTCGGCGAACAGCGGGAAGACGTGGTTGTCGGCGCTCGCCGGCTTGATGCCGCTTTGCAGGTCCGGGCTCTCGAAGGCGATGCCGCCGAGGAGCAGCGCCTTCAGCGACTCGAGTTGCACCTCGAGCCCGGTGCCGGCGAGCTTGATCGAGAGTCCGGAGGCGTTCCAGAATCGGGTCTCGTCATTGACGTAGGTGTCGTAAGGGGCGCGGACAAAGGCGTGGATTGTCGCGTATTGCGCCATGTCGGCGACGTCCCAGCCCAACACTTCGCCGACGCTCAGGTCGCGGTAGAAAATCGGCGAGCCGAGCGAGATCGACCCCAGGCGCTTGGCTTTCAGCAAAAACACGTGGCCCGGAACGTGTTCGGTCAGGATCGGGGGGTCTTCGAGCCCCTTGAACGCGCGCTGGTCCTTTCCGGTGGTCGCCCCCGGCAGCATGCCGACATAGCTCCCCGACAGCAGAGTCTCGAGGCCGGAGACGCCGCCGGCGAAAAGACGCGGCTTGACAACCCAGAACACGGTTTTGTCGGTCAACAGCGGCTCGGCCTGGCGCGTCGTGGCAATCGTCACGATGACATGCGTGTGGTCTGGCGCCAGCTCGAGGCTCTTGACCGTGCCAAAGACGATGTCCTTGAACTTGAGCTGGGACTGGCCGGCTTGCAGCCCTTCGGCGCCGTCAAAGCGGACGGTGATCATCGGCCCTTCCTTCGACAGCGTGTCCCACGCGAGCCACGCCCCGATCGCCAGCGCCACCAGCGGGATCACCCAGATCACCGAGACCCGCCGGCCGCGCCGCGTTGTCGCCCGCGCGAGCACCGGCGGTTCCGCGAGATTAGTCATGGCAAGGTCCCCATTTAACGGAGCGACGGTTCGCTTCCACCGATTTTTCGCGCCCCAGCGCGAGATTGGCTCATCGGATAACCTTTCCCAAAGCTAAAAGCGCAAGGTGGCAGCAAGAATCGGTCCCTTCAGGTGCACGTCGAAACCGAGCGGTTGACCGCTCGCCTGGTAGTTGACGTTCAGGCTGCGGTAGCCGAGGTGCAGCGTGAGCCACGAGTTCCAGGCATAGTCGAGCGTGCCGACGATCTGCCAGTCCGCGTGCGCTGCGATGCCAAAGCCGCCGACATCGCCATAAGCGGTCAGCCCCACCCCATTGCCGAAATCGCGATGATACCGGCCGACGAGCAGCGGGTCGGTCCAGCCGCCCGACCGGGCGACACTCACCGCCGGCAGCAGGCGCCCGATCAAGGTCAAGTCGGCCGCAACGCCCCAGGAGCGAAAGCCGAGGCCGCCATCGATCGACTGCGTCGGCTGGTCGACGACCCGGTAGAGCAGCGACCCGGTGCCGATACTGGTGACCAGCGACGTGCCGCCGCCCGTGAAAAAGATGTTTCGTGTGGTCACCGGGACGCCGAGCGGCAGATGCAGCGCGTCACCCAAAATACCGAACGGCCCGTAGCGCAGTTCGGCGGCTCCCATGAACGGCGCGTTGTCGAGGTCGCCCAAAAGCTGGAAGGCGCCGGCGCCGACATCGACCCTCGGCGCCCGCGTGAGCGGCGTGCTGATCGCCATGTTGAGCCCCGGCAGCCACAAATAGGGATACGCAATCAGCTGCAACCCGCCGGCGAACGTGCTCGGGGCGAGCGCCGGCGCCGGCAATGACGCAAGCGGCGTTATTTCACTCGGGGCTGAGGGGGGTGCCGGCCCGACCGTCGGGCCGCCCGGCGCCGGATATGGCTGTGCTGTCGCCGAACCCGCACCGATGTCGCTCGCCGCGAGGGCGATCACGAGCCTCGCAACACCGACAACAATAAACCCGCGGAAACGCCGCATCTTGTCGTCTCCTCCCGGCGACCGGTGGTTTGCCGGCTCGGTGTGCTCGCGACGCTTGGGCTCGGCGAAGCAGGGCCATAATCGATCTCCCAATGCCTCAGTGCTCATACGCGCTCGATCGGCGGCGGCTGCCAGGTGCCGTCGAGCAGCGAGGGTGGATGCTCCTTTGGCCAATACAGGCGCAGCATCAGGACAAAGGGCCCGTTCGGCGCCGGCAGCCAGTTCGGCTCCTCGTCCGCGCCCGGATTGGCTACCTGAATGTAGAGGTCCACCGAGCCGTCGGGGCTGGCCTTCAGGGCATTGCGCTGGCTGAGCGTGTAGCGGTTCAGCGGATTGGCGACAAAGAAATACTGCGCGTCATACATTGTCAACGACCAGAAGCCACGCACCGGCGGCATCTGCCCCTTCGGAAAGCGCATGACGTATTTGTTGGCGCCATTGAGTTTCTGTCCCGTGCCGTCCGTCGTGGCGGTTGGATAAACAGCATCTTCTGTGCGGTTGCAGCCAAGGCCCAATCGCGTGACCAATGCCCGCTGGAGATAATCTGTGCCGTACTGGCCGCCCGGCTTGAAGAACACCCAGCCGTTCAAATCGGCGCCGGCGGCGGAAAAATGCGCCATGATGCGCTCGACGCCGAGCTTCGGCACGTCTCCGACATTGGCCATGGTAGCGAGCTTCGATGAACCGAAATCCTGCCCGGGCACGAGGCCGATATGCGCCAGGCGCGCCAGGATCGGCGCGTCCTCGGCATAGGGCGGGTTTTGCTTCATCAGCTCGGCGAGCAACTTAAAAAAGCCGACCGTGTCCATTCCCTCGACTTGCTCGCGGACCGGGGTCTTCACGTCGATCGCGGGATCGATTTTTCCGGGCGGTGGCGTATAGGGTTTGCCGTAGGCGCTGAGCGGCACCAGCCTGTATTGATCCTGGATCGCATGCACCGCGGCGTAATCTTCAGGCGTGCCGGTGCAGTAGGTGCGCCCGATAACCCAGACCAGGTCGGTAGGCGAGCGAAGCTGCTCGACGCCGGGAGGGAGCTCGCCGTGCCAACCCGGGCCGACGATCGCAAACTCGCCGGCGCCGGTCCCGGTGGTGCGTGTGCCCGGGTCGGCAAAAACGTCCGTCCACCCGTCCAGCATCGGCATCAGGTAATAGCGCCCGTGCTCGTCGGGGACTCGCAGGATCCAGGGCCCTTGGGAAAGATCGAGCCAGGCCGAGGAATAGAGCGTGTCCGCGTTCGGCGCCGTGACATCCTTAAATGCCGCCGTCGGGTATTCGCGCGCGCTGGCAAACTGCCCCATCGAGCCGTGAAGGCCCTCCGGCTTCGCGGCGTTCGTCAACACCCGCCGCGTCATCTCCATCGTGACCAGCGGATAGCCGAAGATATAGGCCTCGATCGCGGTCGCGAGCGCCCCGACGGCACGCTCGGGCGCCGGGCCCGCTTCGATCGGCTGGGCCGCGGCGATCGGGATATTGCGGACCAAGGCTGCCGATGAGAGAAGGCCGCCGCCTGCCAGGACGGCACGTCGGGTTGTTATCATTGCAAACTCTCCATGCCGGGGTTGGACTGACGGCGTCATTCATCGATATCAGCGGCATATCCGCTGGCCGTTCACGAACGCACACCCGGGCGCCATTGCTTTGGTCGCAGTGTTGCCGCGAAGGCCGGTGGCGGTCGTGCCGGGTCGAACCGCCGACCGCGTGTGGACCCAGTGCGTTCCGGCAGGCGCAGCGCCCCGTGGCCCGGCGACCACGGCGCCATTGGGACCGACGCAGCCGGCGCGAACGACCCCTCTCGCACATTCGACCGCTTCTGCGGACGGGATGGCGCCGGCCAGCAGAGGAAGGACAATCGAAACGGCAATCAGTATAGATTTCATTGGCTCTCTCCGTTTGATTCGTTCGGGCCGGCTGTCCGCCGTCAGGCGCTGGGTGCGACGGGGCCTTGCACGGTGATCACGATGCGGCGGTTTTTGGCGCGGTGCGCCGACGTGCCGTTGGGTGCCACCGGATGGATGTCGCCGAACCCTTTGGCGGAGTTGATGTCCGGGCTGACCCCTTGCGAGACCAGGTAGGTGACCACGTCACCGGCCCGCCGCGACGACAAGGTCAGATCGTCGTTGATCCCGGCCGTCCGCGATTGCGGACTGACCGGCTCATTGTCGGTATAGCCGTACACGACGATTTTGGTTCTGCAGCCCGGCGAGCTTGGGGGCGATGTTGTTGCTGAGCTCGGCCGGCCGGCGGCGCTGAGCTGATATCCACCCGGCGGGAACAATAGGTCGCCGGCTTCGACAAAGCTGGCCTCGCGCTGCAGCCCGGCGACCTGCGTCTGCAATTGCTGGTTTTGCGACTGGAGCTGCTCATTTTGCGACTGCAGAGCGTCGTAGTCGCTCTTCCATATGCAGCCCGACAACGTCAGCGCGGTGAGCGGAATCACCGTCACCGCCATCAGGTTGATTTTCATGGCTCAGTCTCCGTCGCGAGTTTTTGTTTACTGGGCGACGCGTGCCCGATGACGAGCCTAGCGCCGTGGCCTTTTGGCCGGCTATGCAGAATCGGCAAGAATTCGGGCGAGCGTTCGCGGTCCAGGCGCGCGGCGCAGAGTGGCCGAAGGCGACTCGCCGAACGCGGTCTGGTAGGCTCCGGCAAAGCGCCCCGAAATCGGCGTCCTCGGCCCTTTTTTTAGTTCTGGAAAATGACGGCTTTATGACATTCGCCATTTTGGCTGGATTGAGAAAGGTGATCCGCCGCTAATGAAGCCATGTCGCTTGCCCCGCAAGCGCGACGCAGTGCCCCCTGCGGTCACAAGCATTGACGGGTACACATGATCCAGACATTGCCTTGTTTGCGTGCCATCTTCGATGTCGCCGCGTAATCGATCAGCAATCGTGCATTACCAGGGCCACACCTTACGGAGAGCATCGCTGTGCATTCGATGCATTTACAGCAAACATGGTCCAGAAAGACTATCCTCGAATGTAATTCACGGCCAGCAAGGCAACCGGCCGGGCTCCCTCCGGACCCGCTTAAGGGTCGAGCGGCGGCAGCAGCCGGTGGCGCAGCCCGCGCGGCAGGATGCCGTTGCGGCGCGGGTCCTCGAACGACGCCGGCCGCCGGGCATAAACGACAAAGCCGGCGCGCTGGTAGGTCGCGAGCGCCTTCGGGTGGTCGTAGGTCGAGGTGTGCAGCCAAAGGCGGTCGATCGGGCGGGCGGTCCAGGCTCGGTCGATCGCCGCCTGCAGCATATAGGGGCCATAGCCTCGTCCGATAAAATCGGGCGCGAGCCCGAAATAGCACAGCTTGGTCTCGCGCGGCTCGGCGGTGTCGAGCTCGAAAAACCCCGCCGGCACCCCGCCGACGTAAAGCACGAAAATCTCGATCGTCGGCCTGCCGATCAGCTGGGCCAACGCGGCGTCGCCAAACAGCCGCCGCTCGAACCACAGCCACGGCTCGCCGACCGTGTCGTAGATGTAGCGGTAGAACGACACGGTGCAGTTTTCGGCGCGCATCAGCGCGAGCTTGCCGGCCGGCGGCGGCAGCCGGGCCGTCGGCGGGCGCGCCAGCATTTCGAGGTAGGTGATCGTGTCGTGGCACAGCACCGGGTCAGCCCTCGGCGGCGCCGGTCTCGACCGGGGTGTCGCCGGGGAGGCCCCATTCCGACCAGCTGCCGTCGTAGACCGCGGCACCCGGATGGCCGATCAGATGCAATGCGAATGCAAGCGCGCAGGCGGTCACCCCCGAGCCGCAGCTCGTCACGACCGGCCGGTCGAGCGCCACCCCGGCGTCGCGAAACAAGGCCGCGAGCGCCTCGGCGCTTTTGATCTGCCGGGTCGCCGGATCGGTCACCCGGTCGTAGGGCAGATTGCGGCTGCCGGGGATATGGCCGCCGCGCAACCCGGGCCGGGCCTCCGGCAGGCTGCCGTCAAACCGGCCGGCGGCGCGGGCGTCGACCACCTGCTCGCGGCGACTGGCGAGGTTGGCGAGGACCGCCGCCTTGTCGCGCACCATCGCGGCGTCGAAGCGCGCGGTGAACCGGCGCGCCGCCGGGGTCGGGATCGCGGCGGTGACGGGGCGGCCCTCGGCCTTCCATTTCGGCAACCCGCCGTCGAGGAGCGCCACGTCCCGATGGCCGAACATGCGCAGCATCCACCACGCCCGACCGGCCGAAGACAGCCCGGCGGTGTCGTAGACGACGACCTTGTCATCGCCGCCGATGCCGAGCGCGCCGACCTTTTGCGCGAACCGGTCGGGCGACGGGATCATGTGCGGCAGGCTCGTCCCGGGCTCGGCGATGTCGTCGATGTCGAAAAACACGGCACTCGGGATGTGCTCCCGGCCGTAGTTCTCGCGCGCGGTCGGGGCGACGCCGGGCAACGTGAACGACGCATCGACCACCCGGACATGCGTGTCTTCGAGGTGGGCGGCAAGCCAGTCGCCGCCGACCAGCGCCTCGGGGTGGGCATACGCCATTTCACTCCTCCTCCGTCACCCGGCGAAGGCGAGCATGATACGGCGGTTCTGCCGCCCTTTGTTCTCGATTTTCGTGACCGCGACCGGGCCGATCTCGGCGGTGTTTTTGACATGGGTCCCACCGCAGGGCTGCAGGTCGATCCCGGCGATCTCCATCAACCGCACCTGGCCGCTGCCGGTCGGCGGCTTCACCGACATCGTCCGCACGAGATCGGGCTGGCGGGCAAGCTCGTCGTCGCCGATCCAGCGCGGCGTCACCGGATGCCCGGCCGCGATCAATTCGTTGAGATGCGCGGCGATCGCCGCCTTGTCGAGGCTTGCCCCCGGCACGTCGAAATCGAGCCGCCCGCGGCCGTCGGCGACCTGGCCGCCGGTCACCGCCCCCGGCACGACGGCGCACAACAGATGCAGGCAGGTGTGCATGCGCATCAGCCGGTGGCGGCGTTCCCAGTCGATCTCGGCCTCGAGCGCGGTTGCGAGCGGCGGCGGCGCGGCGCCGGGAGCCGGGACATGGATCACCTCGTCGGGCTCGTCGCCCTTGAGCGTGTCGACGATCGCGATGGTCTCGCCCGAGGCGAGCCGCAGCACCCCGGTGTCGCCCGGCTGACCGCCGCCCGTCGGATAAAACACCGTGCGGTCGAGCCGAATGCCGCGCTCGTCGCTGCCGACGACGCGCGCCGCGCAGCTCCGCAGATACCCGTCGTCACGAAACAACAGCTCGGTCATTCGAGCACCTCAATTTTCCCATCCCCTTGCTCCCTCAAACGCTGTTCCGGCGGAAGCCGGGACCCACCATGCCATTGTAACGAACGTCTGATCATCACATCGACATATCGGCATAGAGATCGATCCAATGCGGGTTATCCTTTTCGATCAGCTCAAATTTTCCAACAACGCCTCCAGTCTTTGATCCGGCCGTTCGCGTTTCATGGCTGCTTCTAGAGTGTCGTAGCGTTCGAACCAGACTGAACGATCAACGCCGTATTTCGCGCTGAACCCGGGAACAGCTTTCTCCTTGTGCTCCCACGCCCGTCGGACCAGGTCCGCGGTCGAACCGATGTACAAGGTTCCGTGCGGCTGACTAGCGAGCAAATAGACGAAGAACATCTCGCACCCGTCCTAGTGGGCTCCCGGCTTTCGCCGGGACAGCGGCGGCGGCGAGCGCCCGGCGGCTGGGAGCGTCTCACCCTTGCAGCCACCTCGGGGTCGGCAGGTTGCGCTCCGCGAGAAAGGCCGGGTTGAACAGCTTCGAGAGATAGCGCGTGCCGGAATCGGCGAGGATCGTCACGATCGTGTGGCCGGGGCCGAGCAGCCGCGCGAGGCGGATCGCCCCGCAGACGTTGATCCCGGTCGAGCCGCCGAGCACAAGCCCCTCCTCCTCGACGAGGCCGAACAGCACCGGCAGCATCTCCTCGTCGGTGATCTGAAACTGGCCGTCCGGGGCAAAACCCGCGAGGTTCTTGGTCTCGCGGTTGTTGCCGATCCCTTCGGTGATCGAGTTCCCCTCGGGCTTGAACTCATGGCGCGCATACCAGCTGTAGATGCCCGAGCCCATGCAGTCGGCGAGATAGACCTGGACCGCGGGATTGCGCTCCTTGAGTGCGATGCCGACCCCCGACAGCGTCCCGCCGGTGCCGACCGAGCAGGTAAAGCCGTCGACCTTGCCCCCGGTCTCTTCCCAGATCTCGGGGCCGGTCGTCTCGTAATGCCCGCGGCGATTCGCGAGATTATCGAACTGGTTCGCCCAGACCGCCCCGTTCGGCTCCTCGGCCGCGATCTCGGCGGCGAGCCGCTCGGAGTAGCGCACATAATTGTTTGGATTCGTGTAGGGAGCCGCCGGCACCAGTCGCACAGCAGCAGC
>Ga0210390_10000325_pt1 | contig 52106 bp, 46 predicted proteins | sample IncBWH11OmetaG_FD_161050 | JGI IMG/M metagenome (GOLD analysis project Ga0210390, IMG submission 161050) | Forest soil microbial communities from Barre Woods Harvard Forest LTER site, Petersham, Massachusetts, United States - Inc-BW-H-11-O ... | reverse complement strand
TGGGAGTCGGGGTCGGGGTCGGGGTCGGGGTCGGCGTACCGGTACGGGTTGGGGACTGCGAGGACGTGGGCGTTGGCGTCGCCCGACGAGCGAGTGTGGAGGTGGATTTCGTCGCGGGCGGGGTCGCGTGCACCGCGTGAGCCGACACTGCCGGTTCGGCCATCGCGGTGCCGGGATCAGCCATCGTCACGCCGACCGAGGCCGCCCCGATCACGAGCGGCACCGCCACGGCGACAGCCTTCTTTCCCGCTGACCGACGCGAAAGGAATCGGCTCGCCATCAGCACACGCCCCCAGCGGGGACAGGTCTCAGCGGCCGACGTCGACCAGATATCCCGAATGTCCCCCGTCGAACTTCCGTCGCCGCGAGTACGCGCACCGGAGCGCTCGCCCCGCGAACGAGTGCGGTCAGTGATTAGACGGGAACATCTCGTGAACGGTTCCGGAGCGGACCGATTTTTCGATCTTGGTCCGCCGCGCACGTGCGCGCGAGCGCTCGCCCCTTTGCACGCGGGCGGCGGCACCTACTAAGACGAGTCCGATAGACGTGCGGTTCCCTGAACCGGCAGTCAGGCGAGGACGTCGGCCAGCGGGACCGCCGTGTAGCCGTGAGCCTCGGCGACCGGGCCGCTAGCGAGCTGGCCCTCGTGCGTGTTCAGGCCGCGGGCGAGCGCGGCGTCGGCGCGCAGCGCGTCGCGCCAGCCGCGGTCGGCCAACTCGACCGCGTACGGGAGCGTCACGTTGGTCAGCGCGTAGGTGGAGGTGTGCGGCACCGCTCCCGGCATGTTGGCGACGCAGTAGAACACCGAGTTGTGCACGGGGTAGATAGGGTGCGCGTGCGTGGTCGGGTGGGAGTCCTCGAAGCAGCCGCCCTGGTCGATGGAGATGTCAACGAGCACAGATCCGGGCTTCATGCGCCGCACGAGGTCGTTGCTGACGACCTTCGGCGCCTTCGCGCCGGGCAGCAGAACCGCGCCGATCACCAGGTCGGCGTCGAGCACCGCGCGCTCGACCTCGAAGGCGTTGGACGCGACGGTCTGCAGGCGGCCCTGGTAGATAGCGTCGAGCTGGCGCAGCCGCGCGATGTTGCGGTCGAGGACGAGGACGTTGGCGCCCATGCCCGTGGCGATCGCCGCCGCGTTCTGACCGGAGACCCCGGCGCCGATGACCACGACCTTCGCGGCGTACGCGCCGGGCACGCCGCCCATCAGCACGCCGTTGCCGCCGCCCTGGCGCATGAGGTGGTAGGCGCCCACCTGCGGGGCGAGGCGGCCGGCCACCTCGGACATCGGGGCGAGCAGCGGGAGCGATCCGTCGGCGAGCTGGACGGTCTCGTAGGCGACACCGGTGACGCCGGACTCGAGCATCGCGTCGGCGCACGCCTTGTCGGCGGCCAGGTGCAGGTAAGTGAACAGCACCTGTCCCTTGCGCATCCGGTGGTACTCCTCGGCGACGGGCTCCTTGACCTTGAGCACCAGGTCCGCGACGCCCCACACCTCGTCGGGGTCGGGGATGATCGTCGCGCCCGCCGCGACGTAAGCCTCGTCCTCGAACGACGAGCCGGCGCCCGCGTCCTTCTCGAGGTAGACCGCATGGCCGTGGCTGGCAAGCTCGCGCACGCCGGCCGGCGTGATCGCGACCCGGTACTCGTGGTTCTTGACCTCGCGGGGGATGCCGACCTTCATCACGGCCTGCCTTTCACAGAAGCGCACAGTTCTATCAGATGCCTTCTATCATGCATGTTCATCAGAAATATGCCTAGTATGATGAACTTAATTCTGTATACTATGGACATGGCAGTTCAAAATTCACCCCGCCAGCTGCGGTCGGAGGCCCGGCCGAAGAGTGTTCGGCCTTACGAACCGCTGGACGAGACCGACCGGCGCATCGTGGCCGAGCTCGCGCGCGACGCACGACTTCCTAATAACGTGCTCGCGGAGCGCGCCGGCATCGCCCCGTCGACCTGCCTGGGCCGGGTTCGCGCGCTGCGCGAGCGCGGGGTGATCCGGGGCTACCACGCCGACATCGACCCAGCGGCACTCGGGCGGTCGCTGCGGGCGATGATCGCCGTGCGACTGCAGTCGTCGGCCCGCGGGCACATCCGGACCTTCGCCGCCGAAGTCGCGCGGCTGGAACAAGTGCTCGACGTGTACTTCCTCGGCGGCAAGGACGACTTCCTGCTGCACGTCGCAACGACTTCAAGCGACGACCTGCGGGACTTCGTGGAGAACCTCAGCGACAAACCGGACGTCGCCTACACGGAGACGTCGCTGATCTTCGAGCACGTCCGGGCCGCGGCGGCCGGCGGCCCGGTGTGATGTGAAGGGATACATCACGGCAATTTCCCGACCCGTTTTGTCCGGGTATGGGGGCAGTAGTGGACCATTCTCGTATCACAAGCGGTCGGCTTGTATACCAAGCGCCAAAACCTCGTGCACGCCGCCCGCCCCGCGGAGTTCACCGCCGCCGTCGCCGGGTTTCTGCGCGGCTCACAATTACCGCCGCCCATCCTGAGGGGACCGCGACTATCGAAGCGACCGGGCGGAGAGGATCATGGAAACAACCAACCGGTCCGGTCGGAGCAGAAGGCAGGCGGCAATGCCATCTCCTGAGTCTTATTCTGGCGCGCTCCAGCGCGTCATCGAGGAAGTCGTGGCACCAGGTGCCGGCGAAGTGGACGCCACCGGCGGCTTCCCCCGCAAGCAGATAGAAGCGCTCGCCGACGCGGGCCTGCTCGCGCTGACGGTGCCCGCCGAGTCCGGCGGCGCCGGCGCGGGGCTGCGCGAGGCCGCGTCCGTGGTCAGGGAGCTCGGCGCCGTGTGCGGGTCGACCGCGATGGTGGTCACCATGCACTACGCGGCTACCGCCGCGTTCGCGGCGGCGGGCCCGCGGGATCCGCTCGCGGACATCGCGGCCGGACGTCACCTGTCCACGCTGGCGTTTTCCGAGTCGGGGTCGCGCAGCCACTTCTGGGCGCCGCTTGGCACCGCGACAACGGGCGACGGCGCGGACATCCGGCTCGACGCGAGCAAGAGCTGGGTGACGTCGGCCGGGCAGGCCGACAGCTACGTCTGGTCGAGCAAGCCGCTGGCCGCCCCCGGCCCGATGACGCTGTGGCTCGTGCCTGGCGGCGCGGCGGGCCTGACCGTGGCAGGCCCGTTCGACGGCCTCGGCCTGCGCGGCAACGCGTCGGCGCCGATGTCGGCCGACGGCGTGCGGGTCACGCGCGAGGCGATGATCGGCGCCGACGGCGCGGGCCTCGACCTCGCGCTGGCCGCCGTGCTGCCCATGTTCCTGATCTGCAACGCGTCAGCGAGCGCCGGCCTGTTGCGGCGGCTCGCCGACGAAACGGCCGCGCACCTGCAGCGCACCCAGCTCCAGCACCTGGGTCAGTCGCTCGCCCAGCAGATCCAGCCGCGCGCCCAGCTGGCGCGGCTACGCATCGAGGCGGACCGGACCTGGGCGCTGATCGAGCAGACGATTGACGCGGTCGAGCAGGGCCGCGGCGACGCCCAGCTCCTGGTGCTCGAGGTGAAAGCCGCGGCCGCCGAGGCGGCGTCGGACTCCGCCGACCTGGCGCTGCGGGCCTGCGGCGGCGCCGCGTTCCGCAAGGAGTCGCCGGTCGAGCGGCTGTTCCGCGACTCGCGGGCGGCGCGGGTGATGGCGCCGACGACCGAGGCGCTGCACGACTTCATCGGCCGGGCGCTGTGCGGCCTGCCGCTGCTCGGGGAGGTCGCGTGACCGCGCCGGGCGAGGCCGTCGGCTGGTCCTCGCCAACAGGCGAGTTCAGCCTCGTCCTCGGCGCGGTCGCCTATGACCCGAAGGTCGTCGCGATCTGGGACGGGTTCCGCGCCTGGCTGCGGGCACAGGGCCTGGACTTCGACTATGTCCTGTACTCGAACTACGAACGCCAGGTGGAAGAGCTCCTCGCCGGCCGGATCGGCGTGGCCTGGAACTCCCCGCTCGCCTGGGTGCGCGCCCGCCGCCTCGCGGCGGCGAACGGGGTCGTGCTCACGCCGGTCACGATGCGGGACACCGATCTGGACCTGCGCTCGCTTGTGGTCGTGCGCGACGACGACCCGGCCGGGTCGCTGGCCGACCTGCGCGGCCGGGTCGTCGGCACCGGCGCCGTGGACTCTCCGCAGGCGACGCTGCTCCCGCTGTCACTGCTGCGCGCCGCCGGCCTGCGCCCCGAGGCCGACGCCGACACACGCGCCGACACGCCCGTGCGGCGCTTCGACGTGGGCGTCGGCCTGCACGGAGACCACATCGGCGGCGAGCGTGACGCGGCACGCGCCCTGTTCGCCGCCGATCACGCGGACCGGGTAGACGCCGCCTGCATGATCGACTCGAACCTGCTGCTGTTCGCGCGGGAGGGCACCCTGCCCGCCGGGTCGGTGCGGGTGCTCGCACGGACGCAGCCGTACGATCACTGCACGATGACCGCCGGGCCGGGCGCCAGCGAGGCGGCCGTCACTACGTTCGCCCAGCTTCTGCTCGGCATGGACTACGCCGATCCCGCGCTGCGCCCGCTGCTTGACATGGAAGGCCTCAAGCAGTGGCAGCCCCCGCGGCTGTCCGGCTACGCGCAGCTCGAACGCGCCGTCGACGAGTCCGGCTTCTACGACGCCATAGGCCAGATCGGTGCGCGCGACTACCGACCTTGACGGGCTCGGCCTCGACCAGGGCGGACACCTGCTCATCGGGAACGCCCTGGCCGGGCTGCGGCCCGGTGACGAGCTGACCGTCACCGGTCATCACCCAGCCCTCGGCACGCACCTGGCCGCCTGGTGCCGCGACAACGGCCATCGCTTCGACGACGACGACGGCGGCGACGACGGCGGCCCCGGCACCACCAAGCTGGTGATCACCAAGGGCGCCGCCGACGAACAGCGCTGGGCTGGCGCGAGCCGGGCGGGGACGGCGAACGGCCCGCCGCAGGCCCGCGCCGATCCCCGCTGGGGCCTGGCGGCGCGCGGCGCTCTCGTGGAGGCCGGCGGCCCGCCAATCGGCGCCGAATGGACCGAGCGCGAGCACGTCTGGGCCGACATTGCCCCCAGGCTGTACGCGGCGGCGGCCGCCAGCCAGTGGGACCCGGCCACGGCCGTCGACTGGTCAGCCACGGCCGACGTGCCGCCGCCCGTCGAGCGCGCGGTCGTGCAGATCATGACCTACCTCGTGGAGAACGAGCAGGCCGCCCTGATCATCCCGGCCCGGCTGCTCAGCCAGCTGCACCCGCACTTTCGCGAGGTCATGCAGCTGCTCGCCAGCCAGGCGGCCGACGAAGCCAGGCACGTCGAGGTGTTCAGCCGCCGCGGCATGGCCTCCGGCGGCCCGCTCGGCACCTCCGGCGCGGGCGGCCGCGCGTCGCTGCAGACCCTGCTCGGCGAGCCGGACTTCACCACCGCTTCCTTCCTGCTCTCCGTCCTCGGCGAGGGCACGTTCCTCGACCTGCTCAGGTTCGTGCACGAGCACGCCCCCGACCCGGTGACCGCGGACGTGACCAGGCTCGCGCTGCGCGATGAGGCACGGCATGTCGCGTTCGGTGTCGCGCACACCGCGCACCTGACCAGGGCCGACCCGGCATACCTGGGCACGCTCCGGCTCGCCGTGGAGCGACGGCACGCCGCGCTGGCCGACACCGCGGGCCTGAACGCCGAGGTCTTCGACGCCCTCGTGCTGCTCGCGGCCGGCTCGTGGCGGCCCGCCGCGATCGGCCGCGGCTGGCAAGCGGTGCAGGAACTGCGGCGGCGGATGGACGAGGGCCGCCGCCGCCGGCTGGCCTTCGTCGGGTTCCCCGACGGCGAGGCGGCTGCCCTGTCCGCGCTGCACACGCGTAATTTCATGTAGATGCTGCTCACGTACGGGCACGGAACAGATTCTTCGGAACGAACCGTGGCGACTCTGCACCGCGCCGCGGTCGCCTCGATCGTCGACATCCGCATCGCGCCTGGCAGTCGGCGCAATCCGCAATTCGCCCGCGGGGAACTGGAGCGCTGGCTGCCCGAGGCAGGCATCTGTTACCGCTGGGAGAAACGCCTCGGCGGCTTCCGCAAGCCCGGCCAGGACAACCCCGACGTCGCCTGGCGGGAGGAGATGTTCCGCGGCTACGCCGAGTACATGCGATCCGCGGAGTTCGGCTCGGCGATGGCGGCCGTCCTCGACGAGGCGCGGTCAAGGCAGGTCGCCGTCATGTGCTCGGAGAGCCTGTGGTGGCGCTGTCACCGCCGCCTGGTCGCGGACTTCGCGTCCCTCGCCCGCGGCTCCTGCGTCCGGCATCTCATGCACGATGGCCGGACGGAGGAGCACCGCCCCTCCCCCGGCCTGCGGCTGCGCGACGACGGCCTGCTCGTCTACGACGCCGGCCAGGCCACCTTGCTGTGAGCCTGAAATACTTGAGCCCGAAGTACTTGAAATCATGGCTTGAATTCAAAGTTTGCTAACGATGCTTGTGTCCATGGCACACTAGTGGCGTGAGCGCCTCACCCCGTCATAGACGCCCCGACATCGAGAACCAGGCCGTGCCGCGAGACCACGTGGCCCGGCTGATCAGCGGCTGGCATTCCGAGCGGCCCGATCTCGAGGTCGACCCGGTCGCGATCGTGAACCGTGTCGGCCGGCTCGCCGCGTGCTTCGCCGCTGAGATCGAGCGGGTTTTCGCCGAATCATCGATCACGAGCTCTGACTTCGCCGTCCTCGCCAACCTGCGGCGTGCGGGGCGACCGTTCCAGCTCACCCAGCGGCGGCTGATGGACGCGCTCCGGCTGACCAGCGGGACCGTGAGCGTACGGATCGACCGGCTCGCCGAGCGGGGCATGGTCAGACGTGACCCCGCCCCGGACGGTCGCGGAGTCCTCGTCACGCTGACCGACGCTGGCGCCCGCGCGTTCGACGCGGTGGCCCCCGAGCACCTCGCCAACGAAGCGCGCCTGGTGGCCGCCCTCGACCCGGGGCAGCAGGCCACCTTGGCCACGCTCTTGCAGTTGCTGCTCGTCGAGTACGAGCCCAGCGTCGGCAACCGCCCCGACGAGCGACTCGGCCTCGTCGTCGCGCCTGCCCACACCGGGCTGCGGCGCAGGGCCGCGGTCGGGCTCGCGCCGCAGCCCGGGCTGCTCGTAGACAGAGTCCGGCCCGGCGGACCGGCGGCGGCAGCCGGCATCCGCGCCGGTGACTTGCTGGTCCGCACTCCCGCGCGCGAACTGCGCTCGCTCACCTGTCTAGCACAGGCCATCGACGGTGCGCGTTCGGTCGCCATCGACGTTCACCGCGGGGACGTCGACGTGACCGTCACGGTCAAGGTCCCGCGCCGCGGCTAGGTACGGTGCCTGCCGCTTTTAGGACAGCGGCGCCTCGGCCGCGAGTCCGACGAGTGAGGTGTACGCCGCGTAGCTCAGCAGGCTGGAGTCGTATATGGCGGTGAGGCGGCTGATCTTCCCCGTCTCGTCCAGTTCGATGCAGGTGTGGCCGCGCCGCATCGGGGCGGCCAGCGGCGCGGCGGTCCATTCGTAGCCGCCGCCCTGGCGGCTGCCCTCGACGTGGACGAGGGCCGCGCCCGGTCCGTAGGGCAGCGCGCCGAGCGCGCGGGTGTAGTAGCGCTGGATCTGCAGCTGGCCGCGGAGCCTGCAGTGGGCGGCCATGTCCTCGTGCACCGCGTCGAAGCTGAACAGCGCCACCGCGCCGGCCGCGTCGGCGGCGGCGTAGGCGGCCTGCAGTGCCCGCGCGACGCCGACGACTTCGGGATCGGCGTTCTGCTCGGTATCCCTGAAGTCCGTCGGATAGCTGGAGGTGATGGCGTTCTGGATCAGCGCGCTGCGGCCGTCCCAGTAGTCGATCCAGCGGATGATCTTGCGGTGCCGGTCGAAGGTCACCGAACCAAGGATGCGCAGTTCCTTCCCGAAAAGCTCGGGGACATCCTCGAACTCGACCAGCGCGCTGCGCTCGTCGCCCACGATGCGCAGCGGGTAGGAGATCGCGTCGGCGGGCGGGTTGGTGGCGAAGTACCCCGAGAAGAAGCTGTTCAGCACGTCCCAGCTCGGCCAGATTCCGCCGGAGCTCGCGTCGATGTAATAGGCGTTCGTCTTCGAGAAATAGGTCATCAGCTTGGCTGCGTTGTGCTCGCTTTTAGCGGTGTAGAAACCGCGGAAGATGTCGGCGACTTTCCTGCTCGCGTGCGAGGTGTCGGTGACGCCGGCCGGGTACGGGAGCTTGCCCGGGCGGGGATCCACCGCGCGCAGGGGCGACGCGTTCGCGGTGCCGGCCGGGAGGGCCGCGAAGGCGCCGGCCGCCCCGAGCGCCGCCGTGGTTCCGACGGCAGCTCCGGTCCTGAGCAATGTACGTCGGCTCGTTTCCCGCTCGTTCGCATGTCGCATTCGTGATGTCCTCTCCACACCGAACGAAATCATCAGAAAGCCACCTTGAGCGTAAGGAGACGATCGCGCGGCGTGAAGCAGCAGTCATCATAAAGACATCCGGCACTTTTTAGTGCCATGTCACCTTAGTGACGCCGGAGGCGTCACCGAACTGTCTTCACGGACAGGAAGTCGGCGACGCCGATGAGGCGCAGGACCTGGCGTTCTACCGGCCGGATTCCGCGGCGGGTCTCGTCGCGGTAGACCCGCGGCTCCGCCACGTGCACGACTCGGCCGCGGGTGCGCAGCTCGCAGCCGCCCGCCGCCTGGACGTTCTTCACCCAGTCCGTGTCAGGACCGTAGGTGAGAGCCATGATGAATCCGTCCTCGGTGCCGAACACGTTCACTGGCGTTCGGTAGGTCCGGCCGGAGCGCCGGCCGTGATGCACGACGAGCGCGAGTCCGGGCAGCCATGGCGCGACATGCTGGACGACCCGGTTCAGCCCGACCTTGTTCCAGCGGGCTACCCGCTTCGGGATCGGCATGGCGCCTCCTGTGTTCCGCGCAAAATCCTAGCCATCGGGCGATCCCTTTGGGGGCTGCGGCGGGTCTGCCTGTGTGCGAGAAGGTTCCCGATGAAAGGATCGCAGCAGATGGAGCTCAACCGGGCATTCGACAGCACGCTGGCCATCCTGGCGAAGGTTAGCCGCGACCAGCTTGATGCGCCGACCCCTTGCGCGTCGTGGGACGTGCGGGCGCTGATCAACCACTTCACCGGCACGGCCCGGTGGGCAGCCGCGAGCGTCGCGGGAGAAGCCGCGACGGCCGAGGTTGACTACGCCGGCCACCGCGGGTCCCGCCGATCGGCTAGCCGCCTGGCTCGGGCGCGCGGTGTGACCCGTGGCCGATAGCGCGTCGTTCGTCAGTCAGACCGAGCCCTTCCGGCGCGAGCTGCTCGCGCACTGCTACCGAATGCTCGGTTCTGTCCACGACGCGGAGCACCTGGTCCAGGTGACCTACCTGCGAGCTTGGCGTTCCTACGACGGTTTCGAAGGCAGGTCGTCGGTGCGCACCTGGCTGTACCAGATTGCCACCAACGCCTGCCTGACCGCGCTCGTCAAGCACAGTCGGAGGATGGTGCCTTCCGGCCTCGGCTCGCGCTGATCGCGAGCCTGCAGTACCTGCGCGCGAGGCAGCGCGCTGTGCCGGTGCTGCGGGACGTACTCGCCTTCTCCGCGGCCGAGGTCGCGGCGTTTCGAGAACGCCGACGCGGACGCGCTGGAGCGGCTTTTGCTCGCCGACGCCACCCTGGAAGCGACGCCGCTGCGCACCTGGTACCGCGGGCGCGGGAGCTGCGTGCCATTCCTGCGCGGGCATGTGCTCGGCGTTCCCGGCGACTGGCACATGCTACCTGCCAGCGCCAACGGCCAGCCCGCCGCGGTGTGTTTCACCCGCGTTCGGCGAGCCTGGGCTTGTCGGCACGTTCGGGCACGGCGCCTAGATGCGGCCTCGCCTGGCGTGGCTCGGCTTCGGCACCGGGGCCAGCGGGGCCGGGTCCGGCTCGCGGGCCGCGAAGCGCCCGTCGTCACCGGGTGCGATCACGGCGCCGTTCGCGTCGTAGATCGTCGCGCCGGACGCTCGCAGGGCGGCGCTGCTGGCCCGGTAGTGGTGGCCGCACAGCCGCAGGTCCGCGGGCAGCGGGCGGCCGGGCGAGGGCGGCAAGATGACCGTGACCATCGGCCCCGCCGGGCAGCAGTCAGCGCGGTCCTCCAGCGTGAGCGGCCTGCCAGGCCCGGGCAGTTCCTCGGCTTGCCAGGCGGGGTCGCCGCCCGTGTGCGTGAACAAGCTCTGCATGCCACCAGCATCACATCGGGCCGGCACCGGGGACATGGTCCGACGTCCCGCCGTTAGCGGACCGCAAGATCTGAGGGCCGCCGACAGTAGTCCGCGGTGCGGACTACTGTCGGCTCGCAGCGAAACGACAGCGAATGGAGCCGCCATGAGGCAAGACCCCGACACCAGGGCGAACGAGCGTGACGCGCTTGCCCAGTACCTTGACTACCAACGGGAGACGGTCCTGCTGAAGGCCGAAGGCCTGAACCAGGAGCAGCTAGCCCAGCGGATTCCGACCTCCGCCCTGACCCTCGCCGGCATCCTGTACCACCTGGCCCTCAATGAAGAGTCCTGGATGGAGGTCCGGTTCCTCGGGCTGCCGGAGCGCGAGGAATGGGCAGGGGTCGACTGGGACGCCGACCCGGACTGGGAGTTCCGGACCGCGACGACGATGGCCCCGGACGAGCTCAGGGAGCGCTACCGGGCGGCGTGCGACCGCAGCCGCCAGGCCGCCGCCGCGGCGGGCGGCCTCGATCAGATGTCGGTTTTCAAGGGCGACAACGACTGGCAGTTCAGCCTGCGCTGGGTCCTGCTGCACCTGATCGAGGAGACCGCCAGGCACGCCGGGCACGCGGACCTGCTCCGCGAGGCCATCGACGGCACCGTGGGCGAGTAGCGGCGAGAATGTGACCTACGTCATAGCCCAATGATCAAGCCGTCCCGGCGCCGCAGCCGTAGTTACGTCGATAGGCAATTGTTCGGACGGCCCGAGATCGGAGACTATGAGCATGAGCAACTCACTGCTGGCACGAGTGCCGGCGCCGGCGAGGCTGGGTGCGCTGCTGGCCACGGCGCTGCTCGCGGCCGCCTGCGGCAGCAGCGGCACAAGCGGCGGCAGCAGCACGCCGGCCGCCGGGAGCACCGCGACCGGATCGGCGGCGGCGCTGGTGATCACCACCAAGTCCGGATCGGCCGGGACATACCTGACCGACGGGTCTGGCCGGGCCGTATACATGTGGACGAAAGATGGCATGAACAAGTCCGAGTGCTCCGGAGCGTGCGCGTCGGCGTGGCCGCCGGTGCCGGCGAGCGGCACGGCGACCGCGTCGGGCAGCGCGGTGTCCACGGACCTGGGCTCGATCACCCGGTCCGACGGCAGCAAGCAGCTGACGTATGACGGTCACCCGCTGTACTACTTCTCGGGAGACTCCGGCCCCGGGACGACCAACGGCCAGGGCAGCGACGGGTTCGGCGCCAAGTGGTGGCTGGTCTCCACGTCCGGAGCGAGCATCACCAGCGCGGGGACGGGGACCTCGCCGAGCTCTTCAACGAGCTCGTCGAGCGGTGGCGGCGGTTACTGATCGCCCCGGTGACTACCTTCCTGTCCCGGATCACGGGAGCCGGCGCCGGCCGGACGCCTGCCGTTAATGAGCGGCCGATCGGCAGCTGGGCATTCATGGGTTTTGCTATTACGTCGTTCGGCGGCCCGCTCGCGCTGGCCGCCCTGTTCGGGCCGGGCGTCGTGGCCGGCGCCAGCGGCGCCGCCGGGCTAGCCATGCTCGGCGGCGTCGTCGTGTTCGCGTTCCCGATGGCGATCTGGCTGCGCTACTCCCGGGAGATCGCCAGCTCCGGCGGCTTGTACTCGTTCACAGAGGCCGCCGCGGGACGCCCGGTCGCGCTGGTCCAAGGGGGGTTGTGGATCATCAGCTACCTGCTGTACGTGCTGTACACGACCACCCAGATCGTGTACGACACGCTGCCCGCGGTCTTCCCCCACGTGGGGCCGTACCAGCCGGCGCTGGAGATCGCCATCCCGGTCGCGCTGGCCGGCGTGATGGTCGCCGGGCGCGGCGCCGCGCTGGTGGTCATCGGGCTGATCGCGGCAGGCCAGCTCGCCATCACCGCCGCCCTGGGCGGCCTGACCGTGGCCCATCTGAACACGCCGGCCGCCACCTTTGGCGGATCGGCGCCCGCCGGGGATGTCGCCACCGCGACGGCTCAGACGGCGCTGCTGTATATCTGCGGCAGCCTGCCGCTGTTCCTGGGCGGCGAGCTGGCCCGCCCGGCGCGCACCATGCGCCGGGGCCTGATCGCCGCCTTCCTGGTGACTGCCGCGGTCGTCACGATCGCTGTCGCCCCGCTGGCTGCCGCGCCGGCGGACACCCTGGTGGCCATTCCTGGCATGACGGTGGCCCAGCAGTTCGCCGGGCGCGGCTTCGCGGTCGTGGTGGGCGTCGGCGTGGCCGTCAGCATCGCCGGCGTCATCCTGGTGGAGTACTTCGCGCTCAGCCGGCTGGTCACCGCGATGACGTCCTGGTCGCGCCGCCGGGTCATCATCGCGATCGGCGCCGTCCTGGTGGTGTTCGCGCCGCTGACCCTCATCAACCCCCAGCAGATCTACAGCGACCTGCTTACCCCGTCCCTGGTCGGGCTGTGGGCCAGCATGCTGATCGTGTTCGCGGTCTACCCGCGTTTCGCCATCAAGCGGGGCAGCCGCCCGCTGCCGGTTCTGGTGGTGACGCTTGCCGCCTCCGCCCTGGCCATCTACGGCCTGTGGTCCGCCATCGCGCATTCCGGCACCTGACACCCAACGACGTGATCCTCCTCACGCGCCGCACGTCAATCCCTCATCGCATCCTCGCCGTATCTAAGTCGACAAAGAAACACACGAGGGCGGCGGCGACCTACCGGCCGCACCGCCCCAAGACCGGGAGACGACGAGGATGAACTTCTCAGTGCTTGGACGGGTTCCGATGCCGGCGAAGCTGGGCGCAGCGCTCGGCGTGGGCCTGCTGGCCGCCGCGTGCGGCAGTGCCGCCACCAGCAGCTCGCAGCCGGCCGGGAGCACGCCGGCCGCGGCGGGCAGCACCCCGAGCGCGTCCGCGCAAGCGGCCGCGACGGTGATTAAGACCACCTCAGGCTCCGCGGGGGCGTTCCTGACGAACGACTCGGGGCGCGCGATCTACCTGTGGGACAAGGACACCATGAACATGTCCATGTGCTCGGGGGCGTGCGCCGGCGCCTGGCCGCCCGTCACCGCGAACGGCAGCGTGACCGCCGCTGGCGGCGCGACGGCCAAGGACCTGGGCACGATCACGCGGTCCGACGGCACCAAGCAGGTCACCTACGACGGTCACCCGCTGTACTACTTCGCCGGGGACTCCGGTGCCGGGCAGACCAGCGGCCAGGGCAGCGACGCCTTCGGCGCCAAGTGGTGGCTGGTCTCCCCGACCGGCGCGAGCATCACCGCCGCGAGCGTGTCCGCGGGCAGCGCCCCGGCCGCGCCGGCCTCGTCGCCGACCGCGTCTAAGGCGGGAAGCAGCTGGGCGTGACAGGCATGACGACATCGTGGGAAGGAAACGGCACTGTGAACCGAATCAACACCAGCCGCACCGCCGGGCGACTGAGCGGGCGCCTCACCCAGCTCCTCATCCGGGGCCCGGCCGCGGTGAGCGGGCCGACGGCCCGGTGGTCTGTTAACGTCCTCGCCGTGGCCGGAGCCGCCCTCATGGTCTGGTCCGCCGTGATCCACCTCCAGCTGTGGAGCGACGGCTACAAGGACATCTCCGTCATCGGACCGCTTTTCCTCGCGCAGGGCATCGGCGCGATCGTGATCGCCGCCTTCCTCGCGGCGCTGCGCCGCCTCGTCCTGCTGGTGGCGGGCGCGGTCACGCTGGTCGCCACCGCCGTGGGACTGCTGCTGAGCGTGTACATCAGCCTGTTCGGGTACACCGAGAGCCTGGCGGTTCCCAACGCGAAGTCCTCGCTCGTCGTGGAGTTCGCCGGGGCGGCGGTGCTTGTCGCCGCGGCTGCCATCCTGCTGATCGCCGGGCGCTCCAGGCCGGCGGCGGCGGGGATGGCAGCCGGGCGCCGATCCAATCCAAATCTGGCCGACAACCGTATGTAGATGTGTGCGCACCATGAAAACGCCAGCTGAGCAGCTACCTGACGAAGTATTGCTCGCGGGTCTCGGCGCGGGCGACGCCGAACTCGCGCTTGCCTTCGTACGCCGCTTCCAGCAGATCGTGTACGGCGTCGCGGTGACCGTCATCACCGACCGCACCGCCGCGGAGGACGTCGCTCAGCAGACGTTCGAACAGGCGTGGCGGCACGCGCAGGTGTACGACTCGCGGCGCGGATCGGTGCGGACCTGGCTGACGACGATCGCGCATAACCTGGCCGTTGACGTCGTGCGGGCGCGGGCGTCCGCGCCCGTGGACCCGGCCGAGCTGACTGGTCTGCTCACCGCGGTCACCGACACCCCTGAACGGGTGGCGGAGGCGCACGACAACGCGGCGCGGCTCCGGGGCGCCCTCGCCCGGCTCCCGGCGCCGCAGGCCAGGGCGGTGGCCATGGCCGGGATTTACGGCATGACGGCACGGCAGATCGCTGACGAGGAGGAGATCCCGCTCGGCACAGCGAAAACCCGGATCAGAGACGGCATGCAAAAGCTGCGGGCCGTCTACCTACCGGAGGATGCAGACGATGAGTGAGCAGAACGAGATGATGGGCTGCGAAGAATTCGCCAGCGTGGCCGCCGAACTCGCGCTCGGCGTCCTGACCGGTCGCGAGCGCGCCCAGGCGCTCGCCCACCTGGACCGGTGCGACGCGTGCCGCGCCGAGGTTCGCCAGCTCACGCTGACGGGCGAGGAACTGCTCGGGCTGCTGCCGTCGGCCGAACCGCCGGCCGGATTCGAGACCCGGGTGCTGGCACGGATCGGCATCGAGGCGCCGGCCCCCGCTCCCGCCCCCGCTCCGGCCGCGAAGCCGCGCGGCTGGAGGCTGCCGCGCTGGTTCGCCCCGGGCTCGCCAGGAATCACCCGCAGGATGCTCGCCACCGCCGCGGTAGTGGCGGCTCTCGCGGGCGCGGTCCTCGGCGGCTGGGGGCTACGCTCCAGCACCGCACCAGCGACCGCTAGCTCCCAGCTGACTTCGGCCGCCCTCCTCTCGGCCGACCACCAGACCGCCGGAAAGATCTTCCTCTACAACGGCACCCAGCGCTGGCTGTACATGTCGGTGGACATGAGCCCGGTCAGCGGCTCGGTCACCTGCCAGGTCGTGGGCAAGGACGGGCACGTGACCACGGTCGGGTCGTTCTGGGTGACCAATGGCTACGGATCATGGGGAAGCCCGACGCCGACCGGTACCGGGCCGCTCGCCGGCGCACGGCTCATCGGCGCGAATGGTGCCGTCCTCGCGACGGCCACGTTCGCGACGGCCTGACTCACCCAGCCTGGAACAAGCTCAGGGTGACCACCGGGCCAAGCAGCGGATCCGCGAGCGGCAGCAGGTACCGGTAGCGGGCAGGCAGTTCACGCCGCAGGCCGCGCGGCACCCGGGTGATCCTGGCCGACTCCACCAGCCGCAAGCCGAGCCGCTCGAGCGTTCGCGGGTCGTCGCATGCCCACGCCCAGCGGGCCGCCATGCCCCGCCGGGCCGCCGTCTTGTGCTGCCGTTCGAGCATCGCGTGGGTGTAGGTGTCGAACGCGATCATCGCTCCGCCGCCCGCGGCGATGCGGCTCAGCGTCGAGGTGACGTCGTCCGCAGGAAGGTAGGTCAGGACCCCGTCCGCGACGAACAAGTACGGTCCCGGCTCGGCGGCGACGACATCCATCCAGTCCTCGTCGAGCAGCGACCCGGCGACCATCCGCCGCCGGTCAGTGTCGGCGAAGTACCGGCGACGCAGGTCGATGGTGTCGGGCAGGTCCAGCTCGACGCAGTGTGCCGTCCCGTTGTCGGTTCGCTCGAACCGGCTGTTCAGACCCACGCCCAGTTCGACGACCGTGCCAGCCGGATGCGCCGCGAGGAACTGGCGGACCCACCAGTCGAAGATCAGCGTGCGCAGCACGGTCACGAACCCGCCCCAGCCGCGGCCGTACAGGGACTCGTCGAAGTCGATCGACTCGATCATCTCCACGGCCTTGGGGTCCCGCAGCGCCGGCCGCTTCCGCCGGGTTTCGAGCGCCCGCGCCGCGAGCGGCACGAACAGCGTCATCTGAACGTCCCCGAGCTCCGCCTGCTGCCTGTCCCCCATACCCCGGTTCCTAGCGGAGGCTCTCGAGGATGCGCCGGGCGGACTCGCGCTCGGCGGACGAGAGGGTGGGCTGCCCGCTGAGGGCACGCCGGATCTCCTCTCGCCCCTCGTCGCTGTGGCCGAGAATCGCGGCGATCCGCCCGGCGCGCAGCCTGGTCCTGGGCCTGTCCGGGGCGAGCCGCACGGCGGTCCGCAGTTCCGCCTCGCCTTCCCCCACCCGGCCGAGTCCGGCGAGCGCCAACGCCCGGGCGGACCGCGCGTCCGCCTCCGCCTCCGGTGTCAGGTCGAGCTGCAGGGCGCGGTCGAGGTCGTCGAGGGCGCGGTCGTACCGGCCAAGATCGGCCCGCACCTGGCCTCGCCCGGCCAGCGCCATCGCGGTGTCGCTGTCCCAGCGCAGCGCCTGGCCGAAAGTGGCCTCCGCGTCGGCGGGCGAGCCGCCCTGCCATTGCGCGTACGCGAGTCCGGTCAGCGCGTTGACATCGCCGGGCATCCGTTCCACAGCGTGTCGGCTAAGTTCGGCGGCCCCCGCGTAGTCGCCCGCCATCAGGTGCAGCTCCGCGGTTGCCGACAGCGCCCGGGCGGCGGCATACCCGTCGTCCAGCATGATGAAGATCGACAGCGCCTCGCGAAGGCGGTGCTCGGCGCCGGTCAGGTCTCCCCTAGCGCGCGTGATATCCGCTTGCAGGACGCGCGCGTCGGCGGCCCGCCGCCAGTTCCCTGCTGCCCGGAACTTGTCCAGGGCGTCGGTGATGCTCCGATCTGCCGCTGGCAGGTCGCCGTCGCGCAGCGCCGCCTCCGCGGCTGCCTGCAAGGCGTCCGCGGTCGGCAGGACGTCCGGCTGGCTTTGCCCTCCCGCTCGTCCGACATCGTCGGCTCGCTGATACGCGCGGTTAGCCGAGAGCACCGCGTGGACGAGCCGATCGTGGCTCAGTTGGTACCACACGTCGTCGTCATGCTGCTCGGTGGTCAGGATCCATCGCTCCACCAGGGCCGCGACAACATCCGCGGGCATCTCGGCCAGCGCGAGGCTACCCGAGTGAACGATGTCGCGGGTGCCACGCTCGGTCACGAACGTGAGCCGCAGCCAGTCACGCAGCCGGCTTTCGCTCGTCCCGGTATCCGTGGCGATCTCACTGGCCACCGCGTTGTAGAAGTCGATCATCGCACCGTCGACTCCGCCCCATGCCCGCAGTCGATCACCGGTGATCACATCGGTCTTGGCGGGCAGGGCTTCCCAGAGGTTCCGGCAGGCGATCTGCACGTGCAATGGCTCGATTTCGTCACGATAGGCGGTCGACGTATTGCCGGTGATGTCGCGGAACGTCACCCTCCGCAAGTCACTTACCAGCTGTTCGGCCGTGCCTGAGGCGAAAGACACCCCAGCCGCGAGAGCCGGTTTCGCGATCGCCTCAAGCGCCCCGGCGACATCGAATGGACGCAAGTCGATAAAGTGCGGCCGGAGTTCAGAAAATCGTTTGTGATCGGCTAGCGCTAGCACCGCGTCGTGCCTCGCCACCAGCAACAGGTGAACCGCTGGCAATGCCTCGACTACGATCGATATCTCGTCGAGGAATTGCTCGCCCGCGATCATTCCCGATGGCTCAGCATAGAGTTCTTCAAGCTGGTCGATACAAGCGAGCGTCGGGCCTGATTTCCCGCGGGCGCTCAGCGCGGCGCGCCGTTCCTCCATGAACTCGAGCACGGTCATGGTCCGCGGCGGCACGTCGCCGTTCCAGCTCCGCAGCAGTTCAGAAGTAGCGCTGGCAGCGTTCCGACGCCGGGTCCCTGGCGCGGGCGAGGACGTTACCCGGCCCACCGGAAGCACATCGGCGTCCTTCGAGCCGATGGCGGGGAGCACACCGGCGTGCAGCAGCGAGGTCTTGCCCACGGCGGCAGGGCCGGATAGCACGATGACCCGGTCGGAAAGCAAGCGTGCCTGTATTTCCCCGAGCTGAGCGGCCCGGCCGAAAAACAGGCGCCTCTCCTCCGACCGGAAAGACCGCGTCCCCGGGAACGGATGTCGCGGGTTCATGCGAAGCCACCCCGGTCGCGCCGGGCACCGGTCGGGCGCGCACACCACCTCATGGCGCGGGGCACCTCACAAGCCGGTTTTCCGACGTCCTGCCGCGGCGACTGACATGCCCACCCCCCTGTGCACAAGCAGCGCGCGCACCCCATCTCCAGTGTACGCCAAGCCACCCAAACGACAATAGCCGCTTCCAGCGTGGCCGGCCAGCCCAATGAAGAATCAGCGCATTAGCTAAGTCCAATCCCAGTACACTCCCTTGCAGCGATAGAGCTAACCCGCAACACGATTCGAACTTTCGCTCGAAGCAAAGACTCGAAGCCCGCGAGCCGCCGCTAACCACTATTCAGAGCAATTATCCCAGATTTTACACTCATAAATAGAATCTCCGCCGCGGTGGCGTCCGTCAAGCGATTGCCGGGCACGATCATCACGTAATCGCTGGGTTTCACCGCGTTACGTACCGATTCGACGGCCTTCGAACCACCCTCGCCTGCCGTGGATCCCCGCGGCGAGTCATGACAGCACTGCGCGCCGCGTGTACTGTGGACCGCATTACCGTGCGGTCGCGGACATGATCAACGACGCCGTGGAATGACCCGGCTGATTGCCAGGACTCGTAGCATATTGGGTGGGGGACGACGAGCGGGAGGGCGCTGCCGATGCCAGAACCGGCCCAGCACGAAGATGGCGGCAATATGTCCCCGCTCGGCAACCTTGGCCACACCATCATCTGGGGCTCGGAAGTCCCGTTCAAGAACCCCAACTTCATTGGGCGAAAAACGGAACTCAGAGCACTCAGGGATCAGCTGACGACAGGTGGACCCGCTGTTATCAGGCAGCCGCCGAGCGCGCTTTACGGACTGGGCGGCGTTGGAAAGACGGAGCTGGCCGCCGAGTACGCGCACTTGTATAGCGGTGAATATGAAGTCGTGTGGTGGGTCAGGGCCGACCAAGAGGACTCCATTCGCGCCTCGCTAATCGCCTTGGGTCTGCGGCTCGGACTCAAGGAGGTAAGCCCGGAATTGCGCGACTACTCATCCCGGGTGGTCAAAAACGCCCTCGAGTCGGGTGATCCGTACGCTCGCTGGCTGCTCATTTTTGATGACGTGACTCGCCCCGACATCATCAATCGTTACATACCCCGTGGCAGCGGACACGTGATAATCACCTCACGCATATCGGAGTGGCATCAGGTATTGAAAACCGAGGGAATCGAGGTCAGGGAGTTCCCGCTGGCTGAGGCCATCCAGTTCCTGCGCAAACGCGTCCCGCAGCTCGGTTACGCGGGGGGCACGCCGGACAGCCCGCAGGACCTTGGCGACGAGGAAGAGGCGCGCCGCCAGCAGGAAGCGGAGCTGCTAGCGCGGGCCTTGGGCAGCCTCCCGCTGGCGATCGAGCATGCCGCGTCGTACCTGGCGCAGATGGGCACACCGGTGCCGGAATACCTCGAGGACTTCGACCGCAACGCCCACGAACTGCTCGACCGCGAGGCCGACATGTTCACGGTCAACAACCTGGCGGTCGCGGCGACCTGGAGCGTATCGCGAAACACCCTTACGCCCGCCGCCAGGGAACTGTTCCGGCTGCTCGCGTTCTTCTCCGCCGAGCCGATCTCCGAAGAGGTTCTCGTGCAGCCCGGGCGGCTGGCGGACGTACCCGCGGGACTGCAGAAGGTGCTCATCTCACGAACCGAGCTCAAGCGCGCCGCGCGCGAGCTAGCGCGATTCTCGCTGGTCAAGATCGACGGCGCGCGGAACATCGTTCAGCTGCACCGGGTCGTCCAGATGGTGACCCGCAGCCGCATCGAAACCGAGGACGAGCGGGCCGCCGAAGTGCTGCGGACCACCGTCCACGCGCTGCTCGCCGCCTCCGATCCAGGTAGCCCGGAGAAGGAGCAGAACGATCCGCTGTACGAGCGTTCCATCCACCACCTCGTGCCGTCCGGGGCGCTCAAGTCGGACAACCCGGTGCTCCGCAACCTCATCATCAACCAGGTCCGCCGCCTGCACCTGCGCGGCGGCTACTCAGAAGCCCTGAGCCTAGGCGAAGACGCCCTGGCGCTCTGGCAGGATTCGCACCCAGCCGACGACATTCAGACCCTGGCCCTCGCGGTCGAGGTCGGCGTCGCGATGCGCGAGGTCAGCCGGGTCGAGGAAGCGTTCGACCTCAACGCGCGCACGCTCGAGCTGCTGCGCGAGCACCACGGCGAGACGGACGAGACGTATCTGATCTGCGCCAACAGCTACGGGCAGGATCTGCGTCTACTCGGTCGGTACGACGACGCGCTGAAGCATGACGTTAGTCTGCTGCCGGCCTACGAGGAGACGTTCAGCCCGAGCCAGCACCGGATGCTCAACCTGCGCAACAACATCGCGATCGACCTCCGCTGCGTCGGCCGGTACGAAGATGCCCTCGGATATGACACCGAGAACGAGGCGGAGCGCGCACGGTACTTCGGCGCCACCGACCGGCAAACCCTTTCGTCGCGATTCGGGGTGGCGCGCGACCTGCGACGGCTTGGCCGGTACGAGGATGCCCTGGCGGTAGCCCGGGAGCTCGCGCAGATCATGGAGTTGCGCCAAGAGCCGTGGCGGTTCTTCCGGCTCGAGATTCATAGCGGCCTCGGCGTAGCGCTGCGGCGGGGCGGCTACTACGCCGAGGCACACGCGATCGCCGAGGACGTCTACAGCCGCTATCTCACTTTCGCCGGGGAGACGCACCGCGCCACCCTGGTCGCGGCGACGAACCTTGTCTGCGACCGGCGCGTGGTCGATGACCTGGCAGGTGCCCAGGAGCTCGGCGAGCAGACGGCGCTCATGTGGCAGAAGGTCGTCGGCGCCGACCACCCGAACGCGCTAACCGCGCGCGCCAACCTGGCGGTCGTGCTCCGGATGCGCGGGAACCCGACCGCCGCCCGTGAGATGAACGAGAGCGTGCTCGCGGCCTTCCAGGACCTCTATCCGCGCGACCGCTATCCCCACGAGCATCCCGCCACCCTGGTCGTGATGGCCAATCTGGCCAGCGACCTAGCGGCGGTCGGCGCGGTCCAGCAGGCGAGGGAACTCGGCGAGCGGACGCTGGCCGCCAGCCGCGCCGTCCGCGGGCACACTCATCCCGCGACGCTCGCGGTGGCGGCCAACCTCGCCCTTGACCTGCGCGCGACAGGCGACGCTGAGGCGGCGCTTACCCTGCACCAGGAGACGCTGGCCGCCTATGAGGACCAGGTCACGCTGGAGCACCCGCAGGCCAGGCGGGCCGTCCAGCAAGGCCGGGTCAACGTGGACATCGAACCGATGTCGTGGTAGCGAGCCGCGCTACTTCGGCCGTCACGTACTCGCGGATAACCGTTATCAGCCGCAGCAGATCAGGGCAGTAGACGGACGGGTTGCGGAAGCCGTCGTCGGCGCGGTACCTGTGCGGGTAGTAGCCGCCGCCGCAGACGTCACGGACCGCGCACGCGCGGCAGCGCGCGCACAGGGCCGCCGTTCCAATCTGCCTGGCCACGATGGCCGGGTGGTCGAGCGCCGCGTCCAGCGCATCGTCGAGCACGCTGAGGCCGGTGTCCGCGGCGCCGTCGTAAGCGGCGGCGAGCGTGTCAATCTGCTTGATGGCCCCGTCGGTGTCGATCACGATCGTGTCGGCCGCCGCGAGCCCCAGCGCTTCGGTGCCGCCCGGCCCGCCCAGGAGCATCGCGATGATGGCGTCGAACAGCCGGATGGACGGGCGCGGCGGCGCGGTGGCCGCCCAGCGGCGGAAGACCTCGAGCAGCCAGTCGGCGTAGGGCGAGCTGTCATCGGACGGCCGCGCCGGCGGCGGCGCGGACCAGGTTCCGTGTGGCAGCAGGAAGTCGATCACGGGCGGCTCGTGCTCGAGCAGCGATTGGTACGTCAGGACCGGGTCGCTGGCGATCGGGATCGTGCACAGCAGGCCGCCGTAGAGCGTCCGGTAGCGGTCGGTGCGCAGCAGCGCGAGCGCGCGGGTCACGGCCGGGTAAGACGCGCGGCCGCTTGGGTAGACGCGGTCGCGGCTGCCGACGCGGTCACCGTCGATGCTCACCCCGACGCGCACACCGTGGCGCAGCAGGACATCGAGCACCGGCTTGTCGAGCCTGGTGCCGTTCGTCTGCATGACCAGGCTGATCGCCGCCCAGGGCGGCAGCGCGCGGCTCAGCTGGACGGCGAGGCTCTCGATGAAGTCGGGCCCGGCCAGCAACGGCTCACCGCCGTGCAACACGACCTTGCCCCCCCTGATCTCGTGGGCGCTGACGTGCTCGGCGATTCTGTCTGCCGCCGCCGAGACGATCCGCGGGCTCATGACCGTCGGCTGACGGCGCCAGCCCTCGTCGGCCATCTGGTAGATGTAGCAATAGCGGCACGCCAGGTTGCAGCGGCTGTGCACCTTGAGCACGAACTGGCGGAAGGGATGCGGCTGGTGCCCGGCAGCGCGCAGCGCCGGGACGTCGAGCGTTCGGTGCGGCCACCGTGGGTCCGCGGCTCTCATGCCCCCTCCGCTAGCCATGCCAGAAGCGCCCCGGCGGACACGCCGCCGCCTCGGAGCCGCCGGTACAGCGCGGCGGCGACCTCGGGTCGCTCGGCGAGCAGCCGCGCGGCCCGGCCGGGCCCGGTATGCCGGCTGGCCACCGCTAGCCCGGCCCACGCGTCCACGTCGTCTCCGCCGTCGATCCTGGACCGGTACCCGCCGGCCGCGACGGCGTAGTCCCCGGCCGCGAGTGCCACGTCCGCCGGGTCCGCGCACGGTCGCGCTGAGACCTCACGAAGAGCCGCCGGGTCCTGGTGCCGGAGCGTCAGCAGGTAGGCGCGGGCATTGTCGGCCGGGGCGGGCAGCGGACCCGGCTCCAGCGTGACCGCCACCGCGGCCGGCGGAACGGGAGGTCGCGCGCCCCGGTGCCAGGCTGCCGCCAGGGAGTCCACCGCCGCCCGGTCAGGGACCAGGTGCCGCAGCCGCCACCGCGCGCGATGCTCAAGGCTGAGGTCCGCGCCCTGGTCGGCCGCCGTGGCGGACACCGGCTCGTCCCGCCATTCGGCGAGCCTGGCACGGATAGCCCCGAGGAAGCAGGCACCGGACTCTGTGAGCGCGTCCCACCTGGCCAGACGATCCGCGACCTGCGTGGTGAGTGCGCGCCATCGGCCGAACTCCACGTCGGCGCGGAACCGCTGCTCCGGCGCCCCCGTGCGGCGCTGGTGACGCCAGAAGCGGGCGATCCCATAGTGCGTGTAAACGCCTTGAAGCAGCGCGCTGACCGGACGCGGGTCCTCCCGCCACGGCGCGTAGGTCAGCGGGATCCGCGCCGCCCGGAACATCGGGACGATGTCCGTCACGGCGCCGAGGACGGCGTGATGGGACTCGTGCACCAGCACTTCGGCCATCGCCAGGGCGTCGCGCGGAAGCGACATGCCGATTGCCCCGAAAGATGACGTCTCGGTGGCACTCACCGACCTGGTGGGTGAGGGAGTGCTCAGCGGCACCAGGGTCCGCGCGGTGGCCGCGATCAGCTCGGCCAGCGCATAATTTCCGGCGGTGAGCACCCGCCACGCATCGCCGAACAAGCCCCGCCAGCGGGCCACCTCACTGGCGGTCATCCGGGGCCGAGCGACACCGTACCGGTCCAAGAACGGATCATGACTGTCGAGCGTCACTTCCAGCCGCAGGCCCCGGGCCTCCGCCGTGAGCCTCGGCAGCGCCGTCCAGGGACCGCCCGCCGCCGCCCGTTCACCGTCGACCGGGACGCGTACGGTGGTGACAGACGAGCGAACGCGCCGACCCCGCGCGTCCTGGTCAACCCGTCCCCACTCCCACGGCGTACGAGCTCCGGGACGCGCGGTGCCCAAGCCCGGGAAGGTAATCGCGCCGCACCGCAGCGGGACGTCGAGTTCGAACGCGCGACCGGTCCTGAAGGCCGCTGTGGCCGCCACCGCGGCGAGTTGGCCCAAGTCGGTCGACAGCGGTGCTTCGCCGGCCTGGCCCGCGCGAAGCCGGTAAACGCAGTCGGCCGCCCACGCGCCGAACTGCGGCGACACGATCAGGTCGGTCACGACCTTCTGGTCGGCGCTCTCCACCTCGGCGAGCAGCTGATAGGCCTCGGCAAGCGCCCGCGCCCGCGTCACCGGCCGGACCTCGGCGGCCAGTCGCATAACTGTGGCTAGCAGTAGCTTGTGTTTGCTGAATTGAGCCGAACGCAGTCGCTCAAGCGCCTGAACCTGTCCCCGCGACGTTACTAGCGCCCGCAAATCATCGCGGGACAAGGCATGAGCAGCTGGCATCGCATAGTTCGGGCATGTCACGTCAGAGCGAGGACTGGAAGTTACCAAAGCGCGCCCGGTTTTCGTCGCCGTCGCAGCGATTTTCCAGCAGACGCCGGAGCGCGTTAGCCACTACCGAGTCGTCGAGCTTCGACAAGTCGCTCAGGGAAAGCCCCGTCACGTCGAGCAGACCCTCGTCCCCGTCGCGATCTGTCGCCTCCATCCTGCCTCCCTCATCCCCGTATATCGCGATAATACGTGGACAACTGCTGACGGGCTACCCGGCCGTGTCTGGCAGGAGCCGCATATCGGATGGCAGGGTGTACCGGCCCGCGAGATCAGGGCCGCACCGGGATTCCAGCATCAGCTTGGCGGTAGAGGAACTGCGGGCCGACATAATCAGCACTTCCCGCAGGTCGGCTATCTCCATCGGTTCAAAAGCCCGGGCCGTGTTAGTGCCGATCTCGATCGCGACAACGATTCCCGCCACGAAAAGCCTGATCAGGAACCTGCGCCAGGGTTCACGGACGCGCTCATTCCAGGTGGCGTCCGCCCAGCCCGGCTGCCAGTAATCGTGGATGGCGGAGCTGGCGAGATCGGTGAAGGCGTCGAGTTCGCTGAAACTTGCGCCGGGCGACAACACGCGCCACGTTCCGGCGATGACCGTGTCGGCGTCACCGTTGGCTGCGTACACCGCGATGATCTCGCGGAGCAACGCGACGGCTTCGGCTTCGAGAATGCGAAGCAGCGGGAGATCGGAATCGGGCTCGGATTTCCCGGCCGCCGCCGTCAGGCGTTCGGCGAGCCGCAGCGTTTCCCGGCAGTTTCCCGCGCCGAGCAGGCAAATAAGCCCTTCGTACCGCGCACCCATCCGCGCGTGCCTTCGTTCCAACAGCGCGGCGACATCCGCTGGCCATAGTGGCGGCAGCTCAAGCACGGTGTAGAAGTAACTGTCGAACTCGTTGCGTCCGGCGTCCCGCACCGATCCAAGACGCAGCGCGGACGCCGCCTCTTCGGCTACGGAGACGAGAAAGTAGACGCGCGTGATCTCGAAGATCCCCTTGATGTCACGCAGTACCAGCCTGGCCTTTCCTGGATCGTCGTACTTGTCGAGCTCATCGATTCCGATGACGAGTGGGCCCTTTACGTTGGCCACGATAAGCTCGGCCAAATTGCGGAAATCGAAGACCAGGGAAGCCGCCGTCGTCGGACGCTCATCGAGCGATCGTTCGTCGGAACTTTTCCAGCCGCCGGTCAGTCCGCTCCCGCCTGTCACGCCGGTCTCCGTGGCGCGCTTCAGCGCCGCGCTGAACCGGATCCGTTCGCGCAGCGCGGTCGCGTCGCGGACCAGACGGCCGGACGGCCGACCCTCCCAGACGGCCCTGCCCACGAGCAATACCAGGAGCATCCCGATGGTGACTCCCGCGGCGATCCACAGCGCGACCGGAATCGAGGAATCCGGGGTCTGAGCGTGGCTGTCCTTTCCCGCCAGCGCGCCGATGGAATACGTCACGACAGCGGCGGCAGCCAGCGCCGCCGCGACGGCGGTCAGCGGGGACCGCAGCCGCCGCGCCGCTAGCGCCCAGATGTTGTCGCGGATGAAGCGCTTTTCCACGGCGCTGGCGAGGTTGTCGCACAGCGCCGACAAGAAAGCCACCGTCTCGTACTCGGCCGGACTCGAGAACATTAGTCCCATGCCGGCTTCGCTCTCGGCGTGCTTAATCGCCCTGAGCATGAGCCACGACTTGCCCGATCCGCGCGGCCCGTACAGGCCGTAGGCGCCGCCGTTCCCGGCGAGGATCCGCTCCAGCCTGTGCCACGTGGGCGTCGCGTAAAACGCCTCCGTGGCCGGCATATCGGGCGAAGCCGGCAGTTTGCCACGTTTCACCATCGGACGTTATCGCGAAGGCCCCATACGATTCCAGGGACGCCGTCCATTCCCTGGCGACGGCGGAGCCCATCGCGAACGCGGCCGTGGCGTAGGCGTCGGCGAGCGTCAGGCTCGGGCCGACGACCGTCAGGCTGGCCAGGCCAGAGGCGGGGCGGCCGGTATGCGGGTCGAGGATGTGGGCGCCGCGTTCGGCGATTCCTGAGGTGGCGACGGCGCAGTCGCGGGCGGCCACGACCAGGGCCAGGCCGCCGCGGCGGAACGGGTCGGCGATCCCCACGCGCCAGGGTTCCCCGCCAGCGCGGGTGCCGGCGCACTGGACGTCACCGCCGACGTTGACCAGGTGGCTGGCCGAGCCCGCGCCGGACAGCAGCGACGCGGCGCGTTCGGTCGCCCAGCCTTTCACGTAGCCGGACGGGTCGAGGCGGCCGCCGGGGAAGGCGGTGAAGTAGCCTTGCGACAGGAAACGCAGGCGGGCGCACGCGGCGAGGACCTCGGCGACCTCGGGCGCGCACGCGTCGGCCGTGACCTCGCCCGCGGCCAGCAGCGACACGTCGCTGTCCGGCCGGTACGGGGAGAACACGCGGTCCACCCAGTGCAGCCAGCCGATGGCGGCCTCCAGCGACCCGTCGTACCGGGCGGACAGCGGGACGTCGAAGGAGACCACGGTGCCCATCACGTGCTCGGCGTGCCGCAGCCGCGCGGAGAAGGCGACGGTGGGGGTGGTTGTCATGCGCCGTTGTCCAGGGCGCTTTGCAGGGAGTTGATGTAGCCGCCGCTGGTGTACGTCGCGCCGGAGACCGCGTCGATACGGGCGCTTTGCGAGGTCAGCGTCTCGCTGATCAGCCTCGGAAACGCGTACTGGCCGATCTGCACGTCCATGTTCGTGGACTGCGGCTGCTCCAGGATGTTGACCTTGACGATCTTGTGCGACTTCACCAGGACCCGCACCTGGACCGGGCCGTAGATCGTGTTGGCGACATTGCCCGTGACCGCGCGCTCGCCAGGCTGCAGAGTCGGCTGCGTGGTGGGAGACGCCACGGTCCGTTCAGGATCAGATGAATGGGTTTTGAATGACAGCAGCGCGACGAGACCAGCGACTGTCGCGGTGACAACCAGTATCACGCGGCGCATGCCTAACTCCTAAAACTCGAAGGACTCATAGTGGATGCGGCGGCGCGGCACGCCGGCCTCGGTGAGCGCCGCGACCGCGGAGCCCGTCATGCCCGGCGGGCCGCACAGGTAGACGTCCATCCGGTGCAGGCCAGGGGCGAGCTGCCGCAGCGCCGTCGCCGACAGCGGGTCGCCGCCGAAGTCGGAGCGCGTGCCGACCACGTAGTGCACGGTGGCGCCGCGGGCTTCCGCGATCGCGTCGAGTTCGGCCTGGAACACGACGTCCTGCCAGGTGCTGGCCCGGTAGATCAGGGTGACGGTGCCGGACACCGCGGCGAACATCGCGCGCAGCGGCGTGATGCCGACACCGCCGGCCAGCAGCAGCGCGGGCCGGCCGCTCCGGACGGGGATGAACGCGCCGTACGGGCCCTCGGCGATCACCCGGGTGCCGGGCTTGAGCCGGCTGAGGCCAGCGCTGTGGTCGCCGACGTCCTGCACCGTGATGCGCATGAGCTCGTCGTTCGGAACCGCGGACAGTGAGTAGGGGTGCGACTGCCACCACTGGCCGCGGGTGAGGAATCGCCACCGGAAAAACTGGCCGGGCGCCGCTTCGAGCTCGCGCAGCCGCCGGCCCTTGATATAGATCGAAACGGTCCGTGGCGCCTCGTGCCGGACCCCGGCGACGCGGAACCCGTGGCGGACGAAGTCGCGGGCCGGCACCACAACCCGGTACCAGAGCACCAGGGCGCCGACGACCGCGTACAGGGCCGCCCACCAGAACCTCGCCGCGACGTCGCTGACGAACGACGCGCCGTCGGCGAACTGGTGGCTGAACGCGAGCGCGATGGCCAGGTACGTGTACAGGTGCAGGTAGTACCAGGTTTCGTAGCGGAGCTTCTTGCGCACGGCGCGGGCCGAGACGAGGGCGACGCCGAGCAGCAGGCCCCAGGCGACGGTCGCCATCAGCACGTCGGGGTACGTGGTGAGCAGGGAACCTGTCTCGGTGACGGGGTTGGTGTGCGCGTTGGCGGCGTAACCCCAGACGATCGTCAGCACGTGGGCGCTGACCAGGCTGATCACGTACCGGCCGCCGGTGGCGTGCCAGCGGGCGAGCCGGTCGGCGCCAACGCCGCGCTCGATGGGCGCGATCCGCGCCATCAGCAGCACGAGGATGATCACGCCGTAGCCGGCCAGCAGGCCGAGGATCTCCCCCGCGCCGGTCAGCCAGCCGCCGAGGCCGGTGATGGACAGCGTGGATTGCCACCACAGGGCGAGGACGGCGACCGCGCCAGCGCCGATGGCGGCTAGCAGGGCGCGCGGCCCGATGGCGGCGGTCATCGCTCCCTCCCTACTGCTCTTCCCGAATTATCCCAGCATGACGCTGTCGCCGCTGACCTTGATGAGGACGGCGGGCAGCGGGCTCGGCGCCGGCCCGGCGACGACCGACCCGTTGGCGATGCTGTACTGGCTGCCGTGGCACGGGCAGTCGATGGTTCCGCCCGTTATCTGGTTCACGAGGCATCCCATGTGCGTGCAGACGGCGCTGAAGCCCTTGAATTCCCCCGCGTTCGGCTGGGTGACGACGACCTTCTCAGCCGTGAAGATCTTGCCGCCGCCGACCGGGATCTCGCTGGTGGGCGCCAGGGCGCTCGCACCGCTAGCCGGGGTGCTCGCCGCGGGTGCGGTCGCGGCGGGTGCGGTCGCGGCGGGTGCGGTCGCGGCGGGTGCGGTCGCGGCGGGTGCGGTCGCGGCGGGAGCAGCGGCTGCCGCGCTTGAACTGCCCGGACCTGCTGAACCACAGGCACTCAGCGCGCCCGCTATCCCCACGAGACCGGCACCTGCCAGCACGCCCCTTCGGGTGGCCGCCGTGTCCTTCTGTGGTTCCTGTGTCACAACTGCTCCTTTGGTTGTTGGGCGGCTGTACGGATCCGGCTGTGCTCCGTGTGCTCCCTCCCACGATTACGAGAACGAAGCGGGGTTGCGCCGCGTTCACGGGCTGCCGTAATTCCGTCGTAAGCATCCGGCCAGGGGCCTAGGTCCCTGGCGGCTCGGGACTGGTGGGGTTCCGGACCGGGACCTGAGCCACTGAACACCGTGGCTCCTCGTCCGTAGCGTCGGGTTCAGGTGCATGTCACAGGCCTGAGGAGGTGCGGCACCATGTCCAGGATCGTTGTCGGGATCGACGGCTCCCCCAACGCGCAGCGGGCGCTCGAGTGGGCGGTCGGGGAGGCCGCCGTGCGGCGGGTCCCGCTCACGGTGATCACCGTCTACAGCTCGGTCGTCAGCTTCTGGGGCGGCGCGGTCGAGGTCCCGCCGGATTCCACGGTCGCGGACAAGGCGCGCGCGGACGCGCGGGAAGCGGCGGACAAGGCGCTGGCGGCGGCTCTGGCGGGCGACGAGCAGCCGGAAAGCGTGACCGTCGAGGCGATCAGCGGCCAGCCGGCCGACGAGCTGATCCGCGCTAGCCAGGACGCGGACCTGATCGTGGTGGGTTCACGCGGCACAGGCGGCTTCGCCCGCCTGCTCCTCGGCTCGGTCGGCACCCAGGTCGCCTACCACGCGCACTGCCCGGCAGTGATCATCCCCGCCGACGACCGCCGGTAGCCCGCCTCAGCCCCCCCTTCCCCCGCCACTGAGCCGGGCACGGTAGTTAGCGCGGAATATCGTCCGGGCCGGGACACGGAGGATCTTCCGCGCTGACTGACCTATGACTTTGTGCGCGGGAGGGATGGGAGTGGGGGGGTCGGGGGCCTTGCCGCGGGTTGCCGTTACCCGCCGTGCCTGCGGGTTGTGCGATACGCCCGTTTCCGGCCCGGGACGACCGCGCTGGCGCTGAGCGCGACACGGGGCCGAGAAAGTAGCGGAGCGTAATCTTCACGGCCACGCGTGCTTGTTTTGGCCGGCGCGACGAACCGTCGCCGCCGCACGCGCCGCATGAGCGAATTTTTCCCCTGATCTGGAGCGATATCCGTCTATATAGCCTGCTCGACAGCATCTCCTTACCTATGGGACAGATCGGTATCCCTGCACGGAAAGTATTCATATCTGTACGTAGGGAAATAATCTGGCAGAGTAGACATCACGGATGGGACACGGACAAATGCTGAGAGTTAGCAAGGTCGAAGAATGGTTGCGACGCGCGCCGAGCCGCCCAGACCTGAGCACGCACGGTGACTGCGTGATCATCCGGTCGACCCAATGCTACGACGGCAAGCAAGGCGTAAGCCTGGCGTCCGGAGTCAGCAGCAGCACGACGGGCGCACGCGCGCTTTGCCTGCACCTGGTCATGATCCCGCCGGGAACTCGCGGCGTGCCGCACTTCCACGCGGGCCATGAGAGCGCGATCTACACCGTCAGCGGTGAGAACGAGGTCTGGCACGGCGCGGGGCTGGCCACCAGGACCGTGGTCCGGGCCGGGGATTTCATGTACATACCGCCGGGGATCCCGCACGTTCCCGTGAACCGGGGCGATGTCACGGTGATCGCCGTCGTCGCCCGCACCGACGCGGAAGAGCAGGAAAGCGTCGTCGTGATCGACCTGCCCCGCCACCTCGCCGACCTCCGCGACCTGCCCATCGCTGTCCAGGAATAAGGCACAGCCATCCCCCCGGACCCGCTTCCGGGTCGCGGTGAACCAAGGACGCCGCGGTGGTCTCCCCTCCTCCGCCGCGGTGCCCAACCCTCCCGCCAGGTTCACCGCACAGTGGCCGCGGTTCCCGCCGGTGTAGCGGCGGGAACCGCGGCCCGGGTTACTCGAAGGCTTCCGGCGGCGGGCAGGCGCACACCAGGTTGCGGTCACCGTAGGCCTGGTCGATACGGCGGACCGGCGGCCAGTACTTCGCGCGTCCCGCGACTCCTCCGGGGTAGCCGCCGTCGGCGGGCGGGTACGCGTGCTTCCACTCGCCGATGATCAGCATCTCGGCGGTGTGCGGCGCGTTCTTCAGCGGGTTGTCGGCGGCGTCGGCCTCGCCCGAGGCGACCTTGTCGATCTCCGCCTTGATCGCGATCATCGCGTCGCAGAACTGGTCGATCTCGGCCAGGCTCTCGCTTTCTGTCGGCTCGATCATGAAGGTGCCGGCCACAGGGAACGACATCGTGGGCGCGTGGAAGCCGTAGTCGATCAGCCGCTTGGCCACGTCGTCGACGGTGATCCCGCCGGGGAGCTTGCGCAGGTCGATGACGCACTCGTGGGCGACGAGCCCGTCCCGGCCCGCGTACAGCACCGGGAAGTGCGGCGCCAGCCGCCTGGCGATGTAGTTCGCGGACAGCACGGCGACCTGGGTGGCCAGCCGCAGCCCGGGCGCGCCCATCATCGCGATGTACGCCCACGAGATCGGCAGGATGCCCGCCGAGCCGTACGGGGCGGCCGTAACGGGGGCGGACCCGCCAGGCAGGAACGGCGCCAGGTGGTCGCGGGCCGCCACCGGGCCGACGCCGGGACCGCCGCCGCCGTGCGGGATGCAGAACGTCTTGTGCAGGTTCAGGTGGGACACGTCCCCGCCGAGCAGCGCCGGCGAGGCGAGCCCGGCCAGCGCGTTGAGGTTGGCGCCGTCGATGTAGACCTGGCCGCCCGCCTCGTGCACGAGGTCGGACACCTGCGTGACCGTCGTCTCGTACACGCCGTTGGTGGACGGGTAGGTCAGCATGATCGCGGCGACCCGGCCCTCGTGCGCGGCGAGCGCGGAACGCAGGTCCGGCAGCGAGATCGCCCCGTCCGCGCCGCACTTGACCACGACGACCCGAAGGCCCGCGAGCACCGCGCTCGCGGCGTTGGTGCCGTGTGCCGACTCGGGGATGAGGCAGACATCGCGGTCACGCTCACCGCGCGACCCGTGATACGAACGGATCGCCAGCAGTCCGGCGAGCTCGCCTTGCGACCCGGCGTTCGGCTGGACCGAGCAGGCGTCGTAACCGGTCACCGCGCACAGCCATCGCTCGAGGGAGCCGATCAGCTCGGCGTACCCGGCCGTGTCGCTGGCGGGCGCGAAGGGATGCAGCCCGGCGAACTCGGGCCAGCTGATCGGTTCCATCTCGGCCGTGGCGTTCAGCTTCATCGTGCACGAGCCGAGCGGGATCATCGACCGGTCGAGCGCCACGTCCTTGTCGGACAGCCGGCGCAGGTAACGCAGCATCGAGGTCTCGCTGCGGTGGGCGCTGAACACCGGGTGGGTGAGGAACGCCGAGGTCCTCGCCACGGCGGCGGGCAGCTCGCCGGGGTCGGCGACCAGCTCCACGTCGCCGGCGCCGACCAGCGCGGCGACCACGTCCCGCAGCTGGCCGCCAGTGGTGGTCTCGTCGCAGGCCACCTGGATCACGCCGTCGCCGGCGTCGTACAGGTTGTACCCGGCCTCTCGCGCGCGCCGCAAGGCCGCCGCCGCCTCGGCCGGCCCGTCAAGCAGGACACGGATGGTGTCAAAACAGGTGCCACCCTCCGTTTTGATCCCATAGTGGCGCAAGGTGGCGGCAAGAGTAGCGGCGCTACGGTGCACGCCCCGTGCGATGGCGGCCAGGCCGTCCGGGCCGTGGTAGCAGGCGTACATGCCCGCGGTGACCGCGAGCAGCACCTGGGCGGTGCAGATGTTGCTGGTGGCGCGCTCGCGCCGGATGTGCTGCTCGCGGGCCTGGAGCGCCAGACGGTAGGCGGGATGCCCGTCGGCGTCCACCGAGACACCGACGAGCCTGCCGGGCAGCTGGCGGCGCAGGTCCTCGCGGACAGCCATGTACGCGGCGTGCGGGCCGCCGTAGAACATCGGCACGCCGAACCGCTGCGTGGAGCCGATCGCGACGTCGGCCCCCAGCTCGCCGGGCGGCTTGAGCAGCGTGAGCGCCAGGATGTCGGCGGCCACCGTCACCGTGGCCTTGGCGGCGCGGGCGGCCGCGATGACCGGGGCCAGGTCGCGGACTTCCCCGGACGCGCCGGGATACTGCAGCAGGACGCCGAAGACGCCGGTGAAAGACGTCTCGGCCGTGACGGGCGCGACGCGAAGCTCGATGCCGAGCGGCTCGGCGCGGGTGCGCAGGACGTCCAGCGTCTGCGGCAGGCAGTCGGCGTCGGCGAGGAACACGGGCCCCGCTGAGCCGCCCGCCGCCCGGCGGGACAGCGTCATGGCCTCGGCGGCCGCGGAGGCCTCGTCGAGCAGGGAGGCGTTGGCCACCGGCAGCGCGGTCAGGTCGCTGACCATCGTCTGGAAGTTCAGCAGCGCCTCCAGGCGACCCTGCGATATCTCCGGCTGGTACGGCGTGTACGCCGTGTACCAGGCGGGGTCTTCCAGCACGTTGCGGCGGATCACCGCGGGCGTGATCGTGTCGTAGTAGCCGAGACCGATCATCGACACCCGCACCTGATTGCGCGCGGCGATCCTGCGCAGCTCCGCCAGGACCTCCGGTTCGGTCAGCGGCGCGGGCAGCGCCGACAGCGACGCGGGAGGCCGCGTACCGGCCGGGAGCGCGGCGGCGAGCAGGTCGTCAAGCGACTGGTAACCGAGCGCGGCGAGCATCGCCCGCTGATCCTCGGCGGACGGACCGATGTGGCGATTCGCGAAAAGGGACAAATCGGCGGTCAAGGAGCCTCCCCGGTTACGGCTCCCCGTCTGTCACCGATGCCGGCTCCAGAGTGCCTTGTCCCGTCCGGTCCTTGGTGCCTGAGAGGTTCCGGGGATGTGTTGCCCCTTCGGCGCCCCGCTGCTGTCACCCGAAGTTGTGACACCGGCGGGAACTCTCCCGGACAGGATTGTCGGCTAGCCACAAAGTCTAGCCGATAACGAGCGGCCCCGCCCCGGTGATCAACCCGTCTTCTGTGCCCGGCGTGTCGCGAGCTCGTCGGTCCCGGTCGCGATCAGGCCGTCCTCGGCCCGGACCGCGGGCAGCTCAGCGAGTTCACCGGCAACCTCTTGCCACACGCTGCCGAGCGCGATGCCGAACACGCCCTGGCCGCCGGCCAGCAGGTCCACCACCTCGTCCGCGGTGGTGCACTCGTACACGCTCACCCCGTCGCTCATGAGCGTGACCTGGGCCAGGTCGTCGCTGCCGCGGTCACGCAGGTGCTGCACCGCCGCCCTGATCTGCTGCAGCGAGATCCCGGTGTCGAGCAGCCGCTTGACGACCTTCAGCACGAGGATGTCGCGGAAGCCGTACAGGCGCTGCGAGCCCGAGCCGTGCGCCGCGCGGACGCTAGGCTCGACCAGCCCGGTGCGCGCCCAGTAGTCCAGCTGGCGGTACGTGATCCCGGCCGCGGCGCAGGCCGTCGGGCCCCGGTAGCCCATCTCGGCGTCGCTATGCTCTGGGGCACGGTCGAAGAGCGTGCCCTGAGACTCTCCGGACCCACCCCTTGTTACCGACACGGCCACCTCCTGTGACTACCTCCGGCACTCGCACCGTAAGCCGCCCCTAGCCGGCGCGTCAACGATCTCGCGCGGCGAGTCGCCACATTCACGGGCAAGTCAGCGCAGGTCAGGTCGACCGGCCGAAGTCCTCTGGCGAGATCGTGTCCAGGAACTCCCGGAACTTCTCGACCTCATCCTCCTGCTCGTCAGGGATCGCCACCCCCGCCTCGTCCAGTATCTCGTCCGTGGCGAAGATCGACGCTCCGGTGCGCAGCGCGAGCGCGATCGAGTCCGAAGGCCTGGCGCTGACCTCCGCGCCGTTGGAGAACACCAGGTCAGCGTAGAAAATCCCGTCCCGGAGCGCCGTGATCTTGACCGTGCGAAGCTGGACGTTCAGCACCTCGAGCACGTCACGGAACAAGTCATGGGTCAATGGGCGCAATGACACCATGCCCTGCTGGGCGAACGCTATCGCGGTGGCCTCCACCGCCCCGATCCAGATAGGCAGGTAACGATCACCCTGCTCCTCTTTCAGCAGGACGATCGGGCTGTTGGACGGCATCTCGACTCGGACGCCGACGACCTCCATCCGCCGCACTAGAGCTCCGTCCTCGCATGTGCCAAGCGACGCCGAGCGACGCCAAGCGAACCCAAATCACTCCTCTTGCCAAACTACACCCGCTATCGCCCGGAAGCGCTATCGCCCGGAAGCGGAGCGAAGTCCCGGGACGTGGGACGCAGTCTGAGCTGTACCCGCGGCGGGCACTCCCGATGCGAGACCGGCCTCGTTAAGTCCGTCTTCGACCAATGTCGCATGCAAGCGGGCGATGTGACCGGCGACCTCGCGGGCGGCGCGCAGGGCGGGCTCCCGGCTCCCCTTCTGCCTGGCCAGCGGCGCGGCCACCTGCTCGACCAGGGAAACTTCCCGTTCCGCCGCCGCCTTGACCGCGCGCAGGTGCCGCGGCTGGATGCCGTACTCGCGCAGCGCGACCGCGGCCCGGACGATGCCCACGGCCTCGGTGCCGTAGTGACGGGCGCGGCGGACCAGCCCGTAGTCCTCGAGTTCGGCCAGGATGTCCTCGTCCGCGCCGGTCACCTCGAGGAGTTCGCTGCGGGTCACGGCGTCTGGCTCGGGCGAGATGACCCCGTCCAAGGCGTCGAGCCGCTGCTTGATCACCCGCAGCGGCAGGTACTCGTCCCGCTGAGCGGTCAGGATGAAACGCAGCCGTTCGATGTCGGCCACCGCGAACCGGCGGTAGCCCGACTCGGCGCGGGCCGGGGTGACGAGCCCCTCAGCCTCAAGAAAACGGATCTTCGACGGGCTGATGTCCGGAAATTCCGGGCGCAACTCGGCGAGTACCTGCCCGATCCCGACGTTCGCCCGAATCGCGCTGGTCATGCGTAATCCTGCGCCCCAGGTCCGCGCCGCCTGCCAACTTCCGGGCTCCGGGTCAGGAACAGCAGCCGGAACTTGCCGATCTGGACCTCGTCGCCGCCGGACAACTCGGCCTCCTCGATCCGTTCGCGGTTCACGTAGGTGCCGTTCAGGCTACCAACATCACGCACGGTAAACCTGTCACCCATGCGGTAGAACTCGGCGTGTCGCCGGGAAACCGTCACGTCGTCGAGGAAGATGTCGCTGTCGGGGTGCCGTCCGGTGCTCGTGAAGTCGTCGTCGAGGAGGAAGCGGCTGCCCGCGTTCGGGCCGCGCTGGACCACGAGCAGCGCGGTGCCCGGCGGCAGCGAATCGACCATGGAGTAGTCGGGCGACGGTTCGTCGCCATAGTCCGGTTCGCCCGCTATGGGGGAAATGACCGAGGTAGTCTCGCCCGGCCGGTCGCCGCCGCCGCCCCAGCCTCTGTCCTGTGGCGACCGCGCCAGCGGCGCTCCGCAGTTGGAGCAGTACCTGGCCCCGTCGGGGTTCGGCCGACTGCATCGGGAACAGTACACGGCTGGCATCTGTTCGCCCGGCCTCCCCTCCGCTGGGCCGCCTATGGGGCCGACCCCCCCGCCGACTGGCATGGCGCCTTCGCGCAGCACCGCCTCAGGCGATGTTGCCAAAGGTACCTGCGCGGAGGGCTGCCGGTCCATGCGCCACGCGAAGAGCCTGCGCCGGCCGCCTCGATCGCGCCGTTTCCGCCACACAGCCGCCTCACCTCCGGGTCACGCGCTGCCGCAAGTCGTACGGGCGCCTGGCCGTTCGTTGGCATGGCTGAAATCGTACGTCTGCGTAATTAACACAGATTACCTGAGGGAGGGGTCATAATTCCCCCAGTCTCACAGGGATTCCATCGGGGCTTGCGCCAGGTGAGAGCCCCGGTAAGCACCCGGTGAGATACTACTGCGCTCTGCTTGCCCTGCTGCTCCGCCTGGGCCGGCCCCGCCGCCCCGCCGCTATGAGCCCCTACTGCTCCGCTTGCTCCACCACGGCCGCCCACTCGTCAAGCAGCAGTTGCGCCGAGTCGGCGTCGTGGCCTTCGGCCCACAGGTGCGTCACAGCGTCCGCCGGGTCGGGCAGCACCAGGACCCAGCCGCGGTCCGCGTCGACGATCCGGACACCGTCGGTGGTGTCGACCGGGGTGTTCCCCGCCGCCTCCACCACGGTCCGCATCACGCTGCCCTTGGCCGCCCACGGGGTTGGCACCGACCGCCGCAGCAGGTGCGCGGGCGGGATCCGCGCGTCGATCTGGCTCAGCGTCAGCCGGGTCCGCGCCACCAGGCCAAGCAGCCGAACGAACGCCGCGATCCCGTCCAGCGTCCGCCCGAACTCCGGCACCACGAACCCGCCGCGCCCGTCCCCCGCGAAGATCATGTCGTCGCGGGCCGCCGCCTTGGTCAGCGCGTCCATCGACGTGGCGGTCCAGTCCACCTGGACGCCGTGGAACCGGCAGACCTGCTCGGCCACCCGGGTGGTGGTCACCGGCAGCGCGACCCGGCCGTGCCGCCGCTCCGCGGCCGCCAGGTCAAGCACGACGAGCAGCGCGCGCTCGTCGCTGACCAGGGTGCCCTTCTCGTCGACTAGGTGGATCCGCTCGCCGACCGGGTCAAACCGGACGCCGAACGCGGCCCGCGACGACGAGACGACCTCGGCTAGCCGCTGCATCCCGGCCCGCTGCTGCGCGACGGTCGCCGTCGGCGTCACCTCGTCGAGCCGGTTGTTCAGCGTGTGCACCTCGACGCCGATGCGGCCGAGCAGCGTGGGCAGCACCAGGGACACCGTCCCGCCCGCGCAGTCGGCGACGACCTTGAGCCCCGCGCCGCGTACCCCGTTCAGGTCCACGCAGCGCAGCAGTTCGTGGGTGTAGAACTCGACCACGCGCGGCGGGTACGACAGTTCGGCGATCTCGCCTGGGAAGGCACGGCGGAACTCCTGGCGGGAGAAGACCCGCTCCAGCCGGCGCTGCGCGGTCGGGGACAGGTCCACGCCGCTCTCGTCGACGAACATGATGTCGATGGACTGGGTGTCGCCCGGCGTGGTGCGAAGCACGACCCCGCCGCTGTAGTCGGCGCGCGCCGTCTCGAACCGCGCCACCGGCAGCGGCAGCGCCTCCAGGTCCATCACGTTGATCGCGGACGCGTTCAGCGCCGCCTGCACGGCCCGCTTCAGCGTGCGCGCCGCCCGCGAGACGTCCCGCGAGGTGGTGACGGTCGACCCCTTGCGCAGCACGGTCGCGTAGGCGGACGCCAGCCGGACGCACAGCTCCGGGGTGACCTCGACGTTGATCAGCCCGGACACTCCTCGCTGGCCGAACAGCGTCCGCTGTCCCCGCGACTCGAAGATCACGCTGGTGTTGACGACGGCGCCGGCCTCGATGGTCTTGAACGGGTAGACCTTCACCCCGGCGGAGACGTACGCCTCGGGCTCGATCACGCACTCGTCGCCGACGACCGCGGTCTCCTCGATCCGCGCCAGCCGCATCACGTCGGTGTTCTTGCCGATGACGCAGCCGCGCAGCGTGGTGCCCTGGCCGACGAACACGTTGTTGTGCACCACCGCGCGGTGGATGAACGCGCCCTCCTTGACCACCACGTTGGCGCCGATCACGCTGTACTCGCGCAGGTGCGCGCCGGCCTCGATCTTCGCGTAGTCGCCGATGCACAGCGGCCCGGTCAGCACCGCGTCGGGGTCCACGTCGGCGCCCTCGGCGATCCAGACGCCCGGCGAGACCTCGAACCCCGCGATGTCGGTGTGCACCTTCTTGTTCAGCACGTCGGCTTGGGCCTTGAGGTAGCTCTCCAGCGTGCCGACGTCCTCCCAGTACCGGTCGGACACGTATCCGAATATCGGCGCGCCGCGCTTGAGCAGCTTGGGGAACACGTCGTGGGACCAGTCCACCGACTCTTTCGGCCTGACCTCGGAGAGCACCTCGGGCTCCATGATGTACACGCCGGTGTTCACCGTGTCCGAGAACACCTGTCCCCAGGTGGGCTTTTCCAGGAAGCGCTGGATGCGCCCGTCCTCGTCCGCGATCACGATGCCGAACTCCAGCGGGTCAGGCACCCGGGTCAGCCCGACGGTGACCAGCGCGCCGTTGTCCTTGTGGAACCGGACCATCTCCGACAGGTCCAGGTCGGTCAGCGCGTCGCCCGAGATGACAAGGAAGGAGTCGTCGCGCAGGGCGTCCTCGGCGTTCTTCACGCTGCCCGCGGTGCCGAGCGGCATCTCTTCTGTCGCGTACTGCAGGGACATCCCGACGTCCTCGCCGTCGCCGAAGTAGTTGCGTACCAGCGCCGCCAGGAACTGCACGGTGACCACGGTCTCCTCGAACCCGTGCTTCTTGAGCAGCCGCAGGACGTGCTCCATGATCGGCCGGTTCGCGACCGGCAGCAGCGGCTTGGGCTGGTTGGCGGTCATCGGGCGAAGCCGGGTGCCCTCACCGCCTGCCATGACGACGGCCTTCAAGACGCTGCCGCTCCTTTCGCCAGTTCCCTTACTTGCGTGACGTACAACATCGCGGCCCACCAGTACAGGGCAGTACCCCAGATGGCGAACGCCCACCCGATTACGCGCACCACCTCGGCCGCGGTTCCGCCGTGCGCGCCGAGGAAAAGCAGCGGGAACGCGTACATCAGGCACAAGGTGGCCGCCTTGCCGACGAAGCTCACCTGCAGCGCCGAGTACGGCGTGCGCTGCCTCAGCACGAGCAGCGACACCCCCACGCACAGCTCGCGGGCGGCGATCGCGGCGAACAGCCACCACGGCATGATGCCGCGCACGGCCAGCGCGATGATCGTCGCGGCGATATAGAGCCGGTCCGCCGCGGGGTCGAGCAGCTCACCGAGCCTGCTCTGCTGGTTCAGCATCCGCGCGAGCTTGCCGTCGAGCCAGTCGGTTATCCCCGCCAGCCCCAGGATTCCGGCCGCGATCAGGTCGGACGTGGCCGTCCGCGGGCCGATGACCAGCCACAAGAACACGGGTACACCAGCCAGCCGTGCCGCGCTCAGCGCGTTCGGCCAGGTAACAATCCGGTCACCCACGACCTGATCCTAAAGGGGACGGGATCGCGTGTCTGCGCCGGGTCCACTCTTAACCGCTCAATCATGCGCAAACTTCTTGGACGGGCATGAAATTTAAATCAACTATTCCGAACGGGTTCGTGGCGTCTGTTCACCCAATTGCCTGCTGTTTCCAACGTGGCGGACGTGCCCTAGCACAATCGCGCCCAGCCTGGCGGAAGTCTTCGCCGTGTATCTGGGCCGCCCGCTTCCGCTCCATACATCCGGACCATGAAACGGGAGGCAGCATGTCACTCAGGGCAATCGGTTGGATCGCGGCCGGGGTCGCCGGCCTGCTCGCGGCCGGCGGGGCGGGAGCGGCTAGCGCCGCGACCGGAGCGCATCAGGCCGCGGCACCCCACTGGCACATCGTCAAGTCGATCAAGACCAACGCGAACGGGGACTTCACCGCCGTCGTCGCCACCGGGAAGACGACCGCGTGGGCGTTCAACGGCTTCGCGTCGCCCGGCGGGGAAACCGCGTGGCAGCGCACCGGCAGCACCTGGAAGCAGGCCGCGTTCCCCGGCAAGAGCACCGAGTACGTGGCCTTGGCCGCGGCGACCTCGCCGTCGGACGTGTGGGCGTTCGCCAATGACGTCTCCTTCTCCTCCTCCCGCGTGCTGCGGTGGACCGGGTCGAAGTGGGCCGCGGTGAAGACGTTCGGCGGGAACATCGTGGGCGCCACGGTCCTGTCGAGCAAGGACGTCTGGGTGTTCGGCGAGGTCCAGTCGTTCGTGCCCGTGATCGGGGTGTGGCACTACAACGGCAGCACCTGGAAGCAGGTCGTCAAGAACCTCGGCGGCGGCAGCGCGCTGTCAGACCACGACGTGTGGGCGTTCACCAAGACGAGCGTGGAGCACTACAACGGCCACAAGTGGACGGCCACCTCGGTGAAGAACCTGCTGCCTGCCGTGCAGCGCGGCGGGCTGAACGACCCGCAGCTCGTCGGCATCCTGGCGCGTTCCGACTCCGACGTGTTCGCGATCGGCAGCGCCGAGGCGCAAGACGAAGGCGGCCCCGTCGTCGTCCTGCAGTACAACGGGCATACGTGGGTCAAGCGCGCGACCGGCGAGTTCGGGTACGGGCCGCTTGACGGGTTCAGCTACGACGGCGCCGGCGGCCTGTGGCTGCCGATGGACGGGCCCATCGGCGGCACCTCGTACCTGGTGCACTACGCGGCGGGCAAGCTGACCAAGGCCGCGCTGCCGGTCAACCCGGCGACGATCACGATCAGGTCCGTGGCCCGCATCCCCGGTACCACCCAGCAGCTGGCGGGGGGCTTCACCCACCACAGCGGCGACCGCACCGCCATCGACGCGGTGATCTTGCAGTACAGCTGACGTTAGCCGCCGCGGGTCGCGTCGCCGAGGGGTGGGCCGCCGCCACCCCGGCGAGCGCGTCGGTGACCGCGGTGCCGGCCGAGTTGATGAGCTTCTTCACCGGACCAAACGTACCTGGGACAGTCAGCACGCCTGCGTTCGGGATGAATATGGTTTTTCTCATGATCGTGACGGGTATCGACGGCTGCCGCGGCGGCTGGATCGCGGTGAGCCTGTCCACGGACGATGTGCGCGTACGGACCGCGGGGACGCTGGACGGGCTGGACATACAGGGCGTGACCGGCATCGACATGCCGCTGGGGTTGCTCGCGGACGGCTGGCGGACCGCCGACGCGCTGGCGCGCCAGGCGCTTGGCGGACGCGGCGCGAGCGTGTTCGCCATCCCGCCGCGGCCGGTCTGGGCGGCGCCGGACTACGCGACGGCGAACCTGCGGTGCCGTGAGCTGACCGGCCGGGGGATGTCCGCGCAGGCGTGGGGGCTGCGGACCAGGCTGCTCGAGGCCGACGGGTTCCGGCGCGCGCGCTCGCTGTCTGACTCGCCGCCTGACCCGCCGCGGGAGGTGCATCCGGAGCTGTCGTTCGCGGCGCTGGCCGGCGCGCCGCTCACGGATAGCAAGCACGGCCCGGCCGGGCTCGCGGTCCGCCGGGCCCTCCTGGACGGCGCGGGCATCGTATTGCCGCCGCGGGTGGCGGGCGCGGCCGAACACGACCTGCTCGACGCGGCCGCGGTGGCGTGGAGCGCGCGGCGCATCGCCGCCGGGACCGCGTGCGTGCTGCCCGGTACACCGCACACCCAGCTCAGCGACGACGGCTTCGAGATCACGGTCAGCTATTAGAGGCGGCCCTGACCAGGGCCGGGGCGAGCGGGGTGCGGATGAGGCTCCGCACCCCGCTCGCCCCCGGCCCTCCCCCTCCCAGGGCCGCCCTGGCCCCCGCCGGTTGTCCCGCCCGCGTCGCGTGCAATCCCATTGAGACACCAAGTCTAATGTCTCATGTACGGTATTTTCGCGATATCAGCATTTCTGTGCAAAGACATGAGCGGGATACTGTCCGTCAGTACCATGTGACTAAACGCGCTTAGAGGGGGGCGGGAGACAACCATGGCTGTCCGGCCGGAGCGGGTGCCGGCGGAGCAGGTCAGGCAGCGCATGCTGGACGCCGGCCGCGATCTGGCCCTCGAGTCGGGGGCCGCGCTCACCATCGAGCACCTGCGCCTCGAAGAGATCATCCACCGAGCACGGGTGCCGCGCAGCTCGGTGTACCGGATGTGGCCGTACAAAGAGGACTACATCGACGACCTGCTGAGCTATCTGGCCGGGCCAGGAAGCTGGTTCAACGACAGCGCGGTCTTCGACCCGGGGACGTTCGCCGTGGTCGAACGGGTCATCGCCGAGAACAAGCACCTGCTCGCGACCTTGCCGGGCCGCCGCGCGCTGCTACGGGAGGTGCTCAGGCTCGCGGTGGCGCGCAACTACCAGGCGCTGAGCGAGAGCCCCGCCTGGCGGCTGCACACCGCGCTCGTCACGACGCTCGGCTCGTCGCGTGACAGCGCGGCCAGGGAGAAGATCGTGGCCGCCCTCGAGGAAGGGCAGTCGCGGTCCCGCGGGTCGATGGTGGCGCTGTTCGGGCATCTGGCCGACGTGCTCGGCATGCGGCTGCGCGATCCGCAGCGATCCGTTGAGCACATGATGCTGGCGGGCGGCCTGCTCGTGCAGAGCCTCGCGCTGCGCAACGTCCAGGTCCAGGCGATCGCAGGCACCACCGACGGGTCCAAGGTGGAACAGCTGCTCAACGTGCCCATACCGGGCCCCGGCCTGGACGGCGAGCCCGCCGAGTGGTCGCTGGCGGCGTTCGCCTACCTCGGCATCGTGGATGCGTTCGCCGAATTCGACCCCGATTTCGAGCCTGACTTCGGGACGCCGCAGCCGTTAACTCTTTTAACGCCGGGCGAGTTCCATCACGCGGTCGCTGAGCACCGCGACGCCGGGCAGCGGTTCGGTCTCGAAGTACCCCGGCTTGCGCTTGCGCAGCAGCCCTTCGCCGTGCTGGCGCCAGTTGAACCCGCGGTTCCCGAGAACCTTTCGCAGCACCGCGTCGGCGTTCCGCGAGTATGCCGCCGCCACCCGGCGCAGCGGCAGCGGCGGGATCGTGTCCTCACGCAGGTAAGCGCGCAGCACGTTGGCGTGTTCGCGGTCGGTCGCGAGCGCCGGGTCGGCGAACAGCGCCCGCAGCATCCCGTACTCGGGCACGACCACGAACCCGTCGGTCTCGTCGTAGATGATCCCGACCGTGTCGAACTCGAAGAACCCTTCGGGCATCACGAACGTGGTCTCGCCGCTGTCTGAGACCGCCCGGTGCCGGCCGCGTGCCGCGAGCGCGGCGTCCTGGCGCCGTTTGTAGTAGGCGTTCAGCCGCCCCTCCGCCTCCAGGGTGGGCAGCACGAGCTCGTCGGCGCCGAAGAACGCGAGGAACTCCTCCCTGTCCTTGCGCATGTGTTCCCAGCCCTGCTTGACCTTGTCCGGGTTGCGGAACACCAGCTCAGGCTCCCTGGTGGCCATGTCGATCGCCAGCCGCGCGACCGCCCTGGCGTCGGCCGCGGGGTAGCCGGTCTCGGCGCCGTCGAAGAGCCAGGCCTCGTCGTCGTCGGTCAGCGGCAGCAGCGTGCCGGACACGAACGTGCCTGGGGCGTGCGTGCCGGGGGCGTGCGTGCCGGGGGCAGGCTGGCTGGCGTACACGCGGTACTCCAGGTCGTCAACCAGGTTGAGCACCGTGACGGTCGTGGCGTCCGCGGCGCGCACCTCGAAGATCCCGCGCACCGCGTCGTCCTGCCACCAGCGCAGCAGCCGCTGGTCCGCGCGCGTCAGGTCGCGCCGCGAGACGGCGAGCAGCCGGCCGATCGCCGTCAGGCCGCCGGCTCGCGCCACCGCCTGGCGCAGCGCGACGCCGTGTTCGACCAGCGCTTCCGGTGCACCCACCCCAGCACCTTAACGGCAAAACCCACGCCGCCGACCAGGGATCAAACCCATTTTCATCCCGAACGGAACCGTGGCGGCTCTGCTGGGCACGAGCGCCCCGGCACCGGACGGGCCGGGGCAGAGGCGCTCGCGTCGTGCTCGCGTTATGCGGTTACGGGGAGACGAAGTTGACGGAGGTGCCCCAGTTGGCGTTCGCGTCCCTGGTGCCGCCGCAGGTGGCGAACGTCAGGGTGAATTCCGGCGGCGCGCAGCTCGGGTACTGGATGTACTGGGTGGAGAAGAAGATCTTGTTGGATCGCGGATCGTAGACGCCGCCGCTGTAGTCGCCCCAGCGCGGGCTGGTCGCACCCGGGTACCCGTCGTACTCGGTGAACCCGTCCTGCGGGTCCTGGCCGAGGTCGACGACGTTGACCCTAGACCCGAGCAGGCCGGCACCCCATCCGGCGGACACCCGCCCGAACGCGGTGCTCGGGTAGAAGCCGCCGTTGTCGGCGCCGGTCGGGCCGCCATCGCCGGTGAGCGTGAAGAAGAACGCGGCCGTCCCGTAGTCGCCCGCGGCGATGTCCGGGAACGCCAGGTCCTCGTGCGCGGACGCGACGTACCCCTGGCTGGTGAGGGTGAAGGCGCCGCCCCGGTCGAAGCCGCTGGTGCCGATCACCCAGTAAGCCGCGCCCTGGTGCACCTCCGGGCTTGCCTCGCCGGCGAACGACTCCGAGACGTTCGTGCTGATGGCGCCCCAGAGCTGACCCTGTGCCTGCGAGGCCTGGGTGAAGTTGTCGCCGTTGGTCGCGACCGGCCCCTCCGGGCAGCTGGCGGGCGGCGGATTCCCGACGCTCCAGCCGGCCGCGCCGCACTCGTCGCCGAGCGGTATCGGACCGGTCTTCTGCGGTGCGCCGGCGACGGCGAAGTCGTAGTAGTACGGCTCGACGCCGGAGAACAGCTGGCCGCCGAACTGGACGTTACCGCAGGCGGAACAGCCGTAGCTGTTCAGCGCGCTGAGCCCGGTCCAGTCGAAGACCGCGATCCTGCTGTCGCCTTGACCGTAGAAGTCGAGCGACTCGAGCATGAACCCGGACCCGCCGTGGCTGTTGTCGTACTGCGCGGGGTCCGGCGGCATCGCGGGGATGACGGAGAACCAGCAGGTGATTCCCGGCTTGTTAAACGTGTTGTCCGAGGCACAGGTGCCGTCAGGCGTGGGCAGGTACCCCATGTTCTCGATCGCGACCGTGAAGGCCGGATTCGGCTTGCCGTTGCTGAGGGTGACCGGCAGGCCGCGCTCGAGCGCGTTCTTGTCGAACGCGAGCTCCTGCGCGCCGTTGAAGCCGCCGCCGCCGATCCCGGGGGTCACCTGCGGGAACTCGTCATAGAAGAGCAGGAACGCGTCCCGCGTGACCGCTATCTTCGCGAAGTCGTTGAGCAGGTACGGGGCGCCCGGCTCGTCCGGGTTGTAGTTCGCGTTGAGGAAGTACACGTTGTACGGGCCGAACGGGCTGGAGCCCTTCGTCACCGCGATGCCCTCGTAGCAGGTGTTGGCGACCCCGGCGAAGCACCCGGTGAACGGACCATCGTTCGCCTCGCTACTCGCGGACGCGAACTGGGTGAAGATCCAGTGGCCGCCGTTGCTGTAGTCGTAGGCGCAGGAGATGTCGCCGCCGCTGCTCCAGCCCCTCGCGGTCAGCCCCATCAGCGTGTCAAGCGGTATGACCGTCGAGACCCGGTTCAGCCGGGTGTTGAAGATCAGGATCTCGCCGATGTTGTTGTCCTCGACCACGTACCCGTTGCCGGCGCACAGCCCCTGGTCGGAGGGCTCGATGTCGCCGACCTTGGTGTTGGTGGGCATGGTGCCGCTGTCCACCGCGTTGATGCCCTTCACGCCGACGGCACCGCCCGCCGACATGCTGATCCGGTCGCATCCTGGTCCGAGCGGCTGGCAGCTGACGGACGGCGGCGACGGGTCGGGGCCGCTCTTGGTGAGCTCGGGTTTCGGAAGGGTGTGTGCCAGCGTGCTCGGGTCGGTAAGCGCGTTGTCGACGGCCTCGCGCTGCGCCGCGGCTGCCGTCGCGGCCTTGGCCGCGGCTGCCGCCTTAGCGGAGCCGACGGCGTACGACGCCGTTGACGGCGAGAAGAACGGCCCGGTCAGCAGGTCGCAGCCGGGGTTGTCGCACCCGGTGGCCGCCGGGCCGACAAAGGTCGGGGAGACAGTGCCAAGGCTCGACGACGTGATGGTCGTGTGCGTCGAAGGGGCGGTGGGTGCCGCCAGAACGGTGGGTGCCGTGAGCATGCCCAGCGGAAGGCCAAGCCCGAATAGCACGGCCAACAGCGGGGACAGGTGTTTCCTTCTCAGGAACTGCATACGTGGTGCCTCGCCTAATCACGAAGTTTCCTCGCCCCCGGGCGTTAAGGCGCGGGTTCGCGCCGAGCTCCCGGCACCGGGGGTTTGATGCGGGAGCATCGCTGGAAGTACTCGTGCGGCTACAAGGTGATAGGCACATCGTGATCCCGGTGGCATTTGGCGTCAACCCTGAGAACACGAAACCTGGCCACTCCCCAGCCGGCCCAGCTCCCTCTGGGACCGTCAACCGATTTACGGCGCGAATCCGGCGCGCGACGCCATCTTTCCCAGCCTGGTGAGCAGGGCCGCGGGCAGGCCCGCGGCGCGCAGGCTGCGCAGGATCGTGCCGATCACGGGCTTGTCCGCGGGCTCGAGTGTCATGCCGCGGACGGTGAGGATATCGAGGAACGTGTACAGGTCGATGTAACAGCGCTGCGGTGGCACGTCCCGCGTGAAATCGTCCTGCCCGAACATGTCCATCACCCGGCGGTACGTGAGAGTGCAGTCGGCGGAGTGCGGCGGGTCGTCGTGATACGGCGGCCCTTCGCCGCGCGGTACGTCGCCGTAGTAGTAGAGCATGTAACCGCGGCAGTCGCTGCGCGTCTCCGGCTGGGCCGCCAGTTCCGCGGCGAATTCACGCAGCGCCTTGTCGGAGCCGACGTGGCACATCGCCCAGAGCATGCTGTGCCGCAGGAAGGCGTCGTCTTCGCCCTCGAGCAGCCCGTGCAGCCATTCTTCGCAGTTCTCGAATACCCGCGATATCAGGTAGATGAGCAGGTTGCATACCGACAGCCTGTCCCTGTCTGGCATGTCGAGGACGCGGCGGACGCTGGTATACGAGCCGAGCAGCGTCTCCTTCAGGTTCGGGTCGTTGGTCACCCGGAGCTGGCCGATGAGGTAATGCCGTATCTCGCGCGGGAGGTCGCCCTTCAGTATCTCGGCCAGGTCGTCCGGGCCGGGGTTGCGCAAGATCCTGTCGTACGCCTCGCGCGCGACAAGGTACTCGTAGAACGAGTAGTGGATGAATTCTCCTGTCTCCCTGCCGTGCGAGCTGCCGCGCTCGATGATCTGATCCAGGACCCGCTTCGTGTACGGGCGCGGCAGCAGGTCGGGCAGCCGCTGCTCCACATCAGCGAGCGGGATCATGTCGTCGGCGGCGCCGCCGTTGCGGTAAATGATCCACGCGGCCGACTGCCACAGCTGGAGCGCGCCGCCGGTCGGGACGCCCTGCGTCTCCAGCGAGTAGTCGGTGACGCGGGCAAGCTTGGTCAGGTACTCGCCGTAAAGCGACACCTGGTCGCGCAACCCGCGAGCCGCCTGCTCGCCGACGAAGGTGAGCATCCGCGCGTACAGCGGCCGGCTCACCAGCCGGGCCAGGTCATCGGAGCCGACGACGGCCTCGTACAGGGTCGGCTCGTTGAGCAGGCCGGCCTGCGCGAGCCGGAGCAGGTACTCACGGAACTCGGTCTCCAGCGTCCAGGGCTCGATCACGTAGACCACGTCGAACCCGGGGTCGGGGAAGCCCCCGGAGATCAGCTCCTCGTACTCACGCACGCGGGAGGACACCACGTACGGGCCGACCGAGAGTACTTCTTGGAGGTCCGCGGCGAACTGGTCCCTCTTCTGCGCGATGAGCTCGACGGCCTCATCGAGCCCGTCGAGCAGCACGGCGACGCGCGGGGCTCCGCCCTCGCGGATGCTCTGCCAGCCCTCGCGCGCCAGCACCTCGGCGGTGTCCCGCGCCCGTACCGGGATCGGGGTCAGGCCGGCCTCGGCGCAGGCGGTGGCGAGCTGGTACATCGCCAGCGTCTTGCCCGCGCCGGGTTCGCCGAGCAGCAGCACGGTGCTGCCGCCGTCCAGGCAGCCGACGATCTCCTCGAGTGGCGACGACTGCCGCGACGCCTGCCGTTCGTGGTACCGGCCGAGCTTGACCGGCACGATCAGCCCGGCCTGCTGCAGCTGCTCCAGGCTCATGTCGAGCGGATAGGCGGTCCGCCGCCTGCCCAGGCGGCGCATGTGGTACTCCGCCTCGGCCACGGCCTCTGTCTCGGAGGGCGGCTCGGTGGGCGGCTCGGGGCGCGGCTCGGTGGGCGGCTCGGGGCGCGGCTCGGCGCGCGGCTCGCCGTCCGCGGGTTCGGCTGGGGCTGGTGCCTGGGCTGGTGCCGGTGCCGGTGCCTGGGCCGGGGCCGGGGCCGGGGCCGGGGTCTGGGCTTGGGCCGCCGGGGGCGCGGCGTATCCGGCAGCCGCGGCCGGCTCGGCCTCGGGGGCGGCTCCGTCCTCCCTCATCAGCGCGCGCAACACGGTCATCAGGTCGCGCGTCAGCGGTTCCTTGCGGTAGTTCCGCTCCCAGGTCCAGCGCTTGTTCCGGAGCTTGGCGACCTCGTAGTGGCGTTGCCTCACCGGAACACCCGACCACGTCCCGATGCCGAACAGGATGCTCGCCGCCGTCCGGTCCGTGGTGCTCAATCGGACATTAATAACGTTCTCTAGCAATTCGATGAAAATCTGCGCGCGCATCGTCCGGGGCGCGTCCGGCCCGGCTCGCGCCTGCACCGCTTGCAGGTCGATCAACGGGGAAGTTTCGAGTTCGGCGGCGTAGGCGCCCGGCGTGACAAGTGCGCGCAGCGCGGCTACGAACGATTGCTGCTCTGCCGCTGACGGGAAGTCATCCATCCTTCACTCACAGTAGATCGCAGCAACATCATAGCTACCAGGTTTCACGCGCGCCCCTATGCCCGGGGCGGGACGGGATTCGACGGTTTCAGACGGGTCCCGGCGTCCTCGTCCAGTTACGGTCGGTAATTTTCGACACCATAGAAGCATGATCACATACCTGCTCTTCGGTGCCGCCTGCACGGCCCTGGGGCTGGCGGCCGGCGCACTGCTGGCAATGATCTACAGTGCCGCGGCCATGTCCCGCCACCAGGAGCGCATGCAGCGCAAGGTCCGCGAGGCATGGGACGAGGCACGCTACTACCGCCAGCGGTTCGGCAACCACTGGCCTCCTGTTCCTCGGGGCCAGCAGGACCGCTGGGAAACCTGGTAGTAGCCAACTGACCCGGTAACCCCCGGGACCCTTCCCCACAACCCGGCCGGCCGGTCACCACGGTGACCGGCCGGCCACCACTTTGTCTCGGCAGAGTATGTCTGGGCAGCAGCGGCGCCGGGCTCGGCAGCAGCCCGCCCTCGCCGGGGGCGCATTGACGGATGATGCGCTCCGCGGCGTCCGGGAGGAACGGCGCCAGGTGCTCGCCGACCGCCCGGCAGGCGCGCAGGAGCGCGGACAGCACGGCATCCAACTCCGCGCCGTCGCCGGCTTTGGCCAGATCCCACGGGCGGGTGCGGTTGACGTAGCGGTTCGCCTCGTCCGCGATCCGCCAGATCGCGTCGGTGGCACGGCGGAAGTCGAAATCTCCCAGTGCCCTGGCTATCAGGCTAGGAGCGTTCCTGACGGCTTCATCGAGCGCGACCGCGTCAGGCGCGCCAGCCGCGGCCGGGACGTGCCCGCCGCGGTATCGATGGACCATGGTGACGACCCGGTTGACGAGGTTGCCGAGCCCGTTGGCAAGCTCATCGTTGGCGCGACCGATGAGGCGGTCGATGGTGAAGTCGGCGTCGGCGCCCTTTGGCACCTCGCGCAGCAGCCACCAGCGCACCGCGTCCGTGCCGTAATTGCCCGCGAGGTCGTACGGATCGACGGTAGCGCCGCCGGATTTGCTTATCTTGCGGCCGTTCTCAGTGAGGTAGCCGTGGACCACTATGTCGGTGGGGACCGCTTCGCCCGCGGATAGCAGCATCGCCGGCCAGTAAACGGCGTGAAACCGGAGCACGCCTTTGCCGAGCAGGTGCACGCGCCTCGATGCGCCGGTCCACCAGCGCCGGAGGTTCTCGCCGTCGTCGGCGTAATCGAGTGCCGTGAGGTAGTTGCCCAGCGCGTCCCACCACACGTAGATCACCTGCTCCGGATCGCCTGGGACCGGGATGCCCCAGCCGCGGGCGCGTTGGGTGCTGCGGGAGACTGAGAAGTCCTCGAGGCCGCCGTCAATGAGCGCCAGGACCTCGTTCCGGCGTTCGGCCGGCTCAATGTGGATCGTGTCGCTGGCGATGAGGCCGCGCAACTGCCCGGCATAGCGGGACAGGTGGAAGAACCAGTTCTCCTCGCAGACTCGCTCTGCCACCGTGCCATGCTCGCGACAGCGGCCGTGTGTCAGTTCCGCCGTCGAATAGAACTGCTCACAACCGACGCAGTACAGGCCCTCGTAGTGCCTGCGGTACAGGTCGCCGCTGACGGCGCACGCACGCCAGAGACGTTCCACTCCCGCCCTATGCCGTGGATCGCTGCTCGTGCGGATGAGATCGTCGATCGACAGGTTCAGCGGTTCCGCGAGGCCGGTGAACGCGGCGGCGTTGGCGTCAACGAACTCCCGCACGCCAACCCCGGCGGCCTGCGCCGCGAGCACGTTCTTCAGCGAGTTGTCGTCGGTCCCGGCCTGGAACCTGACCTGCTCGCCGATGCTCCTGTGGTGACGGGCGAGCACGTCGGCCTGCACGAGCTCCAGCGCGAAGCCCAGATGCGGCCGCGCGTTGACGTACGGGATCGTGGTGGTGATGTAGGTGCTGGTCATCGGAACCTCCAGGTAGACCGGGGGCTCCGACCACGGAAATGAATCGAGGCCCCGTGAACAGGGCCTCGGAAGCGTTCGTCCGTGCAGCGTCAGCGGCCCCGCGAGCGGGGCATCATCGGGCTGAACGCGTTCATAGTGCAATGCTAGCGCGCGGCCACTGGCATGCCGAACCATTAAGCCCCAGCCCTCCCCGCGCTCTGATCTCATTGTCATCAGTAATTCGAAAAAAGATCTTGGTATATCTATTTGTATTACGGATAAATAGGCTGGTAGTCTGATAGAGGGAGGTGATCCAGGATGTGTACTCGCGGCGATCGGGTGCCCGGCAGTGCGGCCGAGGCGCTGGCGATGGCCGGGGCTGCCCTGGATTTCCTCAATTCCCCGGCGGCGGACGCGGTTGACGGGCCGGGCTGCGGGGATGTGCTGATATCGCTGGGTGAGATCCGGTCCAAGGCGACCGCGGCGCATGTGGCGTTCTTGCGCCGGTTCGACGCGGCCGACGCCCACGATGT